>Ga0210394_10008272_pt1 | contig 10768 bp, 9 predicted proteins | sample IncBWC12MmetaG_FD_160121 | JGI IMG/M metagenome (GOLD analysis project Ga0210394, IMG submission 160121) | Forest soil microbial communities from Barre Woods Harvard Forest LTER site, Petersham, Massachusetts, United States - Inc-BW-C-12-M | ecosystem: Environmental > Terrestrial > Soil >... | reverse complement strand
CTGGGCGACGACGAGGAACGCTCGGTGGAGGAAATCGAGGGCGCGTTGCGGCGCCTTGGCGTGGTTCGCACCGTGACGCATTCGCATCGCTTCCCGCTCGAATTCTGCGACGACTGCGGCGCCCCGATGTTCCCCAATGCGGCCGGTCATTCGGTTCATACCGAGCCGCCGGACGAAGGCGAGGATCATCCCCTAACGCCGCTGCACTGAATGCCGCTGCACCGAACGAATCAGTGCACGGTGCGCTCGAACAGGAACCGCCCGTCCCTGAAGTCGACCGGTATCACGTCCTTGGGGCCGACCTTGCCTTCCAGCAGCAGCTTGGCGATCGGATTTTCGATCTGCTGCTGGATCGCCCGTTTCAGCGGGCGAGCGCCGTACACCGGATCGAATCCGACCTTCGCAAGTTCGACCAGCGCCGCGTCGCTGACGACCAGCTTCAAATCCTGAGCGGCCAGCCGCGCCTCCAGACGGCGCAACTGGATCCTGGCGATCGCTTCGATCTGACGCCGGTCCAGCGCGTGGAACACGACGATCTCGTCGATCCGATTGACGAACTCGGGGCGGAAGTGCCTGCGCACTTCCCCCATCACCGCTTCCTTGATCAGGTCGGGGTCCTCGCCGGCCATCCGCTGGATCTCGTGCGACCCCAGGTTCGACGTCATCGCGATCACCGTGTTCTTGAAATCGACGGTGCGGCCCTGGCCGTCGGTCATTCGACCGTCGTCGAGCACCTGCAGCAGCACGTTGAACACGTCGCTGTGCGCTTTTTCCACTTCGTCCAGCAGGATCACGCTGTACGGCTTGCGCCGGACCTGTTCGGTCAGCTGGCCTCCCTCCTCGTAACCGACGTAGCCCGGAGGCGCACCGATCAGCCGCGCGACCGAATGGCGCTCCATGTATTCGGACATGTCGATCCGGATCAGATGGTCCTCGCTGTCGAACAGGAACTCGGCCAGCGCTTTGCACAGCTCGGTCTTGCCCACGCCGGTGGGACCGAGGAACAGGAACGACCCGTACGGCCGCCCGGTGTCGCCCAGGCCGGCGCGCGAGCGGCGGATCGCATCGGACACCAGCCGCACCGCTTCGTCCTGACCGACCACCCGCGCATGCAGGTACTCTTCCATCGTCAGCAGCTTTTCGCGCTCGCCCTGCATCATCTTGGCCACTGGAATGCCCGTGGCGCGCGACACGACTTCAGCGATCTCTTCGGCGCCGACTTCCTTGCGCAGCAGCTTGAACTCGCGCTTGCCGCCTGCGGATTCGGCCTCCTTCAATTGCCGCTCCAGCGCCGGCAGCAGGCCGTACTGGATCTCGGCCAGCTTGTCGAACTGGCCGCGCCGCTGCAGATCGGCCGTCTGCGCCTTGAGCCGATCGATCTCGGCCTTGATCTGCGCCGATCCCTGCACCGCGGCCTTCTCGGCGCGCAGCAGTTCCTCCAGATCGGCGTATTCGCGCTCCAGCCGCTTGATTTCCGATTCGATCAGGTCCAGCCGCCGGCGCGAGGCCTCGTCGGTTTCCTTCTTGACCGCTTCCCGTTCGATCTTCAACTGGATCAGGCGCCGGTCCAGCTTGTCCATCACTTCGGGCTTGGAATCGATCTCCATCTTGATCCGGGCCGCCGCTTCGTCGATCAGGTCGATCGCCTTGTCGGGCAGGAAGCGGTCCGTGATGTAGCGGTGCGACAGTTCGGCCGCCGCAACGATCGCCGGATCGGTGATCTCGACGCCGTGATGCAGCTCGTAGCGCTCCTGCAGGCCCCGCAGGATCGCGATGGTCGCTTCCACGCTGGGTTCGTCCACGATCACTTTCTGGAAACGGCGCTCCAGCGCGGCGTCCTTCTCGATGTATTTGCGATACTCGTCCATCGTGGTGGCGCCGATACAGTGCAGCTCGCCGCGCGCCAGCGCGGGCTTCAGCATGTTGCCCGCGTCGATCGCCCCTTCGGCCTTGCCGGCGCCGACCAACGTGTGGATCTCGTCGATGAACACGATCGTCTTGCCCTCGTCGGCCGCGATCTCCTTCAGGACCGCTTTCAGGCGCTCCTCGAATTCACCCCGGTACTTGGCGCCGGCCAGAAGCGCGGCCAGATCGAGCGTCAGCACGCGCTTGCCCTTCAGCGTTTCCGGCACTTCCTCGTTGATGATGCGCTGCGCCAGGCCTTCGACGATCGCGGTCTTGCCCACACCCGGCTCGCCGATCAGCACCGGGTTGTTCTTGGTGCGCCGCTGCAAGATCTGGATCGAGCGGCGGATCTCGTCATCGCGACCGATCACCGGGTCCAGCTTGCCCTGGCGCGCGCGCTCGGTCAGGTCGATCGTGTACTTCTTCAGCGCCTCCCGCTGGCTCTCCGCTTCGGGCGAATCGACGTTGGCGCTGCCGCGCACCGCCTCGATCGCCGCTTCCAGTGCCTTGCGGGTCAGGCCGTGTTCACGCAGCAGCCGCCCGGCTTCGCCCTTGTCGTCGGCCAGCGCCAGCAGGAACATCTCGCTGGCGATGTAGTTGTCGCCGCGTCGCTGCGCTTCCTTGTCCGCCTGGTTCAGCAGCGCGACCAGGTCGCGCCCGACCTGGACCTGGCCATCGGTGCCCTGTACCTGCGCCACCCGCTTCAGGGCGGCGTCGACGGCCGCCGCGACCGGGCCGACGTTGACGCCGGCGCGCTGCAGCAGCGAACGGGCGGACCCGTCGGCCTGACGCAGCATCGCGGCCAGCAGATGAATCGACTCGATGTACTGGTTGTCGTTGCCGACCGCGATCGACTGGGCGTCGGCGAGCGCTTCCTGGAACTTGGTAGTCAAACGGTCTTGTCGCATGGCACGTCAATGCCCTGTGCAGTCGTCCCGAACCTTAGTTTGGGCGTCCTGGAGGCGTTTTCAACCCGCCGTAGCCCCGAAGGGGCGAAGGCGGGTCAGCAGGGCGTCGGCTGGCCGGAGAAATCCACCCAGCGCTGCGCCGCGAAGTCATACAGCTTGCAGCGCCGCGCGGTGGCGAAATACCAGCGCCAGGAAAACGCCTGCACGACAATTCGGCCCGGCAGTAGCTGCTCGAGCCTGGCTTGGGCCCGCTTCAGGCGGTACAGCGGGATCGACATGTCCAGGTGGTGCGCGGTGTGCTCCATGATGTGGTGCATCACCGCGCCGAAACCATGGCGAAATTTCAGGTGCACCGTGGTGCTGACGGCTGGATTGGACGCGGTCCAGGAGGCTTTGTCGGCGTACCAGCTGATCGACGTGTGCGTATGGTGCACGTACACCACGAACCCGATCATCCCGTTCCAGAAGATGAATGGCACCACGAACCCGACCAGGATCAGCCACGCGATCGATTGGCCGGTCGCCGCCGCCACCCACACGATGGCGCCGGTCCAGATCAGGCCAGCCACCAACGCGAGCGTGCAGTCGGCGAAGAAGATCGGCCGGCGGCTGGGCATCTGGCGCTCGCTGGGAAAGAACATCCGGGTCCACCAGATCTCAACCAGGTAGTACAGCCAGGGAGCCCATCCGCTGCGATAGATGCGCTCCAGGCCGCGGCGCCAAGCCGGCATCGCCGCATATTCGTCGGCCGATTTGGGAGCCCACACCATGTCGAAACCGCGCAGATTCGTGTACCCGTGGTGCACGACGTTATGCCCGATTTCCCACAGGCTGTACGGAGTGAGCGACGGCAGGAACGCGATCCGTCCGATCCAGCGATTCAAGCCGCGGTGATCCGTGTAGCTCTGGTGACAGGCGTCGTGCCCGATGATGAACAGCCGCCCGATCACGAAGCCGCACGCCAGTGCCGAAAGCAGTTGCAGGATCGGGCTGGGCGCCAGCAGTGCGCTGCCCAGCGCCGCCGAGTACAGCGCGATATCGACCAGCAGCAGCGCGATCGCCAGCGGCGTGGAGCGCTTCACCAGCGGGGCCAGCTCGCTGCGCAACTGTTTGCGCGACGGAACCCGGTCGCCGGCAGCGGGCGTTGCTGCCTGCTCCGCCGTCTGATCCATGGGTTCTGCGGTCGCCTCGTACGTGTTAACTAGGGTCATCGAAGGGTGCTCAGGCGGAACAAAGTCAAACCCCTCAAGTGTAGCTCAGGCGATCGCGCGAACCGTCGCCATTCCCAGCGCAGTCAACACGAGCGAGCCGGTCAGATGCGCGGCGGCCGTTGCAATCGCCCACTGCAGCTCGCCTTGCGACAGCAACGCGACGACCTCGGCCGAGAAAGTCGAAAACGTCGTCAGCCCGCCCAGGAAGCCGGTGATCGTAAACAGCCTCCATTCCGGAGCCAATCCCTGGTACTGCGCGAAAATGCCAACTGCCACGCCGACCAGATAACCGCCGATCAGATTCGCCGCCAGCGTGCCGAGTGGGAGTGGAACCGCCGGAAACAGCGGATTCAGACGCAGGCTCAGCCACCATCGCAGCCAAGCGCCGAACGCGGCCCCCACCCCGACCGCCGCGAACGCGATCCAGGCGGACCCCGGCCGCATCAGTGGGCGACCCTCACGGGATTGCACTCGCCTTCGCGTCGCCTCACTTGCCCGGCTCCCGGTGCTGCCAGAGCGCGCGCGCCTGCTCGTCCGATGCGCGTGCCTCGACCCAGCGCGAGCCCTGGGGGGACCGCTCCTTTTTCCAGAACGGAGCGTCCGTCTTCAGATAGTCGATCAGGAACCGGCACGCCTCGAACGCGTCGTGCCGATGCATGCTGGTGACCGCCACCAGCACGATCTGATCCAGGGGAGCAATGACCCCGATGCGATGCACGATCAGCGCGTCGATGATGTCCCAGCGTTGCCGCGCCTGCGCCTCGATGTCTTCGAGCGCGCGCTCGGTCATCCCCGGGTAATGCTCCAGCGTGATCTCCAGCACCTCGCGCCCGTCGTTCAGGTCGCGCGCCAGGCCGACGAAACTGGTGATCGCCCCGACCCGCGGATTGGCGCCCCGCAGTGCCGCCAGTTCGACGCCGACATCAAAATCACTGTGCTGGACACGCACCGTCATCGACAGCTCCTGCGGGTTCCTCGCGCGGTGTCAGCCGCCGGTGACCGGTGGGAAGAACGCCACCTCGGCACCGTCGCGCAGCCGGGTCGCATCCAGCGCCATCACCTGATCCAGGGCAACGCGAACCGGTCGCACCTCGGCAAACGCTCCGCTCCACGGTGCGCCGCGTTGCGCCAGCCACGCGCGCAGTTCGCCCACCGTCGTCACGTCGGCCGGAACCTCGATGTCCTCGCCGGAACGTCCGATCGCATCCCTGAGGCGGGCAAAATACAGAACGGACAGCTTCAACCGAACAACTCCGAAAACGGAAGATAAGGAACTTCGGCGCCGCGCGCCACACACCGGCCCACCTCGATATCGGCCAGTCCATCAGCCCAGGCCGCCGAAGTCAAGACGGCCGAACTCTGGACTGCAAAGGCCTCCAGAGAGCCCTGATCGGTCACTCGCACGCGCAGGAACTCGCGCCGCGTCCCGGGTCGCTGAACTTCGAAGTCGGCCCGCATCGGAATGGTACGCGCGACCAGGTCGACCGCGCCTTGCCGCTTCAGGATGAATGGCCGTGCCAGCAAAGCGAACGTGACCAGCCCCGAGACCGGATTGCCCGGCAGCCCGATGAACGGGACGCCGTGCACGTGACCGAAGGCCAGCGGCTTGCCCGGCTTGATCGCGATCTGCCACAGGTCGATCGCCCCTTCGGCCTGGACCGCAGCTCGCACGTAGTCCGCTTCACCGACCGACACACCGCCGCAGCTGATCACCAGGTCGGCGTGCTCGGCTGCCCGGACCACGGCCCGTCGCGTTGCTTCCAGCTGATCCGGCACGATGCCCAGGTCGATCACCTCGCACCCCAGGCCCCGCAGCAACGCCGAGACCACGAAGCGGTTCGAGTTGTAGATGCGGCCGGCCGGCAATGGCTCGCCCGGCGTTACCAGCTCGTCGCCGGTGCACAGCAGACCGACCCGCAGCCGCCGATAGACCGACAAGCGCGCCAGGCCGATCGAGGCCGCCAGACCGACATCCGGCGGCTTAAGGCGGGTCCCGCGCGACAGCACGTTAGCTCCCACGGCGATGTCCATCCCGGCGGGCCGAATGAATTGCCCGGGTGTGGGCGCCGTGAGCACGACGACCCGATCGGGCTGCGACTGCGTGGCCTCCTGTGGCACCACCGCGTCGGAGCCGGGAGGAATCGGCGCCCCGGTGAAAATGCGCGCGGCCGACCCGGCTGCCAGCGGCTGGCCGATTTGCCCGGCCTGGATCCGCTGGGACACCGGCAGGCTGGCCGGCACCGAGGTCAGATCGGCGCAGCGCACCGCATAGCCGTCCATCTCGGAATTGTCCAGCGGCGGCACCGCGATGCCGGAGACGGCCGCCTCGGCCAGCACCCGCCCCAGCGCGTCAAGCGTGGCCACCGTCTCGGTCTGCGCAATCGGGCAAGCCTGTGCCAGCAGCGTCTCGATGGCCCGCTCGAGGGAAATCATCGCTCCATCCCCAGATGCTGAACGATGAACGCGGCAATGGCCGCCACATCGTCGCGTGCAAATCGCGGCAGCCCGCTCTCGACCGGATCATCGCACACGACCGCGATCAGATTCGGATCCTCCTTCGCGCCCGGCGCTTCGGAGGACGAGTCCTCCCGCACGCTCTTGCGCATGGGGGGCTCGCCGTCCGAAGAGCCGAGCACTTCGAAGCGCGGAATCGATCCTTCGCTGCGAAAGCCTTCCACCAGCACCAGGTCGCACGGGGCCAGCTCGCTGAGCAACTGCTCCAGGCCGGCGGTCTGACCGCGCAGTTCGGTCATCAGCGCCCAGCGCTGAGGAGCGGCGACCATCACCTGCGCGGCGCCGGCCGCCCGGAAGCGGAACGAGTCCTTGCCGGGTCGATCGATATCGAAACCGTGGTGCGCATGCTTCAACGCCGACACGGTCAGCCCGCGCTGCGCCAGCAGCGGAATCAGGCGCTCGATCAAGGTCGTCTTGCCCGACCCCGACAGACCGACGAATCCGACCACCTTCATGCCGGCCGCCCCGTCCGCGCCTCGATGAAGTGCCGGACCGCGGCCACATCGGGCGGCATCGTCTCGAAGCGCTGAGGCCGCGCGAGCATTTGATTCATCGACGCGGTCAGCGGCGGCGCCCGTCCGATCGCCTCGACGATCGTGTCCGAGAATTTCGCCGCCTGCGCCGTCTCCAGGCAGATCATCGGAACGCCCGGCTGGCGCGCCTGGCGGCCAACCTTGATGCCGTCGGCCGTATGCGGGTCCACGATCCGTCCGCTCGCCTGATACACGGAGCGGATCGTTGCCAACCGCTCCTCGTGCGTGCTGCGCCCGGAGCCGAATCCGCAGGCGGCCGCGCCTTGCCAGATCGGGGTGCCGGCCAGGTCGAACTCGCCGTGCGCCTGCAGCCGTCCCCACAGGTCGCGCATCCGGTCGGCGTCGCGCTGAACCAGCTCGAACACGAAGCGCTCGAAGTTCGACGCCCTGGAGATGTCCATCGACGGGCTGCTGGTGGCGAGCGTCTGGCTGCGGCTGCGCGGCCGGTAGCGGCCGGTGCGGAAGAACTCGTCGAGCACGTCGTTCTCGTTGGTCGCCACGATCAGCCGGTCGATCGGCAGACCCATGCTGCGCGCGATCCATCCGGCCAGCACATTGCCGAAATTACCCGACGGCACGCAGAACGACACCGGATCGCCGTGGCGGGCGCCGTCATCCGCGCCGTCTTCTCCGCTGTTTTCTCTTGTTGCGGCGAAGTACCCCCGGAAGTAATAGACCACCTGCGCGGCGATGCGGGCCCAGTTGATCGAGTTGACCGCCCCCATTCGGTGCCGTTGCTTGAACTCGACGTCGGAGGCGATCTGCTTCACGATGTCCTGGCAATCGTCGAACGTGCCTTCGACCGCGATGTTGAAGATGTTCGGATCGGCCAGCGAATACATCTGCGCGCGCTGAAATGCGCTCATCCGGCCGTGCGGCGAAAGCATGAAGACGCGGATCCCGGGCCGTCCCCGCATCGCGTATTCGGCCGACGAGCCGGTGTCTCCGGACGTCGCGCCCAGGATGTTCAGCGGGCCCGAGCCGGCCGCCAGCTCGAACTGGAAAAGGGCGCCCAGCAGCTGCATCGCCAGGTCCTTGAACGCCAGCGTCGGACCGTTGGACAGCTGCAGCAGCTTCAGTCCCGGCTCCAGGTTCGCCAGCGGCACGACGTCGTCGCTGCCGAACGCCGCTGGCGTGTATACGCCGCGCGTGAGCCCGGCCAGCTCTGCCGGCGCATAGTCGTCCGCAAACAACGACATCAGCTCGCAAGCCAGTTGCGCGTACGACAGGCCGCGCCAGGCGCGCAGCCTCGCCGCATCGACGCGGGGATAGCGCTCGGGAACCATCAATCCGCCATCGGGCGCCAGGCCCTCGAGCAGCACAGCGCGAAAACGCGTCGGCGGGGTCTGCCCCCGCGTGGAAACGTAAAGCATTAGTGCCCTGGGTTTGTCATTGTTCGGTGAACCTGCGACTCAGGGCACTAGAGCAATTCTTCCTGACGGATCCGGATCACCGGCGCCAGCACCGTCGGCAGCACCTCGATGCGGGCGATGGCCCCGTTGACGTCGCGTTCGAGTGCTTCGTGCGTGAGCAGAATGATGTCGGTCTGGTTCTCGCCCTCGCCCGGCTCGCGCTGGAACATCGCGTCGATCGAGATCCGGTGATCGGCCAGGATCCGCGCGATGTCGGCCAGAACCCCCGGCCGGTCGGCCACCCGCATCCGGAAGTAGTACGAGGTGACGGTGTCCTCGATGCCAAGCCACGGCAGGTCCACCAGGGCGTCCGGCTGGAAAGCCAGGTGCGGAACCCGGTTGTCCGGGTCCGCGGTGTGCATCCGCGTCACATCCACCAGGTCGGCCACCACGGCCGACGCGGTCGGCTCGGCACCGGCGCCGGGACCGTAATACATCGTTGTGCCGACCGCATCGCCCTTGACCAGCACCGCGTTCATCGGGCCTTCGACGCTGGCCAGCAGGCGCTGCATCGGCACCAGCGTCGGATGCACCCGCAGTTCGATTCCGTGGGCGGTCCGCTTCGTGATGCCCAGCAGCTTGATCCGGTAGCCGAGCTGCTCGGCGTAGCGAATGTCGGCGGCGGCCAGGTTGCCGATGCCTTCCATCGTCGCGGCCTCGAATCGGATCGGCACCCCGAACGCGATCGAACACAGGATCGTCAGCTTGTGCGCGGCGTCCACTCCGTCGATGTCGAAACGCGGGTCGGCCTCGGCGTAGCCGAGCGCCTGCGCCTGCGCCAGCACCGACTCGAACGAGGCGCCGGTGGCGCGCATCTGGCTGAGGATGAAATTGCTGGTGCCGTTGATGATGCCGGCGATCCATTCGATCCGGTTGGCGGTCAGGCCCTCGCGCAGCGCCTTGATGATCGGAATGCCGCCGGCCACGGCGGCCTCGAACGCCACCATCAAGCCTGCCCGGTGGGCCGCGGCAAAGATCTCGTTGCCGTGCAGCGCCAGCAGCGCCTTGTTGGCCGTGACCACGTGCTTGTGGTGACGGATCGCCTCCAGCACCAGCGAACGGGCCGGATCGCAGCCCCCGATCAGCTCGACCACGATATCGATTCCGCCGCTGCGCACCAGCTGTTCCGGACTGTCGGTGACCTCGATGCTGCCACCCACCACGGTGCGAGCCCGGGCTGCATTGCGCACTGCGATCTGGACGATCTCGATGCCGCGACCGGCCCGGCGCTGGATTTCCTCCTGGTTGCGTCGCAGGATCTCGTACGTGCCTCGGCCAACCGTTCCGAAGCCAAGCAAACCGACCCTGATCGGATTCATAGCCCAAATGGCCTAATTAGTGGCACCCGGCAAGCGCGCCGTGGAGCGCCGATACGCCCCCTCGTGCTCCCCCAGCTTTTCCGGCCTTCGACCGGAAAAGCAAGAGGAACAGAACGAGGGGGCTGGGCTGGCCCCCTCGTGCTCCCCCAGCCAATATGAATAAAGAGAAGCAGTCACGCTGTTCAGGCAGCAGCCTTCGGCACCAGCGCGTCGCGTCGCAGCATGTCGCGGATCCCGCGGGTGGCCTGCCGGATCCTGTGCTCGTTCTCGATCAGCGCGAAGCGCACGTGCGTGTCGCCGTATTCGCCGAAGCCCACGCCCGGCGACACGGCGACCTTGGCGTGTGCCAGCAGCTTCTTGGCAAACTCGAGCGATCCGCCCGCGCGGTAAGGTGCCGGAATCTCGGCCCAGATGTACATCGAAGCCTTCGGCGCCTCGACCGGCCAGCCGGCTTCCTGCAGTCCTTTGGCCAGCACATCGCGCCGGCGCTGGTACTGCGCGCAGATTTCGGCCACGCACTCCTGCGGACCCTCGAGCGCCGCGATCGAAGCGACCTGGATCGGCGTGAACGTGCCATAGTCGTGATAACTCTTGATCCGCGCCAGCGCCGCCACCAGGTCGCGGTTGCCCACCATGAATCCGATGCGCCAGCCGGCCATGTTGTAGCTCTTGCTCAGCGTGAAGAACTCGACCGCGACGTCGCGCGCGCCCGGCACCTGCATGATCGAGGGGGCCTGGTAGCCGTCGAATACGATGTCGGCGTACGCCAGGTCGTGCACCGCGTAGATGCCGTGCGTGCGCGCCAGATCGATCACGCGCCGGAAGAAGTCCAGGTCCACACACTGCGCGGTCGGATTGCTCGGAAAACCCAGCACCATCATCCGCGGCTTCGGGAACGACTCGCGGATCGCCCGCTCCAGCTCCATGAAGAAGTCGGTCCCCTGCGTAACCCGCACCGAGCGGATG
>Ga0210394_10008271_pt1 | contig 10770 bp, 8 predicted proteins | sample IncBWC12MmetaG_FD_160121 | JGI IMG/M metagenome (GOLD analysis project Ga0210394, IMG submission 160121) | Forest soil microbial communities from Barre Woods Harvard Forest LTER site, Petersham, Massachusetts, United States - Inc-BW-C-12-M | ecosystem: Environmental > Terrestrial > Soil >... | reverse complement strand
GCGGATTCCCACTTCACGCGTGCGGCGAACCACCGCGCAGCTCACGGTCCCGTAAATTCCCACTGACGCGAGCATCAAACCCGGCGCGCCGAGCACCGACGCAAACATTGCAGACAGGCGCGAAATGACGAACTGCGGGCTCTGGGTGAGCATGTCGTCGAGGGTCTCAGAGTAGGCAACCAGGTTCGAGTCCAGGTCTCGCGCCAGTGCGCTGACCTGGTTCATCAGCAGCCGGGGATCGCCCTCGGTTCGAATGAGCAAAGGGCGGTCTTCAAGCCTGGCCGAAGGGAACATCAAATAAATCTTGCTCGAGTCGGAGCCGTCAAGCAGGACGCCGCGCGTGTCACGCACCATGCCGATGACCCGGTACGAGGTGCCCTGGGGAATCAGTTCGTTGCCCCAATGCGTTTGGTTCGAGGCGTCAAGCACCAGGCTTTCGCCGATGGGATTCTTGCCCGGCCACAGGTCCGCCGCCGACTGGCTGAGGATCGCTACCGTCTCCTGTAGGCCAGGTCTGAATCCTCTTCCGGAACTGATGGGAATGTCGAGGGTGTCAAAGTAATTGTCCTGGACGTAGGTGTAGTAGAGCGTTCTCTCGGCGTTCGAGTTTGCGGGCCGGTTTCCTTTGAGGGTCACGGTGGCCGAGCGGAAACCGCCACCGTTGGGTGGCCTTCCGATGGTTACGTTGTGCACGCCGGGCAGTGCGAGAATCTGTGCGCGCAACTCCAGGATTTCCCGTGTCTGCCTTTCAGGGGTGTAGCCGAAGCCGTCAGGAAAATTCAAGTCCAGGCCAAGCACGTGCTTTGTTTCATATCCGGTTTTCATTTCTAGTACGCGCATGGAGCTGCGAATCAGAACGCCGCCCGCGATGAGCAACACCAGGCTCACCGTGACCTGAATCCCTATCAACGCTTCGCGCAAACGTCCCTTGCCCGCCGACAGCACCGGCAACCCATCTTCTTCTTTCAACGCCGAAGTCAGGTTGGGCTTTGACGACTCAAGCGCCGGTACCAGTCCGAAAATCACTCCCGCGAGAAGCGAGATTGCGAAGACGAAGCCGAATATCTGGATGTCGGGCGCAACGTGCAGAGCGAGTGCGCCCCACTCCGCGGGGAGAGTGGCTGCTATTTGCACCACCAGCAGATGGAGAACGCACCAGGTCATGAGCAGCGACACCGCTCCCGAGATCAACCCCAGCAGTGCACTTTCCGTCAGGAGCTGCCGGATCAGCCTGCCCCGTCTCGCGCCTAGCGAAAGGCGAACCCCCATCTCCTTTTGCCGCGCTGCTGATCGCGCCAGTTGCAGGCCGGCGAGGTTGGCGCATGCAATGAGGAGCACCATGCCCACGGCGCACATAATGAGCGCAACGGCAAAATTCAATCCACTGTCGATCTCACGCCCGAAAGGAGAGCCGGGAAAGATCTGAATGGTCCTGGGCTTGATGCCTTCGGAGTGGGGCTCATGCAGAACGCGCTGCTGTTCCGCAAGGAGTTCATCTCTGCCTGCGCCTCGCTCAGGCTCGTTCCGCGCTGCAGGCGGCCATACAAGCGACAGCACGTTCTCGCGATCCTGGAGCATGGTGCCGCGTGCATGCAACACCGCCCGACCAGAGCGTAGACGGGAAGTTCGCGCATCTCCCAATGAACAGCCAGTTTGAAGCGGTCGGCTAGAAGGTTTTGAAACATGGCCTGCATCTCCGCCCTGCGCTGGTCGCGGCTTAACGCTTTCAGACGTGCAGCGGCTGCGCTTTCCATCTTCGCCTCAATATCGAATCGTTCCGAGTCGAGCCACTTGGGACCGCCCAAAATGCGTGGTTGCGCAATTCCGTAGGCCGAATATTCCATGAGGTTCTTCAACTGGATGTTGGTTGCGGTGAACCGGCCGTTTGTGAAGTTGGAACCCGAACTGCCACTGCCTGACTTGTTCAATTTCACGGTACTCACTTCAAATGACGCCGGTGCCGCAGTTGGAGGGGTGCGCGGCTGGGGAACTGCCGGTTGGGTCGCGACGGATTGAGTGAAAACGGATCCCAGAGCCGTGTGCTGAAACATATGTTCGCTGGAAGTTTGCTCGCTCTCCGGAGCAGGCTGTTGAGTAGCAGAGAGTAGTGGGAGAAACGTCAGAAACCCGAGCCAGGTTGATTGAGATCGTCCCATGTACCCTCCCGGTAATAGTCAGTGTTCCATGATACTTCCCGCGAAAGATGACGTTGAACCAACGCGCGAATCGAGCGACCGACAAGCGAAAGTAGGGGTTCCGGGCAGATCACCGCGTATCGAGAAATTACACTTCGGGTATTAACAAACTCGGCGTTGAGGAAACGACCGAAGCCTAATTCAAGAAGGGCGCACAAGAAATGAGCTGCATTGGGCTTGCGGGCGTGCACGCCGATGTCGGCCCCATGGATATCAGATCCATGCTTGCGGCGCATCTCTCGGACGAGAATCGGTTGGGCAAACCTCACATCTTATTCTGAACGCCTTGCTCGCGGGAATGCGTTGGCGAGATAAGACTGGATCATATTCAGCTCGGCAGGTGTGGCCGGCGCGCCTTTTGCGGACATGGTCTGCACGACGTTGGTCCATTCCTGTGGGGTAAGGCGTTGATTGACCACAACGTCCGGGCGTGGCAGGTGGAGCAGGCGCGAATGGTGACGTCGCGGCCTGGTCCCGGAGGCAGCAAGGCGGCATAGCGGCTGAGTATCGCTTTCTTCTGCGGGGCCTGGATTGTCGAAGCGAGCCGTGGTGGTCCGGCTGACGGCCGAGATGTCGCCGGATTCAGACTTGCCTGAACAACGTTGGGCCCTCCACTCGCTCCGTCATCGAGTGTGAACGCAATGAGCTCATCGCTGAGCAGGGGCGCACGCAGCAAACCTCCACCCGTTGAGACGATTGCGATGTACTGCTTCCCATGCTCGTCGGAGTAGCTGATGGGAATGGATTCGGCGGATGCGGGCAGATGGTAGGTCCAAAGTTCTTGACCCGTTTTTGTGTCGAAGGCCCGGAAGCGAGCGTCGTCCGTAGCGCCGACAAACGTCAACCCGCTGCCCGTGACGATCGGGCCGCCTAGGCCCGGACGGCCGGTGCGTTGCTTACTTTCGGGAAGGTTGTCGCTTACACCCAGGACCGACCGCCAGGCAATCTTGCCGCCATTCACGTCGATTGCCACCAGTTCTCCCCAGGGCGGTTCGTTGCATGGAAGGTGTTTCTCGGGATTCCAGAAGCGCACCGTTCCAGCGAACGGACCGGAATTAGTGTAGCCTCCGGTCTCATCGGGCACTATCCGCATCGGCTGGCCCAGGTTGTTCACATTCACTATGAAGAGGCCGAGCGTGGGGTCGAAGGCCCCGCCGGAGTAGTTCACCCCGCCGTGTGTTCCGGGCAGGTTTACCGAATAGCGATTGAATGCCGGAGGTGTGTAAGGCTCCTGAGCCAACAGCATGTGGTTATCGTCCACATAGGCTTTGCACCATGCGGCGTGCTCCGGCAGGTCGTGATACAACTGCACCCTCATCTGGGCGAGCGGCTCGGGAGTTACGGGAAAGGGCTGCGTAGGGGAGGCACGCTCGCCGGGAACATCACTGGGGGGCACGGGCTTTTCGACAACGGGGAACAACGGCTTTCCAGTGACTCGATCGAGCACGAAGAGGAGCCCGGTCTTGTTGACGACCACGACTGCGGGCATAGTTTTGCCATCGCGATGAACCTCGACGAGAGTGGGAGGCGCCTCGGTGTCGTAGTCCCAGATATCGTGGTGGACGACCTGGAAGTACCAGAGCAATTTTCCGGTGGCAGCCTCCGCAGCGACGATGGACGTGCCGAAGAGGTTGTCGCCAGGCCGATCAACTCCGATCCGATCGTAGTTCGGAGCTCCAAACGGCATGTAGACGATACCCCGCTCCTGATCGACGGTCATGTAACCCCAGACGTTGACGCCGGAGCGCCGCTGCCAGCTGCCGCCGCCCCATGTGTCGTGACCGACTTCCCCCGGGCGTGGAACCGAGTGGAACGTCCATACCAGCTTTCCGGTGTGTATGTCCCATGCGCGCGTGTCTCCGGCGGGGCCGAGTCCGCCGCCCACGCCTCCGCGCCCTTCTCCGGTCCCTGCGCCGGTGATGACGAGATTCTTGTAGATGACTGGTGGCGAAGGCAGGATGTAGAGCTTGTCTGTGCCCGTGCTCATGACTTCTTGGGTACGAAGATTTACGGCTCCTTTGTTGCCGAAGGCCGTATTGGCCTTCCCGGTTGCCGCACTAATCGAATAAAGGAAGCCATGGTTGGTTCCGAAGAGGAGGGCGGGGCCGGCGGATGTGTCTCCGGGCCAATATGCGGCTCCACGCAGCGATGCCTGATCCGACCCGGGAATGATGAAGACCCATTTTTCTCTGCCTGTGGCCGGATCTAAAGCGACTACCCGGCTGTAGGGCGTTACAACGAACATGGTAGTTCCGACGACCAGCGGCTGGCTTTCAGAGAGACGCCATGCGTTGTCGGGAGCGCCGCCCGCGGCTGGCGCAGGCTTCATGTGATAAATCCATCCGACCCTTAGATGGCCGACATTCGCAGGTGTAATTTGAGTCAGCGTTGAATAGCGCGTGCCTCTGGAATCGAGGTTGACCATCGGCCAGGATCCTGATTCGCTCTCCGATGCAAGAGGCGGAAAACGCAACCATGTGAACATGGCGAGCAACAACAGAAAGCGTCTCAAGTTGGATTCGATTCCGGCGGGTTCCCGAGGCATATCCTCCTCAAACTCCAGGAGCACGAGCGTAGTGACAAATAACTGCCACCAATTCTAACGAGATAGCGCGCTGCTGGATAAGGCTTTTACGCAATGTGTCTCGGCATATACATCGAGTGCGTTGAGCACCCTTCATTGTGGTGGATCGATGTCTCCATCACTCAATTCACAGTCTGCAGGGCGAAAGCTTGTCAAAGGTCCGGTTTGCCCACCACCCGCCTACAGACTGTGCCGAATGAGACTTGGAACGAGAAAATCCCATGATCAGGCGAGATGAACATCGACCGGAAGGGATAGAAGCCCTAGTATTGCTGGCATGAACAAAGCGATGCAGCCTCGGTGGCTGGTGTTTGCTTTTGCCGTCCCGATCCGGGGATGGTTTCTCGCTTCAGATCAGCTTCGAGGAAACAAATCGAGCCGAACAGTTTCGTTTCAGCCGACCCACCCTGAAACATAGACATCGTGCAGGGACCGAGACGGAGCGGTTCGCTTTTGGAGATTGTGCAATCTCGGGACTATGTGAAAATCCTTAAAGCAGTCATCTCCGTCGAAGTCCAGCCACTCGAATAGCACCTCTTGACCGTCGTTCTTCGCTCGTATGCTCGCGGAATCATTCATGAATCAGCAGTATAGGGCAGGTATCTCCGATTGCGGTCTAATGCAACCTAGGAGATCCCCCGGCTCTGACGGGGAGGCAGTCAAAGTTTGACCCGTTGGCCAACGCAATCGCCTTGAAGTTTGCAGTTCGCGGCCTTTGCTTTTGTTCTTGCCTTTGCTTTCACCGGTTGCGATCGGGCCCCTTTGAGGGGCCAGCAACCGTAAAGCCACCGGCTCTGCCGGTGGATACTTACTGTACGCCCATCTCCTGTGCATTTGCGGGTCGAAATTAGGCTCTTGCCATTCCCTTATTTGGTACGCGCCACGGTTTGCAGTCATGGCCGCATCCTGAAGTGTGGCGCGCCTTTACACACCCCCATCCACCCGTTAGACTTGAAGTTTCGGGGCCGTGCGCGATTTTTTCCTTTAGCGCGGTTGTGCTCCCCTGCCGTGGGCCGGTATTGTAGGCAGGCGGAGCTTGAGCAATTCACCCCATTCCGGATTCCGAAGTTCCAACACTACGAGGAGAAACACGCATGGCCGTGGAAGAGAAGGTTAAGCAGATCATTGTGGAACAACTGCAAGTGGACGAGGCCGAGGTGACACCTGGCGCCAGCTTCCAGGAAGACCTGGGCGCGGACTCACTCGATGTGGTGGAGCTGGTGATGCAGTTCGAAGAAGCCTTCGACCTCGAGATTCCCGATGAGGATGCCGAGAAGATCAAAACCGTGAAGGACGCCATCGACTACATCGAGAAGAATGAAAAGACCGTGAAAGGCAAATAGCCGGTGAATCGTCGAGTAGTCATTACCGGCCTGGGGCTGGTATGCGGTGTGGGCAACACCGCTCCCGAAGTGTGGCAGCAGCTAATTGCGGGCGCCAGCGGTGCGGCGCCCATTCAGGGCTTCGACACCAACGGTTTCCCGGTGACATTTGCCTGCGAGGTCAAAAACTTCGACCCGCTCAATTTCGTCGACAAGAAGGAAGCGCGCAAGATGGGGCGCTTCATCCATTTTGCCTTTGCCGCCACCCAGGAGGCCATGGTCCAGTCGGGCCTTGAGATCACGCCCGAGATCGCCGATCGCGTGGGTGTCTTCATTGGCTCAGGCATTGGCGGGTTCGAAATCATCGAGCGCGAACACGCCAACCTGCTTGCAGGCGGACCGCGCAAGATCTCCCCATTCTTCATTCCGGCAACCATCATCAACATGGCCGCCGGGCAAATCAGCATTCGCTACGGAGCCAAGGGCCCCATTTCGGCCACGGCCACGGCTTGCGCCACCTCAGCCAACTCCGTCGGCGACTCAGTTCGCATGATCCTTCACGGTGACGCCGACGTCATGATCGCCGGAGGATCTGAGGCCGCAGTTACCTCGTTGTCGGTCGGCGGATTCGCCGCCATGCGCGCGCTCTCAACACGCAATGGCGAGCCGCACCGGGCCAGCCGCCCGTTCGACAAGGACCGCGATGGCTTTGTGATCGGTGAGGGCGCGGGCATGTTGGTGCTGGAAGAACTGGAATTCGCAAAGAGGCGCGGCGCAAATATTCTGGCAGAAGTCATTGGCTACGGAATGAGCGCCGACGCTTATCACATGACGGGCATCGCTCCCGAGGGCATGGGCGCGCAGCGGAGCATGCGGGCCGCGCTGAAAGATGCCGGCATTGCGACGGACGAAGTGGGCTACGTCAACGCCCATGCCACCTCCACCCCGGCCGGAGACGGCAACGAGTCGCGTGCCATCGAGCTCGTGTTCGGCGAGCACGCGCTGAGTCGTAAGCTCAAGGTCAGCGGAACCAAGTCCATGACCGGCCACCTGCTGGGCGGCGCGGGCGGACTCGAAGCCGGCATCACCGTGCTGGCTCTGCAGAACCAGATCTTACCGCCTACCATTAATCTCGAGAATGTCGACCCGGAGTGCCGGCTCGACTATGTCCCCAACAAGGCGGTGCCCCATACATTTGATGTGGCGCTCTCGAATTCGTTTGGCTTTGGCGGCATCAATGCGACGCTGATCATGCGGCGGTGGTCCGAATAACCTGACTCAGGGAGGCAGCCCCTCAGGTACAAAAAGCTATGGCGCGCATCCCACGATGCGCGCCGTTCAATCTGAAGCAGTGGCGCCCCACTTTTAGCCCATCAAGGCAGCAGTCCCGACACCGAACAGCACAACGATCGCCCACCAGCCGAAGACTGCAATATAGCCCGCACTCCGTTTCACCCCCGCTACCGCCGCGGTTCCGATTGCAACCAGGACCAGGCACCAGATCGTGACCGCGTCGAGGGAAGTCGCCAGGCTGTAAAGGGCAGCGTTGGTGTCAAGCGGACTCAGAAAAGCGCCCAAGTTCGTTGGAGCGTAGTTCCTGATGTTGAACGACTCCGGAGCGCTTCCGGCATAGATCACGATTATTCCCAGAAGTGACTTCACCATCGATGGGAGCATGGCATACATCCAAACGGTAAAGATGGTCCCAAAGGTCGCCTTGCCGCCGAAGCCGAAGTTGATGGTTCCCCACAGAACAAGTGAGATCACCGCGCCGACAATCAGCAGGAACGCCGGGGTGGCCAGAAAGATACCCTGGGTAATGGCAACTGAGATCTTCATTCGCTGCTCCCGTTGGTCGGGAGGCAATTGGGACATCTGCTCCTCGGACTTCGGGCTCAGCTTAACCTGATTCTCGGAGACCTGTCGCATACCGATCTTCTGGTATACCGCACCAAAGAAGGCATAACCGAGCACGATGTAGATGATGAACGGCAGCCACCAACTCTTGTGGCCAAACTTGATATCCAAGAACGTCTTTGAAGGAGCCGTGAACGCGTTGGTCACACGCTGAATTTGGGACAAGCCGGGAGCCCCTTCGGCTACTGGTTGAACACTGCTTTCGCTCATATCCGCCTCTCGAATTCTCTACGCTCTCAGGTTTCGGGAACCGCTTGCGAGCCCCCCAGATCATGCAGACCGCGGGCAACCTGCGGGCAGTCTGCAATTCTTTTCAGGGCTGCCGCCCGATGAACAAAACGCGGGCCCCGAACATGGCAGTGCATTTGCACGCGATTGTACCCCGAACGGGCAAGGATCGGCATGTTTTTCGCGCGAATTCGAGGCACCCGGAGCTCAGAGACCGCGAGAAGCAATCTGGGCTTGTGGAACAGCGCGCCGCCGGCGCGGCTTTGCCGAGGGTGCCGGTTGAGGTCGAACATAGGATTTGTACACCGAGATGTGGAAGCAGGCCTGCCGGAACTCCTCCTCCACATCGATGCTTCCGGCTCGCTGAAGAGGCAGCATCCAGGAGCGCATCCATCCCAGTTCAGCGCGGCTCATGCCATGCTTCACGACGTCCACCGTAGCGCCGGTCAGGTGGGGGCTCACCACGTCACCCTCGGCGGCTGCGGCATTCCCGTTGGTAAGCAACAATTGTTTCTGGTACTCGACTGTCCGGACCGCGGAGCTGACCTCGATCGGATGGCCGAAGCGCGCTGCGTGAGCGCGAGCCAGGTCACTGAGAAAGTTAGCCGTCCAGGGCCGGCAATAGCGGTGACTCTCCGGCAGATTGCTATTCACTACCAGCGACGCGGACGCAGGGACCGGCACCAGCAGCTTCTGCGCAATGCGGTCGGCGAGGTCGTTCTCATCCAAAATACGTTCCAATCCCTCAGAATCGGCCATCTCGTTTTGGTGGGCAAGCGATGCGGCCGATCCAATCATCGGCGGGACAGCTGTAACGGGCCCGTGCTGGCGCAGTGTAACCGCTTCCGTCACTGGTCGCCGGCGCGACGAGAGACTTCCGTGCGCGGCCCGGCGCCGTGATGAAGAATGAAGCGTGCCGTGCACGTGGCCGCGGGCTGCCGATGTTGCCGTGTGGGCTGTTCCGTGAGGGCCGGCGAGGTGGTGCACAGGATCCAACGCGCGCCTGTGCGTCTTCGCCAGCCGAACCGGCGTGGCAACGTCGGCTGCCGCATTGGGAACCGCCGTTGTCAGGCAAAGAGCCGCCACGACGAGGACGATTAAGATATTCCTCATCATATGAGGAGTCTGCGGAGAAACCAGAGCCTCTCCAGTGTAACCTCACTCCGGGTCCAAGATCGAGTGCCCAACCGGATGCGGATGAGTCTGATAATTGGTCTACCATCTGCGGTCGACCGCGACGGCTACGGCATCGATCCGGTGGGACGCGACACGCGTCCGGTCTCTTTGAGTTCGCGGTAGAAGCCCAGGTCGCTATCCCGAAGCAATTTCGTGATGTAGGCAATTTGCCCGTAGTGCAGACCAAAGTGTTCAACAACCTGGTAAACGGCATGCAGCCCCGTAACGTGATAGCCCTGAATATCGAAGTGCGCGTGCAGGTCCGCCTTGGTCAAACTGGAGAACACGGAGGCTGCGCTGGCCATTGTCTTTTCTATCTTGTGCAGAAGTTCTGCGGAAGCGATGCCGTCCTTGCGGGAGAATTCCGAAGGACGGTCGCGCCTATCCTCCAGATGTTGAAACGGCGCGATGAGCCATTGTGTGACGTTGCCGTTCAGGTGTAGCACCAGATTGCCGATGCTGTTGCTGGAGTCGTTGGGACGCCACCAGACCTGGTCCTCGCTGAGCGATTCCACACACGAACGAAGGCGCGGCCAGTACTGATCAAGCAGCTTGTGGCGCGAGAACTCAAGAAAGAGCGTTGCGGTTTCAGGGGCGTGGTCGGTCATGATTGAAATACCTCCGGAGCTTTGATCGTGTCAGTTTGCCAACGAGCTTGGACTATTGATGGGTCGTGAACCGAGAACTCGGCCGTAGCAATTCGCCGTCAATCGCCTTGAGCAGCTTTCCTGCGGAATCGTTAGAATAATTCCAGAACATCATGCCACCTAGTTTATGTGCAACAACGTAACGACATTTGGCGGTGAGAGATTCAGCGTCTTCATACGACACGAAGACCTGTTTCTCCGCGCTGTACAGATACGGCACCGAAGAAGTGGCGTCCCAATATCGGGTGAAACCCTGGTTCAACATGCTGGAGTCAATCAGACTGAAGGGAGCGTAAGCATTCGGGATGGGTTTGCCAGGCTGGTACAGCCCGTGATCGCGATCAGCCACTTCGCCCCACATGTGACCGTAGAACGGCACTCCCAGTACCAGCTTCTTTGCGGGAACGCCGGCCTTCTCGAACGCAATTACTGAGGCGTCTGCGGAAACCTTCTGGGGGTCGGCAGGATTGGTGAACAGGGGCGCGTGGTGGCCGGTCATCGGACCCGAGCCCGGCTCGTAATAGTCGTACGACATCAGGTTGACGGAATCCACGTAACGCTGCGCCTCTGCCATTTCAGTGTGCGCCAGGAAATCATCCTCAGCGCCAGCCGCAAAGGTCAGCAACAGCTTCCCGCCTTTCTTCGCGGACTCCTTGTCGAACCGCGCGCGGATCTCCTTGAGCAGAGTCGTAAAGTTCTGC
>Ga0210394_10008270_pt1 | contig 10771 bp, 6 predicted proteins | sample IncBWC12MmetaG_FD_160121 | JGI IMG/M metagenome (GOLD analysis project Ga0210394, IMG submission 160121) | Forest soil microbial communities from Barre Woods Harvard Forest LTER site, Petersham, Massachusetts, United States - Inc-BW-C-12-M | ecosystem: Environmental > Terrestrial > Soil >... | reverse complement strand
AGCGCGAGGTGCCGATTTCTTCGAGGCGGACATCGCCTTCGACCGCCCCGGCAATCCGCTTCGAGACGAGGATCTGGCCGTCGGCGGCGGCGTCGCACAGGCGCGCGGCGAGGTTGCACACCGTGCCGATCGCGGTGTAGTCGACCCGCTCGGCAAAGCCGATCTGCCCGAGGGTCGCGTATCCCTGGGCGATGCCGACGCCGAAGCCGATCTCGCGCCCGCGGCGCCGCCAACCCTCCTGCAAGCGCAGGACCGCTTCGCGCATCTCGGCCGCCATCCGGACGGCGCGCTCGGCCGGGTCGGGGCAGGGCAGCGGATCGTTGAAGAACACCATGATGCCGTCGCCCGAGAAATGGCCGAGCGTGCCTTCGGAGCGGGTCACCAACGGCCCCAATGCTTCGTGGTACTCGCGCAACAAGTCGAGCATCTCTTCGGGCTCGGCGGTCTCGGCGAACGAGGTAAAGCCGCGCAGGTCGCAAAACACGACGACGATGTCGCGGCGATGGCTTTCGAGGATGCGCTCCTCGCCCGACGACACGATCATCTCGGCGAGCTGCGGCGCGAGGAACCGCTTCAACGTCCCCATGCGCTCGAGTTGGCCGAGTTGCGCCTCGACCCGGGCTTCGAGATCCTTGTTCCACAGCGCCAATTCGCCGGCCTGGTCTTCGAGGCGGCGCGCCTGTTCCTGCACCGTGTCGTGGAGCGCCTTGATGCGCAGCATCGCGCGGGCCCGCGCTATGAGCGCCGCCTGGTCGACGGGCTTCGTCAGATAATCGTCGCCGCCGGCTTCGAGCCCGGCCACCACATCCTTTGCATCGGCGCGGGCGGTCACCATGATGACCGGGATGAACGCCAACGCGCTATCGGCTTTCAGCTGCTTCACCGTCTCGATGCCGTCGAGCTTCGGCATCTGGATATCGAGGAGAACGAGATCGGGGAGCTTGTCGCGGATGACCGCCAGCGCTTCTTCGCCGTCGCCGGCGGTGATGATTGCATAGCCCTGGCTTTCGAGGCGCAGCTGCAGGATCTCGACATTGTCGGGCACATCGTCGACGACCAGGATCAGCGGCGGCTCACGCACTCACCACCTCCAAGAAGAAAAAACGCTTCACACACCAAACCTTTCAGTCGTACCGGCGAAGGCCGGTATCCACGGTGGAATGGGTCCCGGCGTTCGCCGGGATGACAATAGGGAGCGGGACCACAGTCATCCTTCGCGTCCTTTGCGTTGCCTTCGCGTCCCTTCGCGGTGAAGCGTTTTTTATCTCTACGGCAGGAACTCGCGGATTTTGGCCAAGAGCTGGCGCGGGCTGTAGGGCTTGGCGACATAGCCGTCGCAGCCGGCTTCCCTGGTCTTTGCTTCGTCCCCGGAGAGCGCGTAGGAGGTGACCGCAATGATCGGCACCGTGGCGAGCGCCGGGATCTTGCGGATGCGCCGTGTCGCCTCATAGCCGTCGATGCCGGGCAATTGGATGTCCATCAGGATGAGGTCGGGTTGCTCGCGTTCGGCTGCCCGGACGCCCTCCAGCCCGTCCACCGCCTCGATCAGCTCGTAGCCGGCGCTCGCCAGCAAGTCGCCGACGATCTGCCGGTTGTCCTCGGTGTCTTCGATAACGAGGATGCGCTTTGTCATGCCGCCCCCATCAGCTCCGCCGTCAGCTCAGGCACGCCTTCGACCCGGATCGGCAGGACGACCCGAAAGGTGGCGCCGTGTCCGACCTCGGATTCGACCGAGATCGTTCCGCCGTGCATCTCGACCATGCGTTTGGAGATCGCAAGGCCAAGGCCGGTGCCGCCCTTTTTGCGCGTGTTCGAATTGTCGACCTGCTGGAATTCGCCAAAGATCTTGTCCTGATCCTCGGGCGAGACGCCTGGGCCGGTATCGCGCACCGTCAGGACGAAATTGCCGTTCTCAGCCATGGCGCCGATCGCGACCTCGCCCTCATCGGTGAATTTGACGGCGTTGCCGACGAGGTTGAGGAGCACCTGCGACAGCCGGCGCGCATCGCCGTGTCCGGGCGGCAGGCCGGGCATGATGTCGGCGCTGAACTTGAGCCCCTTCGTGCCGGCGAGGCCCTCGGTCGCGCTCACGACCGAGCGCACGACGTCGGGCATCGCATAGTCTTCGAGCGTCAAGGTCAGCTGCCCGGCCTCGATCTTCGCCAGATCCAGGACGTCGTTGATGAGGGCGAGGAGGTGCTTCCCATTGTTCTGCACCCGCTCCAGGACCCCGGCCGCGCGCGGCGGCAATTCGCCATAGATGCCGTCGACCATCAATTCGCTGTAGCCGAGGATGGCGTTGAGCGGCGTGCGCAATTCGTGGCTCATATTGGCGAGGAACTGCGATTTGTGCTCGCTCGCCAGGGCGAGCTGCTCGCTCTTGTCGGCGATCTCGCGGAAGAGGCGGGCGTTCTGGATCGCCAGCACCGATTGCGATGCCAGCGTCTGCATGAGGCGCACCGTCGCTTCCGGGAATTCGCCGACCGCGCGGCGCTCCAAAATCGTCACGCCCATGACGCGGTCGGCGCCGACCAGGGGCACGATCAACGCCGAGCGGAACCCGGCGGCGAGCGCCGAATCGCGCAGCGGATTAGCGGGCCGCGTCCGCAGATCGGGGATCTGCAACGGCGCGCGATGGGCGATGGCGTCGCCCAAGGCGGTGGCGGTTTCGCCGACGCTGAGATCGCGCACCCTGGCGACCGTCGCCTCGTCCCAGCCGACCGAGTCGACAAAGTGGAAGGCGCGCTCGGCCCGGCTATAGCGGAAGATGACGCCGGCATCGCTCCCGGTGAGGCTGACCGAACGGTTGAGGATCGTCACCAGGACGGCGCGCAGGTCGAGGGTCGAACTGACCTCCTGCCCGACCTCGCCCAGCGCCTTCAATTCCTCGACCGACCGCGCCAGATCGTCGGTACGCTCGCGCAACTCGTCAAACAGACGGACATTCTCGATCGCAATCACCGCCTGGTCGGCGAAGGTCGTGACCAGCTCGATCTGCTGGTCGGTGAACGCCTCGACCGACCACCGAGCCAGGCAAATGACCCCGATCACCACCCCGTCGCGCACCAGCGGCACGCCCAATATCGTCCGCGCCTTGGCTAAGCGCAGTTCGTCCTTCGCCTCGTAAAGCGGATCGCTCATCCCGTCGAGGATGTGCACGGGCTTGCCGGTCATCGCGACGCGGCCGACGAGGGTCCCGGGGCCCGGCCGGATCTCGGCCTGCTCTTCGATGGCGCGGTATTCGGGTTCCATGCCAAACCCGGTGGCAAATCGATAGACGCCATTGTCGAGGCGGAAGATGCTGCCGACGTGCACCTGGCACAGCCGCGCCGCCGTCTCGCAGACGAAATCGAAGACCGCGCGGAGATCGACAGGCGAACGGCTGATGACCTTCAAGACATCGCTCGTCGCGGTCTGGTATTCGAGCGCTTCCTGCAAATCGCGGGTGCGCTCGCGCGTCTCGGTGATGAGGCGCGCGTTCTCCATCGCAATCACCGCCTGCGCCGCGAAATTCTGTAAGAGGGCTATCTGCTTGTCGGAGAACGGGCGAATTTCTTCACGCGCCGCGGTGATCTGCCCAAGAAGTCTGTCGTCCTTGCGCAGCGGGACAGATAGATATGTGTGAAGCCCGCCGAATTCGGCGGCCGCCTTTGCCATCGCATTTTCGATGTCCGCTAGATCAGGGATGTGGATGAACGGCGCTTCGCCGAGCCACGGGTTCGGTTCCACCCGATATCCCTGACGCAACCTTTCCGCGAACTCGTTCGACAACCCTCGCATTGCCACCGGGCGGAAGGTCTCGCCGTCGTACAACTCCAGTGCCCCGTGAGTCACTTCGCAAAGGGTGTGCGCCTTTTCCAATATCGCGTCGAACACCGGCGTGAGGTCGCCGGGCGATGAATTGATGACCCCCAACACCTCGGCGGTCGCGGTCTGCTGCTCCAAGGCTTCGCGCGTCTCGGTGATGAGGCGCGCGTTCTCCATCGCGATCACCGCTTGCGCGGCGAAATTCTGCAAGAGGGCGATCTGCTTATCGGTGAACGGCCGCACCTCCTGGCGATAGAGGATGATGAAGCCGAGCACGCCCACATCCTTGACGAGCGGCACCGCAAGACCGGTACGGGCCCCGCCGAGATCAACGAGCGATCTGCGATTGGCGTCGCCCGTCCTATAGGGTTCGTCGTCCTTCAGGTCCAAAACGTGGACAACCCGCTCTCCCGCGCGAATCCGAGCGCCCAAGGATCCCGGCCCTTCGACGAATGCGTTACGCTTGCGGTACTCGGCGAAGGCCGAGGGCACGCCATACGTAGCGACCGTTCGGAAGCGGTCGCCATCGTCTACCTGCAAGGTACCGAAGGCTGCACCGCATAGATCCATCGCCTTTTCAAGCATCGCGTCGAACACCGGAGCGAGGTCGCCGGGGGAGGAATTGATGACCCCCAGCACCTCGGCGGTCGCGGTCTGCTGCTCCAACGCTTCGCGCGTCTCGGTGATCAGCCGCGCGTTCTCCATCGCGATCACCGCCTGCGCCGCGAAGTTCTGCAACAGCGCGATCTGCTTGTCGCTGAAGGGGCGGACTTCTCGACGGCAGATCTGAATCACGCCGAGCAGCGTGTCTTCCTTGCGCAGCGGAACGGCAATAAGACTTCGTACCTTGCCAAGCTCGATGACGGCCCGGGCGAGAGGGCTTCCCAAGAGATAGCCTTCGTCGAGAGTTGCGTCGGCGATGTGAACGACCTGCTCACCGCGAATGATGCGGCCGAGCGCACCTTTTCCGGTCTGGTGTGGACCCCGTTTCAGATACTCGGCATGTTCCGGCCTTGCACCGCGGACCGCAGCCGCCTGCATCAGCTCGCCATCATAGGCGTACAAGGTACCAAAAGCCGCCTCGCAGAGACGCAGCGCCTTATCGAGCATTGCATCGAAGACCGGCGCGAGATCGCCGGGCGAGGAATTGATGACCCCCAGCACCTCGGCGGTCGCGGTCTGCTGGTCAAGCGCCTCCTGCGTTTCGGTGATGAGGCGCGCGTTCTCCATCGCAATGACCGCCTGCGCCGCGAAATTCTGCAGCAGCGCGATCTGCTTCTCGGAATAGGGGCGGACCTCCTGGCGATAAACATTGATTGTGCCGAGGAACTTGTCGTCCTTGCGCAGCGCGACAGTAATGCCGGTGCGGGTACCACTAAGGTCGATGAGTTCCTTGAAGATTGGCGAGGTGCGGTACGCTTCCAGAGCCTTCGCGTCGGCGACATGCACGACATCTTCGCCGTGGAATGCCCTCTCACTCGGACTGCTAGGATTTAGCGGATGCGAACCGCGCCGCTGCTGCCATTCGACAAATTCGTGGTCGCCGCGCAATGCCTCGGCGTGAATCTTCTCACCGTCATAGATGTACAAATGGCCGTGCGTCGCCTCGCATAGGCGCATCGCATTATCGATCACTGCGTCGAACACCGGGGCGAGGTCGCCGGGCGAGGAATTAATGACCTGCAGCACCTCGGCGGTCGCGGTCTGCTGGTCCAATGATTCGGAGAGTTCGGCGGTGCGGTCCGCTACTCTCTGTTCCAATTCGGCGTAGGATTTCTGGAGGTCCCTGCCCATGCGGTTGAACTGCTCGGCGAGGGATTGGAGTTCGTCGCCGGTGTGGATGTCGATCCGGCGCTCGAACTCGCCGGCGCCGATCCGCTCGGCCCCTTCGGCGATCGCCCGGATGGGGCCGGTCATGCGCCGCGCGATGACGAGCGCCACCAGGGTCGCCGCGATGAGCCCGAAGAGGAGGAGGCCCGCCGTGCGCAAGGCTGCGCCGTAGAGCGGCGCGAAGGCTTCGGACAGCGGCACTTCGACAAAGACCCGCCAGCCGACCGGCTCGATCGCGGAATGCGCGGTGAGGACATTCCGCCCGCCGAGGTTTTGCGCGAGCGTCGCCGCCGCAGTCTCGCCGCGCGACCCCGGCCCCCCTGGCGCCAATACTGCCCTCAGCGCCTCGGCGACCTGCGGCAGTTTCGACAAATCGGTGTCGCGCAATACGAGGCTGATGTCGGGGTGGGCGATGAGCCGGCCGCGCTCGTCGACGACATAGGCATAGCCGCTCTGCCCGATCTTCAACCCGGTGATGACGTCCCAGATCAGCTTCAGGTTGATCTCGGCGACGGTGACCCCGGCGTTCTTCCCCTCGCGCGCCATCGCCAGCGTCATGTACGGCTCGGATTCCTTGCGGAAGTAGACCGGGCTGAACCAGATGTGGTGCGCCTTCGCCTCGGTGAAGGCCGGGCTTTGCGAAAAATCCGCGCCGCTGCCGACCACATCCATCTTGAGCCGCGACACCTGGAGCTGCTCCTTGCCGCCCCCGTCGAGCTCGGACAATTCGGTGATCGGCGGCTCCTGGCGCAACAGGCGGTAATAATCCTGGAGGCGCTGGTCGAGCGGCCCCGATGCCCATTGCGCGTGCGTCGTCCAGCCGATCTGGCGCTCGATTTCGCCGATGAACTCCTCGATGCGCAGCGCCGCCGCCTCGGCCTTCTCCTGCTGGATGCGGACGAGCGAGGCCTGGTTCTCCTGATAGGCAAACCAGAAATCGAAGCTGCTGTTTACGAGTAGCGCCGCGCCGACGAGCGCAATGAACAATAGCGCATATTTGCGGAAGAGGCGGCGACGCGGCGGTGTGCCGGAGGGTGCCGCTTTGTTGCCTGCCGCAGCCCAGTGCGCGGGCGACAGCGATGTATCCTCCGCCCCACTCACCAACCACTCCGCCGGCTATCCGCCAAATTTCGCGCCGCTGTAGTCTAGCGCCGATTGCCCGCCCCGTCTGCCGGCTATTCATTGACCGGGTAGCGTCCTGTGGCTACTTTCGCGGAATGCGCACCGTCGGCCTCAAAACCCTGAAGAACAAGCTCAGCGAATACGTGCGGCTCGCCGCGGCCGGAGAGACCGTCGTGATCACCGACCGCGGCCGCACCGTCGCCGAAATCGTGCCGCCGCGCCCACAAGCCGAGTCATGGCGAGTGCGCGGCATTCGCGAAGGTTGGGTCAGACCGGCGGTTCGCGGCCCGGACTGGCCGCCTAAACCGACGCCGATCGACGGCTACACTCTCGAACAGCTGCTTGCCGACTTGGACGAGGACCGGAAAGATCCGTGGTGTTGACTTACATCGACTCGTCCGTGGCGCTTGCCCATCTCTTCGCCGAGTCCCGATTTCCGCGCGAAAATTTCTGGCATAGAGAGCTGACATCAAGCCGCCTGCTCGAATACGAGGTCTGGAATCGCATCCACGCCCGTGGCGGTAGGGTCGCAACCAGCGCCAATGCGCAAGCATTGCTTTCTGGGATTGAGTTGCTGGAAATGACCGGTCGGACCCTGGAGCGCGCTTTACGCCCATTTCCGCTTGCGGTTCGAACCCTGGATTCGCTTCACCTGGCGACAATCGAATTTCTGCGAGAACGAGGCGATTCGGTGGAACTCGCCAGCTACGACAACCGTCTGATCGCCGCTGCCCGTGCCCTCGGGGTGCCGCTGGCCGCTTTGTGACCGCGCGCCGCGCCGCGTTGATCCGGGGCAGCCTCGACCCTATGTTCGGCGTCCATGACACCGCTCAGCCATATCCGCAATTTCGCGATCATCGCGCATATCGACCACGGCAAGTCGACGCTCGCCGATCGGCTGATCCAGGCCTGCGGCGGGCTGGAGGCGCGCGAGATGCGGGAGCAAGTGCTCGACACGATGGAGATCGAGCGCGAGCGCGGGATCACGATCAAGGCCCAGACCGTGCGGCTCGATTACCGGGCCAAGGATGGCGAGGATTACGTCCTTAACCTCATGGACACGCCGGGCCACGTCGATTTCGCCTACGAGGTCAGCCGCTCGCTCGCCGCCTGCGAGGGCTCGCTCCTCGTCGTCGATGCGAGCCAGGGGGTCGAGGCGCAGACCCTCGCCAACGTCTATCAGGCGGTCGCCGCCGGGCACGAGATCGTGCCGGTCTTGAACAAGATCGATCTCCCCGCCGCCGAACCCGACCGGGTCAAGGAGCAGATCGAGGATGTGATCGGCCTCGACGCCGCAGACGCGCTGCTCATCTCGGCCAAGACCGGGCTCGGCATCGAGGATGTGCTCGAGGCCCTTGTGCACCGGCTGCCGCCGCCGGAGGGCGACCGAGCGGCGCCGCTGAAGGCGCTCCTCGTCGACAGCTGGTACGATGCCTATCTCGGCGTCGTCATCCTGGTGCGGGTCAAGGACGGCGCGCTGGCGGCCGGCCAGAAGATCCGGCTGATGGCGACCGGAGCCTCGCACAGCGTCGAGCGGGTCGGCGTCTTTACTCCGAAAGGGGTCGCGGTCCCCGAGTTGGGGCCGGGCGAGATCGGCTTCATCACCGCCGGGATCAAGACCGTCGCCGATTGCCGGGTCGGCGACACGATCACCGAGGACCGGCGGCCCGCCGAGGCGTCGCTCCCCGGCTTCCAGCCGCTGCAGCCGGTGGTGTTCTGCGGCATGTTCCCGACCGATTCGGCCGATTACGAGCGGCTGCGCGACGGCCTGGCGAAGCTGCGCCTCAACGATGCGAGCTTCATCTACGAGCCGGAAACCTCGGTGGCGCTGGGCTTCGGCTTCCGCTGCGGGTTCCTTGGCCTCCTTCACCTCGAAATCATCCAGGAGCGGCTGACGCGGGAGTTCGACCTCGATCTGATCATGACCGCGCCCTCGGTCGTCTACCGGGTGCATCAGAGGAACGGCCGGGTGCTCGACCTGCACAACCCGGCCGACATGCCGGATCCGGTCCGGATCGACCACCTGGAAGAACCCTGGATCAAGGCGACGGTGATGGTTCCCGACGAATATCTCGGGCCGGTCCTCGCATTGTGCGAGGAGCGGCGCGGGGCGCAGCAGGACCTCACCTATGCCGGGCGCCGCGCGATGGTCGTCTACCGCCTGCCGTTGAACGAGGTCGTCTTCGACTTCTACGACCGCTTGAAATCGGTGAGCCGGGGATACGCCAGCTTCGATTATCAGATCGACGGCTACGCGACCGGCGACCTCGTCCTGATGAACATCCTGATCAACGGCGAGCCCGTTGACGCGCTCTCGATCATCGTCCACCGGAGCGAAGCCGAACGCCGCGGCCGGGCCTTGTGCGAGCGCCTCAAAGACCTGATCCCCCGCCAATTGTTCCAGATCGCGATCCAGGCGGCGCTCGGCGGCCGGGTGGTGGCGCGCGAGACCGTGAAGGCGCTGCGCAAGGACGTCCTCGCCAAATGCTATGGCGGCGACGTCACCCGCAAGAGGAAGCTCCTCGAAAAGCAGAAGGAAGGCAAAAAGCGGATGCGCCAGTTCGGCCAGGTCGAGATTCCGCAATCCGCCTTCATCGCCGCGCTCCGCATGGGCGACAGGTGAGCCTCAGGGCCTCAGCGAATCAAGCCCCCACCCTCCCACGGCTTCGCCGCGGGCCCCTCCCTCCCCCGCAAGCAGGGGAGGGTTGTCGGAGCGGCACTGATCACTCCCCCCTCGCGTGCGGGGGAGGGTTGGGGTGGGGGCTACTTGATCGCGTCCATCACCAGCCGCATGAAGCCGTCGCGGGCCGCGGGGTCGATCCACCGCAAGACCGCGACGATGTCGTCGTCGGGGTCGATCCAGGTCAGGTTGCCGCCGGCGCCGCTCGCGCAATAGCTGGCTTCGGAGGCGCTCGGATACATGAGGCGGCCGGTGTTGAGCCACCACAGATAGCCGTATTGTGGGTAGACGGGGCACGGGAAGCGCATATGCCGGATCCACTCGACGGAGAGGATGCGCGTCCCCTCCCAGACCCCGCCACGCAGCATCAGGAGGCCGATCCGCGCCTGGTCTCGGGCGTGGATGAACACGCCGCCCCCCCAATGCGAGCCGCCCGAGACCGACTGCATCTGTTTCCCGTCGATCTCGACATAGGAATTGCGGTAGCCGTGCCATTCCCAACTCTGCGAGGCGCCGATCGGGTCCATCACCAGTTCGCGGAACACCTCGGGTAGCGGTCGGCGCCACAGACGTAATAAGGCAAGGCTGAGGCGATTGACCCGGACGTCGTTGTATTCCCAGAAACTGCCGGGGGCCTGGAGGTCGCGGTGCGTGCCCTTCTTACCGGCGGCGGGGCGCCCGCCGACGCTGCGGTGGCGATCGATCAGGTCGGGCTTGCCCCACAGCTCACCCTCCCATTCCGAGGTCTGCTGTAGGAGGTGGTGCCAGGTAATCAGGTGATTGTGCGGCGGGTCGAACCCGCCATCGTCGACCTTGCGGCACACCGGTTCGTCGAGGTCGCCGATGAGGCCCCTGTCCCAGGCAAGACCGGCGAGGATCGAGAGATAGCTCTTGGCGACGCTGAATGTGAGGTCAACCTGCCCGGTATCGCCCCATTCGGCGACGATCCGGCCGCCTCGCACCAAGAGGCCGTTCGGGCCGCCGCGCGGGCGCACCGGACCCAACGGTTCGTTCCACGGCGGCCTTTCGCCAAAGTCGCTGGTGACCATCCGGGCGAGGTCGCGGCTCCACGGCGTCTCGTGCTCGGCGGCGTGCCGCGCCGCGGCGGCGATCGGCGCCGGGTCGAGGCCGGCCTCTTGGGGAGTGCAGCGTTCCCAGGCAGGATCGGGCGGCGGGAAATCGGGCATCGTTCGGTATCCAGCTCGGTCGGGCTTGATTTTCGAGGATTTCGGCACGACCTCGTAGCACAGAAACGCGATTAGGTACGCCGCGATTCGCCGCGAACATCGGCGCGGCGTCTGCTAAACTGTCGCGGCGTTCAGTCTCTGGGGT
>Ga0210394_10008269_pt1 | contig 10771 bp, 5 predicted proteins | sample IncBWC12MmetaG_FD_160121 | JGI IMG/M metagenome (GOLD analysis project Ga0210394, IMG submission 160121) | Forest soil microbial communities from Barre Woods Harvard Forest LTER site, Petersham, Massachusetts, United States - Inc-BW-C-12-M | ecosystem: Environmental > Terrestrial > Soil >... | reverse complement strand
CGAATCAGACCGTACCTCAGGAGGCAAAACTGCCGCCGCTCGAAATCGCGCGGGAAGGATACCTGTTCGCCGGCGGAAAATATTCGACGGTGAAGGACGCGAAAGCAATGGACGGGCAAATCTACGCGGAATTCCAAATCCCCGCGCACCAGAGTCATCCTTATCCGATCGTCTTCGTTCACGGCGGCGGCCAGACAGGAACGAATTTCACGGGAACGCCCGACGGCCGCGAAGGCTGGGCGCAGTTTTTCCTGCGCGAAGGCTACGCGGTTTACGTCGTGGATCAGGCCGGGCGCGGCCGCAGCGCCTATTCGAGCAGCGCGTACGGCCCGCAAACCACAGTGAACATCGACTTCGTGCAAAAGCGATTTACGGCCATCGAGAATTACAACATGTGGCCGCAGGCGCATCTGCACACGCAGTGGCCGGGGGCGGGCACGCCGGGTGATCCCATCTTCGATCAATTTTTCGCGTCGCAGGTGCCGTCAATGGTCAGCTATCCGCTTCAACAGGAGCTCAGCAGCGAAGCCCTGGTAGCCCTCGTCGATAAAATCGGCCCGGCAATCATCCTCACGCATTCGCAATCCGGAGCGACCGGCTGGCCGGTGGCCGACGCGCGCCCGGATCGAGTGAAGGCGGTAATCGCGGTCGAGCCCAGCGGTCCGCCATTCTACAACGTCGACAACGTGCCCGCGCCCGAGTGGTTCCGCGATTCGGACGAACAGCGGCCCTGGGGAATCGCGGCAGGTCCGCTCACATATTCTCCGGCTGCTGCAAGCCCTGCCGATATCGCCATGGCGCATCAGGATCAGCCGGACGATCCGAATGTGAGCCGCTGCTGGCTCCAAAAGGCGCCCGCGCGCCAGTTACCGAATTTACAAAAGGTGCCGATCCTGGTGGTGACTTCGGAATCGTCCTATCACCGCGGATACGACCACTGCACGGTCAAGTACCTGGAACAGGCGGGAGTCCACGTAACGTGGATCAAGCTGGAGGACATCGGTATCCACGGCAACGGCCATATGATGATGCTGGAGAAAAACAACCAGCAGATCGCGGCGGTGATGTCGGCCTGGCTGGAGAAAGCGGCTTCAGCGCCGGCAAAATCGAAGAACGAAAAAGCCGATTGAGGTTCTTCTCGTCCCGATGCTCTTCACTTTCGGGGCTAGCAGCTTCGGCTTGCTTCAGCCGTTCCGTGAGGGAAAGCTGTTTTCGATTGTTATGTTTTCGGCATACCTGTACCTCGCCAAGTGAAACCCTCTTTTCTCCCTGCGGTAGAATCAAGAATCTGTCGGAATATGAAACCATTCTCCCGCGCCGCCTGGTTTGTCGCATCCGCCTGGACTCTACTTCTGGGAGGATACGTGGCCGTTTGCTTGTGGGTTCCCGCCGGCGCGGCGCGGACCTCCGCGGCGGACGTTCTGCTCTGTTTGATGCCCCTGCTCGTCAACGGATCTCTTCTGATCAATGCGGTCACACCCGACTGGCGCAAGAGAGCCTTTTGGATGCTGCTCGCTCTCGGCAGTTCGTTGTGGCTCGCAGGCCAGGCGATTTGGACTTATATAGTGGTCTACCAGCACCGGCATACTCCCTATCTCTTCAACGGATCTCATTTCAACATCGACGTCATCTTTTACCTGCACGCCATACCTATGATCGCGGCGCTCGGCCTGCGGCCCGATAAGCAGCGGCATGACAATGGGAATTCGTATCGCTACGTCGATTTTGGACTGATCCTATGCTGGTGGCTTTACCTCTACGTCTTTGCCGTTATTCCCTGGCAATACGTTGCGGCGGACAGCCAGCGCTATGTTCGGACCTTCAGCGCGATTGCGCTGCTTCAAAATCTTGTCTTCGTCGGCGGGGCCGCCGCGCTTTGTGTCCAAGCCAGGGGATACTGGCGCAAGGTCTACGCGCATCTTGCGGGGGCGAGAGCGATCTACGTGATTCGGCTGTTGGCCATTCAGATGGTGGCGGGACGCGGTACGTACACGAGGGGCAGCTTGTACGACCTGCCGCTGCTGATTTCGTTCCTCTGGCTGTGCGTGGCGGGCATCTTTGCATACCAGAATCGCGGAGCGGAGGATGCCTTCGCCCGAGCCTCTGCGGACGAGCCATCCGCCGAAAGCAATCCCGTCGACGATTCGCGCTGGGCCTCGCGCCTGGCGCGGTCGGCGCTGCTTTCGCTGCCGCTGATCGGCGTCTGGTGCATGAAATTCAGCCAGGCACCCCCGGCCGTCCATCAGTTTCGCATTTTGGTGACCCTCGGGGCCGTACTTCCGCTCGGTTTCCTGGCTTTCCTGCGCCACGAACTGGTGGACCGCGAGCGCCTGCGGCTGCTCCGTGCTTCGCAAGATTCTCTCGATAACCTGAAGCGCCTTCAAACACAATTCGTGCAGTCCGAGAAACTAGCCTCGATCGGACAGCTCGTCGGAGGCGCCGCGCACGAAATCAACAATCCGCTCACGGCCATACTGGGATATTCCGAGCTGCTGGCGGACGATCCGGCGATGGGCGAAAGAACGAGGGCCCTTGCCGAGAAGATTCGCGAGCAGGCGCGGCGCACGCGCACGCTGGTCAATAATTTGCTCAGCTTCGCCCGCCAGGTGCCCAGCGAGCAGCGCTCGACGCTCGACATCAACACGGTGGTGAATACTGCGGCGCAGTTTCGCCGCTTCGACCTGCGTGGGAAGAATATCCGCATCGAGGTGCAGGCCGCCTCCGGGATCCCCGAGGTTCGCGCGGATATGAATCAGATGCTGCAGGTGTTCACCAACATCATCAACAACGCCGTGTACGCGATGGAGGAGGCCGGCGGCGGCGCGCTGACCGTCCGGACCCTTTTTGAAAAGGGCAACGTAGTCATTCTCTTCTCCGACACCGGCCCAGGCATGCGCGATCCCAATCTCGTCTTCGATCCGTTCTATACGACGAAGCCCGTCGGCAAAGGGACGGGGTTGGGCTTGAGCATTTGTTACGGGCTGGTTCGCGATCAAGGTGGGCAAATTTCCTGTTACAACCAACCGGAGGGCGGGGCGACGTTCCGCATCGACCTTCCCGCCGCACCTGCCGCATTCCCGTTCTCTCCCCGCAGCGTCACGCCGCAATCCCGCAGAGATCCCGCAAAGCTCGCCTGACCCGCTTATCGTTCTGACCCGGGCCGCATCCGATCGGCGAACTTTCGGCTATAATCCCGATCCATGCCGCGATCTTCTTCCGCCCCGCAGCCGGCGCCCGCGTTCGAGCCGCCGCGCACGATCGCGATTGAAGGCCCGATTCGCGTCGGCAAATCGACGCTTGCGCGGATTCTGGCCGATCGGCTGCATGCCAGACGCGCGTTCGATCCGGAAGACAATCCGTTCCTGGCCGATTTCTATCGGGAGAAGCCGGGCGCCGCTTTTCGCGCGCAATTCTATTTTTTGATTGAGCGTCACCGGCGCCTTTTGGAGGCGCGGCAGGGCGACGCCTCGCCCGTGGTCGCGGATTTTCTCTTCGAGAAGGACAAGATCTTCGCCTACATCAACCTCGACAACGAGGAACTGAAACTCTACGATCGCTACTTCGAAATTTTCGCCGAAGGCTTGAAACCGCCGGACCTCGTGATCTATCTCCAGGCCACTCCCGAGGTCCTGCGCGAGCGCATCGCCAGGAAAAAATCTCCCGCCGAGTCGCAAATTTCCCGTGCGTACCTCGAGGAAGTGGTCCGCGCTTACGAGCATTTCTTTTTCCGCTATTCTTCGTCCGACCTGCTGGTCATCAATACGTCTGAAATCGATTTCGTGGAGCGCAACGCCGATCTGCAGCAGCTCTTGCGCCGTTTGCAGGAGCCGGTGAAGGGCACGCAATACTTTCTTCCGTTGGGTGCGGAGGAATAGCCCGCACTCACGATTCCCGCCGGGTCGTCTTTTTGCGGGCTTTCAAGGTCACGTTGGAGGGTTTGGCGGAAACCTGGTTGCGCCCTTAACCTGCTCTAGCGCAAGGTTATCCCTCAGTATCTGGCACAGTATTTTACAAAAATAAAGCTTGACTGGGGGCCTATCTAGAGGAAGAATCCCACCCATCAAGAGTGGTGGGGGCCTTTCCTGCGGGTGAGTCATGGGTGCAATGACCATCCGGGGTTTGGGGGATGGTAAACGTGGCCTTGGGTATTCATCAATCGAGAATACAATTTGGCGCAACGCGCGATGAATTGGGGTTCGTGCGCTTTACCTTCTGTCGGAGAAGTCCACTCTCGTTTTGATTAACCGTTAGGCAGTGCTGAAACCGGAACCTTGCATGCAATGGGGCGGGGTCGGAATTCATGGAGCCGCAAACCGGAAGAGCCAGGGGTTCCTGGCTGTTCCTTCGTTTGCGCTTTCGGGAACTTGCTTTGGGTGGGGGTAGGGGTAGAAGCCAAGTCAGAGGCAACTCTTTGGACAACGTTTGGACAGGAGGTCCGGAATGAATTCAGTGTCAGGAGTGGTGAAGCGCTGTTGGGGCGCGCGGGCGAGGAATGCCGCGCAGTTACTGGGTGGAGTCTTCGCTGTTCTTTTACTTTGCCTGCCTGCGTTCTCGCAAGGCAGCTCGGGGCGGATTTTGGGAACGGTCACTGATCAGAGCGGCGGCGTCGTATCCGGCGCTGCCATATCCGTCATCGACACGGAGCGGGGTATTACTCGTACCCTGACCACCGATGACGCGGGCGCGTATAACGCTCCCAACCTGACCCCCGGCAACTACACGGTTCGCGCCGAGGCCAAAGGGTTCAAGAGGATTGAACGCCAGGGCGTCGTGATCGAGGTCGGCCACGAAGTTCGCGTGGACCTCACCGTTCAGCCCGGCGAGCAGAACCAAACCGTAACCGTAACCGAGGCCGTTCCGCTGGTCGAGACGACCAACGCCACCATGGGCGGCACGCTCGAGAACGCGGACATCATTGACCTGCCCTTGAACGGCCGCGACTACCAGAACCTTTTGGGCTTGCGCCCCGGTGTGATGCTTCAGCCCGGCGGCGGACCCTGGACGCAGAGCACCAACGGCGTGCGCCCTGACGAATCCGTTTGGCTCATCGAAGGCATCATTAACTCCAACTTCTTCGACGGTCGCCCTGTCATCAACATGCCGAGCCCGTTTACGGACGGCGCGACGATTATGCCGGTGGACGCCATTCAGGAATTCAACCTCCAGGAGAATCCGAAGGCGGAATACGGCTGGAAAGCCGGCGCGATCGTGAACGTCGGAATCAAGTCGGGGACCAACACACTTCACGGCGATGCATACGCTTTCGGTCGGTACCAAGCCTGGGACGCTCGGAACTATTTCAATATCTCAAACCCAGCAGGTTGCTCGCCCGCATTACTTCAACCAGATGGTACGTGCCCGCAGACGACCGCGCAGCTGAAACAATTCGGCGGCGTGGTGGGCGGCCCAATCAAAAAAGACAAACTATTTTTCTTTGCTGGGTATGAAGGGCTGCGTTCGCTCATCGGCTTCGTCGGCGGCATAGCCGTTCCAGCAACCGCGTCGGTCGGCGATCCCTCGAAGAGCATGGTGGACGCGATTCAGGCCCTTCAAGGAGCAGGCATACCGAGAAGCGCGGTGAGCGAGAAACTGGCTGGATGCACCGAGCCAACAGCGACGACCGCCACGTGCACCGGTATGGACGGGAGCAATCAAATATTCCCGAATAGCGGCACATCGACCAGCTTCCTCAGCACTTTCCCGACGCTTAACACCAGCGACAACGGGGTTGGGAAACTCGATTACCACCCGAATGACAAGAATTCTTTCAATGGCATGTTTTTCTATGGCCATTACAACTCGACCGGAGAAGACCACGCCTTCGTCTCGCAACCTGCGACGGACAATGCCCCGATTCGCACCACGTCGATCACGGCAAGCTGGGTCTACACCCCCAGCTCGAATGTGGTCAATGAAGCTCGCTTCGGGTATGACCGGACCACATTTGACTTCGTCAATATCGACGTGAACAGTCCCGCCACCACGTATGGCGTCAATACGGGCGTAACGAATCCGCTGGCGGGCGGACTACCGAGCATCGTCATCACCGGTTTTGGAAACGGCGGCACGCCGGTCGTAGGAACCGCATTTAACCGCCCACAGTACTTTACCCCCAACCCATATTGGGACGTCCAGGACTCGGTTTCTCTCCTCAGGGGCAAGCATTCCGTCAAGATCGGCGGCGAATTCGCGCACGTCGAAGCCGATGCGGCGGTGTTTAACAACGGCCGCGGTCGTTTCAATTTCCTCGGAACGCAGCTGCTTGGGGGCAATTCGACTTCGCTGGAGGACTACTTCGCCGGAGCCCTCTCGGGCGCGACGCTGCTGTCCGGTCAGCCGCTCTCGAAGTTGACCGCCTTTAACTACGCCGGGTATATCCAGGACGACTGGCGTGTATCTCCCAAGGTGATTGTCAACCTCGGGCTGCGCTACATGATGTTCACCCCCTTTAAGGATGCATTTAACAATATCGGCAACTTCGACCCGTCGTCGCCGACGGGGATGGTTCAGCAAGGGCAGCCCGGTTTCGGCACGATCTGGAAACCCGATCCCTTTGATTTTGAGCCACGATTTGGCTTGGCTTGGGACGTCACGGGCAACGGGAACACCGTGGTCCGGCTTGGCCTCGGCCTCATTCACGAAACGTGGACATTGGAAACGTTCGAAGGACAATTCAACATGCAGGGCGACGGTTCCACCGCCATCAACGCTATCCCAACCGCAGCGACGATTTCTTGCGGGATTACCAGCCTGCTTCCGATCACTTGTCCGGGATCGGGAGGCGGAACGAACAACCTCGGCTCTGCTGGTTTCGCGCCTAACCAGCTTTGCTGGGATCCCGGCGTTACGAGTGGACCGGCGTTCGCGGCGTCCGCGTGCGGCAGCGGACAGACGACCGTCTTACCAGGGTCAACTGGCGGCCCCAAATGCGGGGATGGCGTTACCAATTCAGTGACCCATGTCACTGCTCCATCACCCTGCGACCTCATGTCCGTAAACCAGAATCTCAAGCTGCCCTTTATTATCAACTACAACTTGGGAGTGACACACGCTTTCGGGTCCAACCTGTCCGTGGAAGTGGAGTACGTCGGCAATCACGGCTATAGGCTCCTAAGTTTTACGGATATCAATCAGGCGCCGCTCGGTTCCTCTTATTGCCAGAACTCGCTCACAACCGCGCAGCTCGCGGATGTGTGTGGAACCGGACCCGCGGCCGCTCGGGTCCCGCTCGCATGTGTCGCCACGGCGACGTGCGCGGGAAGTGGGCAGGCTCTTCAGGAAGCTCGGCCCTACTTCAACAAGTTCCCATACTTGGGATACATCTACCAGATTGGGAACAGTGCGTTTTCCACCTACAACAGCTTGCAAGTCAGCGTGACCAAGCGCATGTCCCATGGTCTGCTGTTCAACGTGGGATACACCTACGGCCACGGGCTGGACAACGGATCGTTGAATCGGTTTGGCTTGAACCCAGAGAATAGCAACAATCTCGCTCAAGACTACGCCAGCAGCGATTTCGACGTCCGCCACCGCCTGACCGCTACCGCGACGTACAACATTCCGGGAGTTAAGGGCTTCGGCCAGTTGCTGGAAGGATGGCAGCTCAATACGATCGTGACGTTCGCCACGGCGCAGCCATGGCAGACCTACGACCCGGCCGACAATTTCAGCGGCACTGGTGAAAACACAGACCGCTGGAATCTCTCCGGCAATCCGTCCGACTTTTCGTCGGGCAAGAATAGCTTCCCGGATTGTACTGTCGCACAGCCGGCAGCACCCGCTGCGCCATTGCCGTTCGCCACGGGCAACGTCGTTTGTACCGTTACGACCCCTTACGGTGGCGTGTCCAACCCGGCGACTGCGGCACAGGTGAGCGCTTGCCAGACGCATTCTGGCCAATCCGGCGCTGTAGGCACTCCGCTGGAGATCGCGGGTTGCTATATATCGCCGAATGGCAATTCGTTTATTACGCCGCCGGCGATCGGAACCTACGGGAACATGGGCCGGAACATCCTTCGCGACCAGGGCTTCAAGGACTGGGATTTCTCCATCTTCAAGAACTTCACGTTCAAGGAGCGCTATGGCATTCAGGCACGATGGGAGGTCTTCAACGTCCTGAATCATCCCATCGCGGCCAATCCGTCTGGCGCATCGAGCTCGGTCAACACTGGCAATTCACCGGGTCCCGGAGCAGCGTTCGGCGCTTCTTTCCTGACGCCGGACTTCGCGGCCGGCAACCCGCTGATCGGTTCGGGCAGCCAGCGCGTGATGCAGGTCGGATTGAAGCTCTCGTTCTAACTATCTAACCGGCCGGTACGAGGGATATCGTTCCTTGCACCGGCTACTTTTCAGAAAACGGGCGCGGCCTCGCAGAGAGGCGGCGCCCGTTTTCGTTTTACAGACTGTTTGGCGCGAGCTTCGTTATTGCTGAGGAAGTTCGCGGGGGGCCCGAATTCATTTCAAAGTCCGACGCGAAAGCTTGGAAATTGCATTGCGCATCGCTAGAACATTGCCGAAGAGTTATCGCCCGACCTCGCGTCTGCATTTCAGACATGACAGCATGCGGCAAAAATCTTCTTGACACACGTCACCCCAGGAATCAAAATTCGCTCATCATAAGTAAGGGTGTTGGGTCTCTTTCCATGGGGTTTTATACTGGAATCAGAACTTAATAAATCGGCCAAGTAGTTTTACCAGGGTGGGTGCCATTTGTAACGCGGTCCGGTCCAAGACACCGGCCGCGTAGAGCGTGACCTCCTCCGGGCCCTGCGTCGCGGTCGTCATCGCGAACGCTTCCCTTACTTAAAAATGTTTCGGCGGATGTGTGTCCGAAACCAATACGAGTGCGAGCGTCAGAGGATTTCTCGTGACTGTTTCGAGGAAGGGTCTGATTTGAGGCCGTAGCGGTGCGTGTGTGTGGGCAGTTGAAACTGGGGTCTGGGGTGTGTTCGAGCCTGATTCCGAATCAAGGGTTTCGATCTTATGGACAGGAGGTCCAGGAATGAATCGTCTAAATTTAATCCGCAAGAGAACCTGGAGTGGTTCTTACCTTGCGGCGATGCAGTGGCTGGGCGGAATGCTCGCTCTGCTTTTGCTTAGCGTACCCGCATTTTCGCAATCCAGTAACGGCCGGATTCTCGGCACCGTCGCCGACCAAAGCGGCGGCGTCATCGCCGGCGCCACGGTTACCGTAACGGACGTTGAGCGCGGCGTCACGCGTACGCTCACAGCGGACGACGCCGGAGAATATAACGCGCCCAATCTGACCCCCGGAACCTATACGGTTCGCGCCGAGGCAAAAGGGTTCAAACGGCTGGACCGCGCCAACGTTGTGATTCAAGTCGGCCAGGAAATTCGGGTGGACTTAACGTTGCAACCCGGCGAACAGGAACAGACCGTAACCGTTACCGAGGCCGCCCCGCTCGTGGAAACCACGAACGCCACGCTCGGCGGCACGCTCGACAACGCCGACATCAATGACATGCCGTTGAATGGCCGCAACTATCAGAACCTACTGTCCCTGCGCCCCGGCGTTACGGTGCAGCCCGGCGGCGGCCCTTGGACACAGAGTTCCAACGGTGTCCGCCCCGATGAATCCGCCTGGATGGTGGATGGCATCATCAACGCCAATTTCTACGACTCGCGCCCCATTGCGAACATGCCGAGTCCCTTTACGGATGGAGCGACGATCCTGCCCATCGACGCGATTCAGGAATTCAACCTCGAGGAAAACGCCAAGGCCGAGTTCGGCTGGAAGCCCGGCGCCGTCGTCAACGTCGGGGTCAAGTCCGGGACCAATTCGTTCCACGGCACCGCGTATGCTTTTGGCCGCGACGAATCCTGGGCGGCGCGGAACGCTTTTAACCCAGCGCCGTCTAACGGGACCTGCGTGAACCCCATCCCGCATTTTTGCGACCGGCTGCCCGCGCAGCTGAAGCAATTCGGTGGCGTGGTCGCCGGACCGATCAAGAAGGACAAAATCTTCTTCCTCGCCGGTTACGAAGGATTGCGATCGTTCGTCGGGAACGCGATCGTCACGGGCGGCATTCCAGTCACGGATTCACTCGGTGGCGCGAGTCCAAAGCTCAGCATGGTGGATGCGCTCCAGGCTGTGCAGGCGGCAGGCCTGACGGTGAGCCCGGTCAGCCTGGCCTTGGCGGGCTGTCCTACTGGTCTGCCGGCGAATGGTTCGGCGGCGTGGAGCACATACTCTTGCACCGGCGGCTTGTGGCCTGCGAATACCGGTACAGCGAAGGGTTTCACGAGCACATTTCCCAACACGAATGTCAGCGACAATGGCGTCGCAAAAATCGACTATCACATCAACGACAAGAATTCGCTGAACGGGCTGCTCCTGATCGGCAACTACTCCAGCTTGGGGGAAGATCACCCGTTCGTGAATGCGGCGTTCGAGGACAACGCGCCGATCCGGACCTACACGGTCTCCGGAAGTTGGGTCTATACCCCCAATTCCAGGCTGGTCAACGAAATGCGTTTTGGGTACGACAAGGTCGACTTTAATTTCTTCCCGGCCGACGCGAACGTTCTCGCCAATGGCTCGGCCTCGGGCTATCCCATCGATACGGGGATCACGAGCCCGGGCGGACTACCGAACATCAACCTTACCGGCTTTGAGAAGCTGGGTACCTGGCACAATAGGCCGTTTGACTTTCACAACCCGTACTACGATGGCCAGGACAATGTGTCCTACTTGATCGGCAAGCACACGTTCAAGTTCGGCATCGAGATTGCCCACATCGAAGTCGACTCC
>Ga0210394_10008268_pt1 | contig 10771 bp, 8 predicted proteins | sample IncBWC12MmetaG_FD_160121 | JGI IMG/M metagenome (GOLD analysis project Ga0210394, IMG submission 160121) | Forest soil microbial communities from Barre Woods Harvard Forest LTER site, Petersham, Massachusetts, United States - Inc-BW-C-12-M | ecosystem: Environmental > Terrestrial > Soil >... | reverse complement strand
GAGGTCATTGAGCGCGCCGCGCGCGCTGTCGGCAACCGACTGGCGATTCAATCGAGTGATCTTCATGCCGGCCACGCTGCGGTCGAAGCGCCCGACAATACCGAGTTCATCAACAGCTACAGCGGGCGCATCATCACCGGCTTTGAAATGCGCAGCGGCTCGCAAGATGCAATTGCGAGCAAGGTAATGGGTGCGGAGGGGGATCCTCCGCTAGCCTTGCGAAGATCCATCGATAAGGGGATGGCACGCAACAGCGGCGGCCGGCACGTGAACTATCTGGAGATCTATGCGGCGGACGTCGCACCGGCCGCTATGCAACCAGTGCTGCAGTACGCTGCGCAATTGTTCGCCGCCAGCAGCCACTGATCCTTAGCCTGCGGCGAGCACGGGGAGTTGATCTTTCAGCGGCCGGACATTTGGATGCTGTGTTGGAAGGCTCCACCGCACGCCGTCTATGAATCATGGTCGGTCGTGCTACCTGACCTGGATGCGGGGAGCGATCTGGCGCGCGGCGACCTCGCTTCCTAGTCAACCCGAGGCCGCGGTGGGTCGCCAGCAGTACCGATCACGCGTGTTATTGAGGATGCCCAGGTTTGAAAGCAATCTGGCTAGGCCTGCACGGAAAGTGAAACATACGTTGGCATGTGCGGTTCCACCGAGTGTTCGCTCTCGTCCGCATTTCCGCTTTCGTTCAACTCAGACTTCTGCTCTGGGTCGCCTGCAGCCATTCAGGGCATCACTGCCGAAGCCACATCCCCTCCATCGGAACAATCAGGATTTAGTTGATTATTTTAGCGCAAAGTTAGATCAGTCCCCGCAAACGCGCATCTCATCAGTTGCTTGATTTCCTGACGAGATGCCGACTTTTGGTTACCTATCGGATCTCGGTGAGTGCCTTGGCGAGCATGCACTCACCGTCTCCTTGTCGAGTCGCTGGGAATCCGATGTGTCGGTCTGCCCCGGGCTCAGCACGTTCACCCGGATATTCCTGCCCTTCAGTTCGTTGAGCCACGTGCGTGCGAATGAGCGCTAGGATCTGAGAGCGCTTGGGAAGGCGCGGCTTTTGAGAGGCCCCAGCCGGGAGATCCACGTTGATCCCCGTATCGACGAACACTGACTCGTCAGGCGAAGTAGTTCATCCACTGATTTCGGTGGGGTGTTCGACCGCCAAATGAAGATCGCGATGCGCCTGCTAGATGCGGTCCACTTCCGATGCCTGAACGCGCGCGGCACGCTGTTTACGGTTCAGAAGGCGTTGTCGCTTTTCAACGTATTCGTAGACTTTACGAATCGTTTCGTGTGGTATCGGTGTCGATGGGTCAGGACCTGGAGTTCGCGGCCATCTCGGAGGCCCGCGCCAGTGCTAGCGTGTCGATATACTCCCGGACGTTCGTCAATTTGCCGTTTCGAACGGTAATGGCGAAGACCCAATGGTCCTCGAAGGTCCTATTCGTGGCTTTGATTCTGCCCGTAGCGACGCCGACGACCAGAACCCGGTCTCCCTGCGCTATGAACTCGGGGGGCTCTGGGTAGGAAGTTTCCACCGTTTCGTTAGCCTTCTGAAGTAAATTCTCCATTCCTGCGTGCCCGCGGTGCGTGCCGGCCAGCGGCCAGTCCTCGCCCGGGATGATCCACTCAATATCTTCGGCAGACAACGCCAGCAAACCTTGCTTATCGCGGCGGCCCATTGCTGCAAAGAAATCCTTCACAATTTGGGCATTCTCTTGTGCGCTCATCGAAGTCTCCATTTCCTTTACATCGGATCGTTCCGATCTCATCGCGTGCGATCAAAACAAAGCCGCGAACGAGAGCAAGGGAGGGACGATCGCGTCCCTCAAGTTGAGCGGTCTCCACTCCCTCGTCCTGCCGCAGGATTTCTAGGCCGAGCCGCGGCGTGCTGGGTTCCACGCTCTTCGACGAGTTTTCAGATGGCCGACAAGCCGCCGTCGACGGACAACTCCACCCCATTCACGAAGCTCGAATCGTCTGACGCAAGAAACAGCGCGACCGTCGCGATTTCCTCAGGTTGACCCATCGTTCCCCGCGGGATCAGGGATTCGAACATCTCCTTCGCCTCCTTGGTGAGAACTTCTTCCTGCATCGGTGTGGCGATCGGCCCCGGGCTCAGCACGTTCACCCGGATCTTCCTGCCCTTCAGTTCGTTGAGCCACGTGCGTGCGAAGGAGCGCAATGCTGCCTTGCTCGCCGCATACACGCCGAAACCAGGAAAACCCTTCACCGAAGCAACTGATCCGGTCATGATGATCGATCCGCCATCGTTGAACAGCGGCAACGCCTTCTGAACCGTAAACAGCGTTCCGCGCGTATTCAGGCCAAAGGCCGCATCGAAGTGCTGCTCAGTAATCTCGCCCAGTGGGACGGCTTCGCCCGTGCCTGCGCTCGCGAACAGGACGTCGATCTTGCCCTTTTCCCTCTTGACCGTATCGAACAGGCGGTCGAGGTCGTCGAGATTGGCCGCGTCGCCGCGCACGCCCGTCACGTTTCGGCCAATCAGCTTGACGGCCTCATCGAGCTGCTCCTGCCTCCTACCCGTGATGAAAACGTAGGCACCCTCTTCAACAAAGAGCCTGGCGCTTGCTAGCGCCATACCGCTCGATCCACCCGTGATGACTGCAACTTTTCCTTCAAGCTTTCCCATAATTGCTCCCTTCGCAGATGTGTAGAATTCAGTACAGTAGAGTAGATTCCTTTGGCGGTGGACGAGAACTGTTCGGGAGTCCTAATCTTTTGTCTATTCGTCCAAAAGAGGGAGGCTAAGTTGGACCCGATAACAGATATCTTCAGAACGATGCACGTAACCGCTTTCGGTCTGCACAGGCTCGAAGCCACAGCCCCGTGGGGAGTAAAACAGGAAAAGCAGACCGAAGAGAAAGTCACGCCTTCCGACAAAAAGATGTCACCCACAGATTTGGCGCACTTCGCCATGCTTTCGCGCGGCAACTGCTGGCTGAGTGTGGAAAGGATTCCTGAGCCAATTCCCCTCACCGGTGGCGATTGTTTTTTGCTGGCCCGGGGGACTTCGATTGTTTTGCGCGACAGCCCGCGAACACGTCCGAGGTGGAGTTTCCGCGAGATCGGGGCCGGGGCCAACAACAATGTCGCTCATTATGGAGGTGGTGGCGCACCGACGACAATCGTCTGTGGGTCCCTGAGTTTTGATCGCGCCAGCCTGAAGCCGATCACTCAGTTATTGCCGAGCTTCATTCTGATTAAGGCCGAACAGGCACGCACGCTTGCTCTTCGCATCACAATGCAGGCGCTGGCGTCAGAAATGGCAGAACAGACGCCGGGAACTGAAGTAGTCGCGACTCGGCTAGCCGAGGTCCTGTTTATCCAGGTACTCCGGGCGCATATCGCGTTGGGACCGGAACGCAACAAAGGATGGCTTCGTGCTGTTTTCGATCCTCAAATGGGCACTGCCCTGAGTGCCATTCACAACAGAGTGAATGCACCTTGGACGGTCGAATCCCTGGCCGAAGCAGCGGGCATGTCTCGCTCCGCATTCGCAGCCCGTTTTAAGGAGCTGCTCGGACAAACACCACTGGAATATGTAACCGAGTGGCGGATGCAGAAGGCGATGCAGTTACTACAACAGCGTGACAAAAAGCTCATAGACGTTGCTCGGTCGGTCGGTTACGAGTCCGACGCTGCGTTCAGTAAGGCGTTCAAGCGAGTTGTCGGGGCCAACCCTGGTGAATACCTCAAACGTGCTATTTGAAGACCAGGGTCACGCCGGAATGGCGGAAGATTTTTGAAGCGGAGGATTCTGACTTTGCGGGACCTAGGTGCCATGGAAGCGTGTTCTTCCACTGAAATGGGTGCCCCAGGTGCCTCGCATTTGGGAACGGGAGACCACGGACCCAAAACCGACCGAAGCAGACCACGATCAGTCCCGGTAAACGCGCTTGCGTTGACGTAACGGAAGTTTTCCAGAAACGGGTTTCGGGGAGATCAGACTGCGCAGTCGGCGGTGAATAACATCGCACTTCCTCGAAGCGGATTTCTGGATCGAAATGGTTTCCGGGTAGCCTGTTGTGCACTGACTCTCTTATCCCTATTCTCGGTTCGCGCCCAATCCAACAAGAGACGATGCACACTTTTGCCTAACCGAGGGGTTCTGGAGTGAACCCCTAGAGTGAGACAGTTTCGTAGTGCACACTTGCGACAACGAGTTCAGAACTCCAGGCGCAATTGGAACGCGATCATGCGGGGCGTGCTGTCGCCGCCTAGGCCGACGCCGAGTAAACCAGTCGGTGGCGAGGTCGTGTAAGTAAGCGCTCCAAACCCAGTTTGTGTCGTGGGCTTCCCCGGAATGCCGGCCAGGACCATGCTCGGAAGTGCGAAATTCGGGTGATTAAATACGTTGAAGAACTGGATGTCGAAGCGCAGCTTCACACTCTCGGTCAAAGAAAAGGATTTGGTAAGGTAGAAGTCACTCCACGCAAAATTGGGACCGCGTAAAGCGTTACGGCCGAGGTTGCCGAATTGGCAATTCTTGGGAGTGTCGCCGCCCAGACATCCGCCGGTACTTGGGTCCACGGTAGAGACAAATGCATCAGGATTGAGCCACTGAACCGTGCCGGGTTGCGTGACCCCGGGAATCGATTTGTGTTCATAGAGTGGGACGCCGGGAACAGCGCTGGCGAACTGCGGCCCACTGCCGTTTACAATGCCATCTCCATCTGCTGAATACGGCGTGCTCAGAACAGAAAATGGGATACCACTATGCCAAAAAACGGTTCCCGATACCTGCCAACCGTTCAACGCATGGCCAAGAAGCGGATTTTTAACTTTGACCGGAAATTGATAGACATATTGAGCGTTGAGATTGTGCCGGATGTCGTAATCGCAAGGGCCGTAGTCGCGAGCCAGATCGCCAGGCAGTGGGGACAGAATTCCTCCGGCCGAGAATTGCAGGAATCCGCCGTTTGAGACCGTGTCCATGCAGCGGCTAAACGTGTAATTGATTTGCCCCATCAGGCCGTGACCGACGCGCTTCATTGCGGACATCTGCAACCCGTTGTAGTGGCTGTTCGCACCGGTGGAAAATTGAGTGACGGCCCCGAATCTTGGGTCGGTGGACTGGGCATAGGGAAACGGGGCGAAGCAACCGTCGCAAACTGATTGATAGCCGTTCACTTGGGTCAGGTAAGGCTGGTTCACGGCGCGCGTACCGACGTACTGCGCGTGGATACTTCCTGTGCTTCCCAACTCATGTTCCAAACCAAGACTCCACTCCAAGAAGTATGGCGCGTGAAGTTTTCCATCCGGGACCGCTGAGATGGCGACCGGAGGAAGACACGTTGCGGGGTTCGATTGTGCAGATGCGCAGGAAAGCTGGCCCTCGGTAAATCCTGAGCTGAGCGTTTGGTTGGCGGCAACGGTCGCGTCAATCGCACTGTTAGGAACTCCCGGCGCAATCGCTGTGCAGCCCGATACGGCGTCGCAACCCGCAGATCCCGCTTTGCCTACGGTCCCAAGAAGGCCTCCCTGGAATGTTTTGACATAGGGTGGGTTGACGCCGACCACATCCGCGATGCTGCCGGGCAAAATGTCACTGAAAACGCCGAAGCCGGCACGTAGGACGGATTTGGACTCAAATTGCCACGCGATCGCTGTTCGCGGTTGCAGAATCGCGAGGGGCGTCGATGAAAACACGTGACCTAGACCGGTTTGAATGGCAGCGTTCAAAGCCTGATTTACGTCATGCGGGATAGAAGCGAAAGAGCCGCGAAGACGAGCAATCTGATCGTGAGGATTGAGTGGGTTTGAATTTAGCGTGTCTCGAATACCAAACGTCCAGGTAAGGGTCCTGGAGATTTTCCAAGTGTCTTGCGCATATAGATCCAAATTCAAGAAGTTGAAAGGTTCATTCGACGAGGTAGGGAAAGTTTTTGTTGCGGTTGATGCCACGCCATAAATGTATTGCGGTAGGGTGGTGTACGTGACGGTCGGAACCGAGCCCTCTCCGAAGTCGTAGTCGTTCAACCGCAAGATGCGAGTATTGGTCCCAAAGCGGAGTTCGTGCGTGCCATGGCTCCATTCGAGGTTGTCGTTGATAAAAAACCGAGACGCTCGTCTTCCCTGGACCCATGTGTTATCTAAACCTCCGACCGTGGTAAAAGGTGCATTCGCGCCGCTGCCTTGTAGAACGATCGGGAATGCGGCGAGCGTCTTCCGAAAATCCTTCGGACCAAAGAGGCTTCCATACCAGGAAAAAGCCGGGTTGAAATAGTTCACAAGATTCTGCGAAAAGACGTGGGTATACCCCGCCGCAAACGAGTACAGCGGTTGCGGGGAAAGCGCGTTGAACAAAGGGTTGATGGCATCGGTGTAGGCGGCCTGAAGTCCGTTGTCCGTCTGAAAGCGGTACCAAGTGGTGTTTTTCTCGTTGATATTGTAGTCGATCCGGACCGTCTGGACCTGCTCGTGATCGTCGCTTGAATGAGAGATGCTCTGGCGATTTGCGCAACCGTTTCCATCATTCGCAATCGCGGGGGAGCCTTCGCCAACATCAAATGGACAGCCAAGTACGGCGAGGGGCGTTCCACTCGTATTGCCGTAGAGCGAAAACATCTTCTGATAAAACGGCACCAACTGCGGCGCCGGCAGATAGATCGAACCTGCGACGGAATCAATGCCGCCCAAAGGGAGTTGCTGCAATACGTAGTTTTGAAATGCCGCAGTTGGAACGGTGGTCGCCGTGACGATGGGCAATGCAATCCGAACCCATTCGCTATCGAAAAAAAAGAATAATTTGTCATGGAGAATCGGACCGCCTACGCTACCCCCGAAGTGGTTCACGGTGGAGCGGGGTTTGTGATTTCCCGGAGTGGCATTCGTGAAATAGTCGGCGGCGTTGAACTTCGAGCCGTTCCATAGCTCGTACAGGTTTCCGTGAAACTGGTTCGCTCCCGATTTGGTAACGTAGTTGACCTGAGACGCTCCGTAGCGCCCTTGATCGACAGCATAGGAAAGCGTGTTCACCGTCACTTCCGATATCGAGTTCAATCCGAGGACGAGGTTTGTTGAAAGCCCACTGTTCAGATTCGTCAGTGGGTCATTCGTCTCTAGTCCGTCGACGATGTAACCGTTCGAGAGAGCGGGAAGTCCATTGAACTCGACGTTGCCGTACCCATTCGTGCCGCCCACGAAATCGTTGCCACTGCCAGCCGTGTTGACAAGCGCGCCTGCGGCAAATTGAAGCGGGTAAGTCAAATCACCGCCCGGATTGGGAAGGTTTTCCAGTGCCGGTGCATTCAGATTCGTGGATGTATTGGGGTTCTCTGGATTGATGAGAGGAGCCGTTCCACTTACCTCGATCGTCTGATTTGACCGAGCCACCTGAAGCGTAAAATTGACTGTCTGCTTCTCTCCCAGGCCCGAAAACACATCGTCATTCTGCCGCGGCTCAAAGCCTTCCGCTTCGACCCTGACCGAATAAGCTCCAGGTTTCAGCTGTGGAAAATTGAACCGGCCGCCGTCGTCGGTCTTCGCACTACGTCGCAATGCGGTTTCGCGATTGGTGATGGTGACGGTAGCGCCCGGAACGGCCGCGTTGGTTGCGTCCGTCACCTGGCCCACGATTGCACTGGTGGTCTCTCCCTGTGCGAGCGCACCCGTAGGGCTCAGAGACAAGAGTAAACCTGCGAAAACGGACCTTGTAAACATAGTGCGTAGTGTCATTTGCGTCTCTAGGGTTGTCATGTTAACTGAGGTTAACTACATAAGTAAAGCGAAGTAAACATATTCACTGAAAGAAATGAAAAGCAAGCGTAAGATACTTTTTGATTTGTGTCTCTCTGAGATTCGGTGCCTGCAAAATGGGACATTTCGTCATGCCGGTGAGATCGGCGTTTACACGACGTTTGGTGGGTCTCGGATTTCAACTGCAAAAGCAGGCTTCTGGAGTGAACCCCTAGAGTGAGACGGTTTATGATGCACACTTTGCGAGAAAGGAGCCGCAAAGTGGAGCGAAAGAAAGGGCAGCGATACAGTAACCAATTTCGACGCCAGGCTTTCGAGCAAATGAAGTCCTGCGACAACGTACTCGGGCTTTCTCGAGAGCTTGGGATACCTCGAAGATTGCTTTACAACTGGCGCGATCGATTCGAAGAAATAGACCCTCCCCATACACGATCCCGCGAGCTGATCTTACGTAGGCAAATCACCAAGCTGAAGCGGGTGTTGGCGAACAAAACGCTGGAAGTGGATTTTTTCAGACATGCCTTGCAGAGAGTAGGGGCTCGGCGTCGGCAGAGACACACTTCTGGCGACAAGGCATCTACGACGAAATAAGAACCAGGATGCCGTTGCAAGGCGGCTTGAGTGTCGAGCGAATGTGCCAATTAGCCCAGGTAAGTCGGGCCAGTTTTTACCGATATTTGCGGCGAGGATGGCAGGCTGAGGAAGAAATGGCCTTAAGATCGGCCGTCCAGAGCGTCGTTATCCAACATCGATGGCGGTACGGTTACAGACGGGTCACGGTCGAGCTACGGACGCAAGGCATGGCTGCAAACCACAAGCGGATCGCGCGAATCATGCGCGAGGATAATCTGCTTACCGTTCGAGAGCAGTGGCTCCGACCCCCTGGGCATTCGCTTCGTGTTGCCCGTGTTCACCTAAACTTGGTGGGTCGAATGACGTTGTCTGGACCGGACCAGCTTTGGGCTGCTGACATAACCTACATCCGCCTAGCCCGCGAGTTTGTTTATCTCGCAGTGGTATTGGATGTTTTTTCCCGGAAGGTCATCGGCTGGGCACTTGGCAGGAGCTTGAAAGCGCAGCTTCCGCTGTCCGCTTTAGAGCAAGCCGTTGCCAACCGGAAACCACCACCGGGAGTCGTACACCATTCAGATCAGGGAGTGCAGTACGGTAGCCGGGAATACATGCAAAAACTCCGCGATCACCGAATGTTGCCAAGCATGAGCAGACCGGGCAATCCATATGACAACGCCACGTGCGAGAGCTTTCTGAAGACGATCAAGCGGGAGGAGATCTACGCCAGTGAGTATCGGGATTTCGAGGACCTACGTCAGAAGATCGAGGAATTCATTGACCGATATTACAATCGGTCTCGACTACATTCGGCCCTGGGCTATTGTTCGCCCGAGGAGTTTGAAAAGCGCAGAAACACGCAATCCGGAGCGCCACTAGCCGGGGTGATAACGTTTTTCGGTGACCGAATGTGACAGCCTCCTACTTAGGAGTGTGATTCACAGGTTTGTCTCAACAAGGGGTTCAGTCTGCAGTTTGCGCCGAAGTCTGTCCGATCGACGAAGTGTGCACGAACGAGATGCCCCTCCCTGGTGAGCAGGCGTGCTGTTTTGCGACCTTTGGTAAGCAATTCTTGTGAGTGCGCCGCCGATTCTTACTCAGATGCGTGACGGCCGTTTTGCTCGGCGGCGGTTTGGAAAACCACCGCCTGCACGAAACAGAACTGGTATGCCCTCTGAAAAAGGATTTCGCTTGGTTTTTTCAAAGCGGTTGAAGGATTCTGCATACCACGATAGTGTATTTCCCTCGGCTCTAGGGGAACTTCCTTGGAAGGGAGTAAGGCATGAAAACTGCGGCCCCTATCTCGTTTGCGGGTTACCAACTCGCAGAAACCCGTCACGTCTGTGCATTCTTCAACAGCGAAGAGGAAGAATATCGCGAAAAGGTCCAGGGACGAATAAGGAGATGAGACATGAGAATTTTGCAGGTGCTAACCTCACACGATCAGCTCGGCGATACAGGCCGTAAAACCGGTTTTTGGCTTGAAGAAGGTGCGGCCCCGTACTTTGTTTTCAGAGATGCTGGTGTCGATATCACGCTAGCCTCTCCAAAAGGCGGGCAGCCTCCCATCGATCCAAAAAGCGACCTGCCGGAAAATCAGACACCTGCGCAGGTGCGGTTCAAGAAGGATGAGAGGGCGCTGAAGGCTTTTGCAAACACAGTGAAGCTTGCGGATATGAAGGCAGAAGACTTTGATACGGTGTTTTATACCGGCGGGCACGGTCCGATGTGGGACCTTGCGGAGGACCCCGTGTCCATCGCTCTTCTCGAATCGTTCTACAATTCCGGCAAGCCAATTGCTTTGGTCTGCCACTCACCCGGGGTGCTTCGGCACGTCAAGTACAAGGGTGAGCCGCTAGTGAAGGGGAAGCATGTAACCGGCTTTACGAATGGCGAGGAAGAAGAGGTAAAGCTCACCAAGGTTGTGCCTTTCCTCGTTGAAGACGAACTGCTACGACTCGGTGCCATCTTTGAGAAGAAGGCGAACTGGCAGCCTTTTTCCATCACCGATGGTCACCTTATCACCGGTCAGAATCCCGCATCATCGACCTCAACGGCTCAAGCCCTTATGAAGTTTCTCGGGGAGAGAGCCGCTCACGCTTCTGCGTGAGTTGACGATCACATCGGTTTGTCGTTCTCAGATGACGGTGGCCAAGGTGATTTTGCCGCCTTGGCCGCGAAGGTCCAACACGACCTATGTAGCAGCGCTCCCGCAGTGAGTTGCGATCCAATGACGATCGAACGATCTGTTGTGCGCCCACTGGGGTTACAAAAAAAGATGCGTCTCTTAATTTTTCCTGGTTATCCAAGTAACGACGGAACAGCAGTCAACATTTAAGGAGGGCGTATGTCGAATGATAAAACAGGAAGTGCCGCCAGCGCGAGTCGAGCGCTCCAACCCGCGGAAGCAAATCCTCTCGATTTTGTACCCGACAAAATTCCCTTCGACATTCCGTACGGCCCGGCAATATCT
>Ga0210394_10008267_pt1 | contig 10773 bp, 15 predicted proteins | sample IncBWC12MmetaG_FD_160121 | JGI IMG/M metagenome (GOLD analysis project Ga0210394, IMG submission 160121) | Forest soil microbial communities from Barre Woods Harvard Forest LTER site, Petersham, Massachusetts, United States - Inc-BW-C-12-M | ecosystem: Environmental > Terrestrial > Soil >... | reverse complement strand
GGGTAGTCCTTACCCACTTGAACTTCCTTATGAATCTGTGAACTTTCGTAGATGAGATTTCCGACCTGAATCTCAGTGTCACGTTCTATTGAGGTGCCGCCGCCACTGCTCGTCTGACCCGTGGACGGGTTGTAGACAGAAGTCGAATGGTGCGACCTGTGCGTCTCGGCACTCAGGATGTGTCCGGTCAGCTGCGCGGCTGGCTGCGCTACAGGTTGCGCCGATTGGGGAGCCGCCTGCTGCGCCACGACGGGCACCGCTAAAAGCAATGCCGCTGCCAGAGTGTACGTCTTCATGTTCAATCTTCCTTCTTCTCCCAGCGTTTTCATTTCACTAAGGCATTCCATCGAACGATTTTTCGGCATTATTTGCCGTTCTTTTTTCCCCTTATCAGCGCGTATTCTGGATCGTCCCACTTGCGTCCTAAGAGATTGACCGTTACAGAAAAATCGATCGGGGCACAATCCTTGGCCGACATCCGAATATCGAATTTGAACGGGCCGGGACCTATGATTGATCTCCACTTGGACGGCATCGGCTCTACTGAAGGGATTACTCCTGTAAGGTGATTGTCCCACCAGCACACGTTCAACCTTTGCCCAATTCCGGGCTCAATGGTAAGAGGTTCATGTCCGTAATAATCCCAACCCATCTTTAACGGGGAATTCATTTCGGTAGGAGTCCAATTGCCGCTTCCGTCTAATTGGGAAACCAACAGAAGCCGAGCGCGGCATTCTAGAACAGGGGCATCGGTAAGGCACTCTGGAAGAACCTGAAGGAATATTCGCGTTACCGTAGGAGCCTCGGTGTCTGTTCTTTGGGCTATGATCTTTTCGACTTTAAAACATGGCTGTAATCGGACGTATTCTTCTCGCCAAAGATAGTAGCCAGTCAGAAAAACCACGAGAAGAAGATATGAAAGAAACCACACCGTTAGAGGGGAATGCCAGAGCGTGGTGATGCCAAAAATTATGCCAAACACGGTCGGTCCCCAAAGAATATCCCACGCCTTATCCTTAAAAGTGTTCCAATAAATCCAGAGCAGATGGCGGTCAAATCCTTCTCGAAATAAACGAATACTTCTGGCGATCTGCTTGTTAAACAACGATTCCGACAGCCACAGCTGAAGCAATCAATCGAGGCGACGAAAGATGAAAAAAGGAAGGCATATCAAACGAACGCATGGTACCCCGTCAGAAGTAGTAAGTATATCCTGTGCTTTTGGCCGCCCCATTAGCCCTCGACTACCTGCCACATTTGAATTAACGCCGTCTGTTCATGCCCGAAATCAACTTGTAGCCGCGGACCGTCTGTGTGTTCCACGATTGCCTTCACAGTAGCGTCTTCAAATCGTCGGCTATGAACGTTGATGCGAATATGCTGGCCGACGTGGAATTGGCGTTCTGGCTTATTGGACACTAGCATCGACTCCGCTGGCGGATTCTATCTCAAAACAGATAGCCAAGCGACTCGGCCCTTCACATCGCGCGGCAGATTGCGCTAGATTAACGGCGGGAGGAACAATGAAACTTTTGGCAGCGATCAAGCGCGAAGAGAGAAAACTCGAAAAGCAGTTAGGCAAACTTCAGCACCAATTGAACGGAGTACGAGCGGCAGCGAAAGCTTTGGGCGTTTCTACGAGCAAGGAAATTAAAGTCGTGAAAAAGCGTGTGATGTCCGCTGCTGTGAGAGCGAAGATTGGAAAAGCTGCCAAGAAGCGGTGGGCGAAGATAAGAGCGCAGGCGAAGAAAATGGTGAAATGAGTCATCACCGGCCAGCATTTGGACGCTGCGAGGGGCTTCGGTCGCCCCGCTGGGAGGGTAACGGCAGAGCCAGGCACCGGTGATGCAGGAATAATTGTGAACTGGAAACGCGCACTTTTGGTTGGCTTTGGTTGGGGAATCGGGACCGCTATCGGAATCGCGGCGGTTCTCGGTATCTGGCATTGGCACAGCACTAGGCCGAAACCTTGGAATCAAAGCGCGATCACTGGCGAATTTGAACTCGCGGATACGGAAGGCAAAGAGCAGACATTTCTGTTTTACTTTACGCTGGAGAACCACACCAGCGGTGACTACAACCTTGAGAGCAGTTCCAACGCCGCTGTTTACGCCAGGATTCAAGACTCCAAGAGTCTCATGGCATTAAAGTATGAGGACGGGCACTTAGATTTTCCGATTTTCATTCCTCAGCATGGTAGAACCCGTCTTGTTCTCCATTTGCCGAGCTACGACTACCCCTGGAAGAATGTAAATCCAGCAGACGACGCAAACAAGAAGCAGCGTCGTCTCGAAGTGGTAAAATATTTGAATGATGACATGACCAATCTAAACGGCTTCGAAATTTTCGACCACATCAACCATTATGAAATTGTCCTCCCGCCAGGCTGGAAACAGCAGCCGCCAAAATCCCCATAACAGCTTGTATGCGGCACAGCCTCTACAGGTACTTCAATGAGCGCAAGTGGGCAGACGCGTTCCTTGACGGCGAAATGCGCTTTCGATCCCTGGCCTACTTTCGCGACTATGAAAACGAAAGCGAAGATGAAAAGGTCAGGAAAGATGACAAGGAGGGCAATCTTGTTTTTGGCCCTCCAGAAGGCCTGCTCATAAACAATCAAACCCAGGGGACCTCTGGCATCCGCCCCGGTTTCCGAATGGAATCAAGAACCAAACAGGCCGAAATATTTGTGCTCTGCGCGAGTAGGTATTTCTCCGACGAACTTCGTGATCGATTCGGCGCAGTCGCGTGCGTCGAAATTCTGAAGACCGCAGCGTTTTGCAGGCGGATTCAACAAGCTATCCCTCAGAATGCTACTTTTTTCGCTGGAAAGGTCATTTACTATGACCCAAGCCAGGGGCCTGAGGAGCGTTGGGCATTACCCGATTTAATCGCGAGGTCGAAATTCAAGTCTTACGAGTGGCAGCGTGAATACCGATTTCTCTTTTCTCTCACAGATGCGCTCGCATTTGAAAATGCAACTTATCGATTGATTCGAGGCGATCTTGAGGAAGCTCCAAAACCCGAAGAACATCTGGACTTCCAAGTGCACGCGAAAAACCTACGCGACATCTGCCGACTCCACGAGTTCTAGTTTTTCTGCCATCATGGTCGTGGGGTGGTTTTTGCAAATGAGCCCGTCCGACCTTCCTTGGTGGGGATGGATTTTCTGCGCGGCGGGCGCGGCGTTTGCGGCCAAGCTCGCCTTTGGGTATGCCTGGAATAGTTTGCTTCTAAATCGCGATGAAAAAGCGAGTGGGCGGGCGTACGTCATTGGTTGGGCTGTGTCCATCACGGCGGGTATCCTCGGCCTCATCGGTTTGGTTCGGTTCATAAAGTGGATCTGGGAAAGCTAGCAAGACTATCCGCCGGCATCGGCGTGGGGGGGTGCTAAGATGAGTCTGCCGCTCGACTTATTAGCCGGGCTTCGTGATCTGCTCATCGTCGGAGTGTCGATTTACGGCCTGCGCTTGATGCAGCAAAAGAGTGAACTAGTTGAGCGCGAGAAGGCCCTCAAACAATCAGAGATCGACGTACACAGAGCGACCATCGAGAGGCTCAAAGTCCAACAAGCCCCCGCGATAGCCCGCGATCTTGAGCAGATGATACGGACTGCAAACGACTACGCAGATGAAAAGCAGAAACTCGCAGACCGGGTCAAGGCGCTGACAAAGGAGAACACCAGTTTGAACGCGGCTGTGGATAGAGCCAATCTCATCGGCATAGCCGAGGGGAGCTTGGACGCAGCGGCCATGCTCCAGAAAACCTGGCACATGGCCTCGGCAAGGGCAATTCTAGGGAGTCAGCCGGCGGGCGACGATTTCTTGGTAAAAATGCTTGACGAAAATATTGGATCAATTCGCGACTACGGCCAGGCGTGCTCTAGCCGGTGAAAAGCCGGAGCTGAATTACCTCAGGCAGGTGCTTGAGGAAATGAAAAAGAACTCTGACCGCAAGCCAAAAGAGCTAGGTCAGGGTAACTCGCCGTCACAGACCGAGTGACTTCACCGCACCCGGTCCTCTCGTCATGTTTGACAAGGACAAGAACGGGAAAGCCAACGACTCCCAGAAACTCCAGAAACTCCAGAAACTCTTGTAACCTAATCACTGTTCTGAGAGTCCCATCAGTAAGCCGGTAACAGCCGATTATCCACCCTCCTATAGGGCCAATCGGATTTCCCGAAAGGGAAATGATGGGGGAGGCGATCAGACCTGGGCGCCTCCCTACTTCCTTTTCTTTGCCCTTGATTGCAACTGTCCTCGATGAGAGCGTAGTCTTCACGGAGCTGACGCAAGATGACGTGAAGCGAGAGTTTGCTCGGTTGCATCCTGTGAACCCCCAATTTCAGTTTTGTGTCGGAGCGAAGTTTTCCAATCAAGATTTTTGTCTGATTTTTGAGGAATAAAGGACAACTTATGGGCCGGATGCAGAACATCACAAAGCATGTGACAAAGAAAGCCTTGGCTAAGGGCCACCTGACGGAGCAAGAGGTTGATACTCTCCTCGACGATTATATCCACGGGGCAAAACAGCAATATCGCGGCGATGTTATGGCGGCAGTGATTGACAAGTTTTTGAGCCGACTGCCGGATAAGTTCAAGCAAATGTATGAGGACGGCATCCAAGAACTTTTCGTCATGGGGAGCAATCGCAATCGTTTTCGGTCAAGGGCGTTCCTGCTACTCATGCTTGCCTACCAGAACGGATCAGTCGAAGGGATGGGCACCGGAAAGCTATTCGACCTCGAAAAATCTTCAAAGACGTCATGATCGAAATTGACGAGAAATACGCACTAAAAAAGAAATCGTGACGAGGAGGACGATCCGCTTGTTCTACATCAAGGGACTTGGCGAGTATCTGAAATAACGGGGGCATCGTGGCGTTCACTGCTGGGGAAGAATTAAGGATCAAATTCGACATAGTGAAAGCGTTTGGTGACACGGCGAAGAGCTACATTCAGATCAGTTCTGCCGCACTGGCTCTGCCAATACTGTTCACGCAAGCTATTCTCGGCAAGAATGCCGCAGAGAACGGCTTGCGGTCTGTTGGTGTGCCCTCAACGCTCTACGGTGCTTGGGCTTCTTTTCTGTTGGCCATCGGCTTCGGCTTGATTTATCAGTGGTCATCCGTCCGTCGCTTATGGGATGAACTCCATACGATGCAACGCACAGACGAAAATGTCAGCAAACCGGGTTTTCGTCGAAGTTGGTGGGTCGTACATTTTGACAAATTGAACCTATCGCTTTTCTACGGCGGAATGGTCATGTTCTTCTTCGCGGGGATTCTTTTGTTCGTGTTCTTTGCAAGCACTCTGCTCTTAGCCCGTCCGATTGTCAAAGTTGTTCCTGTCAGCATAGAAAGCCAAGCCCCCTCCCAAAAATTGACATCCCTAAGTGAAGATAAACCCATAGCAGTGAAGGTCGCCCCAGTTGATGTGAATAAGGATAGGGCCGATTACGTCTACATTGCGGCAAGTCTTCTGCTTACGCTCTTAACGCTGATAATTGCTGGTATTGCTTGGAAACAGGCCAGTTCTGCCCAATTGAGCGCCCAAGCGGTCATCAATGCCGAAAGAGCATGGATTCTGGTTGAAGGTATTAGGCCGCAGAACATAGGCGCTGCTCTGGAGAGACAAACCAACCTCGCAGTACCACTCTTTGCCCAGCTTAGGAACTATGGCAAGACCCCAGCTTGGATCATGGAAAGTTCTTGCAAGTTTGTTCGCATCGAAGGACAGACCATCTCTGGGCCACTTGACTACGGAGAAAGCGTCTCTGCTGGCGACGGTTATGCACTTCCGCCGAATGATGGAGGATTCCCTGTTTTTGCACAGCCAACACCACTCCTCTCCGCAGTGGACGTGGAACGCATTAGGCTTGGTCAAATCTCCGTTTTTCTGTACGGATTGATGAAATATAGGTCTGTCTTCGATTCCTTGTCGATCAGGGAAACATACTTTTGTCTGCAATTGCGAGTTGTAGGGCAAGTCGAAATGTGGCAAAGCAGTGGCCCTGATGGGGCGAACCGCTACACCTAGAGAAAATAGGGCGCAAATGAACAGACTGCTTGTCCTTGCTTCAACCGTGTTGTAAGACATTTCACCGATTGGTCGGCCTGCCTTTTCGAAATTCTTAAATGGATTCCAATTGGAGCAGCACGTCCTGTATTTCGGCAGCGTTGCACCGAACGCGGCCGAAACGCGCTAAGATTCTCCCTCTGCAACGGGCAAACGGTAATCGAGGGCTTAGATGACAAAATCTTGGGCAAAATCGGAGCCGCTCATCGAAGGGCACATCAAAGACGTATCCATCGGCGTCATCCAGGACCACCTCCAGTCATTTCGCGAGTTCCTCGGCCCCGGAAGGAGCGGAATTTATGTGCTCCGCAAGGACCAAGATATTTACTACATCGGGCTCTCAGGCAGCCTGCGGGCGAGACTCCCCAATCACCTTAGGGACGGACACAAGGGGGAGTGGAACAGATTTGACCTTTACGTCGTCCGAAAAAGCAAGGTGAAATACTTGAAGGAACTGGAGACCTTGCTCATTCGAGCGGCAAGACCCAGCGGGAATGAAATAGAGCCCAACTTTATAAAGAGCAAGAACCTCACGAAAGAATTCAAGCACGCGCTCGAAAAGAACATTGCTGGGCTGTTTTCGGTCAAGTGATACGCGGTCGCATGCGTCTTGCGGCAGCATGACGGCGCGCTAGGGACGGTAGAGTCAGGAAGTGCTAAATTATTGGCTATGTCCGTATGTGATGGAAGATGGAGGTATGTTGTGAATTCGCGTTCAAAATTTGCAATGTCGTCCCTGCCGCTGACAATAGCTATGGCGTTCGGCCTCGCCCTGCCCGGTTCCGGGCAACGCGCTGCCGAATCTATCCACTTCGGCGCTCAGACATTCCAGGTGGGCATGAGCAAGTCCGAGGCGCTGTCCAGACTTGCGCTCTGTTGTAATTTATCGGGGTGATGATTCGTTCACGGTGAGTTCCAAAGGACCGCCGTATGAACTTTACGGGAGTATCTCGTTTGAAAGCGATAAGGTCACATCAATAGGGCGAGATTTGAATCAATTTCAGGAAACTGAATCCGTGGTTCTTGCACAAGCTCTCTATCGCCGACTTGCAGAGCTGTCAGATGCAAATGTTCGTGCCGTCGGCATTCGTACTTCGCAGACCGAAGGAACCAACGTAACTATTAGGGATATCATCTTGAGTTTTCCGAATGGCAGGAGCATCGTCATCGAAATCAGCAAAGTAGATGCCGATGCAGGGAAAATGAAAGATTGGGTAGACTTCAAGGAGTACCTGGAAAAACCGTAAATCGGCCATTCCCTGATTATCTTCTCGGAAGACTGACCGCGGCATGATGCCGGAAATGCGGTATCGAAAATACCGCGTTTTGCATATAACTTTTAAGGTATTTATCCCCTCTGGTTAAGTAGCGAAAGAAAGCGGCAAAACGTCTTAAGAAACAGAAGAAAGTATTCGCCATTGAAGCGATTGGCTTCGATAATGTATCGGTGGTGGATGGATCCGGGAGACGTGATTATGGTAATGCTCTCCTTTGCCCTTGACGTTAGCGGCGATGAATCTAGACCCGTGTATACCGTGGCTGGATTCGGGTCCGGCGAAAAAGACTGGAAATCCTTCAGTGAACTGTGGACTGCGCGGCTGGGTCGAGAAGGAATCAACTATTTCCGTGCTGCTGAGGCTGCCCATTTTCGCGGACAGTTCAAGCTATTTCACGATAGACCGGACCGGGAGATGTGGCGGCAACAATTATTCGCGGACTTGATGGGTATTCTGAGAAGGAATGTGTATCGGCAATTCGGCTGCTCCATCATCAATTCAGCGCTCAACAATATGAGCGAACAACTCGCCGAGGAATTTTCCTTGAGTGCCTTGAGTCTTGCCGGAAGAACAACTGAGAAACACATACGGCAATGGATTATCGCGGAATGGACTCCGACTACTCCGGTGGTCATTGTGTTTGAAGCTGGAGATCAGGGAATTGGCAAGCTACAGAAGAGACTCGCAGAAGATGGCAGTTTCCCGGCTACTTTCAGACCAAAGAAAGATACTCTGCGGAATGACGGTACGATGGAGTACGGCTACGTTCCTTTACAAGCCGCAGACTGGCTGGCGTATGAACTTTCAATTGCGATAAAACAAATAGAAGCAGGACAGATTCAAGAAATTGCCCAGCTTAGATGGCCAATGCAAGAGTTCTTCCACATTCATGGAAACCCTGGCGTGTATGCCACAGATAACATCCAAGAACTAGAGACTAGTCTGGGGACCGTCAAGAAAATAAATGAATGGGAGAAAGCGACTGGTCTTGACCAGCTTAGAGCAAAGCGTAGAGCGGGATTAGGATAAGAAAACGCCCCGAACTGGCATGCTTCATTTGGTCCCGTCGAATGACTCACACACAAACTTCTATTTCTATTGGTTGTGCCCGCAACCTGATCCGTTCTCTTCTTGGGTGTTCGTTTCGGTGGGCTCACTGTCGAAAAATTGCGACCGTGGGGAAACTTTTTTGCTGTTGCCAGCATAGCCGTATGGACAGTGCTCGTCGCCCTCGACAGCCCCTATGCGGATGTAGCGATGTTGTTGCTGCTTTCGTTTACGCTATCTGTCGAGTGGATTGCCTGGTTTGAGCGTCGCGCGACGCGAGCGAGTTGAGTTTTTCCGAATCGACGAGCGTACGATGCACATACGAGAATTCCTAAGGGACAACAGGAACTTCCGCTCGGCATCGATAATTTTGAAAGTGGCCTCGCTCAATGTAGCTATTTTTCAAATCTCTTCATGCACTCTTGAAACGGTGGACCGTGCGGGTCTTTTGGGTCTGTAACATCCCAAGTGGCGACATGGCAGGATTCATGTCTCATCGTTTGCAGTGCTTTATCTTCCGACGTGTTCCATTTAGGGTCTAGAACGATAACAAATCTATTGTTCATCCAGTACGTTACGCCTTCCGAGTTCTCATCCGACAGGTCCTCTACTTTCAAAACGACATCTTGCAACTTGCCGTCAAAGAACTCCCTGTTCGTTTCTTGATACAGGGCGTGCAGATGATCGGGACTGCGAAGTTGTTCGCGCCCAATAGCGTAACGAACGCCAAAAACGATAGTCGCCAGGGACAGCAACACGATAATTCTCGGTCGCATGTCTGATTTTCAAACATTCGCGCGAACGCAGAAATAGTACCTTTGGTATGTCCAAGAATTCGGGACTGTACGAACGTCCAGTAACCATTTAACGGTCCGTGGAAGGGGTAATTCAACTAGCACAGTCCCATTGCGGCAATTGCTTCACCCATGGCAAATGTGGGAGTGACGCAAACAGTCCTTTTGTCGGTCATGCATGAACGCCGCGAGAAAATACTGACAGACGGCAGCTGCGCGGAATCGGCAGGAGGTAATAATGGATGCAAAATATTTGATCTCAGTTCTGTTAGTCGGATTTATGTCGGTCGCGGCTGCCGCACAGTCAGTCCCATCGCGAAAAGACATACCAACGATAGCCAAAGCTGCGAATGGGGCCATCGTATCTATCGTCATGTCGGACAAGGAGGGCAAGCCCATAGCCCAAGGCAGCGGCTTCCTCGTTAGCAAAGACGGCCTAATCATGACCAACTATCATGTCATTGCAGAAGGCAATTCCGCAGTCGTCAAATTCCCTGATGGTGGTTTCTATGTCGTCGATGGAGTGCTCGGCTTCGATAAAGGGCGCGACATTGCTATCATCAAGGCTCACGGCCAAAACTTCCGGACCCTCAGCCTCGGTAATTCGGATCGAGTTCGGGTGGGCGAAGATGTCGTTGCGATAGGAAATCCACTTTCGCTCGAATCAACTGTCTCAAACGGCATCGTGAGTGGACTACGAACTGTAGAAGACTTGGGCGGAAAATTCTTACAAGTTACGGCTCCGATTTCTCCCGGCAGTAGCGGCGGCCCGTTGTTTAACATGTCTGGCGAGGTGATTGGCATCACTACCTTGTATCTCAAGGGCGGCGAGAACTTGAACTTCGCGATTCCGATCAACGACGCGAAGCGGTTGGTTCTTTCTAAATCCTCAACACTCCGCGATTGGCCCAACGAACATGAATCAGTTAAGACAGGGAAACGAGATCATGAAGAGCGGGCACCTTCCGCCGAATCAGTGGATTACACATTCCTGATGCCAGTTGGCCTAGGGTCAGCAGCGCGCAGTTATTACGATCAGGACAAGGACGCTGGCGTGTTCACTCCTGAGGAATTTGGAACTGCACTGGATGGCTCCAAGGTACCCCTTGGCCGTATTCGAAATGCAGATTATGTGTGTTTCAGCAGCGATACCCACTCCGACGAGTTTTTCACATTTAGGGCGTGGGCCTACGATAAAGAGTACGACGAGGCATTTTTTCATATGTCGGACAAATCTGGGCGCGAGCAGTTTATGAAAAACATGGAAACTCAGCGGGTGATCAAACAAGAAAAACCATACCTCGAATTCATGCCGGGCGATTTAGTCAAGCGGTTGTCCATCCGAGACTTTTTTCTTAGTGACGGACGGGTCTTGCAAAAGAGCGTTTACTCAAAGGGGGTCAAAACCGATACGCTTGAGTATCACTGGGACGGTACTTCGTGGTTTTTTCATGACCTGTGGTTGCTACCTGTCCTTGGGGCAGTGCCACCTAAAGCTCCCGGTGCGCCGATCAGCGCACCTATAGCACGACATCTTTCGATACAGCCTTTTAAGAAAGATGATTTCATGGAAGTGTT
>Ga0210394_10008266_pt1 | contig 10773 bp, 8 predicted proteins | sample IncBWC12MmetaG_FD_160121 | JGI IMG/M metagenome (GOLD analysis project Ga0210394, IMG submission 160121) | Forest soil microbial communities from Barre Woods Harvard Forest LTER site, Petersham, Massachusetts, United States - Inc-BW-C-12-M | ecosystem: Environmental > Terrestrial > Soil >... | reverse complement strand
GTTAGCAGCAACGCCACGAAATCCTGTTTTCGCAATGTTATCAACCCGATCCAACGGGTGGCATACTCGTTCATTGTTAACCCGGAAGGAGCGCTCATGAATCTTGGCCGTTGCCTCACGTTGGGTCTGTTGCTCCTGAGCCGTGTGCTTACCGCCGGCGCTCAGCAGTCAGCGCCCGCGGCTGCCCCTGAGCCACCTCCCCTCGTGGGATCGATCGCGGCGCACCCGAGCTGGCCTGCAGCAAGGAACGCGAACGACGTAGATACCGTGGATCATCTGGTGGCATCGCTTTATGACGTGATTTCAGGCCCCGCGGGCGAGGCGCGCGATTGGGATCGCTTCCGATCGCTATTTCTGCCCGATGGGCGACTCGGCGTTATTCGGCCGGCCGCCGCCGCACACGATGATCCCGCGCGCAAGGGCGACGCAGTTTTACTGAGTCCCGACATTTATGTCGAACGGGACACTCCGTATTTTAAGACGCACGGCTTCTTCGAGCACAGTATCGCGAACCGAATCGAGAAGTTCGGCGATCTTATCCACGTGTGGAGTACCTACGAGAGCCGGCACGCAGAGAGTGATACCCAACCATTCGCTCGAGGCATCAACTCGATCCAGATCGTGCGTGCCCAACGTCGCTATTGGATAGCCAGCATCATGTGGGACGCTGAAAGGCCTGGACTGACGCTGCCGGAGAAATACCTTAGGTGACAGGCTCCACGCAAGTGGGTACTTCAAGAATCACCTCTCGTAAAACCCAGCACTACTTATCGTACTCGTCGTGCCTGCGTACCCAGAATGGCCCACGGCCCTTCTCATCCCGGCCCTTCGGCACCATGTCCAAATAGTGATAGTGAATATTGTACGGTTCGTTCCCACGCGAGTAACACGAGTAGGTGTGGAAGATCCGCCCGCGTTCGTCCCGAACAAACACGCTGTGTCCCTCTCGTTCGCTGTTGCCGGGCGACTGCTTCTTATAGTTGAAAAACGTGGTGCCCTGCGCCATGGCCTCGGCCGTGAAGGACACGTTGAAGTCGAAATTGAAATCCGAGTCGCCGGATGACACCCAAGGGAAGCTCCAGCCCATCCGTTGCCGGTATGCGGCCAACTTCTGGTAAGGGGCACGGGATATCGCGACCATCGTGACGTCGCGGTGCTTCAGGTGAACGTTGATGCCGTTGAAGCCGTCCGCACGCAAGGAGCAGTGCGGACACCCCGCTTCACTCTTGGACGTAAACATGAAGTGATAGACGATCAGTTGACTGCGGCCGTCAAAGAGGTCGCCCAACGTAACTTCGCCGTCAGGGCCTTCGAACACGTACAACTTGGTAACTTTGACCCACGGCAGGCTTCGACGCTCGGCACTCATAGAGTCCTGCATACGCAGGAATTTCTTTTCCTTCGCTAACAGCTTCTTGCGCGCCTTGAGCCAATCGTCTTTCGATACGACCTTGTGTTTGATTGCCATGTTCCTTCCTCGCAGTTACGTCACTGACAAGTGTTAGGGGCCCTCGCGCTCAACTACCGATTCGCGGCCGGCTGCGATCTCGCAATGATGTCGTACACCGGCTTGTTGTCGGCGTAGACACGCCACTCCTTGACTAGACCGTTTTCCACTATTGCCAGCCAGGCAGCCGGCGTTCGCCACTTGTTTTCAGCGGGCAACCTTCCGTTGGCGGCAATCGTCCCTCCCGCCGCGCCGAATACGGCCACCCGATCGCCATTCGAGAATATCTCTTCGTGCGAAACCCAGTAGTCCGGGCACACTGCGTAGTAACCGCGCCAACCCAGCCTCATTGTCTCCCGGCCGCTGACGGCGTTGCCGAGCGAATCGGTAAAAACGTGATTCTCCGTCATCAGTTCAGCAAGCTTGTCCGCATCGTGTTGGTTGATGCGTTCAAGAAAGCGCAAAACGACGTCCGTTGGATTCATACAGGCGGCCCCGTAAGCGTCGCTTCTACCTGGCCTTTGCGATCCACTCGTCCACAAGCTTGTCCAGCAGCGTCAACGGCACGCCTCCGTTCTCGAGCACGACCGCGTGGAAATCCTTGATATTGAACTTTGAACCCAGCGCCGCCTTGGCTCGCTCACGCAACTCGAGAATCTTGAGCTGCCCGACCTTGTACGCACAGGCCTGCCCCGGCTGGCCCATGTAGCGCTCCACCTCGGTGATAACCTCGCTCTCGTTCATGCCGGTGGTGCTGGTCATGTAGGCGATCGCCTGTTCGCGGGTCCAGCCCTTCGCATGCAACCCCGTGTCGACGACCAGCCGCGCCGCACGAAACAATTCGGACTCCAGCCGTCCGACATCGCCGAAAGGATCGTCCTTGTACATGCCGATCTCGGCGGCAAACTGCTCGGCGTAGAGCGCCCAGCCTTCCGCATAGGCTGAGTACAGTGTCTGCTGGCGGATCAGCGGCAGGTCCGTGAGGTTCAGTGCAATCGAACCCTGGAAGTGATGCCCTGGAATACCTTCGTGGTAGGCAAGCGTCTTCATGGTCCACGTGGCCGTCTCCCTGACATCGCGCAGGTTTGCGAAGAACGTTCCCGGCCGAGACCCGTCCATCGCCGCTCCCTGGTAGTAGGCGCCGGCGACGTTGTTCTCGGCCGATATCGGCACCCTCTCGACCAACAGCTTGCCGGAGGGCACCGTGCGAAAGTACTCCGGCATCCGGGCATTGACCTCGTCGAGGATCTGCTGGTACCGGGCGAGCAGCTGCTTGCGGCCATCGTCCGTGTTCGGCAGCAGAAAGCGCGGATCCTTGTGCAGTGCTTGCACGCGCTCGCCGACCGTGCCGGCCGAAAGACCCTGCGCCTTGAGAAGCATGTCCATCTCCGCGCTGACGCGCGCCACCTCCGACAGTCCGAGCGCGTGGACCTGCTCGGGCGTGTAATCGGTGGTGGTCATTTGCTTGAGGGTCGCCGCGTAGTACGCGGCGCCATCCGGTAGCCGGCCGACGCCGGCTGCCTGGGTGGCCGCCGCCGGGCGTTGCAATTCCAGCGCCGCCGTCATTCGTGCGAAGGCCGGATAGACGCGGTTCTTCACCGCCTCGGTCGCTTGACGCGTGAGCTCCGACCGCTTGGCGGCATCGAGGCCCGTTGCTCCGTTCATCCGCTCGACAAAGGTGGTCACGAGCGGATTGTCCGGCGGACTCGGGGCCACGGTATCCTTGATCCCGCTCTCGGCCTTCTCGAGCAGCGAGATCGGCAGCACGACTCCGCTCTTCGCCTGCCGCAGCATTTCGCCGGTCACCGCGTCGAGCTTGTCCCCCGCCGCCTCGAGTCGCTTGACGTAGTTGCGCGCCGTCTTGGCGTTTTTCACCACGTGCTGTGTTTCAAGGAAAATGGGCAACTGAACCTGTGTACCCCACATTGGGGCGATCGGATAGAGTCCTTCGGACGACAGCCAGTCAAAGCGCTTGAAATATAGCTGCGTGTCCCACTGGTCGAGCAGGATGTCGTAGGTCAACCGATCTTGGATGTCGAGCTTGGCGCGATCGAATTCCCTGACCTCTTTGTCGAAGCGCTCCGCCATCGCGTAGTCGTCGTCGCGCTTTTTGACCCCGACCGCCGCCAGCTTGCCGGAATGCCAGTCGAAGATCGTGCCGTCGGCTATTCCTACCTGCGTGAACACTTCGGGGTTCTTGACCAGGAATAGAAACGCCTGCCGGTTCGCCAGCTCGTTCATCGTGAATGGCTTGCCGAGGCCGACCCGGTACAGCGAGTAGCCGCCGGCCAACAGAATCACCAACCCAATCCAGCGGGATACTTTCCAGAATTTTTTCACTGCCGGCTACTCCTTGTGTTCGGCTTCGATATGTTGTTTATTGCGGCGCCGACCGACTGGCGGTTTCGCGGTGCGGCTACAACCGACAGCTTTGCACAAGGCGGTCCCCGTTTCTACGGTAACTCCAAAACTCCGGCTGCCGCGCGATACCAATAGTGACCGAACTATTTAGTATCCGTGGATCTTGCGTATGAAGCTTTCAAAACCCGGCAATAGGTGAACGAGGACTACCGCCCCGGCGGCGAGCAGAATGATCACGATGATCTTGGTGGCTTTTCTCAAGTGCTTGTCCTTATTGATAACTGAGTGCTTGGCGAATGGTCAGCTTGGATGCCTTCCAGGCAGGATAGGCACTCGCGACCGCCGCTCCCGATACGACGATTGCCAGCCACGGGGGCATGGACGCCGTCGATAGGACGGAGTCGAGCGCCGGGCCGATCGAGGCCGCCCCGACGATCCAATCGACCACAATGGTCAGGGGCGCGGACAGTACCTGTGCAATGGCCGCGCTCAGGATGCCGACGAATACCGCCTCGCCGATCACCCCGCGTCGAATGACGCCGGCGCGCGCGCCGATCGCCCGCATGACGGCAAATTCGCGCGTACGCTCCAGAACGCTGATCATCATGGCAGCGCCCAGGCCCATCGCGCCTACGATTGCCATCAATATCGACATCGCCAACAAGGTGAAGATCAAGATGTAGAGATGACCGCCAAGGGCTCGCCCAAGTTGTGCCTGCGAGATGGATTGGGTCACTCTGACACCCGACTCTCCCAGCGCGCGCTCGATTTTAGCGATGACCTCGCCGGCCGACCGCTCGTCGGGGCTGTCCACCGCGACGCGGACTCCTTGGGTCAGGCCAGGCTCGCCTGTTATATGCGCGAACAGATCAGGTGACGCGTACACCGTCGCAGGATTCAAGTGCTCCCGCACCACTCCGGCAACCCGCAGTTCAGCGGCGATTCCGCGCACGATGAGATGGATCCGATCGCCGACCTTCAATCCGGGGATCATCGACTGCGCCTGTTCGTTGACCACGGCGCCGTCGTCGTGCACGCTGAGCCAGCGACCGGCAATAACCGTGGGACTCAAGAAGGCGCTGTCGCGCGGTACCACCTGAAGCCGCAAGCTCCCGTGACCGCCATCCGGGTACGTCCTGACAATACGCAGGCCGTCAGCGCGTGCTGGCGAAGTCTCCAAGACGCTCCAGGGCTCCACCCGGCGCACGCCCGGGACCTTGGAGACGGTTGCCAGCACCGCAGCCGCCGGTTGCGCTTCGGCGAATATGAATTCGGCGTCGAAGTGCCGCTCAGCGCGGGCCTCGGCGAGGTTCCGTTGCCAGGCCGTTTTTACGTTGAGGCTCGTCATGAACATTGCGCCGGCGGCGGCGAGCAGCCCCAAGGTGAGCGCGAGCCGGCCCTTGCGTCGAACGCTGTTGCGAATGGCGAGCACGAGCGCAGGATCGCGGCCGGCCCGGGACAGCCATCGAACCAGTCGTCCGGGGCCGGCCGCAACACGGACGCCGAAATCGCTCAAGGTCTCCCGAACGGTACGTCGGGTCGCGATCCAAATCGGAAGAATGGCCGCCGCGAGCGGCAGGCCGACGCCGATCAACACCTGGCTGGCGTACAACCAGGCCGGCACCGATCTGTCGGCCAATTCGAGATTGAGCATTCTGGAGGTGTTTTCCGCCAGAGCCCGTCCCGCGACAATGCCCAGCGGCAGGCCGATGCCGACGGCCACCATGCCGATCGCAGCGATCAGCCCCACGTAGATTTGCATGATCTGCGCGCTGCGCGCCCCGATCGCCTTCATGACTCCGATCTGGCGGACTTGGGGGGATAGCAAGCTCGACGTCAGCGTCGCCGTCAGAATGGCACTCAGGATGAGCGTCAACACGCTGAACACGAGCAGCATCCGCACCACGCTGGTCATCATGCCCTGGTGCGGATGTTGATAAGGCGGAATCCGGATCTCACCCACCGAATGCCCGGCACCCTTCAACCAATCGGCAACACCCACCACCGCGCGCTCGAGGCCGACTCGATCGCGGGCATCCCTGACTGTCATTTTCAGCGCGCGAAGGGACGGATCCTCGCCCAGGAAGCTCAACGTCGCAGGCGTCACATAGCCATAGACCGTCTGCTCCTGCCAGGCGGGCGCAAGGCTTGGATCATGAACCACGCCCGTCACCCTAAGGGAGCGCTCTGCGCCATGCGACGTCTGCACCCTGATCTCGCGATCAAGGGCCGTGTTGGCCACCGGCACCGCCGTGCGCTCGAGAACGATTCCCTCGGGCTCGGCCGGCCACCGACCCGCCTCGAGACGAACGGTACTGATGTGCGCGGCGTGAAAGTCGGGCAGGACGAACAGCAGCAGCGGCAGCCACTCATTCGGCGCAACCTGGACGCGCCCGGTTACCCTGCCCGCAGCCTCGGCCCCCGTGATTCCTTCTTGGGCCCTCGCTCCAGCGACCACGGTGTCATCGATGTTGTCCGCATCGATCAGAGCGGCGGCGGGATTCGTCGACAGATAGTTGCGGACAATCTCACGCTCCAGGATGGTGTATGCGGTCGAGATGGACGCCACTGCCAAGACTCCCACTGCAATGGCGATGGCCATCATCAAGAGCCGGCCCTGGGCTTGGGCGATATCGCCGCGGAGCTTTCTCCAACGCGGGCTCAACATCATGAGCGCGGCGCTTCCACACCCACGATGGCACCATCCATCAGCGTGATCGACCTCGCGAAGTAGCGGGCCAGGTCCCTTTCATGCGTCACCATGACCACGGTTTTCCCCGAACCGACCAACCGCGAGAAGAAATCCATCACTTCTTCTGATGTGCGTGAATCGAGGTTCCCGGTGGGCTCATCGGCAACAATGAGCGGCGGATCGTTCGCCAGGGCCCGTGCGATGGCGGCGCGCTGCTGCTGGCCGCCCGACAGTTCCGCCGGAAGCTTGTTCGCTTGGTCCTCGATGCCCATCTGTGCAAGGAGGCCCACCGCGCGCCCGCGCCGCTCAGGCGCTGGGTAGGAGTTGCAGAAATCCATCGGCAGCATGACGTTCTCGGCAATCGTGAGCGTCGGCAGCAGCTGGAAGAATTGGAACACGATTCCGACCGATCGGCCTCTCCAAGTGGAGAGGTCCTCCTGATCCAATGTGTGCACGTTCGTCGATGCGATACGAATGGTTCCTGCCGACGGGGAATCGATCCCCGTGAGCAGGTTGATCAGCGTGGTCTTGCCGCTTCCCGACTTGCCGATGACGGCCACGAACTCGCCCTGCCGCACATCCAGGCTCACATCGCGCAACGCGACGATGGGACCGGCCGCGCTGTCGTACGCTTTGCTGACGGCGGTCATGGAAATGAGCGGTTGTGATGTCATGACGCGGACCGTAATTCAAGACGTCCGATACCGCGACCTCGGCGTGGCGAGAGGAGCGCGGCGAGGGTGACCGGAGCCTCAGCGGCCGGTGCGGCTGAACAGCTCCGAGGTAAAGCGGCGGCTCAGCCGCAGGACTTTTCCGGAGCGAAGCCGCAGTTCGTAGTCTCCCTTGAACAGCGGCGTCAAAGCGTCTATCTCGGCGATGTTCACGGCAACCGATTTGTGGATTCTCACAAAACGTTGCTCCCCGAGCTGTTGAAGCAGATCCCGAAGGGTTCGTCGCAGCAGGTAGGTGTGCCCGGCCGTATGGACTTTCACGTAGTTGTCATCGGCTTCGAGAGAATGGATGCCCGCGCTGTCGATCATGCGCAGTTCATCGCCCGTTGGAACCAGCAGACGATCGCTGACACCGGTTTGCTCCCGGGCCACCCGAATGGCCGATTGACGGTATTCGGGAGCTTGGAAGCGTTCCCGGACGCGATCGAGCGCACGGCGGAAGCGCTCCTCGTCATACGGCTTCAAGAGATAATCCACCGCATTCAGGTCGAATGCGGCGAGCGCATGCGCATCGAAGGCTGTGACGAATACGACGAGCGGCGCCGTCCCAGGTTCGAGTTGCGCGGCGACCTGCAGACCGCTCAATCCCGGCATTTGAATGTCCAGGAAGATCACGTCGGGCGACCCCGTCATGATCGAGTGAGCGGCACTGAGGCCGTCGGCAAATTCCCCCGCAATCTCTATGTCGGGCTCCGGGCCAAGCCACCGCCGCAATTTCGCCCTGGCCGGCTCTTCGTCGTCGACGATGAGGGCACGGATCATTCGTTCGCTCCGGGCAGATACACCGATGCGACAACACCGCCCGCGCCGTGATTCGCCACCTCGATACTCGCGCGGTCGCCGTACAGCAGCCGCAGGCGTTCGCGGCAGTTCGCAATGCCGATGCCCTCGCGCCACCCCTCGCGCAGCGCAGACCCCGTATTGTGGATTTGAACTTGCAGCAGTCCCCGGTGGTGTTCCGCGGCCACGCGAATGCTTTCGACACCCGTGCTTTGCTCGATCCCGTACTTGAAGGCGTTTTCCAGCAAGGGCTGCAATATCATCGCGGGGAGCGGAACACCATAAGCATCTTCCGCGATTTGCCAATCCATATGCACTCGGCCTGAGAAGCGCTCCTGCATGATCTCTGCGTAAAGGCGCAGAAGCTCAAGTTCCTCCTTCAGCGACACGGTGTGGGTGTCGCCGGCGCCGAGACTCGCGCGCAAGAGATCGGCGAGGCGCGTCAAAAGCCGGTCGGCACGCCCGATATCGACCTGCATGAGCGACGAAACGGTATTGAGCGTGTTGAACAAGAAATGCGGCCGAAGCTGCGCCTGGAGCCGGGCCAATTGCGATTCGATGAGGGCTTTCTGGATCAGGCCGAGCTTCGCGCTTTGTTCACGCGAACTCTGCATGGAAAATGTTCCATAGACGAGCCCAAGCCAAAGACAATAGAAAAGGGAGGCTTTAACCAACTCGAAGGGGATCTGTCCTCGCCACGGCAGGTGTTGATACACCCCGCCCCCGATTGCAAAAATACCGTGGCGCAACCCAAACACGACCACTATGTAGCCGCTCGCCAGCATCGGCAATCGACGCAGCTCCCGGAGAAACCAGGGCCGCGGCGGATCCAAGGGAAATTTCAGGTAGCGCGCCGAGCGAAGTTCGAATGCCAGCCAAACCACGATGGTGCAGGTTGTGGACAAAATCAGGGTGAGCGGCTGCCATCGCGGAACCTGTGGATTATGGATGTAGGAGGAACATTCGATGCTGGCGACCAGCGTCCACAACGTTGCCCACAGCGCCGCCAGGGGGACGAGCGGCGACCGGCTCCACCAAGGGCCCGTGTCGGCGATAGATTGATCCATGTTGGCGACGAGTCTACTGCTTGCCGATCAAACGGCGAGCGATTTGGGGCAACAGGGACGGAGTCGATTTCTAGTTGCGCCCCCCCCACGGGAGCAGGGGGCCGATACCCTCGATCTCCCGATCGGCGCCGGCCGCCGAACATGCGCCATTTCGGCTGGTCACGCGTGCTCGTCTTCAGTGAGATTGAGTTCGGCGCGCAGTTGCTCGCGCATCAAGAATTTCTGGACCTTACCGCTGATCGTGAGCGGGAAGCCGTCGACGAAGCGCACATAGTGGGGCACTTTGAAGTGCGCGATTTGGCCGCGGCAAAATTCCCGAATGTCCTCTTCGGTGGCGGTCATGCCGGCACGCAGCCGCACGCACGCGCAAACCACTTCGCCGTACTTGGGGTCGGGGACCCCGACCACCGCCACGTCCGATACTGCCGGGTGGCGATAGAGAAATTCCTCGATTTCCCGGGGCGAGATGTTCTCGCCGCCGCGGATGATCATGTCCTTCACGCGGCCCACGATGTTGCAGTAGCCCTCACTGTCGATGACGGCCAGGTCGCCGGTGTGCATCCAGCCGCCGGCGTCGATCGCCTCCCGCGTGCGCTCAGGTTCGCCCCAATAGCCGCGCATCACACTGTAGCCGCGGGTCAGCAATTCGCCGGGCGTGCCCCGCGGCACGACGCGCCCCTCCGCGTCGATGATTTTCACCTGCACGTAAGGGTGTACCCGTCCGACGGTACTGACGCGCCGCTCGAGAGAATCGTCCGGCAGACTTTGAAAGCTGACGGGGCTGGTCTCCGTCATGCCGTAGGCGATCGTCAATTCCGGCATGTGCATCTCGGACACGACCCGGCGCATCACGGCGATGGGACACGGCGATCCCGCCATGATGCCGGTTCGCAGCGACGACAGATCGAATTCGGCGAATCGCGGGTGCTCCAATTCCGCGATGAACATCGTCGGCACGCCATGCAACACGGTGCACCGTTCGCTCGCGACCGTTTGCAGCACCGATAGCGGCTCGAAGCCCTCGCCCGGAAATACGCTCGCCGCGGCGTGGGTCATGGCGGCCAGGACTCCCAGCACCATGCCGAAGCAGTGATACAGCGGCACCGGGATACAGACGCTGTCGCCGGCGCTAAGGCGCATGCATTCACCCACGAAGAAGCCGTTGTTCACGATATTGAAGTGCGTCAGCGTCGCTCCCTTGGGCGTACCCGTGGTGCCGCTCGTGAACTGGATGTTGAACACCTGATCGGCGTCCAGGGTTGCGGTGATCGATGCCATGAGGGCGTCGTCGAGATCGCGCCCGCTCGCCAGAAGCTCGTCGAACGAGAAGGTGCCGCGCCGGCGCTCCGCGCCCAACTGTATGCCTACGCGAAGTTCCGGGAAGGCCGCGCACTCAAGGCGCCCGGGCAGGGCGTCCGCCAGTTCGGGGATCAGGGAATCGATCATGGCCGCGTAGTCGCTCGACTTGAATCGGGGCGCGAACACCAGGGCGCGGCAACCGGTGACGCGCAGCACGAATTCGAGCTCGGTGGTGCGATAGGCGGGATTGATGTTCACCAATACGAGGCCTGCGCGCGCGGCGCCGAACATGGTCAATACCCATTCGACGCAATTCGGTGCCCAGATGCCGATGCGATCGCCAGTCGTAAGGCCGCAGGCGATCAATCCACGGGCGACCCGCTCGACCTCGCGATC
>Ga0210394_10008264_pt1 | contig 10774 bp, 10 predicted proteins | sample IncBWC12MmetaG_FD_160121 | JGI IMG/M metagenome (GOLD analysis project Ga0210394, IMG submission 160121) | Forest soil microbial communities from Barre Woods Harvard Forest LTER site, Petersham, Massachusetts, United States - Inc-BW-C-12-M | ecosystem: Environmental > Terrestrial > Soil >... | reverse complement strand
GGCAGCTGACGCCGGTAGAGTTCAAGCAGCAGCTATCAACAACCGACCCCAACACAGCCGTCTCCAAAGGTGTTTAGGTCCGAAGAAAGCCGGCAGGTCAGTTCGACCACTACTCGCCGAAAACATCGTGAAGTATTGGGGGTAAAAACCCACAAACCCCCTCTTCACATTCACCTGCAACACCCGCAACGTGGTCAACACGACTCTGTCAACAGTACTTAACTGCCGTGATGGGCGAATAACATCGGGTCGACCTCGCTCTTCACCGAGACTCCCATGCAAGACCGCGTGCTCTACTCCATCCAGGAAGCCCGAAAGCTCCTCGGCGGCATCTCGCGCAACACCATTTACAGGCTTCTCCGTACCGGGGAGCTCGCCAGCGTCGTGATCGGCTGCCGGCGGTTCATCTCGTCCGCGGCCATTGCCGAGTTCATCGCCAGGGCGACCACGACTGCGAGCCCGTCGCTAGCATCGACACGATCGCGCCTGGCGGCCCAATCCCTCCTCCCCCTGCCGCTACCCACCGCGCGCCGAAGCCGGGCCCAGCGGACTCGGAATTGATTCCATGCGTGGTGGCGTACTGCTGGCCAGAGCTCGGCGCGCTGTCGTGCCGACATGCTTAGCGCGCGACTTGGTCTCACGGCCAGAGGCAGGCCAGATTTCGGACGACGGATCCAACGCGCTTCTCGCGCAGCGGGCACTGCATGCGCGGGGAGGATTTGGGGTCAAGGGCAGGATAGCGAAGTGTCCGCGTTTGCAGCAGATCGGCCAGATCACGTGACCTGTCGAACCACACGATCGCCGCTGCCTTCGATCACCATTCGGCTCTCGGCGGAGGAGAAGGAATGGTTCGCCACACTCGCGCGTTCGCGCGGCGTGTCCGAGTCGACACTCGCGTTGTCCACCATCCGCTCGATTGAGGATTCAGGATGCCTCGACCCCTATGCAACGGCATCCCGGGCACCGGCGACCGATCGAATCACTATCCGTCTGCGTCCGGGGGACGGGCAAGTGATCGCCCGACGAGCAGCCGACCGCGGGATGAAGCCCTCGGGTTACCTTGCCGCCTTGGTGCGCGCCCACCTGGCCGCGAACCCACCGCTCTCTTCGGGCGAGCTCAAGGCGCTTAAGCAGAGCGTTGCCGTTCTGGCAGCCCTTGGCACCCTCCTCGCCCAGACGACCCGTAATCCGGCACTGAGCGGCCCGGCGCTCGAGGACGTCCGGCAGACCGTGAGTCGCACACGGGCTGCCGTGGCGGCCCTGGAGCAGCGGACCCAGGAGTTCGCGCGAAGGGCGCTCATCAGTTGGGAGACGCAGCGTGGCTAAGCGGACGTTTCGCGCCCCGCCGAACGGGTGGCCGATCCTGGACCTCGTCAGCCATGGACGGCGCCCGCCGGGGCCGTCGAAAAGCTTCGGTTCCGCCCAGATTGAGCAGATCCGACGCACCGTCAGACGGGCGCCCGAGGTCATGGTGAAGGTGACCGGCGGCGGACGGAAGATCGGCGCGGTCGCCGCGCACCTCGCGTATGTCAGTCACCAAGGGGAGTTCGACCTCGAAACCGACGAGGGACAGCACGTGTCCCGAGCCGGCCACAAGGAGCTACTCCGGAGCTGGCATCTCGAGCTGTCGTCCGGACAGTACCGGCAGCCGCGGTCTGCGAGCGCCAGCGCACACGGGATTAAGTTGGTGCACAACATCACGCTTTCGATGCCGTCGCCGACGCCACCAAAGGCCGTACTGGCAGCGGCCAAGGCCTTCGCCCGAGAGAAGTTCGGGGCGAAGCATCGGTACGCGATGGCGCTCCACACCCATCAGCAGCACCCGCACGTCCACCTGGTCGTCAAGGCGGAAGGCCACGACGGGCGGCGACTCCACATCGACAAGGCGATGCTGCGGGAGTGGCGGCAAGACTTCGCGCGAATGATGCGAGAACAGGGCGTCGCTGCGAACGCGACCCCGAGATTCGTGCGAGGCCAAACAAAGCGAGGCGCCAAGGATGTGTTCTACCAAACGCGGCGGCACGCTCGTTCCTATGCACTGCGGGAACGATCCGATGTCGTCAAGGGAGAGCTTATCTCGACTCGGACGATTTCCGACCCGGCGCGGCCGCGACTGCTTGAGACACGGAAGGCCGTCGTCGACGCCTGGAACACCGTCGCCTTGCAATTGGAAGCCCAAGGCGACGTCCAGCTTGGCGACGAAGTTCGCTACTTCGTGCGCCACCTGTCGCCCGTGCTGACCGACCGCGAGCGCCTCGCAGTAGAGATGATTCAGCGCGCCCGAGCGAAGGGACCGGAGCGGACACGGGATGACGACCGGAGACCGGATCGCACATTGGAAAGGTCGCGATAGCACCGGCCGGTATTGACCCTTTGCGGTCCCTTACGATCGACCGCTTTCGGGAAACGAACCTTGCGGGGAACGAGCCTTCGCCACTCCACTACTCCGGCAGATTCATCTTGCGCAGGAACACCTTGTAGCGCGGGTCATTCTCCAGGTTCTTGAACAGCGGCTCGCCGACGATTTCGATGAAACCAATGTCCTTCTGTTTGTACGCACGTTCGAGCCACTGGAGTGCAAGGTCATGATCGTTCCGGTACGCATAGTTCATCGCCACATCATAGGCGTCGCTGTCCGCGAATTTTGTGATGAGCGTTTTGAGCGCCTCGTCTGCCTCGACCTGGCGACCGACCGCCTGCAAGACGATTGGCAGGATGTCTAAGCGGTCTCCCTCGTTAGATTCCTGCTGCGCCATCGCCAGCGCCGCCTCCGGCTTGCCCTCTGCCAGCAGCGTCCTGGCAAGGTACTCGCGAGTCCACACAAAACTTGGCGCTAGCTCGATCAGCTTGCGATATGCGGCCTCCGCGTCGGCGAATCGGCCTGCACGATACAGAGTTGCTGCCAGAGCCCAGTGGACGTAAGTATTCAGTGGATCACGAACAAGTGCCGCGCGCAGCCATCGGTCCGCATCGTCATAATGCCCGAGGGTGGCGGAGACTTGGCCGGCAAGTCGTAGCGCGTTTATATGAGTTGGGTCGAGTGCAAGAGCACGACGTGCCTCCTCTTGCGCAGCCGACCAATCCCAGTCATACGTACGGTGAATATATCCAAGCACAAAGTGCGCATCGGCGAGTTCCGGGCTCAGCTGTAGTGCGTGCTGCGCCTGCTGCCGTGAGCGTTCGAAACCTTCTGTCTCGGGCAGAGCGCGAACTTCTGCTAACTCATAGGTGGTGAATGCAAGTCTTGCCCACGCAAGTGCGAAATTTGGATCCAGTTTGATCGCCTGCTGCAGTGACTTGTGGGCTGCTTCGAGTGCGGTCTTGGAGTTCAGTAAATACTCGCCACCCGCTCGTAGGTACAGTTGATACGCCTCGAGGTTCTGGGTGCCGCCCTTCTGGCGTGTCAATGGTCCGCCCATCAGGGTGATTTGCAGAGCCTGCACGACCGCATTGGCAATGTCATCCTGCACTTTGAATACATCTTGCAGATCGCGGTCGTAGGTCTGCGACCACAAGTGAAACCCATTGTCAGCGCGAACGAGTTGTGCGGTCACCCGAATCTGATTGCCTGCTCTGCGGATGCTGCCTTCGAGGACGTGCGCGACGCCGAGCTCGTGCGCGATGTCAGGAACCTTGGTTGACTTGCCCTTAAAGTAAAAGGACGACGTGCGCGCCGGAACGCGTAGGTCGGGAGCCCTCGCCAGCAAGTCGATGATCTCCTCCGCCATCCCATCGGCGAAATACTCCTGGTCGTGCTTCTCGCTCATGTCGGCGAATGGGAGCACCGCGATCGACTTTTCCGGGATCGTGGGCGCTACAGGGGCGGGCGCCGATGCTGGCGCGGCCGGTGCACTTGCGGGCGGCGGGCTGCGACGGCTGGCCAACCACAGGCGATCCGCCGCCAATCCCACGAGGGCCAAGCTGACGACGGATGCGACGACGAGCGCGCGCCGCTTGCGCGACCATGCGGACACGACTGGCGCAGGAGCACGCGTCGTGGGGATGCCTGTCTGCGTCACGGTGGGGGTTTGTATGGCGACCTGTACCGCAGAAACGAGCTTGGGCAGCGCACGGGCCGCATCACCAGAGCTCGCATCCAGCCACTGCGAGGTATTGAGTAAGTACTCAAGGCCCGCGGGTAACGGCGCCTGATCGATGCGCAGCGATATGACCGCATGCCGCTTTGAAGCTGCGCGTTCCACTTCCCTGAGCACGTGAGGGGAAGTGGCGGCGTTCTGCGACAGAATCAGTACCATCGCCTTAGCGGCGTCGATGGCGTGAACGATCTCGTCGCCATAGAACGCGCCTGGGGTCACGTCCCTGGGCGCGATCCAGCACGTCACGCCTGCCTTTTCCAGAGCCTCACAGGCGGTTTCGGCAATGGCACCATCCGGCGAGGCGTAGCTGACGAAGACGTTGGGCGTGCTACCGCTCATCTTTTCGTCGTCGCCGTCTTTCGCCATTCCCAGCCCCCCAATTTGTGAGGCATCGTCGCGGATACCTTATGGGTTGGCAACCGGGCGTGGATGGAGGCGCGCAAGGACCGCTATTGGGAGGCCAACCCGCAACGACGGAGGACTGCTTATGGGCCGATCTGCGCCGGAACGTCCAGGAAGCTGCCGCGCGCCATCGCACAAAGCGTTGATTACTGGATGGCGGAGAAACCGTTATCGAAGGGCTACGCTAACTGAAGTCTCAATGTCTCGGTACTTAATGCCATGTACCTAGGAATTGAGACTCGCCCACCACGGGTCACCGGCCTGCAGTATGCGGTCCCTCGATCGGTCGCGATGTGTCGGTCCCTGCCATTACGGTGTCCCTTGGATTAGGTCTGACGCGGCCTCCATGGTCCTCCGGGTTCCCAACTGCTCGCAAATGCCCCTCTGCGCGCGGCTGCGGCTGCCGGCGGGACGACGAACGCGGCGATTTCACCGGCGAGCTGAGCAAAGTCCTCGGCCAGCGCGGGTTCGCCGATTCGTCGCGTAAAGGCGCGCCATTGCTGCACATGGTCCGGCGCCTCGAAATAGATGGCGGTCAGGCACGTCGGCGCATCCCCGGGCACAGTCGTCGCTCGACGCTCGAACGTAGCTGCAATTGCCTGGGCCAGCGTCGCGCCATCAAAGGCAAGGTGGCGGGAGAATGTCCAGAGGTCGTAGAAGTCCTTCATGCGACTGTTCGCCGCATCCAGCTCGACCATCGCGTGAAATTTCTCCGCGATGGAAGACTCGATCGGCACGGCACGCAACCTCACGCTCGGTTGACCCAGCAGCGTCGGATACTCGATGAAGCGCGGCCCGGGAACGATCGCATCCCCTACGCCAAAGTCGATCTGAAGGTGCAGGCGGACATTGCGCATGCGGCCGGAGAACCGTAAACGCGTCCCGAGATACTCAGCGTCCTTCGCGATGTCCTCGGCGACGATGCTTTCAGCATCGAAGGTCACGCCGTCCGACTCGTCTTCCAGCATCGCCGAATCTCTCACGATCGCGATCAGGCTTTCCCGGTCGGCGTTGCCCTGCCGCAGTAGGTCGATGTCCATCGTCGGCCGCGCTCGCGGAATGTCGATGGTCTTGAGTAGCAGCGCGCCCTTCAAGAGCACGCCATTAACGTGCGGCGTACGGGACAACCGGGCAAGGAAGCGTTCGATGGCGTAGAACTGCAACAGCTGATTGACGGGAACACCCTGGCGCCGCGCCTCGTTTCCGAGCCTCGCCAGAATCGAGGCAACCACGTCCTTCGAGGGCGTCACGCAAGGGCCTCGAGGTACGGTCGCATCGGTCGCTCCATGCGCAGCAGGCGCGCGTAGTGCAGCAGCTCCCGGTTGGACACGCGCTTTCGTGTGCGCGCTAGGCGCAGCGCCTCCAGCGCTACATCCAGGCCAATCTTGTTCCGGAACTTGAACGAGTCGACGACGCTTCGCGCCGGGTTGTAGACCTTGATGCGCCCGCCATCCAGCTCGTGCGTTTCGAGCCCCGCACCGAAGGTCTTCGGGTCGAAGCGGTACACATGGACCGGCAGCGGGGCGAGGTTCAGTCGGTGGTACTTGCCCCGTGGCACAGCCAGGTGCATGACGGCGGGGATCTGTGTCGTGATGTTGTGAAACGCAAGCGCAGAGATCAGGCAAACGGCGGCACCCGGCGCGCGAGCCGCCACTACCGCCAGGTCCGGGTAGCGGAATTCCCTTGCATCCGCTAGCCGATAGAGGCCGCGCGCGAGCTCAGTCAGCTTTCCACTGTCCCGCAGCTCGTACAGAGTGGCCGGGTGGATGCCGAGCGCCAGAGCATCCTTCGTGCGCACGGCTCCCCCCTGGCGGCGGAGCGCCTGGAGTGCTGCGGTGAGGTCTCGGGAAGTCATCTTGGATACAAAGGGTACCAGTTATCAATAACTGGCGCTACTTTTATCCACCGGCACGCCCCGCCAGCGAACTTCATCTGTCGAGCACCCGCAGCAGCGCGTAGTAACCGGCCAGCATCAATCCGAACCCTACCGACGCGCCGAGCATGAAGGCGAAGGGAAAATGCGGCACGCCGTAAAGCCTGAAGAACAACGCCGTGAGAACCCCGAGCAGCGCGAGCGCCCCCAGGATGAAGCGGACGACGGGCTCGAGGATCGTGAGGAGCATGAGCACCGGCAGACGGACCGCGTGCCAAAGAAGACGGCGCGTGCCTCGGAGAAGACCGCCAGCGATCGTGAGCCGATTCTCAGCGAGGACTCTTGAACTCGACTGATTCATTGCATCGGAATCTGCCATTAGGGCCATACCGGGCGGAGATCTCGCGCGCTCCGCGCCCGCTCGCGCAAGGCATCCAGATAGTCCGCCCACGCCTGCATCATCTTGCGACGCTCCGGCAGCCGCTGCGCCTTGTTGTAAGCCGCGCGAACCTTGTTGCGCTCCGAGTGGGCCAGCTGCAGCTCGATGACATCCGGCGAGAACCCCTGCTCGTTGAGGAGGGTGCTCGCCATACTGCGAAATCCATGACCCGTCTGCTCGTTGCTCGCGTACCCGAGCCGCCGCAGCGCCGTATTGATGGTGTTATTCGACATCGGACGATCGAGTGTGAGGAGAGACGGAAATACGTAGCGACCACGCCTGGCGAGCGGCTCGAGTTCGCGGAGAATTGCGACGGCCTGGCGCGCGAGCGGCACGATGTGCTGCTCGCCCATCTTCATGCGGTTCGCGGGAATCCGCCATTCGGCATTGGCAAGATCGAACTCGGACCATTCCGCCGCACGCAACTCTCCGGGTCGCACAAAGACCAGCGGCGCGAGCCTGAGCGCCATCGCCGTAACGGGCTGTCCGTCGTAGCTGTCGATCGCCAGCAAGAGCTCCCCGACCCGCGCCGGGTCCGTGAGCGAGGCGAAGTTCCGTGACTTCACCGGCGCAAGCGCGTCCTTGAGGTCGGCCGCTACATCATGGGGCGCGCGCCCCGTAGCCACTGCATAGCGAAGCACCCTGCCTGCCAGCGCGCGAACGCGATGCGCGGTCTCGTGCCTCCCCCGGGCCTCTATGCGGCGCAGCGCCGCGAGCAGCTCTTGGGCACTGATCACCCCCACCGGGCGATTGCCAACGTACGGGTACAGAAAGCTCTTGAGCCGCGTGCCGAGAATCGAGAGGGTCTCCGCGGAGAGCGCCTGGCTTTGGAGTTGCAGCCATTCGGTCGCGACCGCTTCAAATGTCTCCGCCCGAGCGCCCCGCTCCGCTTTGCGTCTGGCGCTGGGATCGATGCCGTCCGCGATCAGCTTGCGGGCGTCGTCGCGCTTCTCTCGCGCCCGCTTGAGGGTGACGTCGGGATACGCTCCCAGGGAGATGAGTTTTTCCCGCCCGTGCATGCGATAGCGCAAGCGCCACAGGCGACCGCCCGGGGGCGTGACAAGCATGAAGAGTCCGCGCTCATCGAACAGCTTGTACGGCCGGTCAGACGCTCTCGCAGCGCGAATTCGAGTCTCGGTGAGGAAGGCCACAGCAGTGGGGTACCGAAAATGTTAGGTCGTCCATACCCCGGCCTTTTACCCTCGTCAAAGCAAGGCTGCCCCTGGACGCCATTGGACACGAATAGACAGTTTCTAGAATTACATCAGGTACTTATTGGACACAGAGGGATTTGGCGATACGCGGTGGGACAGGATTCTGGAGGCTAGGGTCGGAATCGAACCGGCGTAGACGGCTTTGCAGGCCGCTGCATGACCACTCTGCCACCTAGCCTCGGGTGAGCTGATGTATCGGGTGCGTCGGCCCGATAGTAAAACGCCCCGCGCGGCCTGTCGCCGGCGAGGCTTGCGCTCGATGCTGCGCTAGCTCTAGCTTAACAAATAGAGAAAAATAGGTCGATTGACCCTGCGGCCCGCTGCAACGCTAGCGTGCGAGAGCCGCCCCCGCCAGCCACGAACAAGATTAAGGAGCGAGGAATGTCTGCAGCGAACGTCAGCACCTCCCCGGGTTTTCTCGATCGCCAGCGCATCGTCGCGCGCCCTGGCTTCACGCGCTGGCTGGTACCGCCCGCCGCACTCGCGATCCATCTGTGCATCGGCATGGCCTACGGTTTCTCGGTGTTCTGGCTGCCGCTCTCCAAGGCCATCGGCATCACCAAGCCCGTCGCTTGCGCCAAGGACGCGGCGCTCTTCTTCGACTATCTCACGACCACCGGCTGCGACTGGAAAGTGGCGCAGCTGCAGACCTGGATCTATGGGCTGTTCTTCGTGTTCCTCGGATCCTCCGCAGCGCTCTGGGGCGGCTGGCTCGAGCGGGTGGGGCCGCGGAAGGCCGGTGTCGTGGCCGCAGTGTGCTGGAGCGTCGGCATCGTCATCATGGCGTTCGGCGTGTCGCAGCATCAGCTGTGGATCATCTGGCTGGGTGCCGCGGTCGGCGGCATCGGCTTGGGCCTCGGCTACATCTCGCCGGTCTCCACGCTCATCAAGTGGTTCCCGGATCGCCGCGGCATGGCGACGGGCTTTGCCATCATGGGGTTCGGCGGTGGCGCCATGATCGGCGCCCCGCTGGCCGACAAACTCATGAAGCACTTCGCCACGCCCACATCCGTCGGCGTGACCCAGGCGCTGTTGGTGCTGGCCGCCGGCTACTTCGTATTCATGATGGGTGGCGCGCTCAGTTACCGCATTCCGCCAGAGGACTGGAAGCCGGCGGGCTGGAACCCGGACACGGCGCGCAAGCCGCTCGTGACGGACCGGCAGGTACATCTCAATACTGCGACCGGCACGCCGCAGTTCTGGCTCGTATGGCTGGTGCTGATGCTCAACGTGTCGGCCGGCATCGGCATCCTCAGCATGGCGTCGCCGATCCTGCAGGAGGTGTTCGCCGGACGCCTGATCGGCGTGAACGCGACGTACGACCAGCTCAGTCCAGCGCAGCTGGGCAGAATCGCGGCCATTGCGGCAGGGTTCACCGGGCTCCTGTCGCTGTTCAACATCGCCGGCCGAATCTTCTGGGCGTCCATGTCCGACCGCCTCGGCCGCAAGATCACCTACACGATCTTCTTCGTGCTCGGGATCGCGCTCTACTGCTCGATCCCCTGGACGGCGGCGAGCGGGTATCTGCCACTCTTCGTGCTGTTCTTCGGGGTAATCCTGTCGATGTATGGCGGCGGCTTCGCCACCGTGCCCGCCTATCTCTCGGATCTCTTCGGCACCAAGATGGTCGGTGCCATCCACGGACGGCTGCTCACCGCGTGGTCGGCCGCGGGTGTGCTCGGTCCCTGGCTGATCGGCGCCTTCCGCGAGTACCAGCTGTCGCAGGGTCTGCCCAAGGCCCAGGTCTACAGCACCACCATGTACTGGCTCGCGGGCCTGCTCGCGATCGGTTTCGTGTGCAACCTGCTCGTCCGTCCGGTGGCTGAGGGGAAATTCATGACGCCGCAGCAGATCGCCGAGCTCGACGCCGCGGGCAGCCGCGCGGGGACGAGCGCCGTGCCGGCGGCCGCCTCCGGTCCCGCGGTCCCATCACCGGCCTGGCTGGTGACGGCCGCGTGGCTCGCGGTCGGAATTCCGATCGCCTGGGGCGTGTGGATTACGCTGCAGAAGGCCGCGATTCTCTTCGGCCTCTGAGCAGGAGAGGAATGGAGCGGGCTAACGGGTTCGAACCGTCGACCTGTACCTTGGCAAGGTACCGCTCTACCAACTGAGCTAAGCCCGCATCCGAATCAGAACGGCGGATTCTATGTACACCCCTCCGGAAGTCAAGGAAAGCCACGACTTGATTCCGGACGCGCTTCGCTGTTTCTGGCGTTAATTCGTACCTTAAAATACAAGTACTTATGAATGCATCTTAACGTCTAAGCTCAGGCCACGCCGCGCGCAGATACATCGCCATGGAGAGCAGCGTCGCCGCCGCGGCAATCACCGTGAGACCGACACCGATCGAATAGGTATCCAAGCCAAAGAGCCGCCAGCGATAGAGCATCAGCGACAGTCCCACGATCTGCAGAATCGTCTTGTACTTGCCGAGCTGTGAGACCGCAACCTTGCGCCGCGCCCCGATCTCCGCCATCCACTCGCGCAACGCCGAAATCGTGATCTCTCGGCCAATGATGACCGCCGCGGTGAGCACGATGTACCAGTGTGAATCCTTGCTGACGAGCAGCACCAGCGCCGTTGCGACGATGAGCTTGTCGGCGACCGGATCGAGGAATGCCCCGAGACGCGAGGTCTGCTGCAGTCGCCGCGCGAAGTAGCCATCGAGCGAGTCGGTCACGCCCGCCGCGGCGAACAGCCAGGCGGCCGCCGGGTCCGACCACGGATAGGGCATGTAGAAAAGGAGCAC
>Ga0210394_10008263_pt1 | contig 10774 bp, 8 predicted proteins | sample IncBWC12MmetaG_FD_160121 | JGI IMG/M metagenome (GOLD analysis project Ga0210394, IMG submission 160121) | Forest soil microbial communities from Barre Woods Harvard Forest LTER site, Petersham, Massachusetts, United States - Inc-BW-C-12-M | ecosystem: Environmental > Terrestrial > Soil >... | reverse complement strand
ATCGTTCTCGGCGGCACGGGCTATGTCGCCGGCGAGCTGCTGCGCCTCATTGCCGGTCATCCGCAGCTCAACGTCGCGGCCGTGCTGTCGGATAGCCAGCCCGGCGCGCAAGTCGCGGCTGCGTTCGCGCATTTGCACACTGCGTATCCCGATCTCAAATTCGCCGGGCCCGGAGAGATCGACGCGATCGTCCGCCGTACACCGGTGACGGCGCTGTTCTCCGCCGCGCCGCATGGCATTTCCGCGGCCATCGTCGATCGGCTGCTGTCGGCGGCCGTGGCCGCCGGCACTCGCGTGCACTGTGTGGATATTTCGGCGGACTTTCGTTATTCCACCCAGGCCGCCTACGAAGCGGTGTACAAACATGCGCACGGCGCGCCGGCAAGAATCCGCGAATTCACCTGCGCGGTTCCCGAGCACATGCAGAAATCGCCGACGCCGCATGTCTCGCATCCCGGCTGTTTCGCGACTGCGACACTGCTCGCCAGCGTGCCGTTGCTGGCGCTCGGGCTCACCGACACGCGGCTATTCGTCACGGGCATCACCGGAAGCACGGGCTCCGGCCGCAAACCGGTCGAAGCCACGCATCATCCGCATCGGCACAGCGATTTTTACAGCTATGGCGCCTTAAGTCACAGGCACGTGCCCGAGATCACCGCTTGCGCAAAGCTCGCGACAGGCATCGAGGCGGAATTCAATTTCGTGCCGCATTCGGGCCCGTTTGCGCGCGGCATCCACGTGACCGTGCAGGCCAGCCTGAAGAAATCGCTCAGCACGGCGGAGGCGCTCGCGGCGCTGAGGACGTATTACAAGGACTGCCCGTTCGTGCGGATTCACGATACGGCGCCGCGCGTCAAGGACGTGGCGGCCAGCAATTACGCGAATTTGAGCGCGGTGACCAACGGCAATTCCATTGCCGTGATGTCGGTGCTCGATAATCTGAATAAGGGTGCCGCCGGCGGCGCCATTCAGTGGATGAACCGATTATTGGGCATTGCCGAGACCACCGGCCTCACGGCGGCGGCGCCGGGCTGGACCTGAAAGGAAAATATGGCAGCGACAAATCCGGCGGCAGCGACGCACTCGGGCCACTTGGCGCAGGTGTTTGCGCAATATCCCATCGAAGTGGCGCACGGCGATGGCGTGTGGCTGCACACGCGGGACGGCCGCAAGATTTTGGATTTCTACGGCGGCCATGCGGTCGCCGGCTTGGGCTACGGCCATCCGCGCTGGCTGGCGGCGCTGGAGCGCCAGGCCCGGCAGATGGCTTTTCAAACCAATGCGCTGCACATGGCCATACGCGAACGCGCTGCCGCGCGCCTGGCGAAGTTCGCCGGCTTGGGATTGGATACCGTTTTTTGGCTCAACAGCGGCGCCGAGGCCAATGAGAACGCGCTGAAGCTGGCGTTTAAAATAACCGGCCGCGGCAGCGCGGCCGCGCTGGAGCAGGGCTGGCACGGCAGAACCGCAGCCGCCGGCGCCGTGACCTGGGGCGCGCTCGAAAAATGGTATGGTTTTCCGCGCACGCCCTTTGCCGTGCACTTCGCGCCGCGCAACAATCCGGCAGCCGCGGAGCGAAGCATCGATCGCGACACTGCGGCGGTGATCGTCGAACCCGTGCAGGGCGTCGGCGGCGCATACGATGTCGGCAGACCCATGTTGAGCGCCCTGCGCCGGCGCTGCGACGAAGTGGGTGCGATGTTGATATTCGATGAAGTGCAATGCGGAATGGGCCGCACCGGAGCGCCATTCGGCGCCAACTTTTACGGCGTCATTCCCGACATGATCACCGCGGCCAAAGCGCTGGGCAACGGCTTTCCGGTATCGGCGCTGCTGCTGTCGCGCCGCGTGGCGAACCAACTCAAAGTGGATGACATGGGCACGACCTTCGGCGGCGGGCCGATGGCCTGCGCGGTGGCCGAAGCGGTGATCGACACCATCGAGGCGGAATCGCTGCTCGCGAATGTGCGTCAAGTATCGGCGTACATACGCGCGAGCTGCATCATCGGCCCCATCACGGGAATGCAGGGCGAGGGCTTTCTGTTGGGACTCAAAACCTCGCGCCCGGCGAAGGAAGTTCAAGCCGCGCTGCTGGAGAAGAATATTCTCACCGGAACCAGCGCCGATCCCTACATCCTGCGGTTGTTGCCGGCGTATATCTTGAACGAGGGTCATGTGGATCTGCTCAGCGCGGCTTTGGCGAAAATTTCCGCATGAAACGTTTTCTCGATCTGGCCGACTTCCGCCGCGAACAGATCGTCGATCTGCTGGATCTGGCGCAGGCGCTGCAGGACAAGCCGCAGCCGCGGGTCTTGGCGGGCAAGGTCCTGGGTCTGCTGTTGTTCAATTCGTCGCTGCGCACCCTGGCCTCGTTCCAGGCCGGCATGGCGCGGCTCGGCGGCAGCACTTTCGTGATCACTCCGGGTCAGGGTACCTGGCACCTGGAGACCCAGCCGCATGCCATCATGAAGGGCCAGGCCGCCGAACATATTCGCGAAGGCATTCCGGTGCTGGCGTCGTATTGCGACGCCTTGGGCGTGCGCGCATTCGCCGAGGGCAGGAGCCTGCCGAATGATCTTGGCGAATCCTTGTTCGGCATGATCGATGCGCTGTGCGACAAGCCGCTGATCAATATGGAATCGGCCATGAATCACCCCTGCCAAGCCCTGGCGGATTGGCGGACCATGGACGAGCTGAAAATTTCCACGCGCGCCAAGTTCGTCTTGAGCTGGGCCTATCATCCGAAAGCGCTGCCGCTGGCGGTCCCCGCGGCGACCGTGCACATGGCTGCAATGCGCGGCATGGAAGTAGTCGTGCTGCGGCCTGAAGGATTTGCGCTGCCCGCACAAATCATGGACAAGGCGCGCGGCGCTGCCGCGGCGGCCGGCGGTTCGCTCACCGAGACCGCGGATCGCGCCGCGGCCTTGAGCGGCGCGAGCGTGCTGTATGCGAAGGAGTGGGGAACCACAGCCTATTACGGCGATGTCGAAGCGGACTCGCGGCTGCGCGCGGATCTTTCCGATTGGTGCGTGCGCGAGCGCTGGTTCGCAGCAGCCGCGCCCGACGCCAAACTCATGCATTGTCTGCCGGTGCGCCGCAATGTCGCAGTCGCCGATGAAGTCCTCGACGGCCCGCGCGCGGCGGTCAAGCGCGAGGCGTTCAACCGACTGCCGGTGCAGATGGCCATTCTGCATCGGATGTTGGCCTGAAGCGTTTTGTCGAGCTCAAGCGTTTGCCGATTCGGAGTAATTCTTGAATGATCATCAACCGCCCTGATCCCTCAGTCGCCGTGCGAGCGCTCAAGAGCGCGGCCCCGTACATCCGCATGTACAAAAACAAGGTGTTCGTCATCAAGGCGGGTGGCGCGGTGTTCAGCGATGAGATCTCCACGCGCGGCTTGATCGAACAAGTGGCGATTCTGCACCAGGTCGGGATCAAGACCGTGCTGGTGCACGGCGGCGGCCCGCAACTGGATAAGCTGCAGGCAACATTGGGCATCGAGACGAGGATGATCAATGGCCGGCGGGTAACCGATCAGAAGTCGATCGATGTGACCGCCATGGCGCTCAACGGCTTGATCAATACGCGGATCCTGGCGATCTGCCGCGCACTCGATATCGAAGCCATCGGCTTGAGCGGTGTGGACGCCGGGTTGATACGCGCGCACAAGCGCCCGCCGGTGCCCATCGCGGAGGGCTCCGCTGAGACCGTGGATTATGGATTCGTGGGCGATATCGATTCCGTCAATTCGGCGGTTCTGGAGAAACTGCTCGAGAATGGGCTGATGCCCGTGGTGAGCCCGCTGTCGGCGGATTCCCACGGCATATTGCTCAATATCAACGCCGATACCGCCGCGGCGGCGATCGGCGGGGCGCTGTCGGCCGAAAAGCTGCTGCTCTGCACCGGCGCACCGGGAATTCTCGAGCACGTCGATGAACCCGGCTCCGTGATCTCGTACACCGATATAGCAGGATTGAAGCGTCTGCGCGAACAAGGAAGCTTGAAAGACGGCATGCTGCCGAAGGCGGCCGCGATCGAACACGCGATCCGCAGCGGCGTGCGCCGCGTGCACGTCATCAGCTACAAGTCCACCGACAGTTTGCTCGCGGAGGTCTTCACGAACGAAGGCACCGGCACGCTGGTGGTCGCCGATTTGAAGGCCTTGAGCCCGGCCGAGCAACTGCTGCAGCCATGAAGCGGTCGCGCTCATGACCCGGCTTTGGGACAAGGGTGTCACCCTCGATTCGCGCGTGCTTGAATTTACCGCGGGCGAAGACCATATGCTGGACGATCGCTTGGTGCGTTATGACATCCGCGCCTCCATCGCGCATGCCGAAATGCTCGCCGAGCAGAGCCTGCTGTCGGCACAGGAGCTTGCTGCGATTCGTGCCGCGTTGACGGCAATCGGGGACGAGCATGCGCGCGGTCAATGGCGCATCTCGCTTGAACAAGAGGATTCTCAGACGGCCATCGAGAACCTGCTCACCCAACGCATCGGTGCGACAGGCGGCCGCTTGCATACAGGGCGCTCGCGAAACGATCAAGTGCTGGCCGCCTTGCGGCTCTACATGCGCGACGCCGCGCAGGATTTGCGGCAAGGCGCCATCGCCGTGGCGGACGCTCTCGATGTCTTGAGCGAGCGCCAAGGTTCCTTGGAACTTCCCGGCTACACCCACATGCAGCAGGCGATGCCGAGCAGCGTGGCGCTCTGGGCCGCAGGTTTTGCGGCAGAATTGCGCGATGATGCCGAAGGTCTCGACCTGACGCAGCGGCGCATCGGCAAGAATCCTCTGGGGTCCGCGGCGGGTTTCGGCACGCCGAATCTCGACATCAACCGCGATGCGACCCGCGCCCGCCTCGGCTTCGAGGTCACCCAGGAGCCGGTCACGGCGGTGCAGCTGTCGCGCGGCAAAGCCGAGGCGCAGCTGCTGTTCGAGATCACGCTGCTGGCGCAGGACCTGGCAAGGCTCGCCGCCGATCTGCTGCTTTTTTACACCCAGGAATTCGCGTACGTGAGCTTGCCGTCCGCTTTTACCACCGGCTCCTCCATCATGCCGCAAAAGCGCAATCCCGATGTCTTCGAACTCGTGCGCGGGCGCAGCGCGGTGGCGCAGGCGGCGCTGAACGAAGTGCTCGGCATCACTCAAAAGCTCACCTCCGGTTATCACCGCGATTTGCAGCTCATCAAGCCGCCATTGTTCCGCGGCATCGATTCCTGTCTTCAAACGCTGGAAATTCTGCCGAGCGCGCTCGACGGCGTGCGCTTTCGACCGGAGAACATCCGGCTGGATCCCGGAATTCACGCCGCCGCCGCGGCGAATGCGCTGGTGGCTCAGGAAGGCATTCCCTTTCGCGAGGCCTACCGGCGGGTGGCGGCCAAAATCAAGGATCCCGAATGAGCATCTGGCGCAATGTGTTTTCACTCGAGGAATTGAACAGTCACTTCAAAGGAACCCTGAACGGCAATCTCGGGATCCTGTTCACCGAAGTCGGCGACGACTTCGTTCGCGCCACCATGCCCGTGGATGAGCGCACCATGCAGCCCTATGGCTTGCTGCACGGCGGAGCTTCGGTGGCGCTTGCCGAGACTTTGGGAAGCATGGGGGCTGCGATGTGCGTCGACCGGAACGCGTACCAGGTCGTGGGTCAGGAGATCAATGCCAATCACGTGCGCGCCGCGCGCCGCGGACTGGTGACGGGTACCGCGCGCCCCGTGCATCTCGGCGGCCGAACCCATGTCTGGGGCATCGAAATCGTCAATTCGGAGCAAAAGCTGGTTTGCATCTCGCGATTGACCATGGCCGTCATCAAGCGCGGCGCCCTGGCACCTTAATTTCGCGCTGGCATTTGCAGCCTGAAGAGAGGTATCTTGCATGACCATGAAAAACCCCACGTCTTACATATTGTTGCGGACCTGCACCCTGTGCGTACTGTTTGCTGTCGCGCCCTTGGGTGTCGCGCAAACTCCCAAGCCTCCGGCCAGTCCGCCGGGCGCCGATCCCGCTCCTCCTCTCACACCTGAGCAAGCCAGCTACTTGTTCGGGCTGATGTTCGGCACGCAGATGCATAACGCCGGGATAGGCAATGAGGTGAGTATCGACGCCATCGCGCACGGCGTGAAGGACGGACTGCAGGGCAAACAACCCACGCCGGCGGAACAACAGCAAATACAGGCCTTCGCGCACACGTCCATGCAAGCCTCTTCGGCGCGCAACCAAGCCGCGGCCAAGGAATACCTCGCGCGCAACGGGCAGGAAAAAGGTGTGGTCACGACCGCCTCGGGCCTTGAATATAAAATCATCTCGGCGGGCGACAAGAAAGCGCCGGATGTCAAACCCAGCGACAAAGTGACGGTGGAATACCGGGGCAAACTGCTCGATGGCTCGGAGTTCGACAGCTCCTATTCGCGCGGCGTACCCGCAACTTTTCCGGTCAACGGCGTCATCAAAGGTTGGCAGGAGGCGCTGGTTTTGATGAAGCCGGGCGCCAAATGGCAGCTCTTCATACCGCCGGATTTGGCCTACGGCGATAATCCCCGCCCGAAAATTCCGGGCGGCTCGCTGCTGATATTCGACGTGACCCTGGTGAGCGCGGAATCTTCGGCTGCGCCCGCGCCGCCGGCTACGGCGCCCGCGGCGAAAGCGCCAAGCGCACCTGCGAGCAAGGGGCCGGGCGCACCCCCAGGCTCACCGCGGCAGTTGAATCCCCCGGATCCCTAAGAGTCGCGCGGGTTAGCGCGTCAATTCAAGCGCCGCGGTAAGATCGCCCATGGGCGGCGCGCCGTGCGCGGCCAATGCCGCGTCGCGCTGCGCGATTCCCGGCAACACCGGTAGATCAAAGCGGCGGGTGATCAAGCGCAGGATCGACCCAGTGTCGTACTGCGTGTGATCGACCGTGCCGCGCCTGGCGTAAGGCGAAATTATCAGCGCCGGAATCCGCGACCCCGGCCCCAATAGATCGCCTTGCGGCGGCGCTACGTGATCCCAAGCGCCGCCGAACTCGTCGTAGGTAATCACGATCAGCATGCGATTCCATTGCGGTCCCGCCCGCAACCTGGCAACCAAATCGGCGATGTGCGCATCGCCCGCCGCGATCGAGGCGTAGCCGGGATGCTGGTTCAAATTGCCTTGCGGCTTGTAGAACACCACGGCGGGCAGGCCGCCGGCCGCAATGTCCGCCAGCAAATCGCCGAAGTCCTTGAGATGCGCCGCGCGCCGCTGCGCATGCGTCGCAGGATCGAAATTTGCGTAGTAATTGAACGGCTGGTGATGGGGTTGAAAGTCAGGGTTGCCCCCGGGGGTTAGCGGCGCGTAGATCACTTCGCGCACTTTCGCCGCAGATCGGCTGCCATCCGCCAGCGCGGCGCTCCACGCGCCTGCGTACCATATCCAATTGACGCGCTTCGCCTCCAGCTCATCGCCGATGTTGGTGCGCGTCTGCGGCGGCAGCGTCGTCGCGCTGTTGGGATCCGCATTCAAGAAGCCGGCGGCATCCGCCGCCGGCTTGTTGCCGCTCGGCTGATACGGCGGCTGCATGGTATTCACCGCGTAGAACTTGCCGTCGCCAAAATAATTGCCCGGTGCGATGTTGCCGCTGTTTGCGAATCTTGGAGCTTCGTCCAGCGCCGAGGACGGCGGCCGCTGCGCGGTCTTCAGTCGCGGCAGATAGCGGCCGCTGGAATCCTGCTCGAGCACGGCAATCGCCGGCTTCGCGGATGCGCCATCGGCGCCCGGATATTCCGGCGCGCACGCGCAGATCAGATATTGATGATTCAGGAACGAGCCGCCGAACGCACCCTGGAAGAAATTATCGGCCAGCACGAACTCGCGGGCCAGCGCAAACAGCGATGATGCGCCGTAGTCAAAGTATCCCATCGCAAGGCCGCCGGCGTCCGACCAAGCGGCAAAGCCGTCGTTCTTACCGCCGTCGATTTGCATCTGATGCTCGAAAAAGCGATGCCACAAATCGCGCGTCACGGTGGTGGCCGACAAAGTCACCTGCGATTGCGCCGTATAGGCGTGCTCGATGGAAAACGGCGCATTCGGCAAACCCGCGCTTTGCTGTTGGGTTACCACGGGAATTGCACCGGCGGCCGTCACGCCGCCCCATGCGGGCGGCAGGACCGGCAGTACCGTGCCATCGCGATCCAGCTGCGCTTTGTAGGAGGGCAATGGCCGCCCGGCGCCATCGAGGACTTCGTTCAGTCCGCGAGCGCCGGGGAAATGGCCGTACAAATTATCGAACGCGCGATTTTCCGCGAAGATGACGACGATGGTATCGACCTTGCTGCGCAGCGCGCGGGTCGTTGCCGCAGTGCCATCGGCGCCGGCGCGGGCCGGCACGGTCGCATTTTTATTGGCGCAGCTGCCGAGCATCGCCGCCGCCGCGAGCCCGAAAAACAATGCTGCGCCGGCGCGGAATATCGAGGGTAGCCCCATGCGCGCCAGTATAGCGCGGTGCGTTGTTGCGACCGCGCTTCGGCTGCCGGCTCGCTGCGCGAAATGCTACGAGCGCGTCAAAACGTCCACAGCGCGCTGACCATCAGCGCATCGGGGTCGCCGTATTGCGAGCTGATGCGTTCGTATTCAGCGCGCAGCGTGAGCGCAAGAAAAGGAAATCTGTATTGCGCCCCGCCGCCATAGGCAAACTTCGTGTTCGTCACGGATTGCTGGGGACCGATCGAATAATTGGGACAGGGACTGCCCGCGACACAGGGCACTGAAATGAGGCTGGGCACATCGAGCGAAAGACGCGCGCCGCCCGCTTTGGCGAAGAGGTCGAAGTATGGTATGGGAATCGGCAAATAACCCACCGCAAAAAGGGCGGTGGCGGTCGGGTGAGAATCGTAGCCGTTTTGGGCGATGTTGCAATAACCGCTGTAGTAGTTGTTGTAATAGCCATTGCAGTTCGGCCGGCCGAAATCAATATACTCGAACTCGGCCCCCAACACATGGATCGGCCGGACGCCGACCAGCGCCTTCCACGCGAACTGATAATCGTTGTAGTACCCGGGATATCCATAATTCGCATCGTTGCTGCGGATCTGGGATTGGCCCACGCCTGCACCGACATAGAATCCCACCGGATTGTCCGCCAGCGCTGCAGTCGACATACCGCATGCCGCTACCACCAGGAATACGCCAAGGGTCTTTGAAATCCGCAGCATCGGAACCTCCCGAAAGTTTCCCAACTTGGACCTGGCCGCGATACCAGAAGTTCCGGCAAAACCCTAAGGTCCGCGGCGCGGGTATACTCGGCATCATGAAATTTGCCGGCCCATGGGTCTTTATCTGCCTCGCCGGCCTGCTGTCCGGCTGCGGTCAAAAAGGACCGCTGGTGATGCCGGACGCACAAAAACACAAGCGCAGCATTCCCGCACCGCCCGCCCCTGCAAAATCTACAAGCCGGGATGCCGCAACCGCCCCGGCGCCAGACGCCGCGGCCACTCCTGCGCCTCCGGCCGCGCCGAGCACTCCCACGCCCGCGGACCCGACCTCGCATCCTTGATCTTCAGGGTGCCTTCGCGAAATTCATGGCCGCACGCAAACTCATCTTGGTAGACGGATCGGGCTATCTGTATCGGGCATTTCATGCCCTACCGCCCCTCACGACCTCGAAAGGCGAGCCCACGGGCGCAGTCTTGGGCGTGCTCAATATGCTGAACAAAATGATCAAGGAGGAAGCGCCGGATCGCATCGCGGTGGTATTCGATGCGCCGGGCCGCACCTTCAGAGACGATCTTTTCGATCAATACAAAGCGCATCGTGCGCCGATGCCGGACGATATGCGCGCGCAAGTGCAGCCTCTGTTCGACACGGTCGCCGCCATGGGATTGCCGCTGCTGCGCGTGCCTGGCGTCGAAGCGGATGACGTGATCGGCACTTTGGCGAAACAAGGAGCGGACGCGGGCTTTAAAGTGTTGATCTCAACCGGCGACAAAGACATGGCGCAACTGGTGGGGCCGAACATCGAATTGCTGAACACGATGAGCAACACCCGCCTCGACCGCATCGGCGTCAAGGCGAAGTTCGATGTGTTTCCGGAGCAGATCGTCGATTACCTGGCGCTCACCGGCGATACCTCGGACAATATTCCGGGCGTCACCAGCGTGGGGCCCAAGACCGCGGCAAAGTGGCTCAATCAGTATCAAACGCTCGACAGGCTGATCGCTCATGCCGCCGAAATCGGCGGCAAGGTGGGCGAAAATCTGCGCAATGAACTCTCCATGCTCGAGCTGTCCCGCAAGCTCGCCACCATCGATACGACGCTCAAGTTGGATGTCACGGCCGAACAACTCAGCGGCGGAGCGCCCGATATCGCGCGCCTGAGAGAGTTATATGCGCGATTGGAATTGCGGGCGCTGCTCAAATCCCTGGGCCCGGAGCCGGCGGCAACCGACAGGGTTGCCGAGATCGATGTCGTGATCGCCGAAACACAGGGCGACGGCCTGGCAAAGGTCACGGCGGCGATCGCCCACTACAGCCCTGCCGCCGTACGCGACTATCACAAAATTCTCTCGCAAGAAGCATTCGACGCATGGCTCGAGAAGCTGCGTGCCGCGCCGCTGATTTCGTTCGATACCGAGACCGACCGAATCGATTACATGCAGGCGCGCATCGTGGGGATTTCATTCGCAGTGACGCCGGGTGAGGCGGCCTATGTGCCGCTCGGACATGACTACGCGGGCGCGCCGCCGCAGCTTGATCTTGCCTCAGTGCTGGCCGGTTTGCAGCCCATGCTCGAGGATTTGACCAAGGCAAAGCTGGGACATCAT
>Ga0210394_10008262_pt1 | contig 10775 bp, 4 predicted proteins | sample IncBWC12MmetaG_FD_160121 | JGI IMG/M metagenome (GOLD analysis project Ga0210394, IMG submission 160121) | Forest soil microbial communities from Barre Woods Harvard Forest LTER site, Petersham, Massachusetts, United States - Inc-BW-C-12-M | ecosystem: Environmental > Terrestrial > Soil >... | reverse complement strand
CATCTCGATAAGCAATTCCAAGGTTGTGGCAACTAAATGCAATCCCTGCATCACACCCGATCTGGAAATATTCGGCCGCCAGCCTTTCATCTGCAATTGAGGGCCCATCGATCACTATGGCCCCACCGAGATTGAAGCAACCGACTGCTGCGACCTGGGTCAATCGATCGAGATTATCGTCATCGCAGGCCATCTCAAAAAATTCTGCTGCCTTAACTTCGGCTGTCAAAATCCCGGGGGCACCGGAATAGAAGAAGCCCAGATCCGAACATGCCAAAGCAAGTCCGTTGTCGCATGCCTTGCGGAGGTGATCGAGCGACTGACGGCCATCCTTTCGAATACCTTTACCATCGCCAAATAGGAGACCCAGCTGGGTGCAGCTGCTTGGAATTCCATGGTGACATTGCGAAGAAAGTCGCGCTGCCTCTCCGGTCAACTCCTCTGGCGCCACATCATTCGCTTCGCCGGCAGCAGGAATACCCCTTGAGGGCATGCCAATCGTTTGTGCGGCATGGGGCTGAAGTGAGATCCCAGTGTGAGCTGAGGACGCAGAAAAGGCTGCGCTGAACCAGACGGCCGCAATCGCAAGAATCAACCGGCCTTCCAATGCACACCCCCATTCGAAGCAATGCGATCGCTTGTCGTTAGTTCCGAGATGTGTCTTTCTTATGCCTGCCGCTGGCCGCGACATGATCGCAGATCATTTTACGGCCAGCCGGTAGTTCTTACCTCGAACCGTCTTCAAAGTAATCTGCTGGACCTCATTCGGCTTAAAACTAAGGCCGCCATCGTTCACGTAAACGCTCTTCGTCCCCCAGGGACTCTGGATGGTGAGCGAGCCGCCGTGTTCGCTGAAGATATCAATGTAGAACACATTGCCGGCGCGTTGCTCACTCGATACCAGAAACGCTCCTTTCGCCCGCAGTCGAGTGAAAGAGGCGTCCATCGAAGCTGGCCAATCAGGAAACACACGGAGAATCCCGTACTCGTGCTGCAAAAGCATCGAATCCAATGCTTCAATGGAACCCGAAGTCTCCAGCCCGCCACCGTCCTGAAAGACGGTTAGATTGCTCTGTCGCCATCCATAAAGAATGCCTGCCTTAAACTTGGCAACGAGATCTTCAGCCGGCCATCCGATGCGCGCCGCGATCGGGAAAATCTTGCAAAATCCGTTTTCCGAGTTCGGCCCCTCTGTTGCGCTCCATGAATGCATTTCCTCCATGGAATCTCTTGCGATTTGTAATTGCTGCTGGTCTCCCCCGATGGACAAGTTCTCCCCAGGAAAGACCAGGCCCTCAAGATTAATGGGTTGGTCGCCGGGCTCAAAGAGGCCGTGGTTCTCTGACGGGTTCCTGATCGACGCAGCAATCAGATAGACAAGCTTGCCGTTCGCAACGCCTGTGGGGTAATTGCTTAGCTTGTCGAGAAAGCTCTGCCAGGCGGGCCGCATTGCTGCGTCTACGCTCAGCACCTTGCTTGTAGCAATAAGCTCATTCTCGACCCGCCTGGCAAATCCGATATCGAGATTCGGGTTAACGTCATCTCCTCCCTCATGCGCGGCACTATGATCGAATTCCCAATGCGTACCGGACGAGTCTTTCACCGCGAAATCCCGCCAAAATGCGTCCAACTGTTTGAGTGCGGGGTAGAGTTCCGTCTTCAAAAATGTGCGGTTTTGAGTGTATTCGTAATACTGGATGGCGGGAAGGAAGCTAAACGTTGCGTTCGATTTCTGATCAGACGGGAGATTCTTGTAGCTCTTCGTCGAAGCAACGGGGACTGGTGGTGGCGGCTTTGCTAATACCGTGAAAGGTGAGAAGGTGCGTCCGTAGGAAACGCCTTTATACCCCGCGGCTGCAGTATGGTTCTTCTCCCATGGGATCTGTGCTTCCACCATTTTGATGTAAGGGAGAGCGAGTTCCGGGTGATTGCTTGAAAAGACACCATAATATGGAGCCTCTTCGTTGTAGTTCATGAAATACAGCCCTCCCCAGGCTACCGCATCGGTCGTTATGAAGTTGCCAAAGAGTGAAGGTGCAAGCTTCCCAGGTCTCGTTGTGCTTCCAAGCGCGTAGAGCGCACCATAGTAGTAATCTTCCAAAACCTTGTCGTGCACCTGGACGTAGGACTTGAGCCAGAACTGCCTCCACCATGCGAGATGTGCTTGTTCCAATCGATCGATGCTCGCGAGCGTAGTGGTTCGCGCGCGTAGCAAAGCAGTATGCATGATCTCCGCCGTAGTCGGCGCTTCGAGCCCCATTCTTCCATCGCTCTCAAAAACTGCCACAATCCATACCGGCGAACCTTTCTTGAGCGTGAACGACGCCTTTGCGCCAACTGGTTCAGTTTCTGTTCGGATCACGGAGGTGCCCACAACGTGGACCGCGATCGCCGCGCGTGCCTTGTAGTCTTCTTGACCTGAAGCCATATTCTCTCTAGTTGCCCAGATCACATCGTCACGCGCTCCCGCGGTGACGGAGAAACGCCCAACTGGCGACGAACTGGGGATCGGCATAGCGAGGCTGACTTCGATCGGTAGATCGGGACCATCGCCACTCTCTGAGGAGACCTCGGTCACAAATGTATTCACACCGTCAGCCGTCCAGGAACGGAGGTGAACAACCACACCGCCCAAATCGAGCGTCGTAACGACGCGCGCATGAAGGATGTCTTGGTCTACGCGATAATCGCCGTGAGCACCTCGTCCGTCGGCCGGCGACGAGATCGTCATTCTTCCCAGCGACAAGATGGAAACGTGGCATCCCCAATTGCAGTCCGGCTTGTCGTGTTGCACGGAGTTCAGATCGGGAAGCCCGTCGTAGTGTGCGCCGGCGCCCCAAAAGTCACTCTCCGCAAAGTAGAAGGTCTGCCTCTCAATGGAAGCGTCGCCCGCTACAACACCGATGTCGCCATTCCCCATCAGTGCGCCTGACGTGTACTTCGGGCTAAGCAGATTCTTTGGTGGACTCGTACTTATGCCGTGAATCCCGTCGAGAAGGGGCCCCAATATACGCCAATCTCTGTCAGATCTCGCATTTTGGGCTTGCAATAATGTCGCATCCATCAAGAAAGGTATTTGCAGAAGTGCCGCGACCAATGCCCTATTCATCCCCAACCTCGCGCAGATCGACATTTCGTTGAGATCGCATTGCGGAGCGCTCTACCCTGAATTTGAGCACAAATAACAGCGCTGCCGAACAGATATAGTCCTGCAGCGCTCGCACTTCTACAAAAGCTCAAAATTGAATCTGAGATCCAACCTCGAGAATTCTCTGCTCGGTTGAACTTGAGATTACGCCGGTGTTCGGGAGATCGATTGTGGCTCCGGGCTCACCCAGATTCTTGTGATTGAAAACGTTGAACGCATCGACCCGCAATAGCATTTTGATCGACTCGGTGATTTTGAAGTGCTTTTGGAGATTAGCATCCAGGTTCCAATAGCCAGGAACATATGTGCTGTTGCGACCACTGTTACCGTACGTATAGGGTGCGGGATCTGCAAAATTGGCGGGATTAAACCACTGGGTGGTTGTTTTCTGACCCGGATTCCCGACCCGATTCGCGAAAACACCGCCCGCCAGAGAACCAGTGCGATTCGGCAATCCAGAATAGATCGTGGTCGGATATCCGGAGTGGATATTGTAACTGCCGGAGGTACTCCACCCTCCGACAATCTCGTCCAGAACACCGCCATGATTCAGAAGTGTGCGCCCTCGTCCGAACGGAAGTTCGTAGGTGTACGCTGCCACTACACGATCCGGCTCGTTAAACGCAGATCGGGTCATCGGCAGATCCTGCTGGTTTTGGGAATCGTCGCCTATCCACGTTGACAGATCGAGAGAGGACTGATCGACCGATTTTGAATGAGTGTAATTGGCAAGGATAGAAAAGCCCTTTGAGAGTCGCCTTTGCACTTCAATTTCGAGCGCGTTGTAGCGTGAGGACGTTGTAGTAACCCAGGTGCCGATCGATTGATACTGTGGAAACGGGCGAAGCAGTTGAGGATCAGTTTGATCCGTTGGGCTTCCGAGCTCGCTCAGCGGAACCTGGTTCGAATCGATCGTATCGAGAAGGTGGCGACCTTCCCCACCAACATAGCTGATCTGGGCTTTGGTGTTCGCCCCAACCTGGCGTTCGAAGGAGAGGTGGTATTCCGACGAATATGACTGCCGAGCTGCGTACGGCCACCAGGTAATCCCCTGGCCATTCGAGATGTCTGGAGTACGGTCAGCCGCCGTTGGTGTTGTGTACGCTGGCGGGCCATTTTCAAGTTGGAAGACGGGAGGTGTCGTAACGGTATTGGCGGTCAATGTCTGGCTGATCGAGTACCCGGGTGGGCCGCTGTTGGTCAGATCCTCACCGTTCGTTCTCTGGAAGAACAGTCCGAATCCGCCGCGCAGCACGTTCTGAGTACCAATTGTTTTGGCGAATCCAACGCGAGGCGCGAACAATCCCGGGTGGCTCTTCTGAAGGAGCCACTGATTGGAATTTGCAAATACGATCGCGCCCGGAGTGTTTGTGGCCGGATTGATAGCAGTCGGGGAAAAGTTTGAGTCGATGCCGTGAGCCTCGTACCATCCACCTTCAAACTGCCAGCGCAAACCAAGATTCAGTGTCAGTCCGCGTATCAGATTCCAGTCATCCTGTACAAATGCCGCGCCCGATGGACGTCGCTCACCTAGTTCTACCAGTTCGGCACCATACGAATAGGATTGAACTTCACCCAACAGGAAATCCGCAAACCCGTTGCCCGTGTACTGACCGTTAAAGTTGAAGGTTGGATAGCCCCAGTTAGGAGGGTTATTGCTCTGGAACTTTGCGAACTCGCCGCCCATACTCAGGGAATGCTTGCCCTCCAGCCAGGTCAGAATGTCGCCATACACAAAGGAGTTCTGGATTCCGGCGCCATTCGCGCCGCTGCCAATACTCGTCTGAACCCCAGTCGTGATGTAAAAGATGGGAAAGACGTACGGAGCAATATTGGAGTTTGGAAAGCCCAGCTTGGAAGGAAAGTTCTGCTCAAATGTCGGACTATAATTCCAATAGAATTCGCGCAGAATACCCACATTGAAGTTATTGACCATTCGTGGGTTTATGATCCAGCGCTCGGCGATCTGGTAGTTGTCATCGTATTGTCCCGACGATCCACAATCTTCAGTGTTGTAGCATGCTGGTCCGGGGATTTCGCCAGTGTATTGGATTGTTTGCCGGTGATTGTGTCCGGACACCGAAAGCTGGTGCGCTGAATTTATGGCCCAATCAGCTTTGTAGTCGTAGATTGGATACTTCGGATTCTGGGGCTCAAGCCGGAAGTAGTTATTGGCTGTCGCATCGGATGCGCCGTAGTTCGGAACCGGCCAATAACTGGCCACCTTCACAGCTATATTGTCGAAGCGCTTGGGATCGATGGTATTAGGAACGCCGTTATAGTCGAATTGCTGGCCCGTGGTCGGATCGATAATTGGTGTCTGGAACTGCGTGAAGTTTCCCTGAATCATGTCCCGTGTCGGAACTGTAATGATGGTGTGCGAGGAGCTTGGGTCCGTAGTGTCTTCGAAAGAGAAAAAGAGGAACAGCTTGTTCCGAAGGACGGGACCTCCGACAGCGCCGCCGAATTGGTTATAGACGCTTCTGGGTTTTGCCGTCGAGAATCCGGGGGTGGCATTCATTGCCGTGTTTTCCAGATATTCAAGAGCGGTGCCGTGGAACTGGTTGGTGCCGCTCTTTGTGACCACATTGAACACCCAGCTTCCGATCCCATATTGTGCGCCAAAGTTATTGGTGACAACGCTGAGTTCCTTGACTGCGGCCAGCGCTGGAATATGGTTATCGAAGTTGTCGCTGTTCGGCAAGACGATATTGCCGCCATTCAGAATGGCATTCTGGCTGAACGCGCGTGAACCCTGGATATTGAGTCTTTCGTCGGTGTTAAGCTCGTTTTGCCCAAGGTGAGAAGACATGGCTGTGCTCACCCCGGGTACGAGTTGATCGAGAACCTCAAGAAATCTTCCTTCAATTGGCAGGTCCTCGACCTCTTGATTGGAGAAATTTGTCTCAATCTGCGAAGAATCGGTGTCGAGCGAAACACTGGATGTCGTTACGCTGACTTGTTCGGAAATCGCGCCCACTTTCAGTTTTGCGTCAACTCTGACGGTTTGATCAAGAAGGAGTTCGACGTGACTTCTCTGGAACGATTCAAAGCCGGCGTGAGTGACAGTGACCTGGTAGGCCCCGGGCGGGAGAAACGGCGCGCTATAGTCTCCGGCGTTCGTCGTTCTCACACTCACACTGATGTGGGTTGCTTCATTCTCAACCAGCACCGCAGCTGAGGGTATGACGTTGCCTGACGGGTCGGTCACAGTGCCTTTGATGGTGCACGTGGCGCTGTTTTGGGCGGCTAGGCGAACTGAAACCAGTTGGCAGATCAAAGACAAAACAACCATGATCGCGCATTTGCGAATGGAGGCCCCAAGTCGACGCAAGTCAAGCTTGGCGAGAGCAGATTTACGCGGAGAATGCCACTTCAGGTCGATTACATCGGACGATTGAGGTCTCCAGCAAACTAGGTGCTTCAAGGTCTCCTCCGTGAATGACTTGCTGCCTGCCTTTGTCTTGCCACACCCGGGCACCTATTATCGGCACCCAACCCGGCATTGCCCTTCTTCGTTGCCTTGCCCTGGCGCCTCTTGGATTCCAACGGTCTTTTGCTTTGCGGCCGGCCTGATCGAGGAGCGAAGGGAAGCCGAGATTCATTTCAAATCGAGACAATGCTAGGCTCGCGCAAAGGGTTCTCAAAGGTCCTTACGGTATCAGCGTTCGACTATAACGGTTAGAGACCCGTTCCGAGTTGAGAACCTCTAAACGTAAGCCGCGTTTAATGAATACATTGCACCACATCAACTCTTGGTTCACACCCGTGGCCTCCTCGGCGGTTGCTCTGTTCCAGTGGTGCCGGTCCGAGCACCGGCACTGCTACTGAAAGCGACAAAAGGCTTAACTGGGCAGTCTGCATGGATCTCCGCGCTGGATGACTATTTCCCCAAACGCTGGAGGTGCGTCGCGCGCACGAAACTTAGCCCCGATAGGGCGGCGGCTTCGGGTTATTGCAGCAAAGGCGGGAGATTTTAGAACCTTGACTCGCGCAGTGCGAGATGCCGCGCAGAGCGGATAAGTTGAACTTAAACAGGAATTTCTGCAATGCCTGCCTACTTTGCAAACAGCATCAGATCAATGCCTTCGCCCATAGCCTTGTAACCGGCATCGTTGGGATGCAGGTGATCACCCGAGTCATAGGCTGAATTGAACCGCTTGGGGTTGGCAGGATCCTGAGTGATCTTGTCGAAGTCAATAACGCCGTCGAACACGCCGCTCGTGCGGATCCATTCGTTTACCGTTTCGCGAATCTGTTCGCCCTTGTCGGAATAGTACCCTGCACCGCCATAGGGGGTAAGGGTGGCGCCCAGAGCCTTCAGGCCATGCTCATGCGCGATGTCGACAATCTGGCGCATGCCAAACTCAAGATTCTCAGCAGCAATGTCGTCTTCGGGCGCTAAAGGTCTGGCAAGCCGACCTATATCGTTGATGCCTTCGAGCACAATTACATACTTTGCACCGTTCTGCGCGAGCACATCCCTATCGAGTCGTGAGAGGGCACTCGGTCCATACCCCTGATTGAGAACGCGATTGCCGTTAATGCCTTGGTTCAACACAGCAACATTTTCAAGCCCGGGCACCTTTTTGAGCCGCTCCGCAAGCACGTCAGGCCAGCGGCTGTTCGCGCCCTTAGTTGAGAGAGCACCGTCCGTAATCGAGTCGCCCACCGCGACGATAGTGCGCGAGCTTTCAACCGCTGGAACGTCGACGCCATCGACGAAGTACCACGAATCGATAGTCGTTGCGCCGTTCAGCGAGGCCGCTCCGGCCATGTCCCCATCCACCACGTAGTTGGTCTCGTTGGCAAAATCGTGATACGTCTCGGCTCGCATTACCTGATTGGGAATGAAAAAGCTAATGGCGAGATCAGACAGCGGGGGAGCCGCCAACAGCACCGGATCTGAGTAAACCTCTGCACCGGGCGCAATGCGGACACTTGCGGCGCCGCCGAACGTTACGGCATGGTCAGTTTTTGCCTCGATGGATGAGCTGCCGCTGCTGATGCCAATGTGCACATCGGCAAGAGTGAGCGGGTCCACGCCGTAAGCGTTCGTGAACCGAATTCGCACTCGGTCTCCGCCATTGGAGATGTGAACGATCTGACGCAACGTTGTGAGCGCGAACGGCCTTGTGTGATTGCCCTCAGGTGCCGCCATAAACGACGAGGCCCACGTTCCTACCCACGCAGATTCCCGTCCGGTCTGCGCTGCGCAAACGGAGCTTGCAGCTGCCGCCGCCACAACGGCAGCACTTACCGTATGTTGCAATGAAAACTTCATCTAAGAACCTCGGATTCAGTTGGTCTTCAGTGCAATTGGAGCGGATCATTCCTGTCAGCGCCCGCACACCAAAGCCGCGTTGGTACCTGGCCAAATTTGGAGCAAACCTCAAAGAATCAAACTGAAATGCAGGGCAATCCTAGGTTGTCGCTCGGGAACTTTCAAAGCCTCTTACGGTATCTGCGCTCGCCCTAACCGTTAGAAATCCGGGGTTGACCCTTCGAACGCAAAAGTACAGAGCGAGGTCAGCCTTTTCTTGAACTGGCGGCGATTATCGCTCTCGGCTCAGACTCTCACGTCGACTCACAACGAATTTCTCTCTGGGAGCGATGTGTCGGTTTGGAGCACCAGCTGAGAGAACGACGATTGGAATCGCCGCGCGATCTCTACCAGAAATACGATGCCTCTATCTTTGGAGAACCTGGCTGCCCGTCGATGACCTGGTTACTCAACACAATTTCCATGTTCCTTTTTCCACCGGCCGCCTGCTCGATCATCTTCAAATTCCTTGGATCCGTGAGGAACTGTCCGGCAGCCAGCGACGCGCATCGTCCAATTCCTGCGGTAATTATTACGGGCCTTCCAGTCACATCATCCATAAACCGCGCCACGATGGCGTAATCCATATAGCTTCCAGAGCTTCCCACCTGCGCCAAGTCGGTTACCCAGCCAGGCTTTGTGGGATTCGCGCTGTCAATGATGCGGAACATTCGCAACTCGGCATCATTGGCAAACCGAAAGCGAAGCCGGTTGGTCATCCGCAGCGTCCACACATTGTCAAATCCACCCACAAAGATGTCCGGTCCGGCACGTAAATCCGCAAGATTGGTAGATCCAGCGCCTTTGACCGTGAAAGGTTTCTGATTCATCTGCAAGACCGAGCTTAGTTTCACGACCACATTCACGTCATCCAGGGCGGTGGTCGCAAAAGCGTTGTCCTTCCACGTAAAGTTCAGCCACCTGGAGCGTGAAGGGTCGGATGCGTCACGAAGGGAAATCCCTGAGTTTTGGATCTGATCGGCTACGCACATGAGCACCGGATCCGCACTCGAGAGAAACGGACCCCAAAAAAACATGAGTGCCGAATCATGTATGCGCTCAAAGAGCCTGACGCCGCTCAGAGTCAGAAGACTGGACACGATGCAAGCGGCGGCCAAAATGAGCGCATAATCTTGGACCCGGGGACGCCATTGCGCGTCGGCTCTCGTGTGGAGCTCCTCTTGGTTCGGGGCGTTGGACCGAGACGCCTCCAGTTGATCAGTTTTTATCTCCGGTTCGAGGGCGCGTTCGATTTCAGTTTCACTTGAGCCGCTCTCTGGAACAGGGGTGCTGGTCTTGAGCTCAAAATCGGGGACCTGCACAGCTATGGTTTGCCAAAGAAACTTCGGGGCATAGGAGCCCGAGGGCAGCAGCACACGCAGTTCATCCCTGTGTAGCGGCTCCGAGTAGTACTGAGCCAGGCGCTTGCGAACTTCGGCGGCGGCGACGCGGACTATTGGATCGGTGCCAGTTTCATAATCGGCCTCCCGGCCAAAAACCTTCACGCCGAGGGTCCGTTCCTTCAGGCTTTCCCCGTCGCCCTTGAGCGTCTCCTCGACTACATAGCGCAGTAGGTTCGGAAATCGCTTGCTGTGGCTGAAGAAATGGCTCGACAAGATTCGGTCCAACTGTTCCCGAATCGCCTTCTCTTCATCACCATTCGAAAGTGTTAGCTGGCTTTCCATCTAGTCCCCATTTTAGCTTCGCAATTATACAAGAGCGATCAAATGTCGTCGTATAGGCCACTGATTCTTAAGGCGGTTAATCACTCTTCTGAGGCTCCTCTTGCTGGTGCCGGTTCTTACAGTAAGAACTCAGTCGCAGTCTACCGTAAGGCCCTTATTTCGATGGATGCTCCTATATATGATCGAGCCGTTGGCTTGATCCGCGTCAAGGAGACATTGTTTTCAATTTCGGAAATATTGAGAAGGAAAACGGGAATATGCGTAGCCTCTACCTCAAAGCCATTCGAGAGCCTGGGCAAACATTACTCACAACTGTTTCTCGTCTGATCGTGCTTGGGTTCGTGCTTTCACCGGTCGCGTCGGCGGGGCAAAATGCTGAACCTCCAGAGCAGATCGAGTGGACTTGGGAGGTGCGGCCGCCCCACCCCGACCCCAAGCTTCCCAATGTCCTTCTACTTGGGGACTCGATCAGTCGAGACTACTTTCCCATCGTGGCGGAAAGGCTCGGCCGTATAGCAAATGCCTATCTGATGGCATCTTCAGCCTCCGTCGGCGACAAGCGACTGGTGCGCGAAATTCGGGAGTTTGGATCGATGGAAGCAGTGCGATTCTCGGTGGT
>Ga0210394_10008261_pt1 | contig 10775 bp, 10 predicted proteins | sample IncBWC12MmetaG_FD_160121 | JGI IMG/M metagenome (GOLD analysis project Ga0210394, IMG submission 160121) | Forest soil microbial communities from Barre Woods Harvard Forest LTER site, Petersham, Massachusetts, United States - Inc-BW-C-12-M | ecosystem: Environmental > Terrestrial > Soil >... | reverse complement strand
GCCGGTCAAACCAGCGTTCGATGAAGCCGATCGCGCTCTGCCGGCCGCGCAGCGTGTCCTCCCACACGGTCAGGGGGCATGCAATTCCCAATAAAGATTCGGCAGCGATCACCAGGATGGCAGCGAGATGCAACACGCGCCAGCGCCAGTTTCTCACCCAGGCCCAGCGCAGCGCCACGCCCAGGTAAACCAGGGGCAGCCCCGCCACGACGAACAGCACGATCGAAAAATGAACGACTACGACGGCGGCGGCGAGCATTGCAGATTGCACTCATCGCATCGCAGCCATCGCCGCCATCTCAGCCTGGACTCTTTGCATGATCGCAGGTTCCCGATAGGCAGTGCTCGAGCGCAGAAAGTGTTGGACTTCCGTCATCAGTTTGTGGATCTCCGGGTCGCGTGCCGCTAGATTGGTCAATGCAGCCGCGAACATCAAAGTGCCATCGAATCCTTCGGGGCGCACTCCGCGCGTCTGCGGAAAAATGAAATCCAGATTCGCGACACCCCAGGGCTCGTCAACGACCGGAGTGATTGCGGCAAAGAATGGCAGTGCCAATCGAGCCAACGGATCATCCTGATTGGCAAGCGTCGCTAGCAGTCGCTTCAATTCGCAGGCTTCGATCGCAGCGACGCTCATGCCTTGGCCAAAGACGGGATTGAAATGGCAAATTGCATCGCCGATCGGCAGCAATCCGCGAGGAAATGTTTCCAGGCGCTCAAAGTGCCGGCGCACACTCGCGGGAAAAACGAAGCGCTCAATGTCCCCGATGCGCTCGGCGTGACGGACAGCCTCATACATGGTCGCCGTGCGGATTTGCTGGACATGCTGCATGAAGCCATCGGCATCGGCGGGTGGTTTGTCGCCGTGTACCCTGGCCACGGTCACCATCCAGCGGCGGCCCTCGAGCGGGAACACGCCGCCGCCGCTGTGATTTTGCGCGTCTCCCATCACGGCCAACACCTTCCAATCCTTCGCTGCAGAGTCGGGAATTGCAAATGTGGCCGTCGCATAGGTAATGTCAATCCCGATTGACGTCTCCTGCGGCGGCGCATGGCCGCAAGCCTTCAAGTACGCCAGCGTGGGCGCCCCGCGGCCTGAGGCATCGACAACGAGATCAGCGTGCAGAGTCTCGGTGCCGGTCTCTTTGTTTTCTATATGCACTCCCTGGACGCCTTTGCCGCCGTCCGCGGCAATGATCTCGCGAACCCGGCACTGCGCCCGAATGTTCACGTTGGACAGTTGTGTCGCGCGCCGGCGGGCGACAGACTCGATCAATGGTCGAGACATCGCATAACTGTAAAATCCAAAGTCGCGCTGCGGATAGGGGTGAAAATCCGGGCGCTCGACCCGAATGTCGATACCGACTTGATATCGAACCGCGCCGGCTGCCGCGAGGTCATCCCCAAAGCCCGGAAATAGCTGCTCCAGCGCCCGAAGGCCTCCGACCAGCAGCAAGTGCGGATGCCTGCCTTGCGCAACGCCTGGGCGAGGTGCCGGGTGATCGCCCAATTCGTCCCGTTCCAGGACGATGACTCGCGAGAAAGACTCGGCGAGCGCGGCGGCGGCCGAGAGGCCGCCTATGCCGGCGCCTATGACGACCGCTGTCCGAGCAATGGGTTGAGCCATGGAGTTTCCTAATTCTTGGTGTGCCAAGGGCAATTCTAGCGACTCCCTTAGGCTCTGGGTTGCGAGCCGACGAAGGGCGCCTTCAGAGAGGGGGGTACCGGTCCGCGTCTCGATTTACGCCACACATCGTAAACGAATAACAATCCGGCAAGGGTTGCCAGTGTGACGAAATAAGCGCGCGGTCCGAAGGCGGCCATCAGGCCGCCCGCCAGCACCGGACCCACCGCCGCGGAGGTTCCGTTCAGCAGCAGCAGCGCGCTGCTGGCGGCAACCATTTGTTTGGGCTCGAGCTTGTCGTTGACGTGCGAAATTGAGAGTGAATAGAGCGTCAACGCAAAACCGCTGAAAACTGCTGCCACGGCCAGAAATAACGCATGCGGGATTTCATGGAACACGGCGATACTGCCTGCCGCAAGCATCGCGATGATGCAGACAGTGGCGATCACGGTACGCCGATCCATGCGGTCGGAGAACCGGCCAACAGGATATTGGGTAGCCACAGCGGCGAGAATGCTCACCCCCATGAATGCCGCCACTTGATTGGTTTCCAGCCCGCTCAATCGCGCGTAGACAGGCCCCATCGAGAAAATGATCGAGGAAATGAGACCGGACACGGCCACGCCGACCATACCGAGCGGCGAATTGCGGTATAGATCGAGGAAACGCACCTTGGACGGCGTGGCGCGTTCGGGTACCTGCTGTGCGGAAAGGACTATCGGCACCAATGCCAGGGAAATCAGTACCGACACCAGCATGAACGGCGTGGCGGTGCGCGGATTCGACACGATGAGCAGGAATTGTGCAGCCCCGAGCCCTACGTACAATACCAGCATGTATACCGCCAGCAATCGTCCGCGGTTCGCTTTGCTGGCTCTATCGTTGAGCCAACTTTCGGCGACCACGTAAATGCCGGCGAAGCACACTCCCGATATCAGACGCATCGCGCCCCACACCGGGGGATTGACGAATATGCCTTGTGTGAGCACTGCTGCCGTTGCAACCGCCGCAAGCGCGGCAAAGACGCGGATGTGTCCGGCTTGGCGCAATAATGGCGGCGCGATGCGCGTGCCCACAAGATAGCCGACGTAGTATGACGACATGATGAGGCCGGTCACCAGCGGCGGATATCCTTCGAGCGTGGCACGTACCCCGAGCAGCGTGCTCTGAAGTCCGGCACCCAGCATGAGTACGCCCATGCCGAGGAGCAACGGCCAGTTGGCGCTGATTACACTGACCGGCACGGCGGCATCGGTTGGAGGTAAAACTTATGCATTGGAATTGTCGCGTATACAGCCCACGCCGGCGACATCATTTGAGCATGCAGACTGGTCTTCATCAACGGTGCGTTACGTCAGTGTTGCTTGAGTGCGAAGCTTTTAACACGTACACACTGCAACCATGAACAAATATACAATCTGGAATGTAGCCATCGTCGCGACCTTGGCCATCGCCGTGCTCGGCGGCGCGCAGCTCTTGCGGTCCCGCGCTCCGGATCTGCGCCGGCTCTACGCGAGCGGCATGGAACCGGCCCAGGTGCCGCCGGTAATCATCGTCCCGGGTATCCTGGGGTCACGGCTGCGCGAGCGCAGCAGCGGCCGCGAACTCTGGCCCGGAACCATCTATAACGTACTGTTTTCCGCACGGTCATTGGCACTCGATATAGACCCGAAGACCCTGGAGCCACGTGCGGATGACGTCGAAGCGTACGATCTTTTTCGCGGCCTGCTGGGGAGCGACTTTTACGGGGCCATCATCGACACGCTCGAGAAGCAGGGCGGCTATGTCCAAGGTCATCCAGGACAAGCCGCTGAGGCCGGCAAGCGACGTTACTATGTGTTCCCCTATGACTGGCGCCAGGACAATGTGGTCACGGCGCGGAAGCTGGATGCGTTGATCGAGCAGATTCGCCGCGACTACGGCGACCCGCAGCTCAAGGTGGACATCGTCGCTCACAGCATGGGCGGTCTCATCACCCGCTACTACATTCAGTATGGCGTAACCGACGTACTCGACGGCAACGACTTCCCCGCCAATTTCGCCGGTGCACACAAGATTCGCACCGCGGTCTTGCTGGGTACTCCCAACCTGGGCTCGGTGAATGCTTTGCACAGTCTGCTCGCTGGGTACCACGTCGGCGGGCAGGCAATCCCTGCGGATGCGCTCGCAACGATGCCGAGCGTGTACGAACTGCTGCCGCACCCGGTCACCAATTGGATCGTCGACAGCAGGGGCCGGCCGCTGGAGCGTGATCTTTTCTTCGTGGGCACCTGGATTTCATACCAGTGGTCGGTCTTTGACCCGGCGGTGGAAAAGAGCGTGAAGACACGCTTCGCCACCGAGGCCGAGGGACAGCAGCGGTTGAGCCTCTTGGGCGAGTACTTCGCAAGGCGCATCGAGCGCGCCAGACGATTCGTCTGGTCATTGACCTACAACGCGTCCCAGAATGCGCCGGTCCGCTTGGTGGTGTTCGGCGGCGACTGTACGCTTACACCCGCGCGCGTGGTCGAAGAGCGCGAGCCCGGATCCGCGCCCGACGGGCACGGTATCGTGCGACTGCTGCCAAGTGCCATAAAGGCCCCAGAACCTGGCATCGACTATTCGCGCTTGATGCTCGAACCGGGTGACGGCGAGGTGACCAAGCCATCGCTGCTGGCACGCCAGTCGTTGGATCCCACGGTGTCGCGCTCCGACGATGTGTTCTTTCCCCTGGCGTATGCCTTCTTCTTATGCGTGGATCATGAGCACCTTACCGGCAACATCAACTTCCAGGACAACTTGCTCAATGTGCTGCTGGAACGCGAGCGGCCGTGGGAGGAGCCGATCCCGGCCGCTCCGCCGGGTCTCGTCCGATAGCCAGCTAAGGCGGCGCGTCCTCGCGGCCGACCTTCGCCCAGTCGAGCCGCCGTGTGGCCAACATCAGCGCGGCAAGTATCAGGAACAACAGCAACGAGCCCAACAGCAATGCATAGTCGTCAGAGAGCAGTATCACGTATAGCACGCCGTAGGAGGCAGCCAGCGCGCCTCCGATGCTCAAGGCGGCATTGCGGTTGGCAGTGGCACCCGCGATGTAGGTCGTGATGAGGGTTACCAGCGCTGCGGCGCCGATGGCATACGACGCGGCGAATCCGACATGCTCGGAAAGCGCCAGCAGCAGAAGATAGAAGGTCGCCAGACTGAGCCCGACCAGCAGATACTGCATCGGGTGCAGTCGTAGCCCGCGAACCAGGTGTTCCCACGCAAAAAAGCAGGCAAACGTGATGACGACGAAGAGAATGCCGTAGCGCACCGCACGATAGTTTTGTGAATAGATGTTGGACGGCTGAAACAAGCGCACGCCGAAAGCGGTGGCGAGCAGCCCCGCATTGGTCACCGACGCGCCGCGCCAGATTTGCGGAATGGCGCGATTGAGCTCAAGCACCTGCCAGGTCGCGGAATATCCCTGCGCGTCGAGATCGCGCGAGACGGGTAAGAACGCGCCGTCAAAATCCGGATGCGGCCAGCCGATCCGCGCGGTGACGAACGTCGTCGATGCGAGCGGCAAGAAGTGCAGGGTGTCGCTGCCCGCCACTTCGAACTCAATGCGAAATTCGAGCGGGCTGGTGCGGTCGATCGATTTCAGGTCGAGAGGAGCAGTCAATGCCGCGAATCCTGCCAGATGCCCGCTGGCGGCATGCAGCGCCTGGCCGCCGACTTCGAATCGCGTCAAGGCGCGAAGATACTTGAGTCCTGACAGCGGTAGCTGCAAAACGGCATGCGACATCAGCACGCGCGTGTCAGCGCGCGGGGCCAGCAGGCCGGCAATCGCATCGGGCATGAAATCACCCGTGATGACCACTTTCGAGACGTAAACCGGCACGGAATAGATTCCTTTGCTCCTGACCTCTACAGCAGCGTCAGTGACGATTCGAACATTATTGGGAGTAAGGTGCAGCGGGCAGCCGGCCGACCACTCTTCGGTGCTGGTCCTATTCGCCGGATCGGCAATGACGGACCGCTCCTCGGTGTCGACGCTTAGAATGGGTGCTCCTATTATTTGCGCTCCACCGAAACCTGATGAAATGACTTCTTCGGCCTGGTGCTGGCGAGCCTGCCGTTCGCTCACCAGATTTTCGACACGCGCGAGCGGCCACAACATCAGCACGGTCAACGCCGCGATCACGCCAGATTTGACCCAAACGGAATCAAATCGATGTCCCGAACTTTGCGCCATTTTGTTGTCACCTGCCTGATTGCTGAAGAACATTAGATCCAGCAATTCGGGCGCTCGGCAGGCGTGGTTGTGGCAAATTAGGGCGGCGCCCCAGTCGTCGGGACTATCACAAACCACAACCTCTCGGCCCCGCCACTCGTCGCCGCGGGTCGGATACCCTCTTAAGGTTTCCTTAACCGCCGGTCAGGTAGTGCATTTCAACTGGACGATGTCGATTCCCGGCCGGCGCGTTCGTCTTTAGGTTAGGCAACGGCAAATTAGCGAGATGCACAATGAAGTACTCACCGGAATCGATGTCGCGGAAACTGCTCGCCTATGCGGCAGTCTTTGCTGGCAAGCTGCGGGATCTCGCGCCCTATGCGGCGATCGAACTGGTTCTGCCGGGTGGCTCGCTGATGGCGCTGCTGTTGTGGCTCTACCGGCGGCAGAAAATTTCCGGTTTTTCTCGCCTCGCTGAATAACCTGCTATAAGTTGGCGACAGCGCCGATACTTGGAATTCTATGCGATCACGCAAGTCCCTGATGGCCGTCTGCGCCCTGCTGGGCGCCGTTGGTTGCTCTGCCGCTTCCGCTGACCAGCCGCTGGCGGCGGCAGATAACGCTTTCGGCTTTAAGCTCATCAAGCAACTGGCCAAGGACTGGCCGGCCAGCAACATTTCCATTTCGCCCTACAGCGCCGCCACCGTACTGCACATGGTCGGCAACGGCGCGGCGGGGAAAACCAAGACCGAGATGCAGCAGGTGTTGGAAACTGCCGCTTTGTCCTCCGCCGCAGTGAACGCCGCGAACAAAGACATCGCGCAGTTGCTCACCAGCAACAACGCCAGTGTCATTCTGTCAACGGCCAATGCCGTTTGGTACCGGCCGGATACCGGCATCAATCCCGCGTTTATCAGCGCTAACCGGCAGTTCTACGGCGCCACGGTCGAGGCGCTCAATTTTGCCGATCCGCATGCGGCGGACATCATCAATGCCTGGGCCAGCGACAAGACTCAGGGAAGAATTCGGCGCATGGCGAACGGCATGATCGATCCGGATACCCGTCTGTTTCTCGCCGACGCGATTTATTTCAAGGGTAAGTGGGCCAAGCAGTTCGACGTGAAGGAGACGAAGGATCGGGCATTTCACCTGCGCGGCGGCGAGAAGCAGATTCCCATGATGCTGAAGTCGGCACGATTGGAATACCGGGAGGAATCCGGGTACCAAGCTGTGCGCTTGCCTTATGAGGGCAACAATTTGGCGATGTATGTGTTTCTGCCGGCCGGCAATTCGAGTCCGGAGAACATCGTTGCGACGTTAAGCGGCTCCTGGCAACGTGAGATCAAGTCGAAGTTTGCGTCCCAAGAGGGCACGATCGTGCTGCCCAGGTTCAAGATCGAATTCAGCGTGGAGCTCATCCAACCGCTGCAATCCCTGGGGATGCGAGCGGCCTTCAATGCGTCGATCGCGGATTTTTCCGGCATCGCCTCGGGACTTTTCATTTCCGCGGCGCGGCAGAAGACATTTATCGAAGTCAATGAAGAAGGCACGGAGGCGGCCGCGGTTACCGGAATCGGTGTGTCCTTAACCGCGCTGCGGCCTCACGCCGAGCCGTTCCAGATGATTGTGGACCGGCCCTTTCTGTATTTGATCGAGGATGAGCAGACCGGAACCATCTTGTTCATGGGCGTGGTGTTTGATCCAACGCCCGCTTAGCCATCAGTCCTGCGGAGGGTCTGCATCCGGATCTCCAAGCATATCGATATCGTGGAACTTGCTGAAATCGAGGTGTAGCTTGCCGTCCGGCGCTTCCTCCAGGAAGTCGCGGAAGCTTGCGTTCCATAGTATATCCGCGCTGGAATATTCCGCCCGAGCCATCAAAACCTGGCCTGTGTTCTCATCGGTGCCGCTGAGGCTGAGGACAAACATTGCCTTGGAGTGCTGCAGCGATTCCGCAGTCTCGGATCGCAAGGGACTTGCATCGTCGATGACGTGCATGATGGTCCAGCCGAGAATGAACATGGGATGTTGGGAGCGGAGCAGGGGCAAATCAATGATACGCCGAAGGCGAAAGCCCTCCTCGGTTACCTCGTCACGGAGCATGCGCAGGCGCGCCGAAGCATCTTGAACCACGTTCTGCCGTTGATTCGCCGCGCGAAAAAGCAATGTCTGTTTACCTGCGACAGGCCGCACGACGGCATTTCTGGTAAATAGAAAGCGCGCCCGAGGACGGGAAAATCGCGCGAACATGAGGCCGGTAATGAGCGCCAACGACATGAGACCGACGAAAATCTCGATCATCGCGACCAGGTGCCCATAGAAGGTCTGGGGATGCATGTCCCCATAGCCCACGGTTGCCAGCGTTTCCACGCTGAAGAAAAAATCGCCGGCGAAACCGGGCGGGCTCAGATTGGCGATGCACCCGGGGACCAGGTGGTATAGGAAGCCAAACAGCAGGTCAAAGCTGAGAAAGAAGGCGGCCAAAGTGGCGAATAGGCGGGGCCAACTCACCGTCATGAAATGGTGGAACAAGTCGCGGAAGAGCGGCCTGACGTTCCCCTCGGTGACGACTTCGCGCGCGCCCACCTTGACGAGGCGTCCGCTGCGTCGATGCGCAGCGTGCTTCGAGTGGGCGTGCGCTGGGGCTTCTGATTGATGTTTCGGGGCGCTCATTTAGCTGCCCACGCTCACGGCGACGTCCTGGTTTTCCTTTGCCATCTGGTCAATCAAGTATTCGTGCATCTCAATGCGCGTGGTTTGGGACGGAGAAAATTGGCTCTCGAGAAAACTGTAGATCGCGAGAACGACGAGACTGTGTTGTCGAGCTGGAGGCATGGCACGGGTGAACTCGCTGGCTTGGCAGGGAGCGGTCGAATGCGAATCGACACCGCGGGCGCTGCCCCCGAGCACCTCACTCAGCGTGGGGGGTGGATTGCCGGTCTTCGGGACTTGTTGCGCGTTTTTCAGGCCATACATGAGAGCCTTGCAACCAAACTCATCGGGATTGTTGAGCCAGCGGAAAAAAACCGGCGCCATGTCGATGAACCCCACGTGGCTGCCTGCGTGCAAGGTGATCAGAATGCTGCCTTTGTCCTTTTGAGTAATCGGCTGAGCGTGCTCCCGGTAGGGCACGATGGCATCGGCGGTGCCGCCGATATACATGAATGGGATGCTGTTATTCTCGAAGAACTGTGGCATGAAAAATTCACTGGGACCGGCCATCGATATCGCTGCGCGAATTCTGGGATCTTTCAAGGTCGGATGAAACGCAACCAGCTCCGTAGTCAGACCGCCCAGCGATAGGCCAAGAGCGGCGATGCGCTGGCTGTCCACCATGCCATGGAGCGCATTGTCGGGTTGCTGGCTACGCGCCAGTATCTGATCGATCAAGAAGGAGATGTCGCCCGGTTGATTGACAACATCCAAGATGATGGCCCCACCGGGAGCCGATCCGGTGGATAGCGGAAAGTCGACACTGACTGCCACATAGCCGTGGCTGGCCAGAAAATCCAGAATGTATTCGCCCTCGTTGTGCTGCGACATGTAGCCATGGCTATAGACGACGAGAGGATAGGGGGCGCCGTTTTTGTCTGCCGGGAGCCAGATGCGGCCTTTGAGTTCTCGAGAGTCACGGCCCTTGAAGTCGTGATTGGCCATGGTGGGGCGGCTGGAATCTGTCCAGTCGATGGGGTGAGTCGCGATCTTATGAGGTCCCGGCAGATAGTATTTTTGACTGAGCGCCCCGGCCGGCACGTCCAATGCGGGATTTGCCACGAACAGGATGGCGATGACGAGGACTACGAGCAGGAACAAAGCGAGTTTAAGCAGTCGTCTCACGAAGTGTTTCCCATTTGTTCCGCCGAACCCAAAGCTGGGACATTGATTCAATGTAACCGAAAAAGCACTTACTATTGGGCTTTACGCTCGCAATTTCGAGGCCGGACATGCCAACACTTCAGAAGGCGATAATCGACCAGCTTCGGCCAACTCAACTCACCATCGGCAAGATCGAAGTCGAGGAGAAAAAAAAGAAACTTTGTGCCATGACCGCGAAGGACCAGGAGAAATTCCTTGAGGATCACCCCATGCCTGTGGTTGTCGGACCGCAAAATGCCCTGTACATCACGGATCATCATCACCTGGCCCGCGCTGCGCTGGAAGCCAAGATAACGACCGGCTGTTTTGTCGTCGAAGACAATTTAAGCAAGCTCAGTCTGCAGGAATTTTGGCAGGAAATGGACAAGAATCTCTGGGTTCACCCGCTGGACGAAAATGGGGTGCGCCATCGCTACGCGTCGATTCCTCGCCACTTGCAAGACCTGGTCGATGATGTCTATAGATCGCTCGCCGGCTTCGTTCGTGATGCCGGCGGCTATGAGAAGACGAAAACCGCATTTGCCGAGTTTATTTGGGCCGATTATTTTAGGCGCAATGTCGCGATCGAGGACGTACGCGCTGATTTTGGCGATGCAGTAAAGGCCGCGCGGCGGCTGGCGCGCAGTCCTCATGCCAAGGGTATTCCGGGTTTTATCGATAAGTAGCCGAGCTTGAGGCAGAAAAAGGGGCCACGAGGGCCCCCAGGGAAGTTGGCGCTATCTCAATTGTTAGTGCGAATCGAGTGCACGATCGCGGCAGGAGTCGCTGCCTTCCTGCCAATCGCCCTGATGTTTCGTGGTGTCGACAAATACCAGTCCCCCCGGAGAGTTCAATCCGGTGACGATGGGGGTGATCACGCCGGTGGTGAGATCGATGGTGCCGACAAACGGACCGCCGTCCGCGGCCGTGTAGGCGGCGCCCGGGGCGAAAGCCGCCTTCTGCAGCTTGAAAACCTGGTTCAAGCCTTTGTCGGCAAACAGGATGAATCCTTCGGTTGAGGTCACAAACGCGGTGTCATCGACTTCCACAGGCAACGGTCCGGCGGCCGTCTGGTAGCTCAGCGGCAGGTGCAGCACCCGCTGA
>Ga0210394_10008259_pt1 | contig 10777 bp, 10 predicted proteins | sample IncBWC12MmetaG_FD_160121 | JGI IMG/M metagenome (GOLD analysis project Ga0210394, IMG submission 160121) | Forest soil microbial communities from Barre Woods Harvard Forest LTER site, Petersham, Massachusetts, United States - Inc-BW-C-12-M | ecosystem: Environmental > Terrestrial > Soil >... | reverse complement strand
GGACGACGCTGCACCTCAGGTACGAGCGCGAGATCGCAGACCTGCTGGGCATTCCATACGATCGCTACACGCAAGCCGCGCTCCTGGCGCTTGGCTTCAGCACCGGCGGCGAGTTCAAGCCGGCGCAGCGGCTGCCGCTGGACGGCATCGTCCATTGGGAGAAGTGGTAGCCCAGGCCCTCCTCGACCTGGTCGACTGGCGCCGGCGGGTGGGCGACCTGTATCGCGTTCATGGGGCTGACCCTCTGGCCCAGTTTCGCAGCGGCCGCGACCATCTTTTCAAGACGCATCCTCAATCCCCCATCGAGCCCGAAGAACGTGATGCATTCCACGGGCTCCGCTATTTCGCTCCCGACGACGCCTGTCGCGTCTCGGCACGAGTCGAAGATGGGGACGGGAGCGAGCTCCTCATCGATACCGGGGGCGACGATGGGGCGGTGCGATACAGGCGCGCCGCCACACTCGCTTTCGAGCTAGGTGGCCAGGAGTGCCGCCTGACAGTTCTGAGCCTCATCCAGTACGCGGGTGGGTTGTTCGTGCCTTTCCGCGACGCCACCTCGGGCCGCGAGACCTATGGCGGCGGGCGATACCTGTTCGACACGGCGAAGGACACCGACGGCCTGGTCTTCGAGATCACGCCAGGTTCGCCGGAGGTCGTGGTCGACTTCAACTACGCCTACAACGCCTCGTGCGCGTACAGCCCACGGTGGGCATGCCCACTGGCTCCGCCCGAGAACTACCTCAAGGTGCCGGTGAGAGCTGGCGAGCTGGTGTACAAAGCGGCGGTCGTAACCGATCACGAGGGCGAGGCGTTGCGACCGACATGAGGACAGGAACGATCGTCTGGGTGGTCGTCGCATTTGTCGTTCTCCTCTACGGCACGGTGGCGGTATTCGAGGCCTTCGATCGGGTGTCGCACTCGAATAGCGACACCATCAGGCCGTTTGTGATCACGATGGGCCCCGTCTGGGCCCTGGCGATCGCAGCTGCGACGGTCCTGTTGCGAAGACGTAGCAACTAACGCCCCTCTCCCCATTCCCGCGCGCAAAGCGGCGTTGAGGATGGGCCTTATTGATCGCTCTCGTGAAGGGAAGCGGGAATGCGTCCCGGCCTATAGATAGAATTTAGATTGACAGCCGTGTCCATAGACGATTCTAGTAACGGCAAAGCTCGGGGCATCCAGCTCGTCCAGATCGAGGGCTTCCTCGAGGTGGCGCGCCGGGGCAGCGTCAGCCGCGCCGCTGAGGCGCTGTTCGTGACGCAGCCGACGCTGACCGCGCGGCTCCATGGGCTCGAGCGCGAGCTGGGCGCCGCGCTTTTCGTCCGTACCCCACACGGCATGCGCCTCACCGACGCCGGTCACGCCATGGTGCCATACGCCGAGCGCGCCTTGAGGGCGCTGGTCGACGGACGTGACGTCCTGGACCAAGTGAAGACAGCGTCGGCCGGGCACCTGATGATCGGGGCCGCCCCCGCCGTAAGCACCTACATCCTTCCCGAGCTCCTCGAGAAATTTGTCGCAGACCATCCGCGGGTCGAGGTTTCGGTGCGTACCGGGCACTCCGAGGACATCGTCGACCTCGTCCTCAGCGACGAGGTGCAGATTGGTCTGGGGCGCGCGATACGGCACCCCGACCTGGAGATGCGCCAGTTTCACACCGAAGAGCTCGTGCTGGTGTGCGCTCCAGGCCATCCCTTTGCCAAGCGGCGAAGTGTCGTCATGGAGGAGGTGGCGGCCGAAAGGATGATCATGTTCGACCTCACCTCCAGCTACTACGAGATCACGCAGGCCGCCTTTCTCGCCGCCGGGGTGAGGCCCAGGGGCTTGATGGAGCTGGATTCGATAGAAGCCGCCAAGAAGATGGTCGAGAGGGGCCTCGGCGTTGCGCTCCTGCCACGCTCAGCCGTGGCGCGTGAGGTGGAGACCAAGGCGCTGCGCCGGGTGAACATGAAAGCGGCGCCCCCGATGTACCAGTCGATAGTGGCCTACCGGCGTTTGGACTCGGGGCCGCCAGTGGGAATCGTGGCGGCGTTTCTGGCTCTGCTCAGCGCCTCTTCCTGACCCTTCCACCCAACCCTCAGGCGGGGAGGGTGTCTGGTCGTCCAGGGCGCCATATCGGCCTTGCCTATGACGATCATCAGATCAATTGATTGGACGAATATCACTGCTCTGCCTAACCTCGGTGTTATGCCTGACATGGAACCGACCTTCGACCTCGAAACCGAACCTTCGTCTCACGAGTGCGAATGCCCCGAGCCGTGCAACTGCGACCACGAGAACGAATAAGGGAGCCGCACACATGGACCTCATGTCGACGCCCCTGCTCCCCGAGGGCTTCAAGGTTCCCGCCTCGCGGAACGAAGAGCCCAGCCGGCGACTGCGCCGCCTACTCGCCACCAAGCCCTACGTTTTCGGCCCCGGCGTGTACGACCCCTTTGGCGCCGAGCTCGTCATGTATCACGGCTTCGACGCCGTCTACTTCAGCGGCTACTCGTTCGCCATCGGCCACCTCGGCACGACCGACATGGACATCTACTCCTCGGTCGAGATCGCTGATGGCGCACGCCGAACGGTCAGCGCCTTACGCAAGTTCCAGCTCACGATGGCCATGGGCGACCCCGACAAGGGCGTGGCTCCCGTCCATCTCGATATTCCTCCCGTCGTCGTTGACATGGATGCTGGGTACGGAAACCTGTTCAACGTGCAGCGCACGGTGGATCTGTATGTGCGAGCGGGCGTGGCCGCAGCGCACCTGGAGGACCAGGTGATGCCGAAGCGATGCGGCCACATCGCCGGCAAGGCCCTCATCTCTGCCGATGAGTTCGTCGGCAAGCTGAAGATGATGCGCAACGCCGCGGACGACCTGGGCCACAAGGATTTCGTGATCATCGCGCGGACCGATGGGGTGTCGGCGACCGAAGCGCCTGAAACCAAGCGCGGCATCCAGCTCGCGATCGAGCGAGGGCTGCGCTATATGGACAGCGGTGTCCCCGACCTGCTGTGGTGCGAGTTCCCCACTGCGGAGCGTGGCCCGACAGAGCAGTTCTGCAGCGAGATCCGCAAGCGCTTTCCTAAGGCGCGCTTCGCCTTCAATTACTCGTCGTCGTTCAAGTGGTACAACGAGATGAATCCCATCACCTGGGACGACCTGGGCGAGCTTGGCGTCGGCTTCATCTTCATCACCCTTGCCCTCCAGCACGCAGCGGGCCACGGCATGTCGGTCCTCCTCGACGAGCTCAAGAAGAAAAACGAAGAGGGTTACATGGCGCTGCAGCGAAAGGAGTGGGACGGGTCGGACATACCGACCAAGAGCCACCACCTGTTCACCGGCGTCCCCTACCACCAGCACGTCGGCAAGGAGTACGGCGCGACGCGCCTGAGCGAGGACATGGACGAGCACCTAGAAATTTCCAAAGTCGTCTAGGCTGCCCTCCCCGCTTCCAACCGGGTAAGCGCACGTGGTGCGCGGGGTAGGTGCTCCGAAGGGCCGGAGGGGACCACCGGGGTTGCACGACCCGCCCGACCGTAGACTTCGTTGTCCGATGATCACCTATCCATTCCGATACCTCGCGTGGCTCATCTCGAGCTTTCGCCGAGCGCTGCGGAAGTCTCCCGATAACGTGCTGTTCATACTCGAGGACGAACTACCCACCCTCCCGGATCCTCCAATCCCGCGCTGGCAGCGCCTCTTCTCCAAGCCGCGACTGAGCCTCAAAGAGCTTGGCGAGCGCTTCGACCTCATCGCACGCGAGCCCAAGACCACAGGCGTCGTATTGCATCTGCGGCCCGTGCCAATGTCGATGGCCGCGCTGCAAGACCTCCGCGATCTCATCGCGAGGCTGCGCGCCAAAGGCAAGAAGGTGGTCGCCTGGGCGCCGTTTTACACCAACGCGACCTATTACCTCGCCTGCGCCTGCGACCAGATCCTGCTGATGCCCGCTGGGTCGATCCAACCGCTCGGCTTCGCATCCACTGGAATGTTCCTCGCCGACGCGCTCGCAAGATTTGGAATCGAAGCCGACTTCGTACAGGTCTCGCCTTACAAATCAGCAGCCGACGTGTTGACCAAGTCGACGATGTCGGACGAGCTGCGCGAGCAGATCACCTGGTTGCTCGAATCCCAGCACGAGGAGCTCGCACGGGCCATCGCCGGCAGCCGTGGCATCAGCGAACTTGAAGCGAAAGCAATGATCGACGCGTCTCCGTTCTCGGACGATGTCGCGCTCGCGAATCACATGGTGGACGGCGTCCTCTCCGAGGAAGACCTGCCCAACCATCTGGCAACGAGCGCACGCGTCCACATCGCGGCCTGGGCCCAGGCGCAGCGCACATTGCGTAGGCCAGCGCCCACGACAGGCCGCGGCAGCTACGTCGCCATCCTGCGCATCGAAGGTACGATCATCGATGGCCGCTCGGGACGGCTGCCGGTGCAGCCGCCGGTCGACATCCCGCTGATCGGCGACAGCCGCGCCGGCGATCTGTCCATCGTCCAGCTCGCCCGCCAGGTCGCTGCCGACAAGAGAGCGGCCGCCGCCGTCCTGTACGTCAATTCGCGAGGCGGTTCGGCCACGGCTTCCGAGGCGATGCGCCAGGCGCTCGACCAGATCAACTCACGCAAGCCGCTGGTAGTGGTCATGGGTCCGGTCGCCGCCTCGGGCGGCTACTGGGTCGCGACTCCCGGGCGGTGGATCGTCGCCCGGCCCGGAACGCTGACTGGTTCCATCGGTGTGCTCAGCGGCAAGCTGGTGACGGGCGGCCTCTGGGAGAAGCTTCACGCCAACCGCGAAACGATTGCGTTCGGAAAGCACGCCGCGACGAGCAGCGACGAGAGGACCTACTCAAAAGAGGAACGCCAGATCGTGACGGCTGAAATCGACAGGATCTACTCGCTCTTCCTCGACGTGGTCGGGCGCGCCCGCGGCATGACGCGCGAAGAGGTCCACCCAATCGCGGCGGGCCGGGTTTGGACCGGCGCGCAGGCCCTCGAAAGAAAGCTCGTCGATGAGCTGGGTGGCATGGACGCGGGAGTCCGCAAGGCGCGCGCCCTGGCCGGTCTGAGCGAAAACGCGCCCCTGCGTGAGGTGCAGGGGCCACGCCGTTTCATTCCGCCGCGGGGGAGTGGAGTCGCGGCCGGCTACGTGGGCTGGCTGCTGCAGGGCTTGGCAATCTTGAACCGCGCGCCGGCACTTGCTGTGATGGACTTGGTAACCGAGGAGCGTTGAATGCGCTTGATCAGGGGCGGGTACCACGAGCAGCTGATCGGGTATCGAGTTGAGCAGGCAACGACCGCGGATGCCTGCCCATGTCCAAGGGCGGAACGGAATCCCGCCAGAAGAGCCGCACCCACCGGCTCCTGACTCGCTTCAGAAGGGAGTTCTTGCGCTCGGTCGTGAAGGTACGAGGCAAGTTCAGAGATTTCATAACGGCGACGATGTAATCGCCCTCTCGGGTCCATATCGAGTAGGTCTGTAGAAAGTCAAGGTAGAGTCCCGCTGCATAGCAACTTGCAAGCAAACCGTCGGCGTGAACTGGCTGGTCGATCACTTGCAAGATTTCTGGCTTGTGCTCATGCAGCCACTGCAAATAGAGCGGATTGGGATAATTGAGGAGAACAAACCCGCGCGGCGCCAGCCACTTGGCGATGCGCTTGAAAAGCTGCGGATGGCTCGCGATCGGGATGTGTTCGATAACGTCCGGAAGGGCGATCACATCGAAGACTCCGTCGATCGCGATCTCAAGCACATCGCCGGCCGCATACTGAATATTGCGAAAGCCCGAAAGGCGATCCTTAGCGGCTTCGATGCTTTTCGGACTGAGGTCCGTGGCCATGATCGAACCCGATGGACCAACGGCATCCGCAAGTAGACGGGTCACTGTCCCTACTCCGCACCCGATCTCGAGAACCGTATGCCCGGGGCGAAGGCCGAAGTGCCGCAGCCAACCCACGATCGCGTGATGCCGATCGTTGATGCCGACCGCGACCATGCGCCCTACGTAATCGTCGTAGAAATCCCGGATGACGGCCATGACCACTCGATACTAAGTTAATGAGGCAGGTATGCGGGCCTCACGAAGTGAGCGGCGGAAGTCTCCATGGCTGTCGCTCCCGCAACATCTCGTAAATCGCTGTCACAACGCTTTCGCGGTTGGGCTTGGTGAAGTAGTCTCCATCCGGCCCGTACGCGGGACGGTTTGGCGAGGCGGCCAAAGTGCGCGGGGCCGAGTCGAGGTGCCACCAACCCTGCTGGACCTCCAGCACCTGCTGCATCATGAAAGCGGACGCGCCTCCGGGCATGTCCTCGTCTAGAAACAGCACGGCGTGAGTTCTCTCAAGCGAGCGGACTATCGTGCCGTCGACGTCGAAGGGGTTGAGGGTCTGGACGTCGACGACCTCGGCGGAGACGCCAAGGTCCTGGAGCATGGCGGCGGCATCCAGTGCGATGGCGCAACACGCCCCATAGGTGACCACCGTCACGTCTGATCCCTCGCGCAAGATCTCGGGCACGCCGAGCGGAACTGTGAACTCCCCCACGTTGTCGGGCACGCGTTCCTTCAAGCGGTATCCGTTGAGCACCTCGATGACGAGCCCAGGGTTGTCACCACGGAACAGCGTGTTGTAGAAGCCGGCTGCCTGGGTCATGTTTCGAGGAACTGCGACGTAGATCCCTCGGAGCGCGTTGACGACCACGGCCATCGGTGAGCCCGAGTGCCAGATCCCGACCAGGCGGTGGCCCTTGGTGCGAATGACCACAGGCGCCTTCTGGCCGCCGACCGTACGCCAGTGCAGGCTCGCCAGGTCGTCGGAGGCGGTCTGGAGCGCGTACAGGAAATAGTCGAGGTACTGGATATCGCAGATCGGGCGAAGCCCGCGCATCGCAGATCCGATTGATTGGCCGAGAATCGTCGCTTCGCGGATGCCGGTGTCGGTCAGCCGCAGGTCTCCGTACTTGGCCTGCAGGCCTTCGAAGACGAGGTTCACGTCGCCAAGCCTGCCAACGTCCTCGCCGATCACGAAGAGCCGTGGATCGCGCGCGAAGTTAGCGTCGAAGTTGCGCAGCAGGACTTGGCGGCCATCTACGGCAGGCGATTGGTCGGAATATTCGGCAGGAACCACCAGCACTTTCAGCGGCGATTGCTCGGAGCGGCTGTACAGGTGCGAGTTGTAACGCTCGTGGTTTGCCCGCCCGTATTCGATGAGGAAGCGTGCGAGCGCCGACCGCTGGGGCGAATCGGTGCCGCGCAGCTCGTTTAGGGCGCGGGAGGCGCTCGAGATCACCTGCGAGCGGGTTACCTTCGACGCCTCGGACAGCGTGTCGGTCAGCTCGCCGACCTCGGAGGAATCGCTGCGCTTGAGGATCGCCACCAGGCGGTCGCGTTCCTCGCGTATCGGAGACTGGAAAGCCTCCCAGGCAAGGTCGCGGGCTGCCTCGACCGCCTCTTTGTCCGCGGCCTCCCAGCCTTCGATCTGCGACTCGCTTGCGATCCCGGACTCGATCATCCAATCGCGCATTCGAGCGATGCAGTCGTAGTCCTTCTCGAACCGCAGGCGCTCCTTGGTCTTGTAGCGCTCGTGGCTGCCGCTCGTGGAGTGTCCCTGCGGCTGGGTGAGCTCGTTGACGTGGAAGAGCGCCGGCTTGTGCTCGCGCCTTACACGCTCGACTCCATTCACGTACGTCTCGATGAGGGCCGGGTAATCCCAGCCAGCCACGACGTGGATGTCGATCCCGGGGCGGTCGTCGGGGACGAAGCCGCGCAGCACGTCGGAGATCGAAGCCTTGGTGGTCTCGGCCGTGATCGGCACGGAGATGCCATAGCCGTCGTCCCAGACAGACATGGCGACGGGCACCTGCAGGACTCCGATGGCGTTGATCGTCTCCCAGAAAGGACCCTCGCTCGTTGCGGCGTCGCCGATGGTGCCGAAGGCAACCTCGTTGCCGTCGATCGAGAAGCCGTCCTGGGCGGCCTTCAGCTGCGGGTTCTGACGGTAGAGCTTCGACGCGTACGCCAGGCCGACGAGGCGCGGCATCCAGCCCGCCACGTTGGAGACGTCGGCCGTCGAGTTCGGCATGTCGACCGAGCGCAGGAAGTCGCCGTTGTCGTCCAGGAACCGTGTTGCGAAATGGTTGCCCATCTGGCGGCCGCCCGACGAGGGGTCGGCTTCCACTGAGGCATTGCCGTAGAGCTGAGAGAAGAAGGCGCGGATGTTCGACATTCGGGTCGCCCACATGAAAGTCTGGTCCCTGTAATAGCCGGACCGCCAGTCGCCCGGACGGAAGGCTTTGGCCATGGCCAGCTGGGCGACCTCTTTGCCGTCGCCGAAGATGCCGAAGGTCGCGTTGCCGCGCAGGACCTCGGCGCGGCCGATGATGCTCGCACGGCGGCTGCTGTACGCCAGGCGGTAATCGGCGATGACGGTCTCGGCGGCAAGAGAGAGCTTCGAGTTGCGCAGCGACTTTGCCAGCCGGACTTACCTCCCCACTGTTTCTATAACGTCGGCGGGCGCCAAAACTACGTTAGCACGCGATGTACGACTTCCAGTCCGCTTGTATCGGGAGGAACCTGGCCGACCAAATGGACAGAAACGCGAGTCGCACACGGGGGCCACGACCAATTGAGCCCGACCGGCGCCAACTAGGCGGTGGTGGCTCGTTCCTCGGACTCGTCATCCTCAGACTGGAGCAGGCCGGGCCGGCTCGCCGAGAACGCCTTCTTCATATGGGCATAGGCCTCTTTCAGCTGCCCGCGCTTCTCGAGGATCTCCGCGTAGACGCCGTGGCAGCGCAGCAATCGCTCTTCGACGCCGACCGCGGTAAGCCCCTGGATCGCGATCGCGAACTCGGTGTCCACCAGCTCGTCGTCCCCCACCTCCGCGGCGATTCTTCCCAACCAGACGTGAGCCTCGGCGAGGTTGGCCGGTTCATTCATGCGCTCGGCCATGTCCAGCGCCTGCTCGGCGAACTGGCGGGCGGCTTGGACGTTGCCCTGCAAGAGGCTGAGCTCGCACAGGCTCATGAGCACGTGGCTGCGGCCGATCTCGAGGTGGGTTTCCTCGGCCAGCTCGAGCGACCGATCGAGATGCTTGTGAGCCGCGTTGCGATCTCCCTGCGCCATGAGGATGAGGCCCAGGTTGTTCTCAGCTTTGGCGAGCGAGACGCGATCCCGGAGCACCTCGAGCAAGGCGATCGACCGGCCTGCGTACTTGACGGCGGCATCGACATGCCCCGTTTCCCGGTACGCCAGGCTGAGACCGCTGTACATCTTGGCCATTCTTGACAGGTCGAACACCGACCCAGCGGCCTCGATGGCCTCCTCGTACAACTTGATCGCGCTGTCCCAACCCCGGTTGGCGACATGCACGGTGGCGAGGATCGAGAGAAGCCTGGTTTCGGTAGGAGCCGGAACGGGACTGATGCTGCGGCAGACGGCGAGAGCCCGCTCGGCCAGGTCTTGGGCTTCAGGCTGTTGGGTCATGCAGGCGATGTGTGCCTCGTAACCCATGCACTCAGCCAGCATCAAAGCGTCGTCGACAGACTCAAAGTGGGCGTGGGCCTCACGGAGCAGGGAGGCCGCCTCGTCGGGCTGGGCAAGCGCCAGGAACGCCTGGGCGAGCAGAAAACGCAGCTGGCCGAGGCGGTGCGCGGACGAGCTCAGCTTGAGCAGCTCCTCACCGTGCGCGATGGCTTCCAGGTGCCGGCCTTCGGCGACCATCGCCTCGAGCTCGATCAGGCCGGACCTGGTCTCGTCGGCGCTGCTGCTCTGATCCGCCAGGAAGAACTCGACCGACTTGCCGAGGCGGCGTGCGATGTGCTCGAGCGTGGGCAGCGAGGGGCGCGTGCGTCCGGTTTCGATCAGGTAGACGGCCGGTGCGGTGACGCAGCCCTTACCCACCTTGGCCAGGCTGAGGCCGGCTTCCAAGCGGGCCTGCTTGACCGCCCCGGGTCGGAGGTCGACTCCGGGCAGCCGCCGGTGCCCGGCACGCCGATGTGAGGCGTCCCCCTCGGAGGCGCCCTCCTGCTGGCCGACACCGGCCTGTACCACGCTGGGAGCTTAACCGAAATTACTTAATGGCGCCATGGGCGTGTGGCATCCGACGCGACATGCGCGCCTGCAGCAGCGAAATCGGCAGGCCTTGGTCTTGGCCTACTTGAGAATCGGCCAACCATCGGCCATCGCGGTCATGCCCGCGAAGAGAGCCATCAGGGTGGCAGCCATCGTGGCGACGGTGAATACGAACCCGAACTTGCGCATTTCTCTCACCTCCCGGGCCGCGTAAATGGACGCGTGCCTACGTAAAGGCTAGAGTTAACGGAGCCGTTAAGCTACTTTCAGATCAATCGGCGACCGATCGGATCGCCTTTCGGATCGCAGGCCCGCGGTCGAGTGCTTCCCCGCCGCGGCCTGCGCTCCGGAGGGCGGTCTGGTTTTAGCCGAAAATCAGGTGCCTGAGCGTGTCGGCGACGTGGTTGTGCTCGTTGGACTGGTCGGCAAATCCTCCCCCGCCGCTCTCTAGAGCGGTGACGATCTTGCGAAGGTCTTCGTCCGTGACCTCGCGCTTGTTGTCGGCGACCTCCTTGAAGACCTTCCAGGCGGCCTGGGTCTGGGTCTCCGTCAGCATCACGCCGAGCCGGCTCAGCCGGTGATGGAAGGCGTGGCGTCCGGACCGCGCGGTCAGAACGATCCGCGAATCGGCGAGCCCGACGTCCTCCGGCTTCATGATCTCGTAGTTGAGGCGGTCCTTCAGGATGCCGTCCTGGTGGATGCCGGCCTCGTGGGCGAA
>Ga0210394_10008258_pt1 | contig 10777 bp, 8 predicted proteins | sample IncBWC12MmetaG_FD_160121 | JGI IMG/M metagenome (GOLD analysis project Ga0210394, IMG submission 160121) | Forest soil microbial communities from Barre Woods Harvard Forest LTER site, Petersham, Massachusetts, United States - Inc-BW-C-12-M | ecosystem: Environmental > Terrestrial > Soil >... | reverse complement strand
GTTGACGGCCCAAAACTGCGTTCACGCTTGGGGTCCAGCCTCGAGGCGTTATCTCAAGGACTGATCGACTTCGCGGATCCAGTCCTTGGCCTTCAGCACTTCGCGCGGCTTGGTGCCGTCCGGCGGGCCGACGATACCGTCTTTTTCCATGATGTCGATCAGGCGGGCGGCGCGGCCGTAGCCGATGCGCAGGCGGCGTTGCAGCGTGGACGTCGAGGCGCGGCCCGCTTCGCAGACGACGCGGACGGCTTCCTGGTAGAGATCGTCGTTGATGTCTTCGCCTGAGGCGTCGCCTTCGGGGCCGGCGGCGTTTTCATCCTTGGGCGGTTCGAGCAGGCGCTCGTTGTAGACGGCTTTGGCTTGTGCGCGCCAGTGATCGCAGACGGCGGAAATCTCGTCTTCTGTGACGTAGGGGCCGTGCATGCGGTTCAGGCGCGCCGAGCCTGCCGGCAGGTACAGCATGTCGCCGCGGCCGAGGAGCGATTCCGCGCCGTTCGCGTCAAGAATGGTGCGCGAATCGACTTTGCTGGCCACGCGGAACGAAATGCGGGCGGGGAAGTTGGCTTTGATCAAACCGGTGATGACGTCGACGGACGGGCGCTGCGTGGCGAGGATCAGGTGAATGCCCACGGCGCGGGCCATCTGCGCGAGGCGGGTGATCGATTCCTCGACGTTGCTCGTGTCCACCATCATCAGGTCCGCCAACTCGTCGATCACGATGACGATGTAGGGCAGCGGCTTGTGCTCGGGCGAGTCGGTGTCATCGAAGAGCGAGAGCGACTGGCCCTTCTGGAACGTGCGGTTGTACTGATCGATGTTGCGGACGCCGCGGGCGGCGAGCAGCTTGAGGCGCGATTCCATTTCGCGCGTGGCATTGCGCAGCACGTTGGACGCGACTTTGGGATCGGTGACGACCGGCGCGAGGAGATGCGGGATGTCTTCGTACAGACCAAGCTCCAGGCGCTTCGGATCGATCATCACCATTTTCAATTCGTCCGGCGTGCCCTTGTAGAGCATGGAGAGGATCAGCGAGTTGAGGAAAACGCTCTTGCCCGTGCCCGTCGAGCCGGCGATGAGCAGGTGCGGCATCTGGCAAAGGTCGGAAACGCGATTGCGGCCGATCAAGTCCTTGCCGAGGGCGAGCGTGAGCTTCGACGGCGAATTAACGAATTCGGCGGACTCGATTTGCTCGCGCAGCGCGATGGTCTGGCGGTTCGCGTTGGGCACTTCGATGCCGACCGTCGATTTCCCGGGGATGCGCTCGATCAGAATCGATTCGGCTTTGAGCGCGAGGCAAAGATCGTCCGCGAGGCCGGTTATGCGGCTGTACTTGATGCCGGCTTCGGGCTTGAATTCATAGGTGGTGACGACCGGGCCGGGATTGATCTGGGTCACGCGGCCGCCGACGTCAAATTCCTGGCATTTTTGCTCGATGGCGCGCGCGCATTCCTTGAGTTCGTCCTCTTCGATTTTTTCGCTGCGCGGAGCGGGGCGCAGGAGATCGGGGGAGGGAAGGCGGAAGCTGGTTGCGCCCTTGGCGATCTTCGGTGAAGGCGACTTGGACGGCTGGCGCCTTTCCTCGATGTTGCGGAAAATAATCGAGCGGGAGCGCTCGCGTTCTTCGCGTTCCGCTTCCTCGGCTTCGTTTTCTTCGGTTTCGGTCACCGCGCTGGCATTCACTTCGGCAACGGTCTGCCCGGGAATCGCCGGGCGGCCCTGGGCCTTGATTTCGGCGAGGCGCTTCTGCATGCGTTTTTCTTCGCGGTCGTCGCGCCACAAGGCGATGCGTTCCTTGATGGGCGCGATCACGTTCAGTTTGCTGAGCGGGCCGCGCAGCGTTTCATGCGTTTCGATGAACGAAAATTTGGTCGTCAGGAAAAGCCCGACGAAAAAGATAGCCACCGCAACGAGGTTCGCGCCCACCGTATTGAATCCGGTGCGCAGGCCCGCGGAGACGAGATGCCCCAGCAGGCCTCCGGGCGGAATCGCCCCGCGCACCTCGGGGATGTGCCACAGCGTAAGCAGCGCCGGCACCATCAGCACCAGCAGCGAGTAGCCCACGATTTTCACGAGCTGCGATTCCACGTTTTCGCTGCGGAACCAGCGCCAGCCGATAATGCCGATCGCGGCAGGCAAGAGCAAGGCCGCGTAGCCGAATCCCTGAAACAGCAGATCCGCGGCGTAAGCGCCCGCGGGGCCGATCCAGTTGCGGGCGGCATGGACCTCGGAGGATTCGGCGGACACATTGAACGACGGATCGTGCGGGCTGTAGGAAATAAGCGCCAGAGCCACGAGCACGGCGATCATCACGCCGAGAAAGCCGATCAGTTCGTTGAGACGATGATTCTCAGTTGGAGTTAGAACGCGCACGCAAGTCTCCTCGAAAGTGGGGAAGGAGCCCGCCGCAGAACGGAAGCGCGGGCGCTGGCGCGCAAGCCGTCTGGAAATTGCGAGCAACGCAACGACTATAGCAAAGGCGAGAGGCTGTGCAAGGAGATGTCACGCGGAAGTAACGGGCCGGTTACCGAGATACGGGATCGCGTGGCGCTGAGGGATACGTGTCAAGAAGCCGAATCGGAATCGGGAAGTAATTCCGCGGGCTTGAGAGTTAGGCCCGCCAGGGGGCGGGGCAGCCCCCAGCTGAGCGAAAGACAGCGTCATGCTATGCAGCCTTCGAATCGGCTTGCTATCCGACCCAATCGTTAAGGCACTTGCCGTGTTCCATGATGAAATCTCACGGACAGGACATAACCGGCGGAGAGTTTCCGTCCGCGAAATTTCTGATCTTTTCACAAAACACATGGTAATAGTACTGGCAATCTTCAACGCCGTCTTTTACAGCGACTACTAGATCGTCGCCGGTAGCCACGGGAATCGGCTTCGCGAGATTCACACCCGGCGCAGCTTTGAGGAGATGTTGGACGGCGGCGAGCCAGATTTCGACAGGGGCCCCGGTGTGGTTGGTCCACCGGATCGTCTTTGCCGGTTGTGGTCCGCCAAGGTGTATGGTTGCGGGGACGACAAAAACACGTTCTCTCCCCCCAACGTCGTGAGGTTTGGTAAGAGCTACTTCGCGTACCGGCTTTACAAGCGCTATTCCAGTCCCATCAGTCATTGTGTTCCTCCTTTAGAAGTCGAAGTCGTAAGTGAACTAGAACTAGGGCCCGATAATCTCTCGGAATCTCGGATCAAGCCGCAATTGCGCCAGTGTCGGTTCTCTCTCGATCAGATCGCGCGGATAACCCGCCTTGATCGCTTTGTTGATCCACTGCAACGCGAGATTGCGGTCTCCGAGCCGTTCGTAAATCGAGGACGCCTGGAGCATGTCGACGTTGTCCGGGGCCAGCACGAGGGCCTCCTGCAAAAGCTGGCGTGCATCTTGCGCCCTATTCAAGTTGGAGTAGGCGTCGGCCAGAAAGACCAGTGTGCGGGGATTGCGTGGATTGACGCGCCGTTCCCGCTCGCACAGTTCCGCGGTCCGTTTGAAAGCCATTTGAGCTTTCTGAGCCTGACCGGAGAATTGGTACGCCGCGGCCAAATTGTGCCACCACAAAGAGTTTCGCGCGTTCATCTGGACGGCCTGCTCGTCATAGCGGGCTGCGTCGCCGTACTGACCGAGCACGAAGTACAGCGTTCCCAGGTTCGAATAGACGGAGTCGGTTGGCTTGATGGCCGCCGATTTTTCAAACATTTTTGCGGCTTCCTCGTAGTGCTTTTGGGTGTACGCGATGACGCCCAGATTGCTGTACCCTCGCGCATTGTCGGGCGTGAGGTCGACGACGCGCTGAAACTCTTTTTCGGCCTCGGCGTATCGGCCCTGGCGATAGTAAAAGCCTCCGAAATCGTTGTGCGTGCCCCAATATCCCGGGCGCACAGCAACTGCGTTCACATAGGTCGATTCCGCATCTTTCGCGTTCCCCATCCGTTCGTAAGCTTTCGCAAGTTCCCGGTAGGCGTCCGAATCAGACGGATCAAGCTGGAGAGCCTTCTGCAGGTTTTGGACGGCCTCGTCGAAGCGGCCTGTTCCCGTATCGACCATTCCCAGGGTGACGTAGACCGGCGACATTTTGTCGTTCATCTGAATCGCGACGGATGCTCGCTTCCTGGCCTCGTCCGCCCATTTGGCGTCCTTGGTTTGCTCGTACTTCCGCCAATACGCCTCGCCCAGCGCCGCCTCGGCCAGGGCATAGCGCGAGTCTTTTTCAAGCGCCTGCCGAAAAAGCGAGATCGCCGTGTCAATGTTCTGCGGGACCTCGTAGCGCTGCAGGTAGCCTTTTCCCTGGGTATAGAAATCGTACGCGCTCGGCGTCGTGGTGCCTCCGACAGAGAGTGTTTGCCTCGCCTGGTTCGACAGCTTGATATCCAGGAGTTCGATAGCGTCCAACACCACCCCGTCCTGGAGCGTTAGGACGTCTTGCGCTTCGGTATCGATGCTCTTCGATTTGAGCTGCTGCAGCGTGCGCGGATCGACCAGGTTGATCGTCAGCCGAATCCGGTCCATGTTGCGTTGCACGCTGCCGGTGATGGCCAGATCGGCTCCGAAGGTTTGTCGCGCCTCCCGCACGGTCACGATTCCTTCCCGAAGCACGTCCGTCGAGGGGACAACGCTGAACGTCCGCTGGAACTGTTCCAATTGGCTGAGCTTGCTGGTGAGGATTTCCACCAGCCCGTCGCAGAAACTCTGGTTTTGAGGGTCATTCGCAACGTTGGTGAAAGGGAGTACGACAAGTTCTCTGCTGGCGCGCACTAAAATCGGTTCCGGCCCGGTTCGGATTCTCACTGCCAGGTGCGGCGCGAGAAGCCCCATGCCTGTGAAGAGGGCGACGGCGGCCAGCGTTGGCTGCAGACGCATGGGCAAGCCGCGAACTTTGCGGTTTCCGATTGCGGAACCAGCCTGCGTCGTGCGGGCAGGAGTTGATTCCAAAATGTCGCGGAATTCACTGGCGAGGTCGTCTGTCGATTCGTAGCGTTTTTCGGGTTCCTTGGACATGCAGCGGCGAATGACTGTTTCCAGCGCGAACGGCGCCAGAGGATTGAGAGCGCGCAGTGGCTTGGGCTCGTCTTCAATAATCGCCGCGAGAGTTTCCGCGCTGGTCGCCCGGTGAAACGGCCGGCGTCCGGTCGTGATTTCATAGACTAGGGAACCCAGCGAAAACTGGTCGGAGTGAAATTCGGCGGGCCTGCCGCTGGCTTGCTCCGGAGACATATAGTCGATTGTGCCCAGCAGAATTCCCGGAACGGTGAAATCGGAATTTTGTCCGGATTCCGGCATGGTCAGTTGGGTGAGTTTGCTCAATCCGAAGTCCAAAACCTTCACGAGGCGGTCCGGGCGAACCATGACGTTTTTTGGCTTCAAATCGCGGTGCACGATTTGGGACTTGTGCGCGACGGCCAAGCCTGCGGCAACTTGAGCGGCGACGTCGAGTATTTGGCGTATCGGCATCGGGCCGGAGGTCAGAATCTCATCCAGCGTCTTTCCTTCGACGAGTTCCATCGCGATGTAGACGGCGCCGCCATCCTGACCAATCTCGTAAACCGTGACGATGTTCGGGTGGTTCAGCGAAGCCAGAACGCGAGCTTCCCGCTCGAAGCGAACGAGCGCGCCCGGATTGCGCGCGAAATCTCGAGGAAGCAGCTTGAGCGCAATCTCCCGTTTCAGTTTTGTATCGCGGGCCCGGTAGACTTCGCCCATTCCTCCCGAGCCCAGGTGTGACAGGATTTCGTAAGGACCCAGCGTGGTCCCGGGTTCGAGGTCTTCGCGCTCGAACTCGGGCTGCTCCAGGAAATGACTATCGCCGGCGTCGCAGGCGGCGATTAGCGACTCGACTTCACGCCGCAAGGGTGGATCGGGGCACTCCCGATCCAGGTAGGCTTCGCGTTCGGACGGCTGCAGCTCGAGCGCCCCGCCAAGAATTCCCTTGATCTGTTGCCACTGTTCCGGCGTCACTTGACCGCTTCCTTCGATTTCATCTCTCGCTGCAGCCATGCTCTGGCCGTCGCCCATTCGCGCTTGACGGTAGCCGCGGAAATATTCAGAGCGGCGGCCGTTTCCACGATCGAAAGCCCGCCAAAGAACCGCATTTCGATCAATCGGCTTTGTTGCGCATCGAGTTCAGCGAGTCGGTTCAGGGCATCGTCGAGCGCCAAGAGATCCAAGTCCCGGTATTGGGGAAGGGCCATCTGCGGATCGAGGGCGAGCCGCGGGACGCCTCCGCCGCGCTTCGCGGCCCTGCGATTCCGGGCGTGATCGACAAGAATGTGCCGCATCACCTGAGTGGCAACGCCGAAGAAGTGCGCCCGATTTTTCCATTGGGGAGAATCTTCGCCCAGCAGGCGCAAGTACGCCTCGTGAACCAGGGCGCCGCTCTGGAGGGTATGGTCGGGGCGTTCGTGGCGCAGGTAGTTACGGGCGACGCGGCGCAACTCACCGTAGATGAGGGGAATAAGCTCTTCCCGCGCGTCCTGGTCACCTTGCCGCCAGTGGACCAGCAGCTCGGTGACTCGAGGGGCCGATGTTGAACCAGGAGGCATCTGCGAGCTCCCGATACAGGCCCTTAAGTTATGAGCAAAGGACTCTATCACTTGGCAACTATGCTCGCAAGTATATTGGCCGTCCGGAACCGTGGTCGGCTCGGCCGGGGCAGTCTCGCCGAGATTTTGAGGCGCGAGCCGAAAGATTTTTGATTCCTGAGCCACATTCGCCCCCAATTGCGCTTTCTCTTATAAAGGCGGAATGCGAACCAAAAAGGGCTCAAACAATTCGCATCGGCCGCCAAACAGGAGAGGTGCGATTATGACGATCGAAACTGTACGGACTCTGATCAAGGCCCGGCTTGTGGCGGCCGCGGTGCTGGTGGTTTCGCTGTGCGCGGCGGCAGGCTACGCGCAGCCGAGCTTCGCCGGCAGGTTCACGTTGCCATACGAAGTCAACTGGGGGAAAAACGTTCTCCCCGCGGGGAACTATCGGATCATCATGGAGCAGTTGGGGGCGAAAACAACGATTGAGTCGGCGGACGGGAAAATTGCGTTTTTCACGCCCGTACCGATTCCTCAGGACAGCAAAGGCGGAGCAACAGGGCTCGTCGTGGTGCTGCACGGAAACGAACGTTTCGTGCGGGCGTTGAACTTGCCGGAAAATGGTGTGTCGCTTGTGTACCAGCCCGCGACACGCGCGGAACGCGAGATGCTGGCGAAAGCGGATGGCGTGGATACCGTGCCACTGCTTACCGGCAGCAAGTAGTTGGTCGTTTGGTGGTCGTTGTAGCGCCTGCTCTGCGAAACGGGGACGTCGGAGGGCGGGCGCTACAACATCACTCCGGGAAGTCCATGGGAATTGGCAAAGGCAGTACCTCCGGCCCCTCGTAGTTCCAGTTTGATCCAGCGACCCTGGCGCAAACCCAACATCCGCTACGCACCCAGCGCCGCCCCAAAACCACTCCCACGAAACAGATAAGCACTCGGCACTAGCCTTCCAACCGGGGCCGCCTGCAAATATTCATCGACATTTGTTGAGTGCGTTCGATTAGTATTTGCTGGCGGGACTGAAGAATACACGCTAGAGGGTGATGGATGCGGACGAACTCTGGGTTTCTGGCGGCGCTCTGCGTCGCAGGCGTGATTGTGACAACGATTCCTGTTCGAAACGCCTCGGCCCGCCCGGGGCGAAAAGTCGCCGGTGTTGCCCTTGCCGGCCACGTCAGTTCCGATGCTGAAGGCCCGATGGAAGGCGTGCTGGTCCGCGCGAAGGGAGAAGAGAAGACGATTAGCGTCACCGTGGTCAGCGATCGCCAGGGGCGCTATTCGTTTCCGGCGGATCGGCTTGCGCCCGGAAAATACAACATTGATATTCGCGCCGTTGGATACGATCTCGCGGGCCGAGTGTCTGCGGACGTGACGGCGGGCGCGGCGGGCCGCGCGGATTTGAAGCTGGTCAAAACGAAGGACCTTGTTCCGCAGCTCACCAGCTCCGAATGGCTCGAGAGTTTTCCCGGGACAGAAGCGCAGAAGAATCAGTTGTACCGTTGCGCTGCGTGCCACTCGCTGATGCCGATCGCGCAGAGCACGTACGACGAGCAGGGTTGGCTCACGACTTTTGCGCGGATGAGGGGCTACTCCGAGCAGGCGGTTCCCGAGCATCCGGTTGAGTTGCCTTACAAAGTGTCCGTGCAGCCCGATCCGGCGTTCGCAAAATATCTGACCACGATCAATCTGAGCGCGACGAAGGAATGGAAGTATCCGCTCAAGACGCGCCCTCGTCCCACGGGCAGGGCCACGCGGGTGATCATCACCGAATACGATATGCCCGATCCGGGGCGCCTGCCGCACGACGCCGATCTCGATGACAAGGGTATGGTCTGGTACAACGATTTTCGCGAGCCGCTGATCGGGCGGCTCGATCCGCGAACCGGCGAGACCAAGGAGTGGCGCATGCCGCCGCTCAAGCCGGGCTTTCCCGAGGGCACGTTGTCCATTGAATTCGGCCCGAACGGCTACTTGTGGATCCCGCGCTTCCGCCAGGGCGGCTACACGCGATTTGATCCGCGCACGGAGAAATTTCAGACGTGGCTCGTTCCGCCGGAATATAACGACGCGCGCGCGATCCAGCCGCAAGTCGCCGCCGCGCCGGATGGAACGGCGTGGTTTCCCGGAGGCGAGAGTCTACTGATTTTCCGCGTCGACCCCGAGACGGGCCGCGTCACGGCCTCTCCGATGTATCCCGGCTACAAGCCGGACGAAAAAAGCGCGGGGATCATTCAGTTCAGCTACAACGCCACGCCCGCTGGGCACTCCACCTACGGGCTCGCCGCGGATTCCACGTCCAACATCTACATCTGCGACATCGTCGGCGGGAACATTGGCAAGATCGATCCGAAGACCGGGGAGGTGAAACTGTACAAGACGCCCACGCTGAATTCCGGCCCGCGGCGAATTTCGGTGGACGCGCAGGATCGCGTGTGGTTTGGCGAGTACTATTCGAACAAACTAGGCATGTTCGATCCGAAGACCGAAAAGTTCATGGAGTGGACGGCGCCGACTCCGTGGCTCGGGCCGTACCCCGCGAAGGCCGACAAGAACGGCGAGGCGTGGACGTCCGGAATGGGCGCGGACTTGGTGGATCGCCTCGACCTCAAGACGGGGCAATTCACCGAATACATGTTGCCGACGGTTAACGCGAATATCCGGCATATTGACGTGGACGACTCGAAGGCTCCCGTGGCCGTGTGGGTCGCGGAAGTGCACCAGGGGAAAATTGCCAAGGTTGAGCCGCTCGATTAATTTTAACGCGACAGTTGTTTTTTTTTCGGGAGAAGAGTATATGCGCAACGCGATTGGCTTACTTGGACCGCTCGTCCTGGCAATCTCTTCCATTTGTCTATCAGTTCCCGCAAGCGCCCAGAGCGTGCCCAAGGAATTGCAGCCGCCGGCCGGCGAGCAGGTTTTGTTGCAAGTGCACGCCAAGGGCGATCAGGTTTACGCCTGCAAGGCGGACAGCGGGCAAGCCGGCTGGACGCTGAAAGGACCCGATGCCCAGCTTTTCGATCAGGGCGGGAAACCGTTTGGTAAGCATTTCGCCGGGCCTTCCTGGCAGGCGAACGACGGCAGCACTGTGACGGGAAAAGCAGTGGCCAACGCGCCGTCGCCCGACGCCGATTCGGTTCCGTGGCTGCTGCTCACCGCGATCAGCCGGAATGGAGATGGCGTTCTCTCTCGCGCGACATCGATCCAGCGCATCAACACCAAGGGCGGCAAAGCGCCGGCTTCCGGCTGCGACGCCGCCCATGTCGGCCAGGAAGCGCGCGCGCCGTATTCCGCCGACTACGTATTTTTCGCCCCGAAATAAATCGCACCGCATTTGAAAATGCGATCCCGCGCGCGCGAACCCGAAAAGGTTGACGTTTGTCGGGGCGCGTGTATAGAGTTGGCCGGCATGCACGATTGGATAAATGAAAAGGGGAGACTGTTTATGAAAACGAATCACAAGATCATGCTGGGAGTTCTCGTCGGCGCGTTGATCGGCGTGGTGGGCGCAACGGCCATTCACGCGCGGCAAATGAAGATGTTGCCGGGCTACGTTATCGCGGAAGTCGATGTCACCGATCCCGGAACGTTCCAGAAATACGCCGACAAAGCGCCGGGAACGATTGCGCAGTACGGCGGCCGCTACGTGATCCGCGGCGGCAAGAACACTTCGATTGAGGGCGACGCGCCGAAGCGTTTCGTGGTGATCCAATTTGACAGCGTGGAAAAGGCCCAGGCCTGGGAAGATTCGCCCGAATACGACGCCATCAAGCCGATCCGCCACAGCTCGGCCAAGAGTCGCGTATTTATCATCGAGGGCTACGGCGGGAAGTAGCTGCTCTGTCGAGGCACTTGCTTTCTGAAGTAGTCGCCGCTTTCAGAAAGGAAAAGCTGGTGATCTGGATTCTACTTATCGCCGGATTCTTCGGATTGCCCAGTCAATCCCTGGCGAGCCAAGTCAAGAGAGACGTCGCTCTACACCTGCTTTCGTCAGCAAGACCCGACGTCCGGTGGGACCCTAAGAGTGGCCTGATCGCCGATTTTGACTGCGACGGCTCTCCCGACGCAGCTTTTCTCGGCAGAACCGAGGGAAACGTGTTCGTCGGACTGGTTCGCGCGGCGAGCGCGCAGCCGGAGATTTTGGAGTTCGGAGTCGGCGGGGCCGCTCAATCCGCACTTTGCGACGGCCCTGGAAAGTTGGCGCTTGAGTCTCTCGACTACGACCCGGCCGAGGAAGTCAGCCAGATCGACGGCTTCG
>Ga0210394_10008257_pt1 | contig 10777 bp, 10 predicted proteins | sample IncBWC12MmetaG_FD_160121 | JGI IMG/M metagenome (GOLD analysis project Ga0210394, IMG submission 160121) | Forest soil microbial communities from Barre Woods Harvard Forest LTER site, Petersham, Massachusetts, United States - Inc-BW-C-12-M | ecosystem: Environmental > Terrestrial > Soil >... | reverse complement strand
AACCGTGCGATTGAACCGGGCCTACACGCTTTCAGGAGGCGAACGGCGCCGACTGGAAATCGCGCGTTCCCTGGTGCTCGAGCCCGCTTTCCTGCTGCTGGACGAGCCGTTTTCCGGCATCGACCCTCTGACCGTCGTCGATATTCAGAAAATCATCTCGGACCTGAGTCACGCCCAGATCGGGATTCTCATCACGGACCACAACGTTCCGGAGACGCTGGCCGTCTCCGACCGGGCCTACATATTGCACAACGGACGCATCCTATTTTCCGGGACGCCCGCCGACCTCAGCGCCAACCCGGAAGTGCGGCGCGTCTATCTTGGCGGGAATTTCCGCCTCAATTGACACCATGAGCTGGCTCCAACCAAGACTTCATCTCAAGGTAGCGCAGAAGCAGATTCTGACGCCGGGTCTGGTGCAGATGGTGAGCGTTTTGGCGCTCAACCGGCTGGAGCTGCGGGAAATGATCAATCAGGAGATGGTCGCGAACCCGATGCTCGAGGAGTTGACCGAAGACAGCGCGGCCGTCGAGCAGGACTACAGCGAGGAAGCATTCCTCAAGGCCGAGACGGAGAAGGTGCCGGAGACCGAGGCCGCAAACCCGTTTGATGAATTTGACGTCGCGGCGTTCTTCAATCAGTACCTGGACAGCGGAAGCGATGAGGGTCGCGGCGAGCACGAGGTCATCGAAAAACCATCCTTCGACAAATTTATTTCCTCGCCGCAAGGTTTGAGCGAGCACCTCACCTGGCAGTTGAGCGTCACGGTCTGCAACGAAACGGTGCGGGGGATCGCGGAAACGATCATCGGTAACCTGGATGAGAACGGGTACCTGGCGGTTTCGCTCGACGAGATTGCGAAGAACGGCAACCACTCGATGGAAGACGTCGAGGAGGCGCTGGCCACGGTCCAGGAGTTCGACCCGCTGGGCGTGGGAGCGCGCAACCTGCGCGAGTGTCTGCTGATTCAATTGCGCATGCTGGACTCGCAGAATGCGCTGGCGCAGCAGATCGTTTCCGAATGCATGCCTAAGCGCCCGCTGGCGGCGACCGAGGAGGAGCTGCAGAGCCCGGAGACTCCACTCGCCAAGCTGCTGCAGGCAAACCAGCTCAAGGAAGTTGCCCGCGCGCTCAATCGCCCCGTGGAGCTGGTGAAGCGGGCCATGGACGTGATTCGCAGGCTCGACCCGCGCCCCGGCTTGCGTTACAACAAGACGCAGGCTCGACTCGTGGAGCCCGATGTTTACTTCCGCAAGATGGACGAGGGCTGGCAGGTCTTCATGAACGAGGACGACGTGCCCCAGTTGCGGCTCAGTCCGGTCTACCGCCGGCTTCTGGCGCGCGATGCGGCCGACCGCGAGGTGCGCAACTACGTTAAGGAGCGCTTCACCGCCGCCCTGCAGCTGATGAAGAGTATCGAGCAGCGCAAGCACACCATCCTGCGGGTGTGCCAGTCCATCATCGCTCGGCAGAGCGATTTTCTGGAGCATGGCGCCGATCACTTGAAGCCCATGATGATCAAGGAAGTGGCCGAAGAAGTAGGCGTGCACCCCTCGACGGTGAGCCGCGCCGTTTCCAGCAAGTACGCGCACACACCTCAAGGCGTGCTGGAGCTGCGATCGTTCTTCAGCGAATCGGTGAACGGGCCCGAGGGATCCGGCATGTCGCTGCAAACCCTGAAGCGCCTGGTGAAGAAGATGATCGACGAAGAAGATTCGTCGCACCCGCTGACCGACGACCACATCGCCAAGAAACTGGCGGACGGCGGCATTCAGGTGACGCGCCGCACCGTCGCGAAGTACCGCGAAGATCTGCGCATTCCCAGCACTCACCAACGCCGGGTCAAGGCGTAGGCGCACCTATCGTGACGCGACGCGCCGCTCCGCACGGCCGGCAACTGGTGATCCTCACCGGGCTGAGCGGCTCCGGTAAGAGCACGGTCCTCAAGACGTTCGAAGATCTGGGCTACTACTGCGTCGATAACCTGCCCGTGAACCTGATTCCGGCGTTCAGCGAATTGAACGTCTACGGAAATTCGGAGATCGAACGCGCGGCATTGCTCGTGGACGCACGCGAAGGCGAGCAGCTCGACCGCCTGCCGGCCATCTACAAACAGATTCGGCGCGACGTGCCCGCGACCCTGGTTTTTATCGAAGCCTCGAACGACGCGCTGCTTCGCCGCTTCAGCGAAACGCGCCGGCCTCATCCCCTGGGCCACGACCGTCCAGTGCAGGAAGGGTTGCGCAGCGAGCGGGCGCTGATGGCGCCGATCCGCAAGCTCGCCGACGTGGTCATCGACACGACCAAGTTCAACGTGCACGAGCTGCGCCAGTTCATCATCCGCCGTTTCCAGAGCCAGAGTAAGCGGCCGTTGATGGTGTCGCTAGTGAGCTTCGGGTATCGCTACGGCATTCCGGCCGATGCCGACCTGGTTTTTGACGTGCGCTTTCTGCCGAATCCCCATTTCGTTCCGCGATTGCGGAGATTTTCCGGACAGGACGCCAAGGTCGTGCGCTACATCCGCTCGTTTCCGCAGACCGGGGAATTCCTGCGGCGCATCGAGGGCTTGCTTGCATATCTGATGCCGCACTACATTCGCGAGGGGAAGAGTTATCTGACGATTGCCTTCGGTTGCACGGGGGGCCGGCATCGCTCCGTGATGATGGCGGAAGCGGGGGAACGAGCGCTGGCGTCGCGCGGTTACACGGCAAAGACCGTGCACCGCGATCTGGGCAAGTGGACGCCTTGACATTCGCGGACGGGCTTCGTAGCGTGGCGTGTTCCGGTGTGAAAATGCGGACGAGTGAGGCGTGAGCTTCCGGGAATCGATCCACGAGCTAAGGCGACTGCTGCGGTACGTGCGGCCTTATCGGCTGCGACTGGCGGTGGCGGTGGTCGCTTTGGCGCTGGCTGGTATGTCGCAGGGCTTGATCGCGCTGATGTTCACGCCGCTGCTCGATCGCATCCTGAATCCCTCCAGCCCGGATTCGCGCCTGCCTCTTTCAGCCGCTGGATCACTGGTGAAGCTGCCGGATTTGAATTCCTTCCTGCCGCGCGGAATCCACTACGTGGGAACGGTATTCGGCCTCGCCCTGGTCGTTCTGTTCGTGGCCAAAGCGGCGGCGGAATATTTCGGCGTCGTGGAGATCCAGTACGTCGGACAGGCGGCCACGGTAGACCTGCGCAACGACATTTATGAGAAGCTGGTGCGCCAGCCCATCGGCTTTTTCCAGCAGCAGACGATGGGACGGCTGATGTCGGCAGTCGTCAATGATGTGGATCGAGCTCGGAGCACACTCTCGGACACGCTCGCGACGCTGGTTCAGTACGTGTTCAGTTTTTTGTTCCTTGTGCTGGTCCTGGTGAATGCCAATTGGAAGATGGCCCTGGCTTCGGCGATTTACGTACCGATGGTTCTCTGGCCGGTCGCCAAGCTCGGCCGGCAAATCCGGCGGTCCGTGGAATCGAGCCAATCGCGTCTCGGTGAATTGAACCAGATTCTACAGGAAACGCTGAGCGGCAACCGCGTTGTGAAGGCCTTCGGCATGGAGCGGTTTGAGGTCGCGAGGTTCAGCGCGGCGTCGCGGCGCCTGATGCGCGAGAACATGCGCTGGATCCGCCATATCGTTCTGACGTCGCCGTTGATGGACATGCTTACGCCAGTGGTGATCGTCCCGCTGGTGTTGTACGCTCGCGCCGATATCAAGCACGGCGTCATGACCCTGGGGACGTTCGCGACGTTCATCTACGCGCTGATCAGCGCTTACACGCCGGTGAAGGGGTTTGGCGGCGTCTACCAGCAGTTCGAGCAAGCGCACGGCGGCACCAGACAAGTCTTCGCCTTTCTGGAGCTGCAGGAAGAAGTGCAGGAGCTTGACGGCAGCCGCGCCCTGGCTCCATTTTCCCGCGAGGTCGAGTTCGCCCAGGTCGGGTTTGCGTACGACGCGGCTGCGCCCATCCTGCGCGGCGTGAACCTGAAAGCCCGCGCCGGCGAGGTGCTCGCGGTGGTGGGATCGAGCGGCGCGGGCAAAACGACTCTGCTCAACCTGCTGCCGCGGTTTCACGACGTCACATCGGGCGCCTTGCGCATCGACGGAGTGGACGTGCGCCAAGTGACTCTGCGCTCGCTGCGCGAGCAGATCGCCATCGTGACGCAGGAAACCATCCTGTTCAACGACACCGTGTGGAATAATATTTGCTACGGGCAGCCGAATCTTCCCGAGCAGCGGGTGATCGCCGCGGCGCGGGCGGCATTGGCGCACGACTTTATCAGCGAGCTGCCGCAGGGCTACCAGACGCTTTTGGGCGATCGCGGACAGCGCCTGAGCGGCGGGCAACGACAGCGGCTGGCGATTGCGCGCGCGCTGCTGAAGGATTCGCCCATCCTCATCCTGGACGAGGCCACTTCGGAACTCGACACCGAATCCGAGATGCTCGTGCAAAAGGCGCTGGCGAACCTGATGGTCGATCGCACCGTCTTCGTGATCGCTCACCGCCTGTCGACGATTCGCCGAGCCGACCAGATCGTAGTGCTGGAGGACGGAGTCATTTCCGAGGTCGGCACGCATCAGGAGCTGCTGGCCCGCGGCGGCACGTACGCGCGCCTCTACGAACTGCAATTCGCCGACGCCGATGCGGCGCCCTCGGCGGCCGGCCCGCTCGAACCATGAAGTCAACCGTTTCGCGCACCCTGTTGAAGTCGATGACCGGCTACGCGCAGGCGCGAGCCGAACGGGACGGCTGGCTGCTGCGCGTCAGCGCGCGCAGCCTCAATCACCGCTTCCTCGATTTGCGCGTGCGCGTGCCGGAGGGGTTTGAGTCGTTCGAGTCGCAGATTCGGCAACTGGTGCGCGACCGCCTGCGCCGCGGGCACGTGGACATCACGTTGTACATCGAGGCGGCGCAAGGGCCGGCCGTGCAGATCAATCGCGAGATCGCGGGGGCCTATCTGCGCGCGGTCGAAGAGTTGCGGAGCGAGTTCGGCTCGGCGCCGGAGCCGGACCTGGTGGCGCTGCTGCGTTTGCCGGGCGTGGTGGCGGCGGCCGGAGCTACGGGCGCGACGCTGTCGGAGGAGGAACTGGAACGCTTGGGCGAGCACGTCAAGGCTTGCGTCGAGGACGCACTCTGGCGGCTCGAGGAGATGCGCCAGGTGGAAGGGCGCTCGCTCGGCGAAGAGATGCACCGCCTGATCGGGAACATACGCGAAAAGACCGCGCAGGTTGCGGTGGTCACCGAGCGAAGCCTGCCCGCGTATGCGCAGCGGCTGAAGTCGAGGATGGAGGAACTGCTGGCAGGTGGCCCGATCGATGCGGTGCGGCTGGCGCAGGAAGCGGCCCTGCTGGCCGAGCGCGCGGACGTCAGCGAGGAGTTAGCGCGGCTGCGCAGCCACGTCGAACAATTCAACGAACTGGTGACAGCGGGCGGCGAAATCGGCAAGAAGCTCGATTTCCTGCTGCAGGAACTGCAACGGGAGGCCAACACCCTGCTCTCGAAGACCCCCGGGTTGGGCGAGGACGGCCTGGCCATCACGGACCTGGGCCTGCAACTCAAAGCCGAGGTCGAAAAACTTCGCGAACAGGTGCAGAACATCGAATAACAATGAGTGACTTTTCTCCGGGGATCATCATCGTGTCCGGGCCGTCCGGCTCCGGGAAGTCCACGCTCGTCGAAAAGCTGCGGGCCCTGCCCGGCACGATGTTTTCGACCTCGTGCACCACACGACCGCCGCGGGCGACGGAAAGCCCCGGAAAATGCTATGATTTCATCAGCGAAGCAGAGTTCGAGCGCCGTGCGGCCCAGGGCGAATTCCTCGAGTACGCCCGCGTGTTCGGCAAGCACTGGTACGGAACGCCGCGGAAATCGGTTGACGAGGCTCGCCGTCTGGGTCTCGACCTGGTACTTGAAATCGACGTGCAGGGCGCCCGGCAGGTGAAGGAGAAGCTGCCTGATGCCGTCGCGATCTTTATCGTGCCGCCGTCGCGCCAGGACGTCGAAAAGCGGTTGCGCGCGCGAGGACAGGATTCCGAGCAGGCCATCGCCCGGCGTCTGGAGCGCGCGAGGCAGGAGATGACCTGTTCGAGCGATTACGATTTTGTGGTCGTGAACGACGATCTCGATCGGGCCAGCGACGAGGTTCGCGCCATTGTCGTGGCTTCCCGGTGCCGCCGGCGGGACAACGACGAGCGGCTTCGCAAGATTCTGGAAACCTTTGGAGGTACGTAATCTGATGACTGTCGCCACACAAGCTCCTGAAAGCCAATTCGCATACGTCGTAGTGGCAGGGAAGCGCGCCCGGCAGCTTATGACCGGAGCGCAACCCCTGCTTGCCAACCCGCGTTCCCACAAGCCGACGCGCATCGCTATGGAAGAGCTCAACGCCGGACAACTGGAATATCAGACTCCCGACATCCCTGACGAGATCGATTTGAAGGACGGCAAGCGCCGGAAGGACTAGCGCCGGAGAAGCCATGCGAGTCGCACTGGGCGTCAGCGGAGGCGTAGCAGCCTACAAGGCCGCGGAACTGGTGCGCCGCTTGCAGCAGGAGCGGATCGAGGTGCAGGTGGTGATGACGCGCGGAGCGCAAGAGTTCGTTGCGCCGCTGACGTTCGCCGCGCTGACCGGGCAGAAGGTGATCACGGACCTCTTTGGCGGGGAAAGCGCCGCGAACGTCGAAAGCGCCATCGAGCACATCGCGGTCGCCCAGAGGATCGACGCTCTGGTGATAGCGCCGGCAACCGCAAACGTGCTGGCGAAGCTGGCGCGCGGGATCGCCGACGATTTTCTCACCACGCTGTACCTGGCGACGACGGCGCCGGTCGTCGTAGCTCCAGCGATGAATGTCAACATGTGGGAGCATCCCGCGACACAGGAAAATGTGGAAATACTGCGCGCGCGAGGCGTGCACGTGGTCTCGCCCGATGAGGGTTACCTCGCCTGCGGAATGACGGGAGCCGGCCGGCTGGCCGGCGTCGAAGCAATCGCGCAAGCAGTTTCGCACGTGCTCGGCATCCGCCGCGACCTTGCCGGTGAAACCGTGCTTGTCACCGCGGGTCCCACTTGCGAGGACTTGGACCCGGTCCGCTACCTTACGAATCGCTCTTCAGGGAAGATGGGTTACGCGCTGGCGGACGCAGCGGCGCGGCGCGGAGCTCGTGTCGTACTGGTGAGCGGGCCCACGGGGCTCGATGCACCCGCAGGCTCCGAGCGAGTCGCGGTGCGCAGCACGGAGGAGATGCATCGCGCGGTGCTGGCGCAGCTGGCCGGGTCGACGATCGTCATCATGGCCGCGGCGGTCGCCGACTATCGCCCCGTTGCTCCGCAAGCCACGAAGATCAAGCGGAGCAAGGAGCGGCTGGTTCTCGAACTCGAAGCCACGCCCGATATTCTGGCCGACATCTCCCGAGTTAAGGGAGAACGGATCCTGGTGGGCTTCGCCGCCGAGACCGATCACGTGGCCGAGAACGCCCGGCAAAAACTCGCGGCCAAGTCCGTCGACATCATCGTGGCGAACGACGTCACGGCCGAGGGCGCGGGCTTCGACCACGATACCAACGTGGTGACGATCTACGCGCGGGAAGGTGGCGAGACGCCCCTGCCTCGGATGGGCAAGCTAGACGTTGCCCAGCGAGTGCTCGACCAGGTGCTCGGGCTGCGCCGCGCAGGGCATGCCGCCTCTGCCTCGTCAAAGGCTCGCTGACCGCATGGCCCCGGTCTCCCCGAACCTTCCTTCCGAAAAGCTCAAGGACTGGCTGCGCTATTACGAAGAGATCGGTATCTCATCGTTCTACCGCGACCGTGCGCCGAGCGCGAACATTGCCGGAGGCAGCGTCGACGCGACAGGGACAAGCGAGGTCCTTTTGGTGAAACGACCAGCTGCAGCAATTCCGCCGGCCTCGCCCGGCGCAACGGGAGCGCGGACCGCGCCACCGGCAGGTATGCCGAGCGTGCAGGGGATCATTTCGCACGGCCCATCGCTGTTTGAAGCCGCCGAACGCGTCGCGGGTGACACGCTCGAGCGCATTCGCGAGGACTTGGGCGAATGCACGCGCTGCAAACTGCACCGGCAGCGGAACAAGATTGTGTTTGGTGCCGGCAATCCGCACGCGGAACTGGTGTTCGTCGGGGAAGGCCCCGGACACGACGAGGACGTGCAAGGCCTGCCTTTCGTCGGGCGCGCGGGCCGGTTGCTGACGCAAATGATCGAGGCGATGGGGCTGAGCCGCGACGACGTTTACATCGCCAACGTGGTGAAGTGCCGGCCGCCGGAAAATCGCGCACCGGAAAAAGACGAGATCGCCACCTGCCTGCCGTTTTTGCTGCGCCAGTTGGCGGCCATCGAACCGAAAGTGATCGTGTGCCTGGGGAGCGTGGCGACGCAGGCGCTGCTCGGCACGAACAAATCCATCTCGCACTTCCGCGGCCAGTGGCTCGACTTCCGCGGTGCGCGCTTGATGGCGACCTACCATCCCGCTTACCTGCTACGCAATCCCAACGCCAAGCCCGAGGTCTGGGGCGACCTGAAGAAGGTCATGGCCGTGCTTGGGTTGAAACCTCCACGTCGCAAGGCCTGAACCATCGCCACGCTGACCCGCCTGTTGGCGGAGCCGTGCGAGGGACGCGTCGGCCGCACCGACACGCCCCAGCACGCGAGTTCAGTTGAACGTAAGGATTACGCCGACGCACGTCCGGCAGCTGCCTTCGCAAACAATTCCTTCTGCCGGCGGCCCATCTCCTCGGGAGTGACGTCCTCGATGTGTGTCGCGACCCCCCACTGCTGGCCATAGGGGTCTGTGAACTTGCCGTAGCGGTCGCCCCAGAACATGTCCTGCAGCGCCGTGTCCACGCGACTGCCTGCGCTTACCGCGCGGCCAAAGATGGTGTCCACGTCCGGAACATAGAGATGCAGATACATAGGGTTGCTCGATCCGGCTTCGGGGCTGCTGGGTGCCTTGCCCATGGCGTCGTTGATGAAGATTTTGGAATCGCCGATTTGCAGCTCGGCGTGCATGATTTCGCCCCGCGGACCCGGCATGCGCACCAGTTCCGTGGCGCCAAACACCTTTTTGTAGAAGTCGATGGCTCCGGCGGCGTTGGCGCAGACCAGATTTGGCGTAAGCGAGCGAAACCCATCGGGAATCGGTTTTGCGGACATAACGGCCTCCTATGTGGCGTTCTGGGACTGAGGCTCATTCGGGCCGAGGTCGCCGGCGATTCGCCCCGAGCCAAAATGCTCTGGCAACGGCGCGGCGGACCTTCGGCGGTAAGGAGCACCCACTCCGAAAGCGAGCGGGCACGATTCTGCTCCCGCTACATTACGGTGTCAACAACTCCACATGAATGGAAATGAAAAGGCCCTGTCGGCGTGAACGGCACCGGTGATTACAGTCGGATGTTGCGTTCGTCGAATTGCTAGTTCGCCGGATCGTCGTCGCTACGCTTGTGCAGCGTAGGACGGTCGGGATCATCGGACGGATCGGCGGTGGTCTGAGGCTGCGTCTGGCCTTGCCCCGAACCGGTTTGCGGCTGCCGCTCGGTGCGGGTCCGCAGCGTCGGCTTGTCCTTCTCGGACTTGCCGCTTTGCAGCTTGTCGCGGTTTTCGATGCCGCGCAGGCGCGCCTTCACGGTGTCAAACTCCGAGGTGCTCACGATGTACTGGTCGCGCGCCGGCAGGACCTCGCCGATCTCCTTCTGGATGGCCACGACGCGCTCCGGCGTGGGAGGATGCGTGGAAAACACCTTCGGAATCGTGCCCGGCTGGTGTTTTTCGTCAGCCTCAATCTTCTCAAAGAAGGTCACGAAGGCGTTGGGGTCGTACCCGGCTTTGTACATGTACTCGAGGCCGAGGTAATCGGCTTCGCGTTCGTGTTCGCGCGAGAATTGCAGAAACGACAGTGGAATCGCGAAATTCATGCCCTCGTAAATGCCGTAACCGGCCCACCCTCCGGGGCCCAGCAGGATCAGCGGAATCATGGCGAGTTGGGTCAGTTCGCCTTTCGTCGCGTCCTTGGTTCCGTGGCGCGCGGCAACGTGCGCGATCTCATGCCCCATGACCCCGGCCAATTCCGCTTCGGAATCAGCGCGCAAGATGAGGCCGCTGTTGACGTAGAAAAATCCGCCAGGCAGAGCAAACGCGTTCACCACGTCGGAGTCAATCACCTTGATGGTGAAGGGCACCTTGGCGTCGGAGTTGCGCACCAGATTTTGTCCCACGCGATTGACGTACTCCGATACGACGGGGTCATCGATCAGCTTGGACGAGCGCTCCACTTCCTGCGCCATGCTCTTGCCTAAGGCGATTTCGCGCTCGAGCGAGTAAAAATTGACGCCCTTTCCGACGTTGCGGTCGCCGATTGCATCCACGTCGGCCTTCGACCCAGACTTAACGTTTGGGTTGTCCTTTTGCGGAATGGGCTGCTGTTCTTTTGCGGCGGTCGGTTGCGCTTGCGCCGGCGCTTGTGCCGGCTGTGGCGCTGGCTTGGCCTGGCCTTGATCCGCCGGCTGCGTCTGCGATTGGTCTGATGGCGGCGGTGCCGGCTGAGCGGGAGCCTGCGCGACGGCGAGCGCGGGCAGAGCGAGAAGCAAAGCGGTCAGAGCGCCGCTCAAAAGCGCCCCCTTGCAGAAGGTCTCGCCTGAGAACCCCGTGCGCGCGTTTGTCATCGTTCGCTCCTTGCCGTGTCCGTCGTTTTGATTATACACCCCGGCGGCCTGGGCAGTGTTTGTTCTGGTTGCTATGATGAGCCAACCGCTCCCGGGGTTTCCCGCGATCCTCAGAAGAAG
>Ga0210394_10008255_pt1 | contig 10778 bp, 8 predicted proteins | sample IncBWC12MmetaG_FD_160121 | JGI IMG/M metagenome (GOLD analysis project Ga0210394, IMG submission 160121) | Forest soil microbial communities from Barre Woods Harvard Forest LTER site, Petersham, Massachusetts, United States - Inc-BW-C-12-M | ecosystem: Environmental > Terrestrial > Soil >... | reverse complement strand
CTTCGGGCACAGCTAATCTGCACGTGTTATTGGTCGTGCGCTGAGGTTTTATAAGAGCCTTCTGTCTGGCTGCCTTTCCCCCACACTCGTGTAATGACCGTTCGCGTTCTCGTCGTAGATGACCATGAAGATTGGCGGAACTATATCCGTTTGCAGTTTCTAATGAAGCCAGAATGGCAAATCATCGGCGAAGTGTCAGATGGACTGGAAGCCGTCAAGAAGGCCGAAGAATTGAAGCCGGACCTGGTCCTGCTGGACATCGGCCTTCCCACAATAAATGGAATCGAAGCCGCCCGGCGGATACGACAAGTCTCGCCAAACTCCAAGATAGTCTTTTTGAGCCAGGAGGACGCGCCGGACGTAGTGCAGGCAGCTCTGAGCACTGGCGCTCAAGGGTTCGTTCACAAGGCGCGGGCCCAGAGTGAACTCCTGCCTGCCATTGAAACGGCTCTGCGCCGGGACAACCTGTGACCAGCATCGCGACTGCTACGACCGCGATAAAGACATCAACAAGCTACGTCATGCTGCCGCAGAGGCGTCGCCTTTTGCGAGTACACGCAATTCGGCTTCGGGCACAACGAATTCCGCCGTGCCACAATCCAAGCAGACAATAAGCGCGGGGAACACCCATACGATGGGCTTATGAAGGTTCTTCAGTCCGGGAGAACGGATGCCCATCTCCCCGATGAACGTTTTCTGATTGCCTGATCCGCACAACTTGCAGCGCATTCGCCCTCCGGGATGCAGTATGGAAGACGCAGACTGTCAGTTGGGAGCGTATCATTAATGGACGTTCGACCGCCCCGTCCCAAAAGGCTAGGGAAGGAAAGGCAAATCTTTGGAGCCAAGTCCTGATAAGTCGTGCCGGGTCAACCGGTCGATGCAACACCCGCTGCATTCAAATGTTTTCTTCAAAAGGACGTGTTTTCTGATCTATGGGAGAGATACTCGACGTACTCCCACGTAGAGAGCGATTTAATGCGGTGTTTTGAGTCTCGAGCGTTAGTGCGTGAGATCGGCTGCGCCCTCGGCAAAGCGCGTAACGTCTTTCACTTAAAGGAGGTGTTGCACTGACCCATTGATACCACCCCGTTTCTCGGGCGCTATCCGTTTAGGTATGGGATTCCGGCGTGCAGTGACACTCAACCGGCAGTTTGATTGAGGGATATTCGGGGAAGGTCGAACCGGCCCAGCCTTCAATCCCCTAAAGGGATTCCCGGCTCGCCTTCCCCCATTTTTCATGCTTGCAGCTTTAGCTTGCCGTTGTCGTTGCGACGGCGCAAGCGCAGGGGGAAGAAGCCAGTTTCCGAGAATCCCGTTTATCAGGACTTGGCACCCCTAATCAGGGCTATGGAAGCAAAGACCTGCCGGTCTTCATGTCAATAACGAAGCGACCCGTGCCGTGCCCGAGTTGCACTCTAAGTGGGTCACTTGAGGTTGAAGGTGACACCCGCCATGTAGCGAAAGGTATTCTGACTACCTCCAGAGAATGAATTATTGAAATGCGTGAGTAGATATCCGACTTCCAGCGGGCGAACGGAGATGCGTTTGTTAATATGAATATCCACGCCGAAGCCAACCGTAAAGGCAAAAGCAGTGCTGTCGGGGGCGACGGAGGCAACGGTTCCGGGGGCCACTCCCGGCGCGGGGGCCGCGAGGAGCGGATTCACAGCAAGAGCGTTCGTATAAAGATTGGCATAAGCGTTGGAGTGAGCTCCGCCAAACAACACCTGGCCGTATGGCTCAATCTTCCCTCGCTTCTTAATCTGCGGCCCAAACAGGTAGGTGAACATGTTACCGGAGACGTGGAACGATCCACCGGATGGCACGAGCGTGTTCCCGGCGGGAATCACGAAATTTTGCTGACTATTACTATATCCTTGGAGATCCGTTTTGATGCCCAACCAGGTTCGACTGGAGAACGGATAGAAGACGACGGAACCACCTCCCCCGTTCAACACTTGCGAACTGGTGTAGTTGGCACTTGGATTAAAGTCCAGCAACGAATAGTCGACGCCTACCTCTAACTTGGTTGGTTGGTCTTGCGCAAAAACGCTCATTCCCAGCAAGAACAAAGTTCCCACGATCACAGCAATCGAAACCTTTCTCATCGTGTTCCCCTTTCGTTTTGTTGTGGAATGACTAAGTGGAGGGTTCACCAGGAGAAGCGAACCCCCCCTCAAAGACACGTCCCACATAATCTGAGCAAGAATAGAAAGGGTCGACGGTCAACGAACACTAGCAAAGTTGCCAGGAAGCGATTTAATCAGTACTGCTAGGTGTTCCGCGCGTATGGGACTGAATCTTAGGCATTCGTTCTCAGGTTGGGAGGCCTTCCCATATTGGCCAAGTCCTGAGAAGGCGGGTGATATCAATGGGTCGTCGCAACACTAGTATGAATCTCCAAGTCGCGGAATTGCAAAGGCTAAGATCACCCAAAAGCACCGATGCAAGGAAAAGACCGTCCTGTTCAGGTAAAAGCGAATTACAACTGCAGAAGGTCGGTCTCGCTGAAACCTTGTCAGATCAGATGGATAAGAGAGGTGTTGCATCGACCAGTTGAACCGGCATCGTTTATCGGGAGTTAAGACCTTACTTACCAAAAGGCGAGAAGAAGGCTACGTGGAGATCCTTGCGAGGAATGCAAGCTGACGTCTGCGTTCATTCACCCGCTAACGGGCGTGTATTCGTGACGGACGTGAAGCACCAGTTTCTCGTCCGAAACGTCGACTACTCGCGCGGAAATAGTTTGTTGATAGAACGCTGTAAGTTTCGACAGTATCAAATCAGCGGATGCAGATGAATATAGTTTCACCCCAGAGGGGTCTGGCTCCGCTTATGGCGATTGGCAAGCTGCGTTTGATGGTGCAATTGGGAATCGTTTTACCGCTCGCGGGATGGGGTTGCCTGATCGTAAGCGCTCAAGTACAAGGCCCGGACAGCCCTCCGGCGTCGTCGCAATCCACGATGTCACCTCGCCATGCGGAACCGGCTCAGACCTCAGAAGCCTCGCAGCCCTCGGATCAGGCTCTCGTCCGTCAACCCCTGGAGCAAGGAGGAAAACCGAGCCTAGCCGAAGTCTATCAATTTGTTGAAAGAGTGGAAAATCTGGCTCCGGAAATGCATCGGGCGCTCAAGGAATATCATCGAGATGTGGCTTTATTGACCAGAAAGTATAACCGGGGCTTTCGGTTCCCGGGAACGCCCACTATAGAAGCCGCCGACGAGGACATGGCCACTGATAACCCTGGTTTCGTCGAAGAGATGAAGGACAGAGCGTTCACATCTAGGTATTTTGCCGCGGGTCAAGCGCTTGATCCCGACCTCCGGGGTGATATCTCTCGATTAAAATCTCTTCAGGCACAAGTGGACGACGTTACCGAACAAGCCTGGCGTGTGAGAGTCTTTGGTCTTGACACAATCTCCCGAAACGACGACCCCCATTCCATTAAATGGTCTGAAAGTTTGACCAAGCGGCTGCGCGCGGCGGAGAACGCAGCCGAACGTGCCAAGGCCTACGTAGACCGCGCACTGCCCGTGGACTTGCCTCTAGGGCAGCCCATTACAGTGGCCACCGCCTTCGAAGGACTCCATGGCAAGTTCCTGGGAATCGAGTTCCACAGCCCCCTCTCGAATCTCGAACTAATCACCTATCTGGGCGAGGATCCGGCGACCGGTCTGAAGGTCTTCTTGCAGCAAGAATTCGACCACAGGGTCGAAAAGGCCTTTCACATGACGTTGTCGAGCACTCGATGGGTTGGAGTTGTGACGGATCCTTCCCGACGTGAATATGGGCATCATCTGCTACTTCATGCGATTACACGACGATACCTGAATGAATCGATTCGGGATCTGTATCCAAGTTCCGAGGATGCTTACTGGGCACGCTTGGCTAGATCGGGAACGCCTCAACCCACTCGGGACCAGATCGCCGCTGCTGTTCAGCTCGTCCGTGATAACACCACAGCACTTCGTAAAGCCATCGACGCGTTCCAGAGCCTCAGTCAGACGGCTTTGGAAAAGAATGATCGGATGCAAAAGAATCTCAAAATCGACAAGCGGCCAATTCCCGAAGCCGTACTGGTTTCGCTGGATACGGGTCATTTCCGTCGCCTTCTTTTTGAGGCCAGGGCCTTAGCGGCTAAAGATCCTGCTTTCCTAGCGGCACTGGAGATCATAAGTCTTGCTAAAGACAAAGCGGACACCGATCTCAAAAACGTTCAGAATATCCTCTGCTTTTTTAATGGCTGGCCGGATTGGCCGGATTTTGCATCTCTCCCGATTTCCCGGGGGGAAATCGATGCCACGCAAGAGGGCTATCAGAATGCCGTCTATCGGCTCCGGGAAACTGAAAATGAAGTGGAGGACATCGGATTCTTGACTCTACCGGAGGGACAGGGGGTGTTTGTGATTCCTCCGCCCCGGATGACTACCCCGGCCATCGTGTTGGTGAAGAATTTGGGGACCGCCGGGGAACATGACGGCCATTTACGTATTTTCGAGGACATATGGACACCTGGCCATGCGGAGCGCAAAGGCGATAATACATTCAACCGGGTTCCAGAATTTCTAAGTGTGGGGAAGGATGGTGACCACGTCGTTGAATGGTCCTTCAAAACGGAACGTTATAGCGGCTGGAACCTCTGGAGAATCTACGAGGAAGTAGCTAATAAATAGATTCGCTGAGTTATGCAAGGACTGTTCAAGTCCTGATAAGTTCCGGAAACTGGCCCTCCTTCGCTGAAAGCTCGCCTTTGATTTACTTTCACCACGGGGTTCGCCCTTGTAGTTCTGCTTCATCCTTCGACGCCCGCGCCGCAGCGATCCATCCCTCGTTTTCTGCAAGGGCGAGACGCTTGACTGCCATGGTAAAATAAAATTTCAACTGATCTCGTGCGCATCCCCTCTCACGCGCGCAAACCCCAAAGTTCCTTCTCCCCAGCCCACAAGGACCTCTTTCGAATCGTCGGTGCTATTGGCCGCCCTCCATGTTGGAGCAACCGGCCTGTTTTCCATCCTTTGCGCACAATTCTGCACCATTGCAGTGCAATCCAAAACGTATCAGCCTTATTTTCAATTATTTGCACACACTTTGGAAAACTGCTGGGTGTCATCCCTCCTTTGTTCCGTCATCCGCCACCGTTTTGCGCCATAATCCTGCCCGCCGCACCCAGCCCAGCCGGACCGACGAGGTGATTCGTGGCCACTGATTCCAAACCGTGGAGCTCCACTGCGCCGCCCGGCGAATTTCACCCCTACGTCGCGTCGGAAACCATTCTGCCGGAATTTACGCTGCGCGCCATCCTGCTGGGCATACTCGCGGGACTTTTCTTCGGCGCGGTGACGGTTTACGTCGGCCTGCGCGCCGGCCTGACGGTTTCGGCCTCCATTCCCATCTCGGTCTTGTCCATCAGCATTTTGCGCGCTTTCGGCAAGGTCAGCATCCTGGAGAATAACATCGTGCAGACTGCCGGCTCGGCTGGGGAGTCCATCGCTGCCGGCGTTATTTTCACGCTGCCCGCGCTGATCTTCCTGGGCTTTCCGCTCGAATACTGGGGCGTTTTCTTTCTGGCGTTGATCGGCGGATGGCTTGGCGTGCTGTTCATGATTCCTCTGCGGCGCCAGCTTATAGTCAAAGAACACGGCAACCTGCTCTATCCCGAGGGGACGGCCTGCGCCGACGTTCTGGTCGCGGGCGACAAGGGCGGATCGTTCGCCAGCCGCGTTTTCTGGGGTCTCGGCCTGGGCGGCGCCTATTCGATTCTGATGAACACCATCGGCGCCTGGAAAGACACGCCCAATTACGATCCCTCCTGGCTTCCCGGGGCGTCCATGCAGGGCAATATCACTCCCGAATATCTCGGCGTCGGTTACATCGTCAACCTGCGCATCGCCGGAACGATTCTCTCGGGCGGCGTGTTTTCCTGGCTGGTGATGATGCCGGCCATTCGTTTTTTCGGTTCGCTTGCGCCCGGACAGGCGCTTTACCCCAGCACGATCCCGATTCCGGCAATGTCGCCTGACCAGCTCTGGGCCAGCTATGTTCGTCCCATGGGCGCCGGTGCGGTGGCCGCGGCCGGCTTGATCACGCTGGCCAAGACGCTGCCGACAATCTTGTCGGCGCTGCGCGCGGGCCTGAAGGACGTGCGCGCCAGCCGCACCGGCGGGGCCGCGGCGCTTGACCGAGTGCATCGCGATTTGCCCATCAACGTTGTGATATTCGGCTCGCTCGTCATCGTGGTCATGATGTGGGCTCTGCTCACGTTTCGCCCGATTCCCGGCGCGCAGACCAGCATGGGCGCGAATATCATGGCTGCCATTTTCGTGGTGGTCTTCGGCTTCTTATTCGTGACGGTTTCCTCGCGAATCGTCGGCCTGATCGGCAGCTCTTCCAATCCCGTCAGCGGCATGACCATCGCCACGCTCATGGCTACTTCCTCAATTTTTCTCCTCGCGGGTTGGACCGGCAGCAGATACGCCGTGCTGGCCCTCACCATTGGCGGGGTGGTGTGCATCGCCGCAGCCAATGGAGGCGGCACTTCGCAGGATTTAAAGACAGGTTTCCTCGTGGGCGCCACGCCGGCCAAGCAACAGATCGCGCTGATGATCGGCGTGATGGCGTCGGTGTTCGCCATCGGCGGCACGCTGCTGCTGATGAACGCGGGCCTCGCCCAATACCGCCCCGCGCAGGTGCCGCTGAATATCGGCAGCCTTCCCGAAGGCGTGCAGATTGAAAAGCAGAACTATACCTATCAGGGCAAGTCCTACGTTCTGGTCAACGCGCTGGGCTCGCCGGTAGTGCCCGACGGCAAGTATCTCTATAATCGCGACACCGATCGCATCGAGATCCAGTGGGTGCAGGGAATTGGCAGCGCCAAGGCGGCCGCTCCGCAGGCGCGTCTGATGGCCACGGTCATCGACGGCATCCTCAACCGGCGGCTGCCCTGGCGGCTGGTGTTGCTCGGTGTGTTTCTGGTGATCACCATCGAATTGATCGGCGTGCCGTCGCTGCCCTGGGCCGTTGGCTGCTACCTGCCGATTTCCACGGCGACGCCGATTTTTGTTGGCGGCCTGGTGCGCTGGTTGGCTGAGCGCGGCCAGGAGAAAAAGTCGGATGCGGAAAGCGACGTCGGTCCCGGCTCGCTTTTTGCCAGCGGCCTGATTGCCGGCGGCGCCGTTTTCGGACTGCTCGGCATCATCATCGCTCTGCTCGAAGATCCGGAGTTCCCTTATCACATATTTCCGCAGGGGCTTTTCACGGTCGGCCCCAGGATTTTCGGCGCGCTCTCAACGAGTAATCTGTTCGCCGTTTTGATGTTCGCCTTGCTCGCCGGCGCGCAGTACTATTTCGCGCGTAAAACCCTGGACTAAGCCGTGCCCCAGTCGCCTGAAATGTTTCTCCGCCGGTGCGTGATCCTTTCCCATCGCTATCTGGGCATCGCCATAAGCTTGCTGGTCGTGATGTGGTTCGCCTCCGGCATCGCGATGATCTACACCGGCGGCATGCCGGCCATCACGCCTCAGCAGCGGCTGGACCATTTGTCTGCCGTCGACCTATCGCGCATCCACGTTTCGCCATCGCAAGCCGCCGAGCGCGCAGGCCTGGGCAGGGAATGGAGCGGCGCCGGCGACGGTCGCGTGACGCTTCTGACCGTGATGGACCGTCCAGCCTATCGCTTCGGCGAAGACGCCACCGTTTTAGCCGACACAGGCGAGGCGATGCAGATTCTCACCGCAGAGCAATGCAAATTAGTCGCCGGACGCTTTCTGCGATTGCCCGAAGAAAAGCTGCGCGCCGCGGGGACCCTGACCAAAGTAGACCAATGGACGCTGGGCATGGGGCCGCGCATGCCGCTGCACAAATTTGCAGCAGATGACGGCCTGGGCACGGAGATCTACGTTCAGCCGCGCACCGGCGAAGTGGTCATGCTGACAACAAGTCGCAGCCGCGCGCTAGCCTGGGTCAGCGCGATTCCGCACTGGCTGTATTTCACGGCGCTGCGCGACAGGCAATCGGCCTGGTACCAAGTCATCGTGTGGACTTCGTCGCTGGCCTGCGTGCTGGCCGCGCTCGGACTGATTTTGGGGTTCACGCAATTCAAGCGCAGCAGGCCGTTTCGCCTCGCCGCCGCGATTCCTTACGCCGGATGGATGCGCTGGCATTACATCACCGGCGCCGTCTTCGGCCTTTTCACTTTGACCTGGGCCTTCAGCGGCTTGCTTTCGATGCAGCCGTTCGCGTGGACCCGGGCCGAAGGTCTGGAGCTGCCGAGCGATACATTCACGCTGGGCCCGGTCGATCTGGCTCAGTTTGCGAACATATCAGGACAGCAGGCGGAACTCGCTAGCGGAGTTCCTGAAGGCCGCGGTCTTCAGGCGGCTTGCCGCCAGGCAATCAAGGAAGTCGAATTCGTGCGCCTGATGGGCGACCCCTACTATCTGGTGCGTTGCAGCGCGCAGGAGCGCCGTTTAGTCGCGACCGACAGCTCGAGCGTCCGAGGCGAATCTTTCAATATTGACTCGCTGGTGGCGCGGCTCGCGGAGGCGTTTCCCGGGGTGCCGGTGGCCGAGCAGCAGGTTCTGGCCGCATACGATTCGTATTATTACTCACGAGATGGGCAATTGCCGCTACCGGTGCTACGCGTGAAGTTCGGCGATCCTGCGGAGACCTGGTTCTACATCGATCCGGAAATGAGCCGCATGGTCGCCGAGGTCAATCGGTCCAGCCGCGTACAACGCTGGCTTTACAGCGGCTTGCATGATTTGGATTTTTCTTTTTGGTATGGGCGCAGGCCCTGGTGGGACATTGGCGTCATTGCTTTGTGTCTTGGCGGGCTGGCTTCGAGCGGCATCGGCCTGTTTCTCGGCGTCAAGCGATTGCTGCGCCTGAGCGGAAAGGCAAACTCGGCGTGAACCACAAGAGTGCCCCGCTTTGACGGGAAGGGATACAGGGCGCGCCAAAGTTGCACCCCCCTGGGCGTCACTAACCGTCAGCTTTCTGAAAATGGGTCCTGGTGCGGTCAGGGGCAACACGATCATATTCACGACCAGCCTGCGCCGCACCTGACCGTCCGGCCATCATATCCCCATGAACACGCCCCTTCGATTCCGTGCATACGCTGATTTGCGGATTGGCTAGAATATGGCTATCCCGGCCCAGATAAGTGCTCAGGTGAAACCATATGTCAGAATCCTGGAAACAGTGGACGGGTCAAATCGTCAACAACGAATTCCCTCTGCTGCAATACGTCGGTGGATCCGAACACAGCGCCGTCTTCCTGACCGAGCGCAACGAAGGCGGCTCTTCCAGAACGGTCACCATCAAGCTCGTTCCATCCCACGGTAAACGCGACGAATTGCAACTCGCCCGCTGGCAAATGGCAATCGAGCTGGCCCATCCTCACTTGCTCCAGGTATACGCGATGGGGCGTGCAGAACTGGGTCATGTGCCGGTACTTTACGTCGTGGCTGAGCATGCCGAGCAAAATCTTGCGGATGTGCTTTCAGCTCGAGCGCTGCCGCTCGACGAAGCCCGCGCGGTGCTCGACTCTTCCCTCAGCGTTCTCGCCTACCTTCACGGCCGCGATCTGGTGCACGGCCACCTCACGCCGGCAAACATCCTGTCCATCGGCGACCAGGTGAAGCTATCGATCGACCCACTGCGCCACGCAGGAGAAGCATGCGACGGTCCCGGCCGGCCGGACGCCTACGATTCGCCGGACACTGCACGCGGAACGATTCCAGTTGGGATGTCACCGGCCGCGGATGTTTGGTCGCTCGGCATGACGTTGGTGCAAACTCTCACACAGAGGCTGCCGGCCGCGCCAGGAAGTGGGCAAAGCGAACCACAACTCCCCACGGGACTGCCCGAACCGTTCCTCGATATCGCGCGACATTCTCTATTGCGAAATCCGCAACGTCGCTGGACCGTCTCCCAGATTGCTGCCCGGCTACAAAACTCTTTGATAATTCCCGAGCCCATCAGTCCATTGCCCGTGGCGCGGCCACCGGTCAACCAGCAAGCACCGCAAGTCGACAACCGGCAAACTCCGCAAGTCGAACGGAAGAAGCGGCATAGTTACGCAATTCCAATCGCGGTCGGCCTCGCGTTGTTGGTAGCGACGCTGGCGGTGCCGAGATTTTTCCGGCACCGCTCGGAGGCCCCGCGGGTCCCTGAAGTTGCGACCCAAAGCCCAATCGATCAACCGGCGCTGTCAACATCTGACCCGCAGAATAGCCAGCCGATTCCATCCGTGCCGGGCGCGACAAAGAGGAATCAGAACTCAGCAGGCACTGTGCCCGCGTCTGTCTCCCTTCGGTCTGGAAATCCCTCCAGGGAAGGAATCAGGCCGGCAGCGAAGCTTCCAGCCGCTACCGTCGTGAGCGGCGAAGTCACCCAGCAAACCCTGCCCGATGTGACTGAGGATGCGAGAAAGAGTATACGAGGCACAGTGAGAGTCACCGTCAAAGTGGACGTCGATCTATCAGGGAGCGTCGAGGGCATGAAACTGGCATCCCCTTCCGCGAGCAAGTATTTCACTGCCGCAGCCCTCGAAGCTGCGCGGCAATGGAAATTCAAGCCACCGCAGGTAGCCGGCCGAAATGTCCAGAGCGATTGGTCGCTGCGGTTCGCCTTCACGCGTGGCAACACTACGGTCGTTCCGAGGCAGGAAGCTCCCTAGGGTGGAGTCTTGGCGGACTCCCGCGCAAGGCCAGGGGGGTGCAACTTTGGCGCGCGCTGTGTCCCTTCCCCGTCCCGCTTTGACTCTCCGGCTCGG
>Ga0210394_10008253_pt1 | contig 10778 bp, 10 predicted proteins | sample IncBWC12MmetaG_FD_160121 | JGI IMG/M metagenome (GOLD analysis project Ga0210394, IMG submission 160121) | Forest soil microbial communities from Barre Woods Harvard Forest LTER site, Petersham, Massachusetts, United States - Inc-BW-C-12-M | ecosystem: Environmental > Terrestrial > Soil >... | reverse complement strand
GGCCAGACCAGCCGCCACGGCGGCCAACACGAAAGCGGCGGTGCGTACGGGAAGCGCGCTTATCCCAACGCCACGCGCCGCCGCAGGCGCCGAGGCAATGGCCTGCATCGCCAGACCAAGCGGACTTCGGGCGAAATAATGAAACATGACGAGAGCAAGCGCGCACAACCCGCAGGCCAACAGCGCCGTGCCACCGGTGCCGAACGGCGCGGGGATTCCAGTGAGGCCGCTGGAGCCGCCGGTGAGATCGCGCCATTCGACAGAGACCGATTCGACGATGAAGCCGAAGGCGATGGTCACCATGGCGAGATAAGGACCGGTGACCCGCAGCGCGGGAATCGAGAGAGCCGCCGAAATCGCTGCGACCAGCAGCACGGCGAGCGGCAGCGCCTCCCAAAAATTCAACCCGGCCTTGGTGGTGAGAATGCCGACGCCATAGGCGCCGAGCGCCAGAAATCCGCCCTGGCCGAGCGACACCTCACCGGCGAGGCCGAGCAGCACATTCAGCCCGACCCCGACGATCGCGGTGGTCGCAAGCGTTCCAAGCAGGTAAGCGTAGTAGCCGGGCGCAAGCAGACAGATGGCGATAGCGACGGCGCCGACCAGCACCGCCGATATCGCGGCGACGATGGCTCTCATACACGCACCTTGGTGCGACCACCGAACAAGCCGGACGGCGCCAGCACAAGTGCGGCGATAACGGCCGAGAATGTGACGATCTGGGTGCTGCCCGAACCCAACCAGGTCGTGGCGCAGGCCTCCACCAGACCATAGGCGAGGCCCGCGATCACCACGCCCCAGGGATTGGTGAGACCACCAAGGATGGCCACGGCGAACGCCTTGATGCCGAACAACGTCCCCATGTCATAGGCGACGTTATACACCGGCGCGATCAGTATGCCACCGATGCCGGCAAGGAGCGCTGCGGCCGCATAGGTGAGCGCGATCAGCAATGTCACGTCGATACTCATGAGCCGTGCGGCATCGGGATTCTCGACCGCCGCCCGCAACTTCAGCCCGAGTCCTGTCCGGTGCATCCCGAGATGCACCAGCGTGGCCAGCCCGAGCCCGACCGCCGGCACCAGCACTTGCAGCGGAAAGATGCCGACATTGCCGATCACCCAGGGATCGTCCGCCAGGGATGACGGAAGTGCGCGCGGCTCCTTGCCGAACAGCACCATCACCACATTGTCGAGCACGATCCCAAGCGCCACCGTCGCCATTAGCCAGGAATTGGTGCCGCGGGCGACAAACGGCCGGACCGCGATGCGCTCGACGATCAAGCCCCAGATCGCGCAAGTGAGTAGCGCCGCGGGGACCGCGGCCACCATCGGCCAGCGCAGCCCGACCGCGAGCGCGTGGCAAATCACCGCCCCCAGCATCACCGACGAGCCCTGCGCGAAGTTCACCGTGCCGGAGACGGCAAAGGTCAGGGTGAACCCGAGCGCGATGAGGCCGTAGATGCTGCCGAGGCTGAGCCCCGAGACGAGTGCGGTCGCAAGCATGCCTCAGCCCGTGACAGGCTCGATCTGGTCTCCGTTGTAACGGACCATCACGTAGTCGTTCTCATTCAAGGCGTCATGGTTCGCATCGGTGAAGGGCTTTGTGTAATTCTTGATCAGCCCCTGGTAGCTCTCGATGCCCAAAAATCCCTCGCGCAGTTTGGGGCCCTCGGTCGAGCCTGCCTTGGCAAGCGCCAGCGCGGTCAGCTGCATGGCGTCGTAAGCGTTGGCAACGCCGACCGGCGGGGTAACATCGCCGGGCCCCTTGATGTCGGGATATTTCGCCATCAGTGCCGCCAGCACGCGTTTGCCGACATCGTTTTGCTGCCCGAAGAAACTGTAGGTCTGGACGAAATGCACCTTCCCCGCCCAGGATCCGGCCAGCTCGGGGAAACGGCCGCCTGAGATACCCCAATGCGAGACCACCGGCACGGTCCAGGCAGACCGCTGCAACGATTTGATGACTTGCGCCCCCGGCGCTGCGTTACCGACCAGGATGATCGTGTCCGCTCCAGCCTCACGCAGGCGCTGCAGCTGCGGTGTCATATCGGCATCCTTGTCGTCGAACTTTTCCGCGCCCGCAAGCTTGACGCCGGCGGCTTCCGCGGCGGCCGTCAGGCCGGCAAGATTGGATTCGCCCCAGCCATTGTTGACCAGCATGAGTCCCGGCTTCTTCGCGCCGAATTTTGTCGTGGCGTATTTGATCAAAGCGCGGTCGACCAGGACGTCCACCGCAGAGACCCGGAAGACGAAGTTTGGATTGGCGCCGTTGCGCGTAATGTTCGTCGCCGCAGCCCACACCCCCATAAAGGGCACCTTCGCCGAATTCACCAGTGGCACGATCGCCAGTGACACCGGGCTATCAATGCCGCCAAAGAGAATGGCGACCCCCTCCTTGTCGATCAATTCCCGCGCCGCGGTCTGGCCCTTGTTGGGGTTCGACTCGTCGTCGCGGCGGACGAGCTCAAGCATCCGGCCGCCGAGCACGCCGCCCTTCGCATTGATCTCGTCGATCGCGATGGTGAGCCCGCGGATGATCCCCTCGCCCGACTTCGCGGACGGTCCGGAAAGCGCCGCAACCAGGCCTATTTTGACGGGCTCAGCCGCGATCGCGGCACGGCCGGCGAGGCTCCCCACTGCGATCCCGGCGGGAAGAACAAGAGCTTGGCGACGGGTCAAATTGATCGGCATTTGAGAAACTCCCCTGAAATCTCGCTTCGTAGGACTGTTCTGCTGGTCTAGGCCAGCTGCATCATCTTGGCGTATGCCATGAGCTACGGTGCTCTCTACGCCCAAGTCCAGCACAACATCAAGCAAACGGTATGCCACAACCGCAGAAATCACAACGGCACGCTGGATTGTGATTGAACATCTGCCTCGCTCTGCCCGCCAGGCACGGTGCACAGATTTTAGCGCAAGCCGAATGCCCCCGCGTTCACCCGTTCGAGCGGTGGCCGTCGCCGCCTTCTCCACCGGCTGAACCCGCGGCCACGATGCGCTGCATCATGGCAATGAACCGCTTTTGCTCCGCCTTGCTCAAAACCGCCACGGTTTCGCGGTGCGCGGCGCGCGCTGAGGCCTCCATCCGGCGCAGCAGCGTTGCGCCGGTTTTGGTCAGGCGGCAAATCTGCGCCCGCCGATCCCGGCGGTGAACGGTGCGTTCGATAAACTTGCGGGATTGCAGGCGCTTAAGGGCGCCGGTGGTGGTGGTGCGATCGAGCGCGACGTCCCCCGCCAGCGTGGTCTGGTCGGCGGTTCCGCGCCGGGCCAGAGCGGAGAGAAGGCTGTACTGCAGCGGAGTGACGTCGAAGGCCGCGCATTTCTTCTGGAACAGCGCGACGTGGATCTGATGCAGCCGCCGGATCAGAAATCCCGGCCTTTGCCCGAGCGGCCACGAATTGCTGCTCTTGTGCACTGCGTTTTTGGCCATCTCTAACCGCTCTGTCCTTGCCTATGCTGCACGAATTTGATGCATTCGATGGCACGATAGTTGCTGTATAAAAACGAACTGAAAATACGAAGCATACTTCGTAATTCGCCGGCACGACGAACCGGCACCCTAAGACACAAGAGGAGATCAGTCATGTCCGTGAGCACCACATTCGACCTGCTGCTGCGCGGGGGGCGCGTCATCGACCCGGCCTCAGGCATCGACGGCTTGAAGGATGTCGCGGTCCGCAATGGCAAGATTGCCGCCGTTCAATCCGATATTTTGCCGACAAGCGCCAGGGAGATTGTCGATGTCACGGACAAAATCGTGCTGCCTGGACTGATCGATACCCATGCCCATGTCTATCAGTACGTGACCGGCCGCTTCGGTGTGAACGCCGATATGGTGGGTGTCCAATCCGGTGTCACGACGGTGGTCGATCAGGGCGGACCATCATGCATGACCCTGCCGGGCTTCCGGCACTTCATTGCGGAAAAGGCCAAGTCGCGGACGTATGCCTTTCTATCGGCCTATTTGGTCGGGGGCCTGGAAGGACACTATTATCCCAATCTTTACAGCCCCGACGGCATCAATATCGACGCCACCGTGAAGGCGGCGACAGCCAACCGCGACATCGTTCGCGGCATCAAGGCCCATGCCGAGATCGGTGGCTTTGCCCGCTGGGGCATCCGCGTGATCGAGATGGCGGCCGAGATCGGCCGTCGGGCCGACCTTCCGGTCTATGTGCATTTCGGACAGCTGTGGGGTCTGCCGGAAAGCGGCACCAATGGCGAAGACGTCGACACGATTCTGGAACGGGTGATCCCGCTGCTCCGTGCCGGCGACGTCCTGGCGCACCCCTTCACGCGCCATCCCGGCGGCTTCGTCAATCGTGAAGGCGAGGTGCATCCCGTCATTCAGGCGGCGCTGGACAAGGGCCTGAAAGTCGACGTCGGCCACGGCAGCCACTTCTCCTACCGCCTTGCCCGCAAGGCGATTGCCGCCGGCATCATTCCGACCACCCTGGGCGCCGATATCCACGGCTACAATACGCATGTGCCGGCGCCGGCCGGAACACCCGACGAGCATGCCGACGACGAGAACCATCCTTTCGCAAGCCAGGCCAAGTTCAGCCTGGTCCAGGCGATGAGTTCGATGATGGCGCTGGGTCTCACCCTGGAGCAAGTGGTGCCGATGGTGACGTCGCACCCGGCCGAAATGCTCGGGCTTTCGGATGTCATCGGCACGTTGCGGCCCGGCACGGATGCCGACGTCACGGTGCTGACGCAAATGCGCGGCCGCTACATCTTGCGTGACAATGAGAAGACGGAAGTGGTTGCAGACAGCCTGCTACAGCCAGCGTTCTGCTTGCGCGCGGGCGAGCGCCATGATGCTATTGCGCCGATTCTGCCGCGCGCGGTAGCCGCATAGCCGCCGACGGCGGGATCGAGTGGAGACGGCAATTGATGTCTCAGGTTGAAAGCCCTCTCCCCTCGGGCGCAACTGCCGCCACCGTTACCGCCTGCCTGCCCGGCGCATTGCTGACCGGTGTGCCGACGCCTGAGCGCGTGGACGGCATGATCCGCGTGAAACTTGGGCCGATTTCGGCCGACTTCGGCGGTGCAGCGCGCATTGGGCGCGACCCTGAAAATCTCACTGGCCGGATCGTCGGAATGGGCAGCGATCAGCCCAGCCGGTCGTCCACCCAGGGCGAGATCCGCAATCATCTCGTGCCGATCAAGCAAGGCGCGGCGACACGCGTCGAGCTTTCGATCGGCAATGGTCTCAAAGGGATGCTGGCTCAGATCGGTAATAATCGCGCCCTTTGGTACGATTCTTGCTCGATCCGATCGGAGGATTTTTCATAGAGAGGGAGGGCTTCATGACAAATTCTGAACTGCGATCCGACATTCATAGTATCGAACCGATACCCGATGCTGATCGCGACTCAACCGGTTTGCAGCAGATGTGGATATGGGCCGGAGCCAACATCGCGCCGATCAATTGGGCGCTGGGAGCACTCGGCATCGTCCTCAAGCTCGGCCTTTGGGAGACCATCGGCGTCATCGTCATCGGCAACCTGTTGGGTTGCGCCATCTTCGCGGCGTTCACGGTGATGGGCCACAAGACCGGGGTCAACCAGATGGTGCTTAGCCGCTCCGCCTTCGGCCGCCGGGGCGCCTACCTGCCGAGCCTGCTGATGTTCCTGATGACGCTCGGCTGGATCGGTGTGAACACCTACTTTCCGGTCAAGATTTCAATGGCCATTTTGGGCCAGTTTGGGATACCGGACTCGCTGCTGATGACTTTCGTCGTCATCACCGTCGTGATGGTGATACAGGTCGCCATTGGAGTCTACGGCTTCTACGCAATCCGCACGTTCGAGAAGTACACGGTGCCCGTGACCATCGCTATCATGGTGCTGATGAGCATTCTGGCCTGGAGCCAACCCGGCGTTGTGAACTGGAATTTGACCAGCACCCTTCCGCCCGGCGCACATATGGCCATGCTGACCCTGCTGACGACGGCGATCGGGGTCGGCTGGGGGATCTCCTGGGTGACGTGGGCGTCGGACTATTCGCGCTTCGTGCCCCGCAGCGTCTCTTCGACCTCGGTGTTCTGGTATAGCTACATCGGAATGTTCGTACCATCAGTCTGGCTCGCTATTCTCGGCGCAACGATTGCGAGCGTGACGCTCGATACCGACCCGGCGAAGATGGTCAGCGCGGTGTTCGGCGGCGTGGCAAGCATCCTGGTGCTGCTGATGGTGCTGCACGGCCCGATCGCGACCAATATCCTGAACGTCTACTCCGCGGCGCTGGCCGCGCTCAGCATGGGCATCCGCCTGTCACGGACGGCGCTGGCGCTGATTGTCGGCGTCGTCGGCTACCTCGTCACCATCTACTTCATTTTCGCGCCCTCGTTCGCCAAGGCGTTCGACAACTGGATGATCAGCCTGTTGCTCTGGATGAGCCCGTGGGCAGGCGTGGTGATGGCCGACTTCTTCCTCAAACGGAAGAGCCACATCGATGTCGCCGAGCTCTACGCTTCGCCGAAAACAAGCGCCTATGGCGACATCAACTGGGGCGGCATCATCGCGTTTCTGGCGGGGCTGGTCGCCGGCTGGTCGGTGCAGGACGGACTCGTCCCTGCACTGCAGGGACCGATCTCCGGACTTCTGGGCGGGGCGGACCTCAGCTGGTTGTTCGGCATCGTGGTTTCGGGCGTTGTCTACCTGGCCATCGCAGGACGCGCCGCGAGCGTGCCCTCATTGGCCGCAACCGGAGCCGTCGTAAAATGACGCGCGAGGATTCCCTGCGAAAGCCGCTGGCCCGGGGAATTTTCGCCTGATAACAGGGGTTCGTGAACGACTGGCAGGCTGGTCACACAATGTGACAGGCCTGCCATCGCCGTTGGCACGCGCAAATTGCACCTACCTAACAGAGGACGCGATGTATTTTTCCTTGAAGACCTCGATCATTGGCGCGGCCGCGATCTGCCTGTCTTTTGGCTTCACACCTCAATCGAAAGCGGACGCCGCGAGCTGCCCTTCCCCAATACCGCTCGGGCTGACGACGGCGCTCACCGGCAATCTGGCGCTGCTCGGCACGCAAGCACGCAACGGCGTCGAATTCGCGGTCGATGAAATCAACGCCGGCGGAGGCATTGGCGGCAAGAAGCTGGCGCTGACCACCGAGGATACCGGAGCTTCGAGCACGGACGCGCTGAACACGATGAACCGTATTCTCGAAGGCAAGCCCCTTGTCATCTTCGGCTCGATGATCAGCCCGCACGTATTCGCCCAGACCGAGGTCGTCACCAAATCGGAAACGCCGTTCCTGGTCGGCGCAACCAATGGAAAGGTCACCGCGCAAGGCAGCAAATGGTTGTTTCGCACCCACGTCCACGACGGACAGCTCGCCGATCTTATTCCCGAATATCTGGTGAAGTCGCTCGGCAAGACCAAGCCCGGCATCATAGCCGTGGCGGATGACTATGGCCTGGGCGCTTCCAAGGGGATTCAGGCCTCGCTCGCCAAACTCAAGGTGTCGCCGGTGGCGGTGACCTCCTATGCGCCGTCCGACAAGGACATGAGTGCGCAGTTGCTCGAAATCAAGGACAAGGATGCCGACAGCCTGATCGTGTTCGGCCGGCCCGCCGACGTCACGCTGGTGATCAAGCAAATGAACGATCTCGGCATCAAGCTGACCACGATCGGCAACGCCAGCATCGTGGCGCAAACCACGCTCAACAACCTGTCGGCCGCAGAGGCCGACGGCACCTACGCCATCGGCGGCATGATCCCGCAAACCTCGACCGATGCAAAAATCCTGGATTGGTCGAAGCGCGTCCAGGACAAATACAAGGTGCCCGCCGACAATTTCACCGTGTCGTATTACGACACCGTCTATATGCTGAAATCGATCATCGAGAAGGTCGGCTGCGACAAGCCGGCGATCCGCGATGCACTGGCCGCCACCAGGGACTGGAAGGGCATGCTGATCTCCTATCAGGCCGATGCGCTGGGCGATCTCGCGCATACGCTCGGCATTTACCGCAACAAGGGCAAGACGCCGGAGCTGGCCGGCCCGATCAAAGAAAGCGGATACTGATCCCTTCATGGGCCAGCTCGTGGTCAATGGCCTGGCGCTCGGTAGCATCTACGCTCTCGTTGCACTGGGCCTGTTGCTGATCTTCAACACGGTGCAGATCGTCAACTTCGCGCAAGGTCAGCTGCTGATGCTTGGGGCTTTCATCGGCATCAGCTGCGCGGTGACGCATGAGTTGCCGGTAGCGGCGGCCTGGGCCATCACCATGGCGGCCATGGCGCTGGTCGGCATGCTGTTCATGGTGCTGGTCTATTTTCCGTTGCGCGGTCGTCCGGCATTTCTGGTCATCCTGACGACGATCGCGATGGGCATCGTGCTTGAGAACCTCGCATTGATCATCTGGGGCCCGCTGCCGGTCTCCTTGCCATCCCCAATCCACGGCCCGCCGTTACGTTTCGCCGGCGTCGTCATTTCGATGCATCAGCTTTTCATTTTCGGCACCCTCGCCGTGATCCTGCTGCTGCAATTTTTCTTCCTGACCAGGACACGGTTCGGAATCCTGATGCAGGCGACCGCACAGGATCTGCACACCGCGCGGCTGGTCGGCATTCCCGTGAACCGCACCATTGCGGTTGCTTTCGCCTTCGGCGCGGTCCTGTCGGGGATCGCAGGGCTCTTGGTCGCGCCGATTTTCCTCGCCGAACCCACCATGGGAGGCAGTCTCGGCTTGAAGGGATTCGTGGTCAGCGTGATCGGCGGCTTCGGCAATCTGCCGGGCGCGGTGATTGGCGGCTTGTTTCTTGGCCTCGTCGAAACCTTCGGCGCCCGTTACATCTCGTCGAACTTTCGCGACGCATACGCCTTCATCGTCATGATCACCGTTCTCATCGCCTGGCCGCGTGGCCTGTTCGGCGAGAAGAGCAGCGAGAAGGTCTGAGATGAAAACGTCGTGGGTCAAGAGCTGGCCTATTCTCGCGGCAGGCGTCGCTCTGACGCTTCCAGCCATCGCCCAGGACGGCTACATCATCCAGCTTCTCAATATCGCAATCCTGAATGCGATCGTCGTGCTCGGGTTGAATTTTGTGACGGGGTGGGCCGGCCAGATCAACTTCGGACAGGCCGCGTTCTACGGGTTGGGCGCCTATACCACGGCGATCGCAACCAAATCCGGCCTGCCATGGATCGCGACACCTTTCCTGTCGGTCGTCGTCGTGATCGCGGCGAGCCTCATGCTCGGCCTGCCGACCATGCGCCTGCGCACCTATTATCTGGCAATGACCACCATAGGCTTTGGCGAAATCGTCCGGCTGATCATCGTGCATTGGGAACCGGTCACCGGGGGCACCTCCGGCTTGCGGGCCATTCCGGGTATCAGCATTTTCGGGATCGGGCCCCAGGGTCAAGTGCAGCATTACTACCTGTTGATCGCAACGCTGGTGCTAGCCGTCACGATCGCAACACGCGTCCGCAATTCGGTTTTCGGCCGTGCGATGATCGCGACCAGGGACAGCGAAATCGCGGCCGAGCAAAGCGGTGTCGATACCACCAGGACCAAGCTGCTTGCCTTCATGATTGGCGCGGCCTATGCGGGGCTCGCGGGATGCCTCTACGCGTCTTCGATCCGCTTCATCAGTCCCGACAGCTTTTCCGGTACGCAAGCGATCCTGCTGATGACCATGCTTATTGTCGGCGGCATGGGCTCGATCGCTGGCGGCGTCATCGGCGCGCTGGCCTTGACGATCCTGCCCGAGGCGCTCCGGTTTCTGGGTCAATGGTATCTCGTGCTCTATGGCCTCGGCGTCATCACCGTCATCGCGCTGGCTCCGGGAGGCCTGGCATCGCTCGCATCGCAACTGCAACTACGCCGGGCGGGCGCGCGTTGACCCCGGAACCGATCATTATCGCCCGGGGTGTGACGCGACGGTTTGGCGGCCTCGTCGCCCTCGATGGCGTCGATCTCGACATACCCAAAGGCATTGTGCAGGCCATCATCGGCCCGAATGGTTCAGGCAAGACCACGTTGCTGAACGCGCTGAGCGGCGCCTCGCACGCCGACATCGGCTCCATTCGCGTCAGTGGTCGTGAGATTTTTCGTCTCAAGCCGCATCGGATTGCGCGGCTCGGCCTGGCACGAACATTCCAGAACATCAGGATCTTCGAAAATCTGAGCGTGATTGAAAACGTGAAGGTAGCGGCTGCCTGCAACAGGCCGACGTCGCTTTTCGACGTCCTGACATCGAATAGGCGGCACAGGCACCTGGAAGCCGAAATCGATCGTGGCGCGCGCGAGGCGCTTCAGATTGTCGGCCTGGACACCCGCGCCGATGACCGCGCCGCGCAATTGCCCTACGCGCAGCAACGTCTCCTGGAGATTGCGCGGGCGCTGGCGTCAAGACCGAGTGTTCTGCTGCTCGACGAGCCGGCTGCAGGCATGAATATGACTGAAAGCATGACGCTCCTGGACACCATCGCCAGGCTCAAGAGCCGCGGCATCACTATTCTTCTGGTCGAGCACAATGTGCGGCTGGTGATGGGCATCAGCGACCGTGTTGCGGTGCTTGATTTCGGCAAGAAGATCGCGGAAGGCGCGCCTTCCGAAATCCAGCGCAATCCATTGGTGATCGAGGCCTATCTCGGCAGGCGGCATCGCCATGCTTAAAATCGATAACTTGAGGGTTTCCTATGGTCACATCGAAGTCTTGAAAGGCATTTCGTTCAGCGTCGAGATGGGTGAAATCGTCGCCCTGATCGGCGGCAATGGCGCCGGCAAGACCACGACGCTGAGCACGATTTCCG
>Ga0210394_10008251_pt1 | contig 10779 bp, 7 predicted proteins | sample IncBWC12MmetaG_FD_160121 | JGI IMG/M metagenome (GOLD analysis project Ga0210394, IMG submission 160121) | Forest soil microbial communities from Barre Woods Harvard Forest LTER site, Petersham, Massachusetts, United States - Inc-BW-C-12-M | ecosystem: Environmental > Terrestrial > Soil >... | reverse complement strand
TGCACGCAAAGCAAGGCAGCCACTACCTTGCCGCGACGTTTGCCGGGCATCCCGATCATGCCGCCGCGGGGAAGCTCGTCAGCTTCGTAGCGGGGCCGCCGGAAATCATCGAGCGCTGCCGGCCGGTTCTCGACGCCTACACCGGGCGGCTCATCTTGATCGGGGACACGCCGGCGCTCGCGGCCAGTTTCAAGCTGACTGTGAATTTCTTCGCGGCGTGCCTGCTCGAAACCATGGGAGAAGCGTTCGTCTTCGCGGAAAAGCAGGGACTGAATCTGGAAACCGTGAGCGGAATGCTTAAGGATTTGTTGCAGCATCCCGCAATGCCCAGATACCTCGACAAAATTCGGACGGGCAGCTTTGACGAGGTTTTGGGCTCGACGCTGGACGGCGTGGGATCGAAAGACCTCCGGCTGATCCTGGAGACGGCGGCTGCGGCCCAGACTCCTCTTCCGATTGCGAGCCTGGTTCGCGACAACATTCTGGCGGCGCAGGCGCGCGGGCTGGGCCAGTGCGATTGGTCCGTCTTCACAGAAATCGCCCGGCTGAACGCTGGCCAGGAGCGCGCCAAGCAAAAGGTGAACACGGCGTAAGGCTCGCTAACTTGGACGCCGCGCGCGCGAGTCGCTCGCCTGTTCGTACGAATGCGCGATCCGTAGCAGTGACGCTTCCTCAAACGGGCGGCCGATGATTTGCAAGCCGACCGGCAGGCCTTCGCGCGTAAATCCGCAGGGCACGGAAATCGCGGGCAAGCCCGTGAAATTGGCGGGGCGGCAGTGTCCGACGATCGCCGCGCGCACGCCGATTTCTTCTCCGTCGATCCATACGGACTCGGCGCCGATGGGCGGCGCGGGAACGGGGACCGTGGGCGCGACGACGGCGTCGACGGACTGGAATGCCGCATCAAATTCGGCCAGCAGGCGCTTTCTCACATCGAACCCGGCGAGATAACGATGAGCGGGAACCTTCGCGCCTGCTTCGATGCGATGGCGGACCTCTTCGCCGTAGTCGGAGGCGCGGGAAGGAAAGTATCCGGCGGCTTCGTGGACGTGAAGGGCTTCAGCGAGCGAAATTTCCGTCGCTGCGTCGAGTGATTCTTTCAAATGCGGGAGGGAAACTTCCGTCACAATTGCGCCGCGATTTTCCATGGCCCGCAGGGCGGCTTCGGCGATTCTGCGCACTTCAGGATCCACCTTCTCCCAATAGTGCTCGCGCGGGCGACCCAGCCGAAATTTGCGCAACGGTTTCTTCAGCGCCGCGCGGAAATCTTCCACTGGCTTCGGTGACGAGGTCGGGTCAAGAGGATCGCGCCCGGCGATTGCGCCGAGCAAGATTGCAGCGTCCGCGACGCTGCGAGCGATCGGACCGACATGATCGAGCGAGGGAGAGAGCGGCATTGTACCGAAGACGCTGACGCGCCCGAAGGTCGGCTTCAATCCGAGGGCGCCGCAGAACGCAGACGGCACACGGATTGAGCCGCCCGTATCGGTGCCGATGGAAGCCGTGCATAGGCCGGCGGCGACTGCGGCGGCGGAACCGGCGCTCGATCCGCCGGAAATCCGGTCCGGCGCCCACGGATTGCGCACGGGCCCATAGTGCGCGTTGCCGCCGGTAATCCCGTAGGCAAATTCGTTCAGGTTCGTTTTGCCAAGCAGCACGGCGCCCGCGCGCGCCAGTTTCCGCACCGCGGTCGCATCCTCCGCTGGAATAAATTCACGCAGGATCTTCGAGCCGGCGGTCGAGCGAATGCCGCGGGTCCAAATGTTGTCTTTGATCGTGATCGGTATCCCGAGGAGAATAGAATTTCCCGGGCGCGAGCTGCGCGGACGCATCAGCTGCTTCTCCGCGCGACGCGCCGCCGCGAGCGCTGCCTCGGCCGTGACCGTCAGGAACGCGTTCAGCGCTGGATTGCGCTGTTCGATGCGCCGCAGAAACGTCTCGGTGAGCTCGACGGGCGAAACTTTGCGTTTCGCGAGCAGTGATGCGAGTTGCTCGATCGTGGCGAACGCGAGAGATTCTTCGTTCTTCATGGGCCGGCTAGAACAGCTTCTCCTCCCGCCGCAGATTTCCAAACGTGCCGATGTTGGCGATATTCAGCGAAACGCGAAATTGATTCTCGGTGCGGATTTGCCCGAGGGAAAGGCGCCGGTACTCGAACGAAATTCCGCAACACGATCCGTTATAGCTGATTTCGACGAAGTCATTCTGCAGGATATTTTGCTTGATGTCATAGCCCACTCCACCACCGACGCTCCAGCCGCGCCGATAGGACTCGCCGTACCCGGCCTGCACGCGGAACTGGTTCGCCGCCGGCTGCAGGATCGCATTGTTCGGAGGCAGAGCCTCCACCGCGGTGTTGTCGACGGAAAATTCCGCGACGGAGAAATTCACATTGTCCGTGGCGCGGATTTTCAAGAGCGCCTCCGCCGTGCTGATGCGGTGGCGCAGTGTGTCGAGGTCGAATCGAATCTCCGCGTCATATCTCCCGCCCGGAGTGATGATGAGATCGCTGTCGATCGGGGAAAAGCGGCGCGGTTCGTCCGCAAAGGCAAACGGCGTGATGATGTCCAGCGCCTGAAACACGTTGCGCGAGTCGGGAACAAGCGCTCCTCCGAACGTCGGATCGAAATAGTAGGCCTGCATGATTTTCCAGGTGACCACGTCGTCCGCTGGGGCGTCACCGTGGCGATGAAACAGGCGCTGGGTGATCGAGTATACGAAGTCGTTCGTATCCGTGAGAGTTTCATCTTCGTCGAAGAGAACGAATTGGGCGAAATCGTGCACCCCCCGCACGTAGTTATATTCGATTTCCGGTTCGATTGTGTGTTTCCATTTTCCGCTTTTTGTTTCCCAGACGCGATCGAGGACCGGAGGGCGAAGATCGACGTTCACCTCCTCGGTGGTGCGATGAGTCAGCAAACCCTGGAACGCGCTTCCAACTAATTCGCCGCCGTAACTGGTGGCGCGCGCGGTGAAGCTCGTCGTGGCTCCGAGCCACGATCCCAGGCGCAGGGGAATGACGACGCGCGGCGCCACTTCCGAGCGCTCGACAAATTCAGGCGTGTCGATTCCAGGCACGACGGTTTGTACGCCCGTCGTCGAGTTTGTTACGAGATTTTCGTAATCGCGATGCGCGGCGCCCGCGAACATGTCAAAGCCGAAATAGATGGGCAGGCGTTTCCACGGGGCTTGGTCGACGGAGCTGAACCGGGCTTCCGGAGCGCTTCGCACGTCGGCGCTGACTTGCGGTTGCGCGTTGATGAAGTTCTTGTAGCTGGTCGCGGCGAAATCGACGCTGAAGCCGCGATAGTTGTTCGTGAGGAACCCGGCGTTGCGCACTTCGGAGTTCACGGCTTCGCCGAACGTGGGCGCGAACGCCAGTTGAAAAATCAGCGAGGTAAGCTGGTTGACGCTCGCGACGCCGCGCCATCCGTCGGGCAATTGCGCGTCCACCTTTAATTGATCGCTGTGACCGCCCTGGCTGACCAGCGTGGATTCCGGCACGCCCGCGGAATTGAGCACCGGATTCCCCTGCGCATCGAGCACTGGCGCGGGCAATCCCCGGTCAATCACGCCGAAGTATCTCGCCGAAATGGAAACGTTCTCCCAGGGCTTGGCGCGCAAATCAAAGTTTTGCTGCCAGCCGCGCTTGCTGAGGTAGGCCAGGCCCAGCGAGGTATCACCCCAATCGCGCGGCGCCCAGTAGTAAGCGTCGCCGAAGACAAACCCTTTCACGGACGTATCGGCGAATTCCGGGATCAAGAATCCGGATTTCCGCAGGCGCCGCCCGGCAGGCACGGACGCGTACGGAAAGTAAAAGAGAGGAATGCGGAAGAGCCGAAAGTTAGCGTTGAGCATGGCCACCGAACGATCCACGTCGAGCGTGGCGTGCGAGGTGGAAAATTTCCAGCTCGGATTATCCGGCTCGCACACGGTCAGCCAGGCTTCATCGATCGAATAGGTGCGTGGATCGAGACGGCGGACTTCCTTCGCGTCAAAGGTGAGCGGATTCGGCGAAACCAGAAGATTGGCGTTGGGCGGGTGCATCACACGGACTTCGCCGCGCACATGCTCGAACGAGCCCGCTCCCGTTTGCACGTTGAATTGCGCGGAATCGGCGGTGAGGTGCTGCGTGTCCACGTCGAATACCACGTGGCCGCTCGCGGAGGCATTGTACGTTTTTGTGTTGTACTGCACGTGATCGGCGCGCAGCGTAAAATTTTTGTACTGAATTTCTACTTTGCTGTCGGCGAAGTACGTGTCACCTTCTTTCCTCTGCTGTTCGGCTTCGAGGCGCACAGTAGTCTGGGTTGCAGGAGCGGGAGAAATTGCTTCCTGCGCGGCAGCCGCGCGAAGCACGAAAAGGACTAACGTTGCACCGAAAACGGCGCGACGCAGCGCCACAAGATTGAATCTGCAAACCGACCTCGTCGGTTGGTGCGACCGATCGTCCGGAAGTAAGGCAAGGCGAAAAGAGGCGGGTAAAGGCATCGTTGCAAATAGTTCGTTAGACTAGCATTCCCTCCTGAGGCTTACAACGATTCGACGGATCGTGATTCGCATCTCCCGTTATTCGTCTGGCGCTACGACGCCTCGCTGAATTCTAGACTCTTCCCGCAGTGCATCATATAGATTGCGAATCGCCCGCGAGGGCTGCCTGGGTTATCGAGTACGCGACACTCCCATGCAAATGTACTCATGGGTTCGCGCACGCTGATGGAGAATGTCCGCGACTCCCGACTTCCGTTCGGCGAGACATCCGCAGCGCAAAACGGAACGGTGATAAAAACCTGTCAGCAGTGCGGCGCCGTGAACGGCGATCCGTCCGAAGTGTGTTGTTTCTGCGATGCTCCCCTGGGCGGCCTCGAACACCCGTCTCTCCCGAGGCGGGTGACCACTCTTACCGATGCCAAGCTAGCCGCCGGCACGGAATGGCGGCGCGAAGTTTCCAGCAGGCTGCACGACTATCGCGTGCGCCGCCAGGGCCTCGCGGCGAGCGACGTGCAAACCGCGCTGCCTTTCGACTGCGCTTCCGGCGGCAGCTACGAATCCTCGGGCTCCAGGGCCGGATTTGCAGCGGCCGCGGCCGCAACCGCGGCAGCGCCCGCTCCAGCCCCGGCTAAGAAGGCCAACGTCCCCCGGAAGCAGGATCCGGAGCGATTCGAAATCTCCATCCCCATGATGGGGACTTCCGTTGCCGCCAATGAGGGCTGGCAACCGACTCCGCGCGCCGGTGAGGGAGACACCCACGCGAGTCTCTCCGTGGCGCCGCTCGCGGACCGGCGCAAGGCTGCGGCGGTGGATGCCGCGCTGCTGATTTTCAGCTACGGAGGGATGCTCGCCTTGTTTACAGTGCTCGGCGGCCACATTGGCTTTAACAAACTTGATTTGACGGTCGCCGGCGCCACCTTCGCGCTATTCTATGCCCAATATTTCGCCCTTTTCACGGTTTTCGGCGGTTCCACCCCGGGCATGATGCTCCGCCGCCTCCGGGTGGCCAGCTTTGAAGGCGGAACCCCAACCTCACGGCAGATGGCATGGAGAAGCTTTGGGTACCTCATCTCGGCAGGCACCTGCTTCCTGGGGTTTATCTGGTCGCTGTGGGACGATGACCAGCTGTGCTGGCAGGATCGGATCTCTCGGACCTATCTCACGCCGGTTGAGGAACTTACAACTCAGCACTCGAAACCCTCCCACGCAGAGTGAAACCTGCAACCTTTCCAGGAAACGTGCCAAGAATCGACGCGCATCCGACGAGTGAGTCGTGCTATCATGGCGTGAGTTTACCTTCACGCATGGGGCTAACCGAATGAGCCGCCTCGCCAAAGTATCCGTCGTTGCACTCTCAGTGGTCGTGTTCCTGTACGTGGGCCTTGGCTACGTCCTGGGCAAGACCACGGACGACAAATCCTACCGCTCGTTGAGCGTCTTCGGCGAGGTCCTCCAGCACATCCAGGAAGACTACGTGGATGATCCCAACATGTCCGTGGTGACCTCCGGGGCCATGCACGGGCTGCTGGAATCGCTGGATCCCTTGTCCGGCTACCTGAGCCCACGCGAATATGCCGACTACCGCGACCGCATGAAGAACGGCATACACGGCGAAACGGGGATGACGGTTTCCAAGCGCTACGGCTACATCGTGATCGTCTCGGTCGTCCCGGACGGTCCCGCGGAGAAAGCCAGCTTGCGCGGTGGCGAGATCCTGGAATCGATCGGCGGATTCAACACACGCGACATGTCGGTGGGACAAGCCAATTCGCTCTTGATGGGCGCTGCCGGCACGCCAGTGAAAGTAGCGGTGATTCGCCGTGGGAAGACGGAGCCACAGGAAGTGACCGTCAACCGCGCAGTAGTTGGCGGGCAACACATTGTCGCGGATAAGGTCAGTGATGATGTCGCGTACGTGCGCCTGCCGGCGATGGACCCCGCGGACGTTTCCGAATTGCACGACAAGCTGGCGCAATTCGATAAGCAGGGGATCCGCAAGCTGTTGCTCGACCTGCGCGATTGCACGCGCGGAGACGTGTCCGAAGCGATTGTCGCCGCGCAATTCTTTTTGACGTCGGGGAAGATCGCATCGCTCGAAGGGCAGACCGTCACCCATAAAGATTTCGAGGCTGAGGCGGACAAAGCGGTTTGGCATTCGTCCGTGGACGTTTTGATTTCGCCGAGCACTTCGGGCGCCGCGGAAGTCCTTGCCGGAGCAATCAAGGGAAACAAGCGCGGCGATTTGGTTGGCGAGCGCACCTTCGGCTCCGCTTCCGAGCAAAAAATTATTCCGCTGGATGATGGCGGAGCTTTGATCCTGACGGTTGCGTTTTACTCCACGCCGGACGGCAAGTCCATCGTCGAGGACGGCGTGGCTCCCACGGTTGAGGTTCGACCCAAAGTGGTTGATCAGTCCGCGGAACCCACCGACAAGGAAGAAGAGCTGCCGGCGCCGCTTGGTCCCGGCCAATTGCCCAAGCCGGACGATCCGGTTTACAACAAGGCTCTTGAACTCATCAAGGGCGGCGAGGCGCAGAAGGCTGCCTGAAGTGTGAATCGCCGTCCGGATGTGCCCGGCCAATTTTCCGTTCGTAATTTCCCGCTGAATTTTTCCGCACTTTTCTTTGTTTTCGTAGTCCTGCTTTTTTCTCTCGGCTGCAAGAAAAAATCCACGCCTCTGAGCAACGTCGCGATCCGGAATATCACTCGTGAATTTGTGTTTGCCGCGCGCAACGCGAGCGGCGGGCGCGCCGAGGTGGGAATGAGGCCGGAATACGCACCCCGCCAAGCGGGAAAGCAGCCGGCGCTCGCTGCCGACCTCATCTACATTACCGTGCCGCCGGCCAGTGCGGGAGCGCCCGGCCGCGCCATGCATGACTCGATTGTCGCGGAACTTGGGCGAGTCGCGGAGTTTCATCATTTGCAGCGTGTCGAAAGGCCGGGCGCACCGGGCCTCGAGCGCTTCGACTACGTGTCGAACGGGCGGCGAACGCAATCGATCCACCTTGTTACGCCACTGCCTGCGCAGGCGAGCGCGCCGGCCGTGGCCGGGCGGGCGCGGCTCGCTGTCGTGATCGATGATCTTGGAAACGACCGCGCGCAAGCCGACTCCCTCTTCCGGCTGACTTATCCGCTAACGATTTCCGTGCTACCCCACGAGGCGAACTCGAGCGAAATTGCGGAAGAGGCGCACCGGCGCGGTTACGAAGTGATGCTGCATCTGCCCGTGGCCTCAAACAGCGGGAACAGGGAAGAAGCGATCGAGCTGCATCCGGGGATGACGGCGGACGCCGTTGACAATACGTTCGCGGCGATGCTCGACACGGTTCCTTACGCCGCGGGCGTCAACAATCACGAAGGCTCGCTGGGCACCGCCGATCAGCAACTGATGGACGAACTAATGCCTCTGCTGCGCCGGCACAACTTGTTTTTTGTCGATAGCCGCACAACCGCGGCGACCGTGGCAGAAACGACCGCGCGAGCGGCGGGCGTGCCGGCTGCGCGAAGAAATGTGTTTCTGGACGACGAGCAATCCGTTCCCGCCATCCGCAAACAATTCGAGCTGGCGATTCGCGACGCCCGGGAAAAGGGCTTGGCGCTGGCGATCGGGCATCCGCATCCGGAAACGCTCGAGGTGCTCAGCGAGATGCTGCCGGAAGCGGAACGCAAAAAGGTTCAACTGGTCTTTGCGTCCGATCTGGCGCGGTGATTTGAGCAAGTTGTAGCGCCTGCCTTGGCGTCAAATGCTCCCAAGTTGATAAGCAGATTGTTTACGATGTGCGCTGATATGCCGTGAGGATATCCGGCAACGAAATGACGCCCTCTAGCTTACGCGATCCGGCGCGCCCGACCACGGGCAACAGCGCGTGCCCCGGAATAAATCGAAGCGCGTCGTCCAGGCGCTGATCGGGGTGCAGGACAGGCAGGCGCGCGGTGGAGAGAACTTCACGCAACTGCGTATCCTTTGGGTTTGCCGCTGCCATGGCGGTCAATTCCTTTGTGGAGATTCCCGCCCAGCGTCCAGTGGAAAAGCGAACGAGTAGCGTTTCTTCGGTGGAGGTTGCGGCAATTTCGAGCGCGTGCGCCAGGGTGTCGCTCGCCTGCAAAGGATGGACGTCCGGCCTGCGCATGGCGTCCTCGACGCGTAGCACGATTTGCTCGCGCTGCTCCTCCATCGAAGGCAATTCCAAACCGTCCTGTTTCGCGAGGAGATCGAATAGCGCGACATCCTGATACGCGCGTGAAATGACGTACGCGATGGTGTTGGAAATCATGACGGGCAGGACGATCGAGTAGCTGCCCGTGGTTTCGACGACCATGAACACCGACGTGATCGGCACGCGCAGGAATCCCGCAAAGAAAGTTCCCATTCCGACAAGCGCAAACGGAGCGACCGACGCGCCGATCTGCGGGAAAAAGTGATGCTCGAGCCCGCCGATCGCTCCGCCGATCATCGCGCCGATGAAAAGGGTCGGCGCGAACATTCCGCCCGGCGTGCCGCTGACGAACGAAAGGCTCGTTGTCAGAATTTTCGCGAATCCAAGAATCCCCAGAATTTCCCACGTGTATTGATTGTGGAGCGCCTGGTCGATGTAGGGATAGCCCGTTCCCATAGCTTCCGGGAAACGCAGGCCGACGAAGCCGATCAGGAGTCCAGCGGCGGCAGGCTGAAAGTAGTACGTCCATTCCGGCAGGGCGCGAAGCTTCGGGCGAAAGTACGCGATGATTTTCGTGAAGGCGACGGAGAGCCCTCCGCTAACGACTCCCAGCACAGCATAGGCGATCAGTTCGGCGGGATTGCCGAGCGTGTACGGGGGAACGCCGAACATCGGCGCGCCGCCGAGAAAGAATCGCATCACGAGCGCGCTCGAAACCGCTGCCAGGACGATCGCTCCCAGCGCGGCGGCGCTCCAGGTGCCGAGCACTTCCTCAATCACGAATAAGATCGCGGAAATGGGCGCGTTGAACGCGGCTGCCAGACCCGCCGCAGCGCCCACGGGGGCGATCAGCCGCAGCCTGTCCCTCGAAAGTCTCAAGCGTCTGCCGAGTGCGGACGCGATTCCCGCACCCATCTGCAAGGAAGGATCTTCCGGGCCGAGCGACTGACCGCTGCCAATGGCGAGCGAGCAAGTTAGAAATTTCCCGATGACCGTGCGAAACGGCACATAGCCGTCGAAGACGTAAACAGCCGCCTTCGTCTGGTTCACGCCGCTGCCACGCGCCGCGCGAAAGAATTTCTGAACCAGAAAAGCCACGACGAGTCCGGCTATCGACGGCACGAGCAGCAGGCGCAAATGCGACGGGGCCAGGGTGGCGCCAAACAAGCTGAGGCGGATTCGTTCGATCGCGATGCGGAAGGCAACTACGGCCAATCCGGAGAGCACCCCGATTACGATCGCCAGCAGAAGGAATAGATTCCCCTCGGAGAGAGAGAACGAGCGCCCGGCGAACGTCAACCATTTCCGCCTCGGGAGAGCCGCCCGCGCGGGCGCATCCATCTTCGACGCGGGAATCTTAGAGCCGTTCAAGGAGGCATCTCTCTGTGCATTTATTATATCGTGAAGCGATATTCATGGATCGTTGCAACGCCACTCAAGGATAATTCATTCCGAGAAGAAAATGCGTGGTTTTGGCGGCAGAAGCATCAGGCCGACACGAAGACACAAAAATCTCTATAAGGCGCGGCGTCAGACGCACCGCGCTTATCCTAAGTCAACTGGTGAAAACAAAATCCCGGGGCAAGGTCTGGGAAGGAATGCAGCGCAAACAGCGCGCCCAACTTCAACTCTACAAGCGATGCTGGGTGAATCGACAGGGATTAACACATCCCCGAAGCCTCTGGGACGGCTCCAAAACAGCGACGAGACACCCAGCCCGCACGTTTCGTTCAAATTTGCGATTCGCGAAGCGAGGCTTAGCCGAGCACCGCGTCCTTGAGAGCCTTCGCCGCGCGGAGACGAACCACCGTCTTGGCCTTGATCTTGATCGCTTCGCCCGTCTGCGGATTGCGGCCCATGCGCGCCTTGCGATGCGCCTTCACCACGCGGCCAATGTTCGGGATAACGAACTTGCCCGCGCCGCCCTTGGCTTCCTTGACCGCCAACTTGAACAGTTCTTCGAAGAACTGCGCCGCGACCTTCTTGGGTGTGCCGACCTTGTCGGCCATGTGCGCGACGATCTTGGACTTGCTCAATGGTTTTGCCATCTAGTTTCTTTCTCCTCCTCAGAATTGAGACTTCTCATGTGCCGGCACGCCCGGAAGCGTTCGAGCCACGCACGGCGAGCACT
>Ga0210394_10008250_pt1 | contig 10782 bp, 5 predicted proteins | sample IncBWC12MmetaG_FD_160121 | JGI IMG/M metagenome (GOLD analysis project Ga0210394, IMG submission 160121) | Forest soil microbial communities from Barre Woods Harvard Forest LTER site, Petersham, Massachusetts, United States - Inc-BW-C-12-M | ecosystem: Environmental > Terrestrial > Soil >... | reverse complement strand
GTTGGCAAGGTGCCGCTCGATCGCTTCCTCCAGGATCCTGGTGTTGGTCACGAACACATCGTCGCCTACCAGCTGGATCTTCTGTCCCAGCGCGCGTGTCAGTTGCGACCAGCCGTCCCAGTCGGACTCGCTCATGCCGTCCTCGATGGTGATCACGGGAAAGCGCTCGGCGAGGTCCGCGAGGTAGCGGGTGAACTCGGCGGCCGAAAAGCTGCGGTGCTCGGACTCGAGCTCATAGCTGTCGTCCTTGAAGAACTCCGAGCTCGCCACGTCGAGCCCCAGATACACATCCGTCCCCGGCCGGTAGCCGGCCTTCTCGATGGCCTGCAGGATGAGCTTGAGCGCCGCCTCGTTCGACTCCAGATTCGGTGCAAAGCCGCCCTCATCCCCCACCGCGGTGGACAGTCCCCGTTCGGCGAGCAGCTTCTTGAGGGTGTGGAACACCTCGACGCCGTAGCGCAGCGCCTCGCGGAACGTGGGTGCGCCCACGGGGAGGATCATGAACTCCTGGATGTCGAGGCTGTTGTTGGCGTGCGCGCCGCCGTTGATGATGTTCATCATCGGCACGGGCATGACCGGCTCGCGGGCGCCGCCGATCAGCCCGCCGAGATAGCGGTACAGCGGCGCGCGCGCGTCGTTCGCCGCCGCGTGGGCGTTGGCGAGGGACACGCCGAGTATGGCGTTGGCGCCGAGCCGGCTCTTGTTCTGCGTGCCGTCGAGCTCGATCATGCGCCGGTCGATCTGTGCCTGGTCGCGTGGGTCCTGGCCCAGGAGCGCCGAGCGCAGCTGCGTGTTCACGTGCTCCACCGCCTTGAGCACGCCCTTGCCGCCGTAGCGCTTCTGGTCCCCGTCGCGCAGCTCCACCGCCTCGCGCGTGCCGGTGGAAGCGCCCGAGGGCACCGCCGCTCTGCCGAGCACGCCGCTGTCCAGGATCACGTCGGCTTCGACGGTGGGGTTGCCGCGCGAGTCGATGATCTCGCGCCCGCGGATGTCGGTGATGCGGCTCATCGTCTGGAGTTCCTCACAGCAGGGATTCTTCGAAGGGCACTTTCTTCACCGCCCGGTCGAGTTCGCACAGCGTGCCGAGCAGCGGCTCCATGCGATCGAGCGGCCAGGCGTTCGGACCGTCCGACAGCGCTGCTGCCGGGTTGGGGTGCGTCTCCATGAACAGCCCCGCCACCCCGGCGGCAACCGCTGCGCGTGCCAGCACCGGAATGAACTCGCGCTGGCCGCCGGAAGAGGAGCCCTGCCCGCCCGGCAGCTGCACCGAGTGGGTGGCATCGAACACCACCGGGCAGCCGGTGGCGCGCAGGATCGACAGCGAGCGCATGTCGGATACCAGGTTGTTGTAGCCGAACGAGAAGCCGCGCTCGCACACGAGAATCGCCTGGTTGCCGGTCGAGCGCGCCTTGTCGACGACGTTCTGCATCTCCCACGGCGAGAGGAACTGACCCTTCTTGATGTTGACCGGCTTGCCCTGCGAGGCGGTGTTGAGGATGAAGTTCGTCTGGCGGCACAGGAACGCCGGGGTCTGCAGCACATCGACGACCGCGGCCACTTCCGCCAGCGGGGTGTCCTCGTGCACGTCGGTCAGCACCGGCACGCCGATAGCGCGGCGCACGTCGTCGAGAATCTTGAGGCCCGCCTCGATCCCCGGGCCGCGGAAGCTGGCGCCGGATGAGCGGTTGGCCTTGTCGTAGGAAGCCTTGAAGATGAAGGGGACGCCGAGCCGGGTCGTGATCTCCTTCAGCCGGCCGGCGATCTCCTGGGTGAGGGTTGCGCCCTCGATGACGCACGGGCCTGCGATCAGGAACAGCGGCCGCCCGGCCCCGACCTCATGTCCATTCAACTGCATGCATGCGACCTATGCGACGTTGAGTCATAATACGTTAAACGTAGCACTCTCCGGCGAGGTTTGGCGTGACCGAGCTGACCGCCGCGGAACGCGGGTCGACGGTGACGGCACGTGCGGTGAGCGTGCGCGACGGGCACGACGGCCTCGGCGTGCGTCCGATCGAGCTCAGCACCGACATCATAACCAGCGTCGAGGGCATTCGTGCACTGCGGCCGGACTATGAGCATCTGTATCGGCTCACCGGCAACACGCTGCCATTCGCGGTGCAAGAGTGGCATCTGAGCTGGTGCGCCCATTTTCTGATCAGTAACCCGCACCTCCAGGATGAGCCGCGATTCTGTGTCCTGCGCAACCGCAGCGCAGACTGCGTCGCGATCGTGCCGCTGATCTTCACCCGGCGGCGTATCGGGCCGCTGCGCTTAGCCACCGTGGATCTGCTGGGTGACGATCCTGGACTCACCGAGATCCGCAGCCCCCTGATCGAGCCGGGCTACGAGCGGCTGACCGTGCGCGCGGTACACGCTAGCCTCGCCGGGCTTGGAGACTGGGATTGGATTCTATGGCGCGGGGTCACCGGGCCATTGGCCGAGGCCATGGCGCTTGAGACTGCGCCGCGTTGGCAGCCGGGCACCGAGGACTACGTGCTGGATCTGCCGCCGACTTGGGAGCAACTGCGCGCCGGCCTGCAGCGCAATGTCCGTGAAGCACTGCGGCACTGCTACAACTCCCTGAAGCGCGATGGTCACGCATTCGAGTTCCTGGTAGCGCGCGAGCCCGAAGAGGTTCTTCGGGCACTGGGTCGCTTTCTGGAGCTGCACGCCATGCGCGCCGACATGGCGTGGGGCGCGAAACATCCCAACCGGTTTGCCAGCCGGTCGTCACAGGATTTTCTCTACGACGTCTGCGGCCGGCTGGCGGCGCGCGATGCGGTGAGAGTGTTCCAGCTGCGGATCGGCGCGGAGATCGTCGCCTCGCGAATCGCGTTTGCCATCGCCGATAGCGTCTATCTGTACTATTCGGGTTTCAATCCGGCCTGGGCGCGCCACAGCGTAATGACCACCACCGTGGCTGAAGCGCTCAAGTACGCGATAGCAAACGGCTTCAGGACGGTGAATCTCTCACCTACCGCTGAACAGTCAAAAATCCGCTGGCGGCCGCGCCTGGTAGAGTTCCAGGCGGCGTTCGTGCCGCGCGCAGCCCTGCGCTCGCGAATCGCCTTCCACGCCTATCGCGTGGCAATGTCCCAGCGTGGCAGGCCGGCGCAGCTGCTGAAGAGCCTGTTGTCGGCGTATCGCAAGTGAAAGTGAATCGCCTGGCGCCCGGCAGCGCGCGGCCGGCCGTGCGCGTCACGCGCCCGCGGCCTGCGGGAGCTGCGAGGCGCGCTGCGCGCGCGCCGCCCGGACGAAACCGGCGAACAACGGGTGCCCGTCGCGCGGGGTGGAGGTGAACTCCGGGTGGAACTGCGTCGCCAGGAACCACGGGTGGTTGGGCAGCTCGATCACCTCCACCAGGCCGTCGCGCGAGAACCCCGAGAAGCGCATGCCCGACTGCCGATAGCGGTCGAGGTAGTTGTTGTTGAATTCATAGCGGTGCCGATGGCGCTCCATGATGGCGTCGCGGCCGTAGAGTTCGCGCGCGCGCGTGCCGGCCCCGAGCAGCAGCTCCTGGGCCCCGAGGCGCATGGTGGCGCCCTTGGCGCTGGCCTCGTCGCGCATTTGCGCGCCGTGCATCTGGTCCTGCCACTCCGAGATGAGCGCGATCACCGGGTGCGGGCCGGCGCGGTTGAACTCGGTGCTGTTGGCATCGGTGAGCCCCAGCACGTGGCGGCCGAATTCCACGATCGCCACCTGCATTCCGAGGCAGATCCCCAGGTACGGCACGCCGTGCTCGCGCGCGTAGCGCACCGCCTGGATCTTGCCCTCGATGCCGCGCTCGCCGAACCCCCCGGGCACCAGGATCGCATCCACCCCCTTGAGCGCGTGGGTACCGCGCTGCTCGATATCGGTGGACTCGACGTAGTGGATATTGACGCGCGTGCGGGTCTTCAGGCCCCCGTGCATCAGCGCCTCGTGCAGTGACAGATAGGAATCGCGGATCTGCACGTACTTGCCGACCATGGCGATGTCCACCTGGCCGTCCGGATTGGACTTCGCGCTCACCACCTGGCGCCAGTCGGCCAGATCGGTGGGCGGCACCTCCAGTCGCAGCTTGTCGACGACGATGTCATCGAGCGCCTGCTCGTGCAGCAGGATCGGGATCCGGTAGATATCGTCCGCGTCGACCGCGGAAATCACCGCGCGCTCCTCGACGTTGGTGAACAGGGCAATCTTGCGCCGCTGCTCCTCGGGCAGCGGATGCTTGCAGCGGCACAGCAGCACGTCCGGCTGGATGCCGATGCCGCGCAGCTCCTTCACCGAGTGCTGCGTAGGCTTGGTCTTGATCTCGCCCGAGCCGCCCACTATCGGCACCAGCGTCAGGTGCATGAACGCACAGTTGTTGCGGCCGAGCTCGACACCGAGCTGGCGGATGGCCTCGAGGAAGGGGAGCGACTCGATGTCCCCGACCGTGCCGCCGATCTCGACCATGCAGACATCCGCGCCGTCGGCTCCCAGCTTGATGCTGCGCTTGATCTCATCGGTGATGTGCGGAATGACCTGCACGGTTGCGCCGAGGTAATCGCCGCGGCGCTCCTTGGCGATGACGCGCTCGTAGATGCGCCCGGTGGTGAAATTGCTGTTGCGCCCGGTAGTGGTGCGCACGAAACGCTCGTAATGGCCGAGGTCGAGATCGGTCTCGGTGCCGTCCTGGGTGACGAACACCTCGCCGTGCTGAAACGGGCTCATGGTGCCCGGGTCGACGTTGATGTACGGATCGAGCTTGACCATCGCCACCTTGAGGCCGCGGGCCTCGAGAATCGCGCCCAGCGAGGCGGAAGCGATGCCCTTGCCCAACGAGGACACGACGCCACCGGTGACGAATACAAAACGCGTCATATGCAAGTCAGGGAGTTCCCGTCGCACGAGGTCGCGGCCGCAAAATCGGCGCAACCACGACGGGCCGGCAGGTTAGCACATCTGCCCGCACCAATGTGGGGCGGGTTCGATGAGCTAAGCCGCGCTCCAGATCAGGCGGGCCCGCCGCCGGCTCGCAGCGCCCGCCTGCACCGACTCATCGAGCCACAGGCCAGCGACCGCGATCAGCGTCGAGTCCGCGAAAATCAGCGGCAATCGCGCGCGCTCCGCCACCGGCACGCGCGCTTCCTGCAGCAGGCTCTTGAGCGCGCGACGCCGCCCGCCGCGCAGCGGACGCAGGCGCTCACCGCCCCGGCGTGCGCGGATGGTGAGCGTGGCGGGCAGCGCCTCCAGATCCAGCGGTCCGCGCGCATCGCGCTTCAGCGTGAGCCGTCCGAGCGGCGCGGGCAGCGCGCAGGTCCTGCGCCTGCGCCACGGCCAGCTGAGCTGCTCGAAGCGCGCCCTTGCGGCCGGCGGCTGCGCCGCGGCGCGCCGCGAGCGAGCGCTCCCGGGCAGTGCGCCGGGCGACGCGCCGGGTGCGCCCCCGGCGGCCGCGCCCAGCGACAGCAGATCCGCCTGGCGCTGCAGCCGCGCGCCCTCCCAGCTCACGACGGGCTGCGCATCGGCACGCGCCTGCAGCAGCGGACCGGCAATTTCCTCGAGCCGGCTGGCGGGAGGCGCGCGGTACCCGGCGGCGCTGATCCAGAACCGCAGCGCGTTGCGGCGGCGTTCGGGCGGCAGTGCGCGCAGCCGCTTCGCCGACAGCATGGGCCCGAAGCTCGCGCGCGCGGCATCGGCGGCACCCACGGCATCGAGCAGCCGCTGCGCTTCTGCGGCATGGCGCGCGGCGCGCGCCACGGTCGCTGCGGCCGCGGGCCAACGCTCCCGGATCAACGGCAGCACCCGCGTGCGCAGGTAGTTGCGATCGTGACGCAGCTCGGCATTGCCCGGGTCCTCGATCCACTCAAGCCCCTGCGAGCGCACCCAGGCGCAGAGCTCGGCGCGCGACCAGCTCAGGAGCGGGCGCACCAGAGCGCCACGGGCAAAGGCCGCCCGGGCCGGCATGGCGGCCATGCCGGCGAGACCCGCGCCGCGCAGCAGCTGCAACAGCACGGTCTCGAGCTGATCATCCTCGTGGTGCGCCGTCAGGAGCGCTTCCTGCGGCGCGAGCGCCGCGGCGAGCAGCTGGTAGCGCGCGGCACGCGCGGCGGCTTCGGGCGACTCGCCGCGCAGGCGTGCGACGTTCGCGGTGCGCACCTGCAGCGGTACGCCCAGAGCGCGCGCCACCCGCCGGCAGTGCGCCACCCAGCGGACCGAGTGCGGGTGCAGGCGGTGATCGACGTGCAGGGCGCGCAGCTTGAGCGGCGGGCGCTTGAGCTGCGCCAGCGCGGCGAGCAAAGCGGTGGAGTCCGCCCCGCCGCTGAAGGCAACGCACACGGTGACATCCGGGAAGCCGGGCAGCAGCTGCTCCAGGCGCCGGCTGAGTGAGCGCGGGCCATACCCTTCGGTCCCGCGGCGCACCGCGCGTGGCACGGCCTTACGCCGCGGTTTCGGCGAACACGCCGAAGCCGGCGATCTTGGCGGCGCGCTCCGCGCGCAGCTGATCGCGCGGCACGGCGTCGAGCTCGTCCAGATGACGGACCAGCGCAGCCTTGAGGCTCGCGGCGCTGGCGGACGGATCGCGATGCGCACCCCCGAGGGGCTCCTCGATGACCTCATCCACCAGCCCGAGCTTCAGCAGCCGGTCGGCGGTGAGATTGAGCGCTTCGGCGGCCACTTCCTTCTTGTCCTGGCTCTTCCACAGGATGGAAGCGCAGCCCTCGGGTGAGATGACCGAGTAGGTGCTGTACTGGAGCATCAGCAGCCGATCGCACACGCCGATGCCGAGCGCACCGCCCGATCCGCCCTCGCCGGTAACCGCGGTCACGATCGGAATGCGCAGCACCGACATCTCGAAGAGGTTACGGGCAATGGCTTCGCTCTGGCCGCGCTCTTCGGCGCCGACGCCCGGATAGGCGCCCTGGGTATCGATCAGCGTCACCAGCGGTAGAGCGAAGCGTTCGGCGAGACGCATCAGCCGCAGCGCCTTGCGATAGCCCTCGGGCTTGGGCATGCCGTAGTTGCGGCGCACGCGCTCCTTGGTGTCACGACCCTTCTGATGGCCGATGATCATGAGCGTGCGCTCGTCGATGCGCGCCAGCCCGCCGACGATCGCGCCGTCGTCCGCGTACATGCGGTCACCGTGCAGCTCGTTGAACTCGCGGCAGATGGTGTTGACGTAATCGAGCGTGTAGGGACGGTGCGGGTGGCGCGCGAGCTGGGTGATCTGCCAGGGCGTGAGACTGGCGAAGATGCTCATCGTGAGCTGCCGGCTCTTGGCCTGCAGCCGGCCGATCTCGTCCTGGATGTTGACTTCGCTGTTCTCCGAAGTCACGTGCCTGAGCTCCTCGATCTTCGCTTCGAGCTCGGCGATCGGTTGTTCGAAGTCCAGGAACGAGACGGCCATGCGTGCAGGGTATCCTAACTCAGCGGCCGTCGGCGGAGAATGACGGGCCCGGACTCGCCGACGGCGCCCCGTAAAGTACCTGCAGCGCGCCGCGTCCAAACAGGCCTTCGAGCTGCTCGAGCAGCTCGCGGCTGGCGCGCACCGTCCACTCGCCTCCGAGCGTGAGCGCGCCGCAGGCATCACGGCCGGTGTATTCGATGGTGACCGGGCACGGCCCCGGACGCCAAGGCGCGAGCATTGCGGCCAGCCGCTCGGACAGCGCGGCCGCGTCGGCGTGCGTGCAGCGGATCACCAGGCGCTGCGCGCTCCGCGCGAGCACCTCTTCGAGCTCGCTGATGCGCCGCGCGGACAGTCGCCAGGCGTCACTGAACTCGTCGAAACGCAACAGCCCCTCGACCAACACCAGCGCGTCCTTGGCGATCAGATCGCGGTGCTTCTGCCAGCTCTCCTCGAACAGCATGGCCTCGATACGCCCGGTGCGGTCATCGAGTGTCAGGATCACGCGCGGCCCGCGTTTCTTCACCTCATCGATGAGTCCCGCCACGGTGACCGGCTTGCCGGCGCCGAAGCGCCCGCTCTCGAGCCCGGCGACCGGCCGGTCACTGACCAGATCGCCGATGCGGTGGGACACGAAACTCGCCAGACTCGACTCGAAGCGCGCGAGCGGATGGCCGGTGAGATACAGGCCGAGTGTTTCGCGCTCCCCCGCCAGGCGCACCGCCTCACTCCACTCCGGCAACAGCGGGCCGGCGTGCAGCGGCGCGGCGCTGGCGCGCTCCTCGCTCGCGAGTCCGAACAGATCGTTCTGCCCCGCCGCGCGGGCGCGGGTGTTCTGGTCGCCGAGATGCATGGCGGCACTCAAGCGGTCCATGAGCGTCGCGCGGTTGGCGCCCAGGCCGTCCAGGCTCCCGGCGCGCAACAGCGCTTCGAGCACGCGCCGGTTGACCTTCTGCAGGTCCAGGCGCCGGCACAGATCCTCCAGACCCGAGTACTCACCGCGCGCGCTGCGCTCCGCGATCAGCGCCTCGGCGGCTCCCTCACCCACGCCGCGCACCGCGCCCAGCCCATAACGGATGCTGCGCTCGCCGCAGGCGGCGAACTCGTAGCCGGAGGCGTTGATATCCGGCGGCAGCACCGCGAGCCCCAGATCGGTACATTCCTTGATGAGAGTCACCACCTTGTCGGTGTGATCCATGTCGGCCGACAGCACCGCCGCCATGAAAGCCGCCGGGTAGTGCGCCTTCAGGTACGCCGTCTGGTAGGCGAGCAGCGCGTAGGCGGCCGAATGCGACTTGTTGAAACCATAGCCGGCGAACTTCTCCATCAGGTCGAAAATGTGCACCGCGACCTGCTCACGCACCCCGCGCGCCACCGCACCGCCGACGAACACCGAGCGCTGCTGCGCCATCTCTTCGGGGCTCTTCTTGCCCATCGCGCGCCGCAGCAGGTCGGCGCCGCCGAGCGTATAGCCGGCCAGCACCTGCGCGATCTGCATCACCTGTTCCTGGTAGAGGATCACCCCGTAGGTGGGCTTGAGGATCGACTCGAGGCTCGGATGCAGGTAATCGATCGGGCCATCGCTCCTGCCGTGCTTGCGGTTGATGAAATCATCCACCATGCCGGACTGCAGCGGGCCGGGCCGGAACAGCGCGACCAGCGCCACGATGTCCTCGAAGCAATCCGGTTGCAGCCGGCGGATGAGATCCTTCATGCCGCGCGACTCGAGCTGGAAGACGGCAGTGGTGCGGCAGGACTTGAGCAACGCGTAGCTGGCCGCGTCATCCATCGGCAGCGTGCTCACCGTGAGCGCTGCAGCCTGCGGCGGCCGCGCGCGGTTGATGAGCGCCGCGGCGCGCTCGATGATGGTGAGCGTGCGCAGTCCGAGGAAGTCGAACTTCACCAGCCCCGCAGCCTCGACGTCGTCCTTGTCGAACTGGGTGACGATGTTGCCGCCGGACGCATCGCGGTACAGCGGCGCGAAGTCGGTGAGCACCGAGGGGGCGATCACCACGCCGCCGGCGTGCATGCCGGCGTTGCGGGTCAGACCTTCGAGCGAGCGCGCCAGGTCGATGAGGTTTCGCACCTCGTCCTCGCTGTGGTACAGGCGCTTGAGGTCCGGCTCCTTCTCCAGCGCGCCATCGAGCGTGATGCCGAGCTCGAAGGGAATGAGCTTGGCGATGCGGTCAACGTAGCCGTAGGCCATGCCGAGCACGCGCCCGACGTCGCGCACCACGGCCTTCGCGGCCATGGTGCCGTAGGTGATGATCTGCGACACGCGCTCGCGCCCGTACTTGCCCGCTACGTAATCGATGACCCGATCGCGCCCGTCCATGCAGAAGTCGATGTCGAAATCGGGCAGCGAGACACGCTCGGGATTCAGGAAGCGCTCGAACAGCAGGTCGTACTTGAGCGGATCGAGGTCGGTGATCCTCAGGCTGTAGGCCACCAGTGAGCCCGCCCCCGAGCCGCGCCCCGGTCCCACCGGCACGCCGTGCTCGCGCGCCCAGCCGATGAAATCGGCGACGATGAGAAAGTAGCCCGCGAAGCCCATCTGACAGATGACCTGCAGCTCGCGCTCCAGGCGCTCGCGGTAAGCCGGCGGCGCACTCAGCGCCGCGCCGAAGCGGGCGCTGAGTCCGCGTGCGGCTTCGGCGCGCAGGAATTCCTCGGTGCTCACGCCCGCCGGCAGCGGATATTGCGGCAGGCGCACCTCCCCGAGCGTCAGCGTCAGACTGCAACGGCGCGCGATCTCCACGGTGTTGGCCAGTGCCTCGGGCACGTCGGCGAACAGCGCCGCCATCTCCTGCGGCGTGCGCAGGTACTGCTGGCGCGAGTAGCGGCGCACACGGCCGGAGTCCGCCAGCAGCGTGCCGTCGTGAATGCAGACGCGTGCCTCGTGCGATTCGAACTGCTCGGGTTTGAGGAACCGCACGTCGTTGGTCGCCACCACCGGCGCGCCGCTGCGGGCGGCGAGCGCGAGCGCGCCGGCAATGTAGGTTTCCTCGAACGGCCGGCCGAGGCGCTGCAGCTCGAGGTAAAAGCGCCCGGGAAACAACGTGAGCCACGCGGCGAGCAAGCGCTCGGCGTCGCGCTCGCGGGCGTTCACCAGCGCACGGCCGATGTCGCCCTCGGTGGCGCAGGACAGGCCGATCAGGCCCTCGAGCTGAGCTGGCGACAGCCAGCCGCGCTCGATGCACGGGGTGCCGCGCTCCTGCCCCTCGAGGTACGCACGGCTCACGAGGCGCGCGAGGTTCCGATAGCCTGCCGGCGACTGGCACAGGAGCGTGAGGCGCGTCGGTGGCTGGCGCTCGCCCTGCTCCGCTACCAGCAGGTCCACCCCGACGAGGGGCTTGACGCCCGCCTTGAGCGCCTCGCGATAGAACTTCACCATCGCGAAGAGATTGACCTGA
>Ga0210394_10008248_pt1 | contig 10784 bp, 13 predicted proteins | sample IncBWC12MmetaG_FD_160121 | JGI IMG/M metagenome (GOLD analysis project Ga0210394, IMG submission 160121) | Forest soil microbial communities from Barre Woods Harvard Forest LTER site, Petersham, Massachusetts, United States - Inc-BW-C-12-M | ecosystem: Environmental > Terrestrial > Soil >... | reverse complement strand
CCAATGCGCTCATCGAACGTGTCTTAGGCGTCGCGTCAAAATAAGTTGACTATATTATTTTGAGTGTGTTGTCATGATTACGTGCCGGACTCATCTCAACCCGAGGCGATCGCGACGAAGTATCGCTCGTTGGCACCGCTGATGGATGAACGGATGCGGCGGCAATGGGCAGCGGCGGAAGTTCGGGCCTATGGATGGGGCGGGGTGGGAGTGGTCAGCAGGGTGATGGGCATGTCACCGAATACCATCCGAAAGGGCTTGGCGGAATTGGAGCGCCGGGAGGAATATCCGGACGAACCATTGCCCCCACGGCTGCGCGGCGAAGGTGGAGGACGCAAGCGGTCGAGTGAAACAGATCCGGAGTTAGACGGAGCTTTGGATAGGCTCGTAGATCCAGTGACGCGGGGCGATCCGGAGTCGTCGCTGCGCTGGACCGCGAAGAGCACAACCCAACTGGCGGCGGCATTGACCGAACAGGGACATACCGTCAGCCCGCGGACCGTGGGGCGGTTGCTCCACGCTGCGGGCTATAGTCTGCAGAGCAACCGCAAGACGAAGGAGGGAGCGGATCATCCCGACCGCAATGCGCAGTTTGAGTTTATCAACGCAATGGTCAAGCGTTTTCAGCACCGCGGTCAGCCAGTTATCTCGGTGGACACGAAGAAGAAGGAATTGGTGGGGCGGTTCAAGAACGGCGGGCGCGAGTGGCGGCCCAAGGGAGAGCCGGAAGAGGTACTGGTGCATGACTTCATGGACAAGGAACTGGGTAAGGCGATTCCTTACGGCGTATACGATGTGAGTGAAAACCAGGGTTGGGTCAGCGTGGGCATTGATCATGATACCGCGCGCTTTGCCGCCGAAGCCATTCGGCGCTGGTGGCGAAAGATGGGATCAAAGCGCTATCGCAATGCCAAGCAATTGCTGATCACCGCCGACGGAGGCGGCAGCAACGGAAGCCGTAATCGTTTGTGGAAAGTGGCTCTGCATGATTTGGCCATACACCTGGGCATGGAAGTCCATGTTAGTCATTTCCCTCCCGGCACCAGCAAATGGAACAAGATCGAACATCGCATGTTCTCTCACATTACCCAAAATTGGCGCGGGCGTCCCCTGCTGAGCCACGAAATCGTGATCAACCTAATCGCCAATACAACCACCCAGTCCGGATTGAAGATACAGGCCGCGTTGGACCCCGGAACCTACCCGACAGGGACCATCGTCTCCGATCGGGAACTTGACGCAGTCAACCTCAAGCGAGCCGAATTCCATGGTGACTGGAACTATACCCTCTTGCCGTCGCACAAAAGAAAATAGTCACCTTATTTTGACGCGACTCCTTAGTTGATAATGGTATTGCGAAGTTGACTGCCCTTGACCTCTCGTTTGCGCCAGCGGAACGGCCTGGGGTTTGGGTTGGTGTTGGTGACGAAGGCCTCGATGGCGGAACGGAGTTGATCTTTGTTGGCGAAGCTGGCTCCGCGCAGTGCCTTGCGGGTCAAGGGCCCGAACCATATTTCCACCTGATTGAGCCAACTGGCGGAGGTGGGTGTGAAGTGGAACTGCACGCGGCCTTGGTATTTGTCCAGCCAGTCCGCGTTCCGCTTGTGCGTAGAGTAATTGTCAAGAATCACATGGATCTCTTTGTCGGTCGGGAGTTCGGCGTGCACTGCGTCCAGAAAGCGCCGGAAGTCTTCGCGTTTATTCTCCTCCGTAGTTTGAGCGAAAACCTGGCCACTGGCGATTTCCAGAGGCGCAAATAAATTCAGGGTGCCGTCGCGCTTGTAGGTGCCTTTCATCGCCCGGACGATGGCTCCACTATCAGTTTCTACATAGCGGGGGGACGCTGGATGGCTTGGATGCTGGGCTTCTCGCTGAAGTCGACGCTGAGGACCAAGGCGTTGGGCGGCGGATTCAAGTACCGCCTCACCACCTCGGCGGCCTTGGTTGCTGGAGATAGATTCCCTCCCGGCGCAGCACCCGCCACACTGCATGCACACTGGCTCCCAACCGTTTGGCTCCTGCGGGGCCGTCCCATTGAGCTTGGCCGGCAGGTGGTGCCTGCTCCAGCAGAGCCAGGACACGGTCACGAAATGCCGCGTCATAGGTCGGCGGCTTGCCGGGTCGGGCCCCATCCCGCAAACCGGCGTATGCCATCGCGGCGGGCGAATCGCCTTCGCCACTTGCTGACCGTGGGAATCGATGCCCTCACCTCCGAGTAAGACCGGCACGGGCCTACTCCGTGTCGTTTTCCGACGCGCCTTCCTCTTCGCCCTCGACTGAGATGCGCAGGGAACGGAGCCACTCGCGATCATTCTGGCTGAAAGGGGCTTCGCCTTCGGCATCCTCCCCTCCCGATTCCAGTTCCTTCGTCACTTCGTTGAGGCCGATTGTGGCTTCAAGCATGAGCAGCACATCGAATCCATGCTTGCGGATGTCCTGGACGACGCCGGCGATCTGCTCGCTCTCAATCACCGACTCATGAATTGCCTCCCCCAGCTGCTGGATCAGTTCGCGCAAACGGGATGTCAAGGTTACCTCCAGGGGCGGCGGCCAGCGCGGTTGGATGCGCGGGAAGCGGACTGAGATTTTATCTACCTTAATGCCGCAGAGAAGGAAGGGCAACTGTCTGGATCAACCTGCACCGCAAATCTGCCTGACAATCTTCACTGCTACCATCATAGACGGGATGAGACCGCAGACAGTTGGACGGGTTTTGGGAATCGGGCTTCGCGTGGCGGGCCGCCTGGCAGGACAGCGCCTGGCTGGTTCCTCCGGCAATCCAAGCGCTCCTTCACGGCCGGTAACTGTCGAAGGCGTGGGCGGCCCCGGAACTCACCGTACCGCGGCGCGGCAGGCCGGCAAGGCCACAGCCAGTGTGGCGCGCGGCGTTGGTGCCTTTGTGCGCCCATTTCGCCGCGTCGGCGGCATCCTCTTTCTTGAGGTGATGGGCGTCTTCTTCCTACTCTTCGTGCTGGTGTTCGGGCAGATGGTGTGGCGGACGCGCACCAACTACGTGCATGGGCCTGATCACCAAAAGTTCCTGGTCGCGGCTGTGTTAATGATTTTATTTCTTTATCTTAGCGTCAGTTCATTCTGGCGTGCCCGGCGCAAGTAGAAGTCAAGCAGCGCCACTGACGCTGGCGACAAATGTTGACGTCCCTTTCAGCATCGCGCGCAATTGCTGGCTCGCCCGATCCAGCGTGATCAGCACATCCAGCTCCTGATCGCAGGCCGCCAGCCGGCTTTCCAGCACGCGGTCGTACGCCCTATCCAAGGTAGTCCCGACCTCGGAACAGTCCAGGCTGGCCCAGAGTTCGTCAATGAGAGAGATCTTCTCTTGAAGGGTGAGCGACGCTATCTGGTGCTGATTTAGGATTGACATGACGGCAGTGTATCGGAGAGATTTCGCCGGTGCACGTTACCAAGGTCCATGCAACCCTGGGAGCAACTTAACTTAGGCACGCCCGGGAGTCTTACGATGCCTCCGACCAATTCTCGGGGCAATGGCGTAATTCAACTGCACCAGCACCATGGCCCCGATACTGACCGAGGTGTTCAGGATGCAAAGAAGGGCTGCCGAGGCGTACAAGGATTGAGCTATGACCACCCTGCGGCAGATGCTCAGGCGGATTTCGGTGGGTGTGTCGGGCTTGATCAGGTCAACGTGCGTGGCATACATCCAGCTCCAATAGAGCATGACTCCTGGGATCAGGATATTGAGCCAGTAGACTCCGACCGCCACCCGGTAGGTGATGAACTCCGCTAGCAACCGGGTGGAGAGCGGTAGGAGCGTAATGGCGAAGAGAAACCCGAGGTGGATCCAGGTCAAGTCGCGCGTGCCCTCGCGGATGTGGTTTAACTGAGTCTGCTGGCCTGCCCAGAAGATGCCCAGGGTGAGAAAGCTCATGCTGTAGACCACCCATTGCGGTCCCATCGCGCCGAGCGCCCACAACAGTTCGCGTTCCGAATGCACCGCCAGTAGAGAGGGGATGTGCAGGTCGAGGACCAGCAGGGTCATCGCGACCGCAAAGATGCCGTCACTCAAGGCCGCGAGGCGATCGAGGTTGCGGCCCTGGATGCGGTTGTAGAGAGTGAGCACGTTCGACGCTCCTCTTAGCAGGCTGAGGCCCGGGGGACTTAAACCAGTGGCTTGTTGGGATTGCGGAGCAGGCGCCACACACCTAAGGCAATGGCGATCAATCCAAGTCCATACGCCAGCCATGCACTCTGGCCGGTGTGGATCACCCATCCGCGATAGATTGCGAACATTCCAACGGCAAACATCATGGCTGCGCGAAATACGTTCATCTGCTCATTCTCCGGACTTTGTTCACTCCATCGTAAGCCACCGGGCCGCGGTTTGACCGCCACGCAGCCGAATCCCTATCGTGGTGAAGGAAGCGGCTCAACGCGCGAGCCTGCGCTCGATTCCGATGAGAGGATGATCCATGACTACCCAGGCAAACCCCGCTGTTCCTTCACTCAAAAAGACCGCCCTGAATGCCACTCACCGCGCACTGAAAGCCAGAATGGTTGACTTCGGTGGATGGGACATGCCGGTGGAGTATCCAGGCAACGGCGGCGGACTAATTGCCGAGCACTTGGCTGTGCGCACCGGAGTTGGTCTGTTCGACGTGAGCCACATGGGCGAGATCCAGTTCCGTGGGCCGGGCGCGCTGGACGCGGTGCAGTACATCTCCATGAACGACGCCTCGAAGATGAAGGACGGCCAGGCGCATTATTCCGCTCTGCTCACACCGACGGGGACTTTCGTCGACGACATCCTGGTTCACCGCCTTAGCGAGAACGACTACCTGCTGGTGGTGAATGCAGGCACCACGGAAAAGGACTACGCGTGGATTCGGCGCCAGGTTGGAGCGCGGTCTGGCATTCATATCAGCGACTACTCGTCGTACTATTCGCAACTGGCACTTCAGGGGCCACGCGCGCTGGAGACGCTGCGGAAACTCACCAAGGTGGACCTGGCTGCGATCAAGAACTACTGGTTCACGTGGGGTACGGTGGCGGGTATTCCCAACGTGCTTATCGCGCGCACCGGCTACTCCGGCGAAGATGGCTATGAGGTCTACGTTCCTGCCGACGAGGCTGCCAGCGTGACGATGTGGGACGCGCTGATGGCGGCGGGTGCGGAGTTTGGCATCCGGCCGTGCGGGCTGGGCGCGCGCAACACGCTGCGGCTCGAGGCCGGGATGAGCCTCTACGGCCACGAAATTTCAGAAGACATCAATGTGCTGGAGGCGGGCCTCGATCGCTGGCTGAAGCTCGACAAGGGTCCTTTCCTCGGCCGTGAGGCTCTGCAGGCCGTGCAGGCCTCCGGTGGTCCGAAACGCAAGATAGTTGGCCTCGAAATGTTGGATCGCGGCATCGCACGGGACTGCTATCCAGTGCTCGATCTGGAAGGCCGCGAGATCGGCGTCGTCACTTCGGGTTCGCCCGCGCCATTCCTCAAGACCAACATCGCCATGGCGCTCGTGCCCTCGGAAATCGCGGCTGGCGGCGATCTGCTGGTGCAGGTGCGCGCTAACCAGGTGCGCGCCAAGCAGGTTCCCCTGCCGTTCTATAAGCGGCCCAAAAAATAGCTCCGGCGCGCGAGGAGAGATGAGAGACATTGGCTCACCTTTGCGAGATCAACCGATCGAGCTGCGGCGCCACACGGCCGCGTCGAAGGTGTGACGGCAGTCGAAACCTTCGCTGCGGTAAAGTTCGATCGCCCGGGCATTGGCTTCGGTCACGGTCAGCGATACTTCGCTTAGTCCCTGGCGCAAAAATGCCGCGGCGGCCACGCCAAGCAGCATGCGGCCCAGTCCCTGCCGTCGATAGTGGGGGCGCACGCAGAGCTGGGTGATGTGCCCGCTTGTCCCGCTCACGCGCGAGCCCAGCACCAGCCCCACGATATCGCGCGTGGCCCGTTCCATCACAATGTGCGAAACCTGCGGAGAGAAGGTGCCGCATCCTGAGTAGCGGACGATATTGTGCAGAAACCGCAGCGACCCGTGAGCGGAGCGGTACTGGTCGTTGATCACGCTATCGGGATGCCCTGCGTATGCTTCCGAGATCAACCGGCCTGCTGCGTTCAGGTCATCGTCGCGCCACACGCGTATCTCCAGCTCCGGCGGCAGGTCCAGATGCGGCGCGATGGGCATGTCTGCCAGAGACTGCACCATGAACAGGCGCCGGTACACCTCGAAGCCCGCCTGGCTGAAGGCTCCCGCATGCGCTCCCGAAGAATGCAGCAAGAGTTGCGACTCAATGCGGTCTACATGAGGGGAGTTCTGCAGGGTCTCAAACAGGTGACGCAACAGCGTCGTTTCGATCTCGAGCGCGGTCTGGGCCTTCTCAAGTGCAGGTGCGGTGCCGTTCAGCCCTTGAGGGGGAATGGCAAACACGTCGCCGATGACAGCCTTGGTTTCCTCGTAAACGCAAAACGCGTATCCCGTCACCCGGCCCGCATCGACGGCGGCGTACCCCGGTAGCATGCGGCTATCGAGATACTGCATCAGCAGCCTGACCGACGTGCGGTAATCCCAGTGCAGACGCTCCTGCCACACCTCCCCTTCCCTCTCCAACAAGGGTCGAAGCAGCGGAGCGGTGAAGTGCCGCAAATCGAGAATCTCCAGGGAAACGCCAGGTGTCATGCCCCTCCATATGCGGCCATCTCCGTCGCATCTCAAAGCGGCGGCTTGCTCGCCCTGATTCTCCCTGGGGGAGGGGAATCACTCTATTTAGCGTCGGCAATTGCATTCGCTGAATCGCGGAACGGACTCGATTGCCTTCCGGTTACTTTGCCACGACTGGACGCGCCACGCAACAGCCCTGTCAGCGGGCTCCAACTAAATAGACTTCCAATCCCTGCTCCGGCCAACTGAAAAGCTGTTCGTAGTGGCGGCCTTCCAGGTATTCCTCCAACGCGGCGGGCGTGTGCAGGTCGGCGCCGTTGCGTCCTGTCACCCGCGCTACCAACAGGTGCTGCTCGTTGGGAACGCCGGTTTCTTCATAATTAGCCACCTCGCGGTTGCGGTAAAAGGCCAGGCCGTACTCGATGTCGCGTCGCACACGAAAGACCGCGAGCGTTTCGGTGAGCGGCTCAATGCCGGCCAAGCGGTCGGCCAATGGCCGCGCTGAATAGGTGCGGTCTACAAGGCGAATCACGCGCTTGGTCGCATTCACCGCGGGAATTCCGAAGAATGGTCCCACCCCGTAAAGGAACACTAACAGCACAACCAGCACGCCCGACGTGACCAGCCGCAGGCGGGCTACGCCGAACCCGTTGACCACAATCACAATCAGCAGCGCAGCACCGATCGCGGCTACCAGCGCGACGATGAGCGGCCGAGCAGGCGGCAGCAACGGACCATGGACCACAAACCAAGGTAGCAACATGGCGAACATGGTCATGATCCCAGAAAGTACCGCATGACCACCCAATTCCCAGCGGTTCAGCCCTGGCCCTCGACGCCTGAAGAGGTAGTCGCCGGTGAGAATCGTGATGGGTGGAATGGACGGCAGAATGTACCCGGGCAACTTGGATTGCGAGAAGGAGAAAAAGATAATCGGGATCAGCGTCCACAGCACCAGGAATTCAGGGAACGCGTCTCCCGGCCTGGGCTCCCTCTGCTTACAGTTCTTCGAGTGCCGCAGCCGCCACTCGGCAACCGATGTCTTGATTCCGTCCCACAGCGCGCGCCCGGCGATGACGGTCCACGGCATCACGCCAAGGACCACCACCACGCCGTAGTACCAGAACGGCTGCTGGTGTTGGAAGTGATTGGTGGCAAATCGCTGCAGGTTATGTTCGAGGAAGAACTCGCGGAAGAATGTAGGGTTCTGCTGCTGCACCGCGATAAACCAGGGCAGCACAATGGCGAAGTAGAGTAGCACGCCCGGCCACCAGAATGATCGCTTCAAAATCGACCACTCCTTGCGCAGGGCGGCGAAGGAAGCCACGATCATGAATGCCAGAAACGGCGCCACCGGCCCCTTGGCCAGGGTCGCAACTCCGGTGAAGAAGTAGATGTCGAACAGCCAGAACTTCGAGTCGGTTTCGTACCAGGCGTACCAGCCCAGGAGGCCGATGCACAGCGGCGCGGCCATCTGCATGTCGGTCGAGGCGCCGCGCGCAAATCCAATGATCGCCGCGCAGCCAACTGTGATGATCGCGGCGTCCAGGTGTCCGCCTCGCCGGAATCGTCGCATGTGCAGATAGATCAACGCCGCCATGATGAAGGCGAAGCTCGACGATGGCACGCGCGCAGACCAGTCATGTACGCCGAACTCCTGGAAGACGAACATTGCCCGCCAGTAGTAGAGAGCAGGCTTCTCCAGCCAGGGGCGGCCGTAGAGGTACGGCGTGACGCAGGCGCTCAGTTTGCCCGCGAGCGTGTGCGCCGAGTCGAACTGGTCCAGCATTTCGTGGGCAATCTGCGCATAGCGCGGCTCGTCCGCGCCCACGAGGCCTAGCCCGTCGCCGCCTAGAAAGGGTGTCTCACCGTAGGTAATAAAGAAGATGGCGAAGGCAAGAAACACGGCTGCCTCGGCGATGGCAGCCCAATTGGGCAGCCGTTTGCGCTTTCCTCCAGGCGAAACCGTTGCGGATGGTTCCGTAAAAGTCTCCACTTCGAGAGGTTCTCCAACCGGCGAGATCGACATCTACCTTTCGAACAACGCTGCTATCAGGGGGACGATTGCGGTCCGCTGGAAGACCCGCCTAGCCATCTACGGCAAGCACGGCGTCTCGACAGCACAAGGCTAACAGATTCTCCGAGGCTCTCCGCCCGGTCAGGCTTCAGCCACGCCCGCGCGCAGCTCCGCAAGAATCTGGTCGAGCGCTCGCGAAAGTGGCCCTTCCAGCGTGACCCCGGCGGCACTTTCATGCCCCCCACCGCCCAGCTTCACCGCGATTCCCGCCACGTCCAAGCGCCCCTTGCTGCGCAGGCTGAGGCGAATGATTCCCTCCGGCAGCTCGCGCAGAAAGGCTGCCGCCTCCACCCCTGCGATCGAAATGGCGTAATTCACAATGCCTTCGCAGTCTTCCTCCGCCGCGCAGGTCCGCACCACGTCCTGATGCGTGATCCAGAGCCACGCCAGTCGTCCTTCGCGCTTCAGGTTGCTCAATGCCGCACCCAGCAGCAGGAGACGCGCCGGGGGCGTCGAGAAGTAAATGTCACGCGCAATGCGAATCGGGTCCGCTCCGGCAAGAGTGAGTTCCTGCGCCAATGCAAACGTGGATGCCCGGGTGCCGCCGTAACAGAATCCTCCCGTATCGGTAAGAACGGTGGTGTACAGGCAGGTGGCCATCTCTGGCGTTACTGTGCCTCCGGCCGCCTTAGTCAGCCGGTACACAAGCTCCCCAACGCTGGCCGCATCGCGGTCGATCCAATTCAGGTGGCCGAACTCGCGCGCGCTGGTGTGATGGTCAATATTGATCAGGAAAAATGCCTCCAGCCCGCGCAGTTTGGCCCGTTCCAACCCATCGCACTCCAAAAGAATCACCGCGTCGTAGGGTCCGTGCACGCGCATCGCACACCTTATCGCATCCGCCCCTGGAAGCTCACGGTAAACATGAGGCAGCCGGTCGGCAGTCACCAAGTCAGCGCGCTTGCCCATCTGTTCGAGCAGCATTCCCATCGCCAGCATCGATCCCACCGCGTCGCCATCCGGCCGGGAATGCGAGCACACCAGGAACCGCTCGCCCTGGCGTATCAGATCCAGGATCGCCGCGATTGCCAGCCCTTGCGCGGCATCGACCCCTTCCCCCCGCCCGTCACCGGGCTCACGGAGAACAGGCGCTTGCACTGAGGGAGTTCGGTCAGGGGTCGGGTTGGACTCATGGGGATCCATGCGCGCCTACTCTACCCGAACCTTCTGCCGCTTCCGTGAACGATCCATCAGCTCATCAATGCGCGCCTGGAAGCGTCCCGAACGATCAGCGAAGAACGCGAGCTCCGGCACGTGCCGGACTCCCATTCGCTCCTTTACCTGAAAGCGGATATAGCCCTTGGCGGCTTCGAGACCGGCCACCGTGTCCGCCTCGGCCTGGGCAATGTCCGGCACTGCCCCGTCCAGCGCCACGTACACCCGCGCCGACTTCCCGCCCGGATTCAGTACCACCTCGCTTACATAACAGAAGGCGATCCGGGGGTCCGAGAGCTCACCCTCGATCATTGCCCCAATCTCCTCTCGCAGTGTCTCCGCCACGCGATCCTGGTGGTGTTTCCGACCTCTGTGCTCCGGCATGGCCCGCGCCCCCTCCTGGGGTGGTTACCCTGCCCACAGAAAAGCTCCTGCTGCGTGGCGCTTGGGTAAACCACTCAGGATACCAGAGCCATTGTCCCCGTAAATCCACTGCCGAATTTCACCCGGACCTCAGCGCACCTTGAAGCTGTACATCACGCTATAGGAAAAAATCGGATATATGCTCACGACGCTTAGCGACTTCCGCCATTTCGTCAGCTGTGTCTGCAGCGCGCTGTTGAACTGAACCGCTACGGGGTTCGCCGGATCTGCTATGTTGCTGCACTCGGAAAGCTCTTCGTCCGTGCAAACCCAACCTCCAGATTTCACCTCGATGGTGGGCGCGCCCGTAAACACCGCTCCGAACTCCGACGGGAATGACCAGTGCCGGTTTGAACGAGGGATAAACTTCCCAAACCCGAAGCTCGCCATAAACGCCGGAGAATTTCTGTGCATCGCCACCGACCCCGTTCCTGCCAGCGGAGTCGCTCCCGTCGCCGCATTCGCCTTCGCCGACTAGAACGTCTGCTTGT
>Ga0210394_10008246_pt1 | contig 10786 bp, 8 predicted proteins | sample IncBWC12MmetaG_FD_160121 | JGI IMG/M metagenome (GOLD analysis project Ga0210394, IMG submission 160121) | Forest soil microbial communities from Barre Woods Harvard Forest LTER site, Petersham, Massachusetts, United States - Inc-BW-C-12-M | ecosystem: Environmental > Terrestrial > Soil >... | reverse complement strand
GATCGCCTCCTTGGTGCAGCCCGGAGTGTCGGCGCGCGGATAGAAATAGAGGACGACTGCCCGGCCGGCGAAGTCGGCCAGCGAAACGCTTCCGCCGCCATCGCGGGGGAGCGTGAATGCCGGGGCCTTGGCTCCTGGGGCGAGTTCGCGGGGCATATGCCTTCCTTTCGACGCTTTCCGGGGGGCATTCTGCCACATGCTGTACCGGCGCGAGCGGTCGGGTTCGGCCTGGCAGGTTGTTCGGGGTCTTGCACGCGCGGGCTAGTCTGGCGGCGACGTCCTTCTAAAGCACTGCGGACCAGGGGACGCCCGAGGGGGCATGACGAACCAGAAGCAGGGCGCCGCGCTTCCGCGGGGGTCGGTCGTCGAATTGCGGCGGCCGGCGAAGGTCGTCGCCATTGACGGCGGCGAGATCGGGCAGGAAAACCCGCTCCCGTTCGAGCCTTTCTACCGCCGGTTCTTCTTCCTCCACCGCCGTCTGTTCCAGCGCACCGCGATCGGGATCGGCATCCTCGTCGGCGTAACGGTCCTCGGCTGCCTCGCGCTCTGGTGGCGGCTCGCGAGCGGGCCGATCCAGCTCGACGTCGTGACCCCTTGGCTCGCAGCCGCCATCGAGGAGAATTTCGGCAGTCATCATCACGTCGCGGTCGGCGGCACCCAGATCGAGCATACCGAAAGTGGCGGCACCGCGGTGCGCATCCGCGACATCGTGGTGCGCGATGCCGATGGCGCGGTGGTGGCGAGCGCGCCGAAGGCGGAGGTGCGCGTCTCCGGCATGGGGCTGCTCAGCGGCCATTTGCGCGCGGAAAGCCTCAATCTCGTCGGCGCGGAAATGGCCGTGCGCATCGAGCAGGATGGCGGCGTCACCGTCTTTGCCGGCGCCGACAAGCACCCGATCGCGACTGCGTCGGTGCCGTCCTCCACCGCCGCGGCGCTGCTGCGCTCCGCGCAAGAGAAGCGGGAGCAGGCGGCGCAACAGGCCGCGTCGGCAAATGCGCCGCGCCCGGCCGCGACCCCGGCGCCCATTCCCGCGACCGACGGACAACGCCCCGCGCCCGGCCGCGCCCGCGATATTTTCTCCGCGCTTCTCTCCTGGATCGACGGCATTGGCGAGACCGGGCTTGACGGCCATGGTCTGCGCGAGCTCGGCCTCAAGGACGGAAATCTCACCGTCGACGATAAGCGCACCGGCAAGCATTGGACCTTCAAGGGCATCACGCTCGCGCTGGAGCGGCCGCAAGGCGGCGGCGTCGTGGTTACGATGGGTTCGGACAACCCCCAGCATCCTTGGGGATTGAGCGCGGCGATCAAGCCGACCGGGAACGGCTCCCGCAGCATCGACGTCGAAGGCCGTCACGTCGCCGCCAGCGACCTCTTGCTCGCCTCGCGCCTCGGCGACGGCAATATCGTGACCGACCTGCCTCTGAGCGCGACCTTGCATGGAGAAATCGGGCCCGACGGGTTGCCGCAAGGTTTGTCGGGACGGATCGTCGCCGATGCCGGGTTCGTCAGCGACGCCCATGACGAAGACGGCCGGCTCGCGCTTGATCGCGCCGAAATCCAGTTCAATTGGGACGCCGCGAACCGCATCTTGTCGGTGCCGCTTCAGATTCTTTCCGGCGGCAACCGCATCACGCTGATCGGCAGGGTCGACGCGCCGGAAGAGGTCAGCGGCAACTGGGCATTCAAGATCGGCGGCGGCACCGTCGTCCTGACCGCGCCCGGCACGTCCGGCGATCCTCTGGTCCTCAATCGCATCGCGGTGAGCGGCCGTTATGACGCGACCAAGCGCCGCCTCGTCGTCGATGAGGGCGATTTCGGCAACTCCGACGTCGGCGTCGCCCTGTCCGGCAATCTCGATCTTTCCGGCGAGCCGCGGCTTGCGGTCGGCGTCGCCGGCACGCGCATGCCGGTCGACTCGCTCAAGCGCATCTGGCCGTTCTTCGTCTCGCCCAAGGTGCGCGACTGGTTCAGCGATCATCTCACCGGCGGAACGCTCGAGCGCATCGTCATCGCCGTGAACGCGCCGCTCGAATCGCTCAAGACCAGCGGTTCGCCGGTGCCCGACGACGGATTGTCGCTCGACGCGCTGGCGACGAACTGCCTGATCCGCCCGCTCGACGGCCTGCCGGCGCTGCGCGACGCCGACCTCAACGTGCACATTGTCGGCCGCGACGCCGTGGTCACGCTCGGCAAGGCGACCGCCGATCTGTCCTCGGCGCGCAAGCTGACGATGTCGGCCGGCGCGTTCGAGGTGCCCGACACCGCGGCGGCGACGCCGGCCGCGCGCGTGCGCTTCAAGCTCGAAGGTCCGGTGCCGGCCGCGGCGGAGCTCTTGCGCATGGACCGCCTGCGCGACGTTTCCGACCTGCCGTTCGATCCGGCCACGGTCCGCGGAACGATGAGCGCCTCGGTCACCCTCGGCATCCCGATCAAGGCCGACCCGCCGCCGGGATCGACGACTTATGCGATCACCGTCGACGCTACGAACTTCTCCGCCGACCGCATGATCATGGGCCAGAAAGTCGAGGCGGCGACGCTGCGCGCGAGCGCCACGCAGCAGGGCTTCCAGCTCAAAGGCGACGTCAAGGTCGGCGAAGCGCCGGTTAGTCTCGAATACCGCAAGAATCGCGGCGAGGCCGAGGCGGAAATCCGCCTGCAGGGCATGCTCGACGAGGCGGCGCGGAAGAGCCTCGGCCTCGATCCCGGCAACGCGATCAACGGCTCGATTCCGGTCCGGCTTGCCGGGCGGGTCACGACCGGGTCCGACCGCGAGGGTCGCTTCAACATCGAGGCCGATCTCACGCCGGCGCAGATCGACGGCCTGTTGCCGGGCTGGACCAAGCCGTCCGGCAAGCCGGCGCGCGCCACTTTCACGCTGCTCAGCAAGCCGCAATCGACCCGCATCGAGGACCTGCTCATCGAAGGCGCCGGCGGCGGCGTGAAAGGCACGGCCGAGTTCGACGCTTCGGGCGAGCTGCAATCGGCCAATTTCCCGGCCTACGGCTTCTCCGATGGCGACCGCACCAGCCTCAAAGTGGACCGCGCATCGGACGGCACGCTGCGCGTGACCATGCGCGGCGACGTCTATGACGCCCGCGGCTTCGTCAAGGCCGCGGCCGGCGGCGGGTCGCCGAACCAGCGTTCCAATCGCCAGACCGCCGACGTCGACGTCGACATGAAGCTTGGCGCCGTCGTCGGCTTCAACGGTGAGGCGTTGCGCGGTCTCTCGTTACGGATGTCGCGCCGGGCCGGCGAAATCCGCAGCCTGGGCCTCACCGCCAAGATCGGACGCGACGCGTCGCTGACCGGCGAACTGCGCGGCGGCGCCGGCGGCCGCCAGCTGGTCGACCTCGAGAGCGCCGATGCCGGCGCTTTCTTCCGCTTCACCGATGTCTATGCGCGCATGACCGGCGGGCAGGTCTCGGTCGTCATGGATCCGCCGTCCGCGGCCAATCCGGTGCAGCAGGGTGTGCTCAACGCTCACAATTTTGCCGTCCACGACGAGATGCAACTCGAGCAGGCCGTGGCCGGCAGACCGCAGAACCGCCGCAACACCATCGACTTCTCCGGGATGCGGGTCGAGTTCACGCGCGTACCGGGCAGTGTCGCCTTGCGCGAGGGCGTGGTGCGCGGCCCGCTCATCGGCGGCACCATCGACGGGCTGATCGATTACGCGCGCGATGAGGTGCACATGCGCGGCACGCTGGTGCCGCTCTACGGTCCGAACAATCTGCTCGGGCAGTTGCCGCTGGTCGGTCTGTTCCTCGGCGGCGAGAAGGAGGGGCTCCTCGGCATCACCTATGAAGTCGTCGGCCGGCCGGGCAATCCGGAGCTGCACATCAATCCGATCTCGGCGCTGGCGCCGGGATTGCTGCGCAAGGTGTTCGAGTTTCCCGCCAACAATAATGGCAGCGCGGACGAAATTGCGCCGGTGCCGCCGGCGCCGGCATACGGCCCGCGCCAATAGGAGCGCCGCGGAGTATGTTGGGACGGGATTAGACCGGCTTGAGCAGCACGTGTCGCTTGCGGCCGAGTGAGAGTTTGATCACGCCCTCGGGCGTCAAGTGCCGCGCCGTAAGCGTCATATTCTCATCGGTGACGACCACATCGTTGACGCGCAAGCCGCCGTTTCTGATCTGACGACGGGCTTCACCTTTCGACATCACGAGGTGCAGCAGCACGTACGCCTCCAACACGCTCAGTCCATTCTCGAGATTGGTACGGGCCACTTCTTCGGTCGGGAGGGATTCCGCGAGCTTGCCCTCCTCGAAGGTCGTGCGCGCGGTCGCCGCCGCTTCCTCCGCCGCGGCGCGCCCGTGAACAAGCGCGGTCGCCTCGGTGGCGAGGATTTTCTTCGCCTCGTTGATCTCCTCGCCCTTGAGCTCGGCAAGGCGCGCGATTTCGTCGAGCGGCAGCACCGTGAACAGTCTCAGGAACCGCCCGACATCGGCGTCCTCGGTGTTGCGCCAATACTGCCAATATTCATACGGGCTCACCTGGTCGGCATTTAGCCACGCCGCGCCGGACGCGGTCTTGCCCATCTTGGCGCCGGAGGAGGTGGTGATCAGCGGCGAGGTCAGGGCGAAGAGCTGCGCATTGTGCAGCCGGCGGCCGAGATCGATGCCGCTGACGATATTGCCCCACTGATCGGAGCCGCCCATCTGCAGCGCGCAGCCGTAACGGCGGTGAAGCTCGACGAAATCGTAGGCCTGCAAGATCATGTAGTTGAATTCGAGAAACGATAGTTCCTGCTGGCGCTCGAGCCGCAGCTTCACCGACTCGAACGACAGCATGCGGTTGACCGAGAAGTGCCGGCCGACCTCGCGCAGGAAGTCGATGTAGTTGAGCGTGTTGAGCCAGTCGGCATTGTTGGCCATCACCGCGCTGCCGCCGGCATCCTCGAAGCGCAGGAACTTGGCGAACACCGCGCGGATGCCCTTGAGGTTCTCGTCGATCGCCGCGTCGGTCAGGAGCCGGCGGCTTTCATCCTTGCCGGACGGATCGCCGACCCGCGTGGTGCCGCCGCCCATCAGCGCAATCGGCCGGTGGCCGGTCTGCTGCAGCCAGTAGAGCAGCATGATCGGCAGGAGCGAGCCGACATGCAGCGACGGCGCGGTGCAGTCGAAACCGATATAGGCGGTGATCGCCGACGAGCGCGCGAGCGCATCCAGCGCCTCGGGCTCCGAGACCTGATGGATGAAGCCGCGGCTGGCGAGGACGTTGAGGAAGTCCGATTTGTACGCGCTCATCGATGTCCGATATTTGCCGCCGTTCGCCTGCGGCGGCAGCGTTGGTGTAACAGGTCCGGCGCGTGATTCAACCCGAAGAGCCGGCAATGCCGGCTAAGCGCGCGGCGGAGAATTGCGTGCAGCAAGTCTTCGATCCTGGCGATCGGGATGACGAGCGGCACGTTTCCCGGGAGCGTTCCGAGCTCACCGCTTCGCCGGCTGCACGATCGTCCCTGGTTCATCGTCGGCGGTCGTCTCCGCGTCGGCGGCCGGCGCGGGCGGCGGGGGTCCGGGCTTCATGTTGGCGGGAAGCGTGGCCGGATTGACCGGCGCGAAGGCCGCACCCGCTGCGGACTTGCCGGTGTAGGCAAAGAGCCCGTCCTTGCCGGAGACGATGTCGCCGGGCCGCAAGGTTGGATCGCTCTTCACATCGAACGAGGAAAGGCCGAAGGCGTCCCTGCCGTTGCAGGTACAGTTGGCCACCAATTGTTTGCGGTACACGAACGCCGTATCGAGATTGGCGTAGCGTTGGCCGTCTTGGGCGACGGCGCTGGCGACCTCGGTGCCGAAAAAGACCTTGGTCTTGCTGTGCGGGCAAATCGCCCGGCAAGTTTCCGTCGGTGTGGCCTTGGTCATATTCTCCAAGGGAAAGTGCTGGCCGTCGCAAAGCCGGACGCAGAATGCAACGGAATGTCCGGTGCTGCCGCCGCTCTCGTTCACACTCTCCGAGCCGAGCCGCGCCGGAGCTACCCGTCCGACACCGGCGGCAGGCGGGGGATGCTCCGGCGGCGGCGCCGGGCGGTCCTGCGATCCAAAGAAAAAGTCGAACAAACCCTCGGCGCGTGCCGGGTCCTGCGACGTCAGGCTTCCAGCGGCGAAGAGGGCGCCGAGGAGGACTGCGGCACGCCAGCGCGACCGCCTGCTAGGCCCGGATGCCATCGCTTCACCTCATTATCGGCAGACCTCAACCAGAAGGTCGCAAACGCTTTCCCTGTCTATCAATTCGCGCACCGCAATCTCATCGCAATCAAACGCGCTAATCGCCGAATTTGCAACGCATTACCATCGAATTTTGCAACGACACTCCAGCCCTCGGTCGCGGCGGGAGGGGGAGTATGTTCCTGCGTATCCCAAGGCCCATCGGTTTGATCGCGCTCGTCTCGACGCCTTTCTTGGCGGGCGCGAGCATCAGCATGCCGGTCGATGTTGCGCACGCGGACGATTGTCTCGCTGCGCCGAACTCTCCTGCGCCGCAGGGGAGCCATTGGTACTACCACATGGATTGGGCGAAGCAGCGCAAGTGCTGGTACCTGCGCGCTCCCGGCCAACCGTCGGAACAAACGGCTGCGCAAGTCGAGCCCGAGGCCGCGCCATCGGCGGCGGTGCCGGCGCCGTCCATAGCGACGCCGGTTGCGGCCCCGACGATCGGCGCGGCGAATTCGGCGACGCCGGGCGACGGCGCTCCGTCCCTGCCGCGCGTCAAAACGCTTTCCGTCAAACGACGGACGGCTCCGACGACAGGCGCAACGACGAGCGAGCCGGTCCGCCAAAACGCGCCGGAAGAAAGTGCCGCGCCCTCGGGTTTGCCGACGCTCGTGCCGCAGGAAGACGCAGCGCAGATCGGTGTTCGGACGCCAGCGCCGGCGCCGGCGGTCGCCACGGTGTGGCCCGATCCTCCGCTCGCGATTGCTGCGCCCACGGCGAGGAATTCGATCACGGTTTCAGACGATGCCGGCGATGGCTCGTTTCGACCTAAAGCGGACGCTCTGATCTCCGCGGACGCGCAGAGCACTGGGCAGCACGCTGCGGCGCTCTCCACAGCGCCGCGGCAGCTTCCGCCGGCGACGCCGGCGGAAATGCTTCTTCCTGTGGCGCTTGGGTTGGCGGCTGCCGCCCTTCTGTCTCGCCTCATCATGAAGCTTGCCGCCGCGCGGCGCGAGCCGATTGTCACCTATTACGCGCCGTCTGAATGGATCGACGAAAACCTCGCTCCGCACGTTCTCGACGATCTAGGCCAAGCCGATCTAGGCCAAGACGATCTAGGCCAAGACCATTTCATCGGCGATCGACGCCACTTTGATCAGGGCGCCAACTCCAAGCCCGGGCGAATCCAACCTTCTGCAGCATCTTCCCGCAATCGAAACGCCGTATCGGCGAGGCGGCCGACCGCGACGGTCGACGACTTGGAAATAACGGAGCGTGTCATCATGCGCGCGCTCGAACGCGTACGAGCCTGACATCGGCTCCACCGGCGGTTGAAGGCTGCCGGCCAAGCCCTGGAGCAAAGAGGGAAAACCGGCGGCCGCGACCCTTTGGTCAAGTGCTGCCCGGCTTGAGCCGGATGGCTCGGCAACCCTTTGTTAACCTTGTTCGCCCCAGCATCCGCCCAGGCCGGGCGATCGGGAGAATCGCGCATGAACATCATCACCATGGCGTCCCGAAAGGGCGGAGCGGGCAAAAGCACGTTGACCGCCCATCTCGCGGCCTACTGCCACAAGATCGGCGAGCGTTGCGTGGTCATCGACGCCGATCCGCAAGGCTCGGTCTCGCTCTGGCATTCGCTGCGCGCCGACGGGCAGCCGCCGCTGATGAGCGGCGCCCGCGGCATCGAACGGGCGCTCACTTCGGCAATGGTCGATGGCTACAAATGGGCGTTCATCGACACCGCGGCCAGCATGTGGGTGGTGGCGCAGGAAGCGATTCGCGCGGCGACCCTTGTCCTCGTTCCGGCGCGGCCGGGATTTTTCGATCTCAACGCCGTGCGCGAGACCGTTGCGACCGCGCGCGCGCGCAACAAGCCTTACGCCGTCGTGCTCAACGCGACGCCGCCGAAGCGCGGCGAGAAGGAAGCGCCGGCAGTGGCGCAGTCGCGGGCATTCTTCGACAAGCTCGGCATCCCGGTCTGGGCGGGGCAGATCAGCCAGCGCGCCGGCTATGTGCTGACCCTCGCCACTGGTGCGAGCATCTGCGAGTCGACACCCGATTCGGTCGCCACCTCCGAGGTCGCGCGGCTGTGGACGGCCGTCGAACGTTCGGTCGGCGCGATCCACGACGCCCACACCGCCGCCGCGACGCACGGCCAGGCGGCGTAGGCTCTTCGATCCGTTGTCGGCCTGTGCTCGCGGGCCGCAAGAAATTCATCGAGGGAGAAGAAAAATGGCAAAAACGATTCTCGGCCTAGAGCAGGCCGCCGAGCTCGTCGGCCGCATGAAGGCAGCCGCGGAGGGCAGGGGACGGTTCACCGACATCGTCATGCCGAACGGGGAAAAGCTCGCCGATTGCACCTTCGGCTACATGGCCGAGATTGGCGAGGCGATGCAGACCATGGGCCTGGTGATGCCGGAGTCCTTCGGCGGGGCTTGAGCAGCGTCCAACCGCGGCGGCTTACGCCGCGCTGGTGCGCCGGTCGCCGCTTTTGCCGAGCCGCTTGTCGAGATAGGCCCCGACCGAGCTCATCAGCGGTTCGATCTTGCCGTCGAAGAAGTGGTTGGCGCCGGCAACGACTTTCTGTTCGATGACGATGCCCTTCTGGGTCTTCAGCTTCTCGACGAGGCCGGTCACGTCGCGATGCGGCACCACCGCGTCCTTGTCGCCGTGGATGATGAGGCCGGAGGACGGGCAGGGGGCGAGGAAGGAAAAATCGTAGAGGTTCGCCGGCGGCGCGATCGAGATGAAACCCTCGATTTCCGGTCGGCGCATCAAGAGCTGCATGCCGATCCAGGCGCCGAAGGAGAAGCCGGCGATCCAGCACGAGCGCGCTTCCGGGTTGACCGATTGCGCCCAATCAAGCGCCGAGGCGGCGTCCGAGAGTTCGCCGATGCCGTGGTCGAACCCGCCCTGGCTGCGCCCGACGCCGCGGAAATTAAAGCGCAACGCTGAAAAGCCGCGGTGCACGAACGCGTAGTAGAGCTGGTAGACGATCTGGTGGTTCATCGTGCCGCCGAATTGCGGATGCGGATGGAGCACGATGCCGATCGGCGCGTTCTTTTGCCGCGCGGGGTGGTAGCGGCCCTCGACGCGGCCTCCAGGTCCCGTGAAAATGACCTCGGGCATGATCTAACCTCGATTGGATCGCTGGCGCGGGCGTCCTGCCCGGTTGCTTGACGGCCCCCGCGGGCGCACGTAAGCGTCTAGAACCATTTCAGATTTTTGACGTGGTCGCGGATACGGCAGCGGCGCAGACATTGACTCGGGCCTTCTAGCACGGGGCAGGGGACAAAAAGCAAGCGCCACGGCGGCATCGGCCCCTTTCCTTGTCGCAATGAAGCCACAGATGCGCATCCGCGGGCTTGAGAACAAGGCATCGGTCACCGAATCGGACCAGGGAACCGGCCAAAGGCGTTGGCAATGACGGAGCGCGTCTATCTCGACTGGAACGCCACGGCGCCGATGCGGCGCGAGGCGCGCGAGGCGCTCGACGATGCGTTGGCGCTCGCCGGCAATCCTTCCTCGGTCCATGCCGAGGGCCGCGCGGCCCGCAGCGTGATCGAGCGCGCACGCGCGGAGGTCGCGGCGCTGGTCGGCGCAAAGCCGGCGGATGTGTTCTTCACCTCCGGCGGCACCGAAGCCAACATGCTGGCGTTGACGCCGGCGATCGAGACCGCCGGCGAGAAGCGGCCGCGCGAGCGGCTGTTGATGTCGGCCATCGAGCACTCCTCGGTGCGCGCCGGCGGACGGTTCCCCGCCGAGGGGATTGCCGACATCGCGGTCGACGCCGACGGCCGGGTGAACCTTGCAGCGCTGGCGCGGGTTCTGGCCAACGCTCCAAGGCCGCTCGTTTCGATCATGCTCGCCAACAATGAGACCGGCGTGGTGCAGCCGGTCACGGAAGCCGGTGCGATCGTGCATGCGGCCGGCGGGCTCCTCCTCGTCGACGCGGTGCAGGCGGTGGGACGCGTGCCATGCGATGTCGGCGCGCTTGGTGCGGATTTGCTGACGCTCTCGGCGCACAAGATCGGCGGCCCGAAGGGCGTCGGCGCCTTGGTGCGTGGAAGCGAGGCGATCCATCTCCCCGATCCGCTCATCCGCGGCGGCGGGCAGGAGCGCGGCATGCGCGCCGGCACCGAGAACGTGGCCGGCATTGCCGCCTTCGGCGCAGCCGCTGCCGCGGTCCGACAGCAGACCGCGGCCGAGGCGGCGCACATGCTGGCGCTGCGCAATGAGCTGGAGGGTGGGCTGCGCGCAATCAGCCCGGGTGCGGTGATTTTCGGCGCCGGCACTGGCGTCGAGCGCCTGCCGAACACGACGCTGTTTGCCCTCGAAGGCATGAAGGCGGAGACTGCGGTCATCGCCTTCGACCTTGAAGGGGTCGCGGTCTCCTCTGGCGCCGCCTGCTCCTCCGGCAAGGTGCAGCCCTCGCATGTCCTTGCCGCCATGGGCGTTTCGCCCGCGCTGGTGCGCGGTGCGGTGCGCGTCAGCTTGGGCTGGACGACGACCAAGGCCGATATCGATCGGTTCCTCGCCGCTTGGAGAAAGGTGTCGGGTGCATTATCTAAGGGTTCTAAGGAACGGCCTGGGATGGCTGCCTGAGTGGGGCGCCTAAATGGCTGTATCGA
>Ga0210394_10008245_pt1 | contig 10787 bp, 9 predicted proteins | sample IncBWC12MmetaG_FD_160121 | JGI IMG/M metagenome (GOLD analysis project Ga0210394, IMG submission 160121) | Forest soil microbial communities from Barre Woods Harvard Forest LTER site, Petersham, Massachusetts, United States - Inc-BW-C-12-M | ecosystem: Environmental > Terrestrial > Soil >... | reverse complement strand
AGAATAAATTGAGAAAGCCAATTCTGCTGCTTCTCGCAGCAATCCTGACCCTATCTGCAACAGTGACACGCGCGGACGATGATCATGCCTATACCCAGGGGCCCGTCCTTATCGTCAACTTCGTCCGCAGCCAGCCGGGCATGTTCGAAGAATATATGCGTTATCTGGGAAGCACCTACAAGCACGTCATGGACGAATACAAGAAGCAAGGAATCATACTTGACTATTCCATCTATCAGGCGCGGCCGCGTGATCCGCAGGACGCGGATCTGATCCTGACCGTGACTTACAAAAACATGGCAGCGTTCGATGACCTACAGGCGCGTATTGATCCCACGGCTAAGCAGACATTTGGGTCACTGGCCAAAGCCGCTTCGGCCTCCGCGGATCGGGGCAGGTTGCGCATGGAAATCGGCAGTCAGATGGTTCGTCAATTGATCCTGAAATAGCCGGAATGCCTGCTGCGGCGTGCTTCCGCGCAGTCGCGGGAGCGCGCTGCGGCGGTCTGCGCGTCGCGTTCGGACTGGCGTGCTTCTGAAATGACAGCGGGGGCTACGCGCCCCCGCCGCTCAATTCGTCCTGCGCGTCAATCTCAATTCGTCATGCACGACCACGTCGCCGCGATCGCATTCGGATTCGTCGCGTTGCCGGCGGTGTAGTCGGCGTTGCCGCGCATCGATCCGGTGGTCGCGCGTCCGTCGTCATAGGAAAGGTCGATTTGCTGTGCGGCGCCGTTGGTCAATTCATACCAGCACACCGCCGACGGTGCGGTGAAAGCGGGAATGACGGTGGGCGCATTCAGGGTCACCACGCCGCCGAAGGGATGAGTCGAGGAAATCGTGCCCTGGCCGGTAATGAAACCCGAGAGGCGCAGATGATAGTTCGCCTGGCAGACTTCGGAATTCGGATTGTCGGCCGCGTTGCGGCACCAGATGTTGCCGCCGTTGATGTAGCCGTCGCCGTTGCCGTTCACGATGCCGGGGTCGCCGGCCTGCACGATGAAGCCGTGCGTGGTCGCATTGGCATCGTCGCCCGGCAGCGCCCGGAAGCGGTCCTGATAGCCATACATCGCCGCAGTGTACTGGCGGAAGCTATCGTAGGTGGACTTGACCTTCTGGTTGTAAATCAATTCCTGGCCCTTGAGCACGCCACCGATGAGCAGCCCGATGATGACCAGCACGATGGCGATTTCCACGAGCGTGAATCCCGCTTGCCGTTGTTTCGAAATAGCCATTGATGCTCCTTGATTACACGGGCGGTGCGCCTGTCGCGCGTGCCGCCGCCATGCCTGCTTAGCGGCCGATACGGGGTATTCCTTAATGTCAAACGGGTCACAAATTGAGGCCTGCATCGCGAAAATGCCCGCCGGCGGCCTTGGAGGGGCCTGCTGGCTGCCTCAAAGGGCCGCGTGCCCGGCCTCCCCGGGGGATAATCGGGCTTCCAGGAATCTGAGCTCCGCCGGGGTGCGGATCTGGCCGGCGGCGATCAGCCCGCCCAAAATGATCTTGGCGTCCTCCATCTCGCCAAGGTCGGCACGCAATAGCAGGTCCATTTGCCGCACCCAGCTGGGGGCCTTCGGGTCGTCCACCTGGGTTCTGAGCGCCGCCGCGTAGGTCTCGGCCAAGGCGCTGTCATGCAGGACGTGACGCGCCACGAATACGGCATGGACCAGCCAGGGCCAACGCTGGTTGGGCCGCTCGGCGAAGCGCTGATACACCCAGTCGAGCATCTTGCGCCGCTCGGCCGGTTCTCCGGTTTCTGCGTAGTGCCGGCTCGCGAGCAACAAGGGATAACCGGTATCGGGGTCCAGCGTGCCGGTCATGTCGAGCCAGCGACGCACCGAGGTGCGGTCCATGGCGGCGAGCGGCGTCGTGGTCCCCAAGTGCACGTTGTAATCCTGCAAGTACACCATCAGCAGATAGCCGGCCAAGACGTCCTCACCCAAGCTGGCCGCACGAATCGCCGCCTCGGGTGGTGGATCGCCCAGATCGTACAAGTCAGAGGCGGCCGGCGCGTCGACGCGATGGAATGCCACATTCGCGGCAAGACATCCACACAGAAGCATCCACCGCGATGCGTGCGGGAGGGTGGCCATCAGAACTGCTTGCGCCGCAATTCGAGATTGATCACGGCGCCGAGCAGCGCGACGTAGATCACCGCCTGCAGGAAGCCCGGCCCGACGCTGATCGGTCCGCCGGACAACCACGATGAATTGGCGAAGTGGTCCATGCGCGGCAGCAGGTAGCTCGCGAGCTCGACATAGCGGGCGTCGAATCGGTCGAGCGGTGTGCCATTGAGCGCACCCATATTGACGCTGAGCAGGACCAATAAATAGCCGATCCTCGCGAACAGATACAGGCAGCAAAAGGCCAGCATCGCGGTCACCACCCGTCCAAAAACCAGCGCGAGGACGAGAGCGAGGCTGTCGACCACGACGGCCTCGGCCGCCATGCTGAAAGTCCAGGCGAGCCGACCCGGCGCGTGGCTGAACCCCAGGAGTGGCAAGCCGGCCAGCACACCGCACGCCGCGGCGACGGCGCTCCACCCCAGCCACTTACCGACGGCGTACTGCATACGGGTCATGGGTAGCGCAAGAAAATTATCGATAATGCGGTCGTTGAGATCGCGCACCGTGTTGGCAATGATGGCCTGAGCGAGAATGAAGACGATGGCCAGGCGCACGATGACGGCATAGGCGACCACCGTCGCGCGTTCCTGCTCGGTCAGCAGGATTCGATCCATGAACAGCGCCAGTGAATAGGCAATCGCGACCGCAACCAGCACCGACTTGGCCACAGCCGTCCGCCTCGCCTCCAGCAAGGTCAGGCGGGCCAGTCCCCACATCGCAGGCGACCATCCCGGCATCATTGGATTTGCCACGCCAACATCAGCTTGTCCGCCACGGGCCCCCACGCCAGCCATTCGACCACATCGTCGAACCGGCCCACCGGCGAGCCGATGTCGGCAGGGTCCCGCATCACGAAGGCGCGCGCAATTCCCGGCGCGCCGAGTTGTGACGCGTTTTGCGTCTCGTCGGCGGAATTTCCGAGTGCGTCGTTGCCCGTCGGTCCCTGTGACCAGATGACGGCCACGGCATTCATGGCGAGCGAGTTGGCCGCGCCGCCGCAGCGATTGCCGGCCCCGGCCATGCCGATGGAGGAGCGGCAGACGAACAGCCCGTTATTGGCGGCAAGCGCCGCGCCCACCGTCGCGCGGGTCGCCCCGCCCAGCGAGGCGGTCGTGAGCGCATACGGCTGGGGCGTACCGACCAGCAGCGCCACCGAGTAGCGGATGGCGCGCGGATAGGACAACGCGCCTGAATCATCGCGGATGCTGCCATCAGCCCAACCGTCCTCGAGCAGCCCATTGCGATCAAGGTTCGGCAATCCGAGCGTGACTGCCGGCAGAAATCCCGCGGCCGCCGTGCACTGTCCGGGCGCCGTCGTTGCCTCGAGACCGTTGCTGCCGACCACGGCGGGACACGGGAGCCGGCCGTTGGCGGTGACGAAGGCCGTCAGGGCTTGGTTGGCCTGGTCGAGGGTGCTGCGCGTATTCACCAAATAGCTCTGCTGCAATTGCTGCGCCAGGGAAACCACAAGACCCGTGAGCACGAGGCCAAGGATGACCAGGGAAATGGCCACCTCGATCAAGGTGAATCCGCACTCGGCGCCTTTCATGGGACGCGGAAGTGTCACGGGATGCCTAGGCGGCACGCGATGCCTGCAGTTCAGGGGATACTTGCGTGTCATGCGATGCTTGCGGGTCATAAAATGCCGTACATGCGATCGTCGTAATTGGCCGTGGGCAGCGTCCCGGCGGCGTCGAACGGCGGACCGTTCACATTGACGGTGCTGTCGAGAAAATCCGCCAAAGACCCGCTGCCGAGCGGCGCTTGGGCAGAGCCTTTCGACACCGCGTACGGGGGATTGCGCACAGCCCGGCCGGGGCTGAACAGGACGGCGTTGTAACGCGTCGCGGCGGCACCGAGCCGCAAGGTTGGCGCCGCGCAGCGCGGCGGCGTGGCACTTTTGACGCAACCCGGGTCGACGGCATAGATGAAGTACGAGCCCCAGCCCGCTTGCGTGTACCACGCCGGATAGTTCAGCGTGCCGCCGCAGTTGGCCGCAACCGTCGGCAACAGGCCGAACCTCGATTGCCGCGCACAGCTCGTCACGAACGGCGTCGAGGGATTGTCGCCGGAATACGGCAGATAGCCGTAGGTCGCGCGGAACTGAGCAAGCGTGCTCAAGGCGCTCAAGCGCGCGCGCTGTTCCATGGCTTCGAAGTATTCGCCGGCGGTGATGTAGAGCAGGTGGTCATTGAAGGCGAACGGCGTCGCATAATAAGCGGGCTGAGGACCGAGCTCGGTGCTCGACGGCGCATCGATGAAGGTCCACGCCAAACCGTTCACGACAGTGTAAGCCGCGTTGTTGTACGTCCCGGGAACGCATGGCGCGGGGCATGCCGCGGTGATCGTGACCGACTCGAGATAGGCCGACGGGGACAGATCATTCGGCTGCACGCGGCGCTGCGCATTGGTGGCCGGAGGGCCCGGCAAAATCAGCACGATCGCCACTTCCGCCGACAGCAGATTGCCGCGATTGTCGACGACGGTGAGCCACGGGAACGGCACCGGGGTGGTGCAGCCGCCGGTGTACGCACTGCTCAGCATGAGCGGATTCAGATTGGTAAGACACGGGGCGCCAACTACGAGATTGGCGGACATGAATATCCACGGGATCTCCCCTTCTTGATCATCCGCGGTGCTGGGACCGGGGAGCCCGTAGCTCAGCCACGGCAGGCGGCCGAAGCAGCGCACATTGAGCGGCGGCACAAGTAAGCTGTTCGGGTCCACCAGCGCCTGCCCCGGCACCCAAGTGCGCGTCGCGCAGCCCGGCTTGCTCTGGCCATCGAAGGTGGTGCCCGCCGACACCGGCAGATCCGGGGTGAGAAGGATCTGTCCCAAACGGCGCCCGGGGACCGGGTCGGCGCCGGGATTGCCGGCGTAGGCCAGGATGGCCGTCTTGGCATTGATTAGCGCTTGATAGCCCCGGCCGCTTCCCGCCTCGTGCACCTGCCACAGGGTCAATCGAGGCGCCAGCACGATGGTCAGAATCACGATGAGCGTGATGATCATGAGCAACACAGCAGCGCCGCGCTGACGATGCCTCATCGCGGCGTCACCGAGCCGGCCGGCAACAGATCATCGACGGTGCCGCTGCGCTCGAGCGCCTGTCCGGCGCGCATCAGCACCGGCCGACCCGAACCCGTGCTCAGCCAGATATTGCCGTTGCGGTCGGTCCACGCCGAAGCGCCGGCGACCGAACCGTCGATGGCCACCCCATTGACCCAGACCACGCGTGCGTGATCGCTGCTGCGCACCGCGCCGTTGACCACCCGGCTACCGCTCGAGTCGACGGCGGCCGCGGGTGCAGCCCGAGTTGCGTCGAGCCCGCCGTTGCGTCGGCCGCGGCGCTCGGCCGGAGAAAAGAAAATCCTGCCGATCCTAACCCTTTGGTTCGAGGCGTGCGGACGCGCCTCGGCGCTGTCGGCGGCACGGCCCGCGTGCGGCACCACGCACAGCGCGAAGCACGCGGCGGCCAGCAACACATGCGGGGTGAAACGAGCGGCGCTACTCATGATCAGCCGCCATCCTCACGGTGGGTTGTGCAACGGATCTGAACTCGTACCAGACCAGCGAGCAATGCAGGGCGAGTTCGGCTTCGGCGTCGCTGGAGTGCAGCGTGCGGGTCAGGGAACAGGCCTCCTGGGCGGTCGTGCCCGGGACGCGCTTCTCGATGGTGCCCATGAGGTCGGCGAACTCATCCTCGTCGGCCACGGTCGCGTTGAAATCGAGTCGATGCGAGATCACTTGAAAGGCCGCCAGTTGTGCGGTTTCCGGCCCCGCATAGGGGATGTCCTTGCCGATCACGTAGTCGCCGATCACACCGCTGCGCACGCCGCGCACCGCCTGGTCGAACCAGTCACCTGCGACGGAGCGGTCGAAGCGCACGGTCAACCCCTCATGCAGCAGGCTCGCGTATCGATCTTTGTACTGGTCGATCAACGCGCGATGCGCATTCGCCTGCTCGATACGCGCCCGGGCGTGACGGATGCCTTGCGCAGCCAGTTCACGCCGGTGGGCGGCGCGGGCGTCCCACAGGTTCATGAAGCCCGCCGTCAGCCCGCACACGAGGACGGCGGCCGCACACCACAGCAGGGTGGAACGGAGTGACGCCTTGGAGTAGCGAGACCGTTTCATGACGGATCCGCGGTCACGGACACTGACACGCTGAACTCGGATTTCTTGCCGTCGTGCTCCTCGCGCTTGCTCTCCAGCGTGCCGCCCGGTGCGACGTCGAACGGCAACCGTTCGATGACCGGATGTCCGTGCAACTCGCGCGCCAGAGCTGCGGCCAGTCCGCCGACGGCGGCGTTCGCATCGGACTTGAGTATCTCTCCTGCGACGTGCCCGCCGAGGTGCAGCACGATGGTGTTCGACCCGGGCGACCCGGCCGGCGCCCGGCCGGGCGGCGCCGCCGACCCCGACATGCCGGCAGGCGCGGCGGCGGCATCGGCGTAGGCCCATTCCAAGGTATCGATGGTTAGACTGGGAAACGGTGCGAGGGCTGCCGCGGTCCTCTGCAAGAGACCCCCCGCATCGATGTTGCGCGCCAACAGCCGGTCCCGAGCCTGCACCACAGCCCGCAGCTGTTCCGGATCGAGCTCCGTCTTCGGCGCCGACCGTTCGCTCATTTCCGCGGCGGCATTCAAGTGATCGGCCACCAGTTCGTCGGTAGCGGCAAGCCCGAGGTTCTCGCGGATTCCGCTCGCACCGACGGCAAGATAGCCCACGCTCGCGGCGGCCACCGCGGCCGTGGCATAGAGCGCCGCGCGCCGCTGGGTGGCACGCCGGCTCGCCTGCAGCAAGCTCAAGCCCGCGGCGCATCCGGTACCGTGCTGGCGCAGCGCCGCGCGATTGAACAGCAACCAAGCGGAGTTCGGTGCCTCGAGCAACGCTTCCGGACCGTCCGTCAGGTCGCGCGGGCGCAGCTGCACCAGCTGGGCGGTGCGAAGATTATTGCCCGGCACCGAGAGCTGGGCCGAGGCCGGCTGGGCATCGATGACGGCAATGTGCAGCGTGCGATGGCGGCCCTCGACGCCCCACAGGCGGGTCATCGTGAGGTACTGCAGGGTTTTGTCGATTTCCTGGCCCACTTGCACATCGCCCGCGGTCGAATAGGCGCACAAGCGGGAGAAGCGCAAGCCCGACGGTGCGACGAAGGCGTGCCGGTATCCCGCGGCGGTGCGCATGACCAAGAGTGCGTCCGAGCGAGGCGGCAGCTTCAAGTCGGCGATGAGCGCCGGCATGAGTGTGCCGAGGCTGTAAAGGCCGCGCACGTCCAACTCGCGGTTCTCGAGTGCGCTGAGCCACGGTGCCAGCGCTTCCGGACCGATGAGCGCGTAGAGAATGCGCGTGGTTTGTCGCGGCCTGCGCCTGACGAGATTGCGAAAAAAGGCGTACGGCCGCGCCCGGTGCGGCACCACGCCGCGATAGACGGTGGTGCGGTAACGCTGCTCGAGCTTGCGCGTCAGCAAGAGGCGCAAGTCGCGCCCCGACAGCGTAGGCACGGTCTCGGCCTGATAGGCCTCCGCTTGAGTGTCGGTGATCACGTAGTAGCGGTCCAACGCGTACAGGTCGAGGTGTGCCTCGAACTCGCGCACGCTGCGGTCGAGCGACTCTTGATCGATCGCGACCTGACGCGGAATCGCGAGATTGGCGACCGGCGAGAGACCGCCGCGCAAATCGCGGTAGCATTCGAGGGAGGTTCCCGTGATGTAGACGTAGTGGTCGGCCGGCTTCATATTTTCAGCTTCGAAATGGTGTCGTAGAGCGGCCCCAGCATCGACAGAATCAGCCACCCGAGTATCGAACCCATGAACACCGTCAAGGTGGGCTCGACGACCGCGCGCAGGCTTTCGATCGATTCGGCGATTTCCCGATCGTAGAAGTAGCCGATGTTGGCGAGCGAGCGATCCAATTCCCCGGTCATTTCCCCGATCCGCAGCATTCTCACCACGAGCTTCGGAAACAGCCGGGCCTGCTCGAAGGATTCGGCGATGGTGAGCCCGTCGGCGATCTTCGCCTTGCAGTCCATCACCGCCTTGGTGAGGACGCGGTTGCCCGCCGCACCGGCCGCGAGATCCAAGGAGCTCAACACCGGCACGCTGGATGAGTAGAGCATGCCGAGCGTCGCCGCGAAGCGCGCGAGCGCGATCTTGTACAGGGTCGGCCCGATGAGCGGCAGATGCAGCTTGACCCCGTCGAGCCGCGTACGCAGCGCCTCCGAGGCGAAGCGCTTCAGCAGCAATACCGAGACGAGCAGCGCGACCGGCAACGCCACCAGCACCCACCCGTGATGGACCAGAAACCCCGAGATGCCGAGCAGAATCTTGGTTTGCAGCGGCAAATGACCGCCCGACATCGAGCGGATGAAGCTCGCCAATTGCGGCACGAGATAGATCATGAGGAACAGGAACACGGCGATGATGACCGTCAGGCCGAAAGCCGGATAAATCATCAGCTTCTTGAAACTCGAGCGCAGCTCGTACTGCCACTTGAGCGCGTCCGCGAGCCGCTGGAAGATCTCCGGAATGTTGCCGGATTGCTCGCCCGCGCGAACCAGGGCGACGAAAGTCCGGTCGAACACCTGCGGGTATGCCGCGAGCGCGTCGGCGAGCCCGGTCCCGGACTCGATCGCCTCGACGATGGCGCCGAGAATCACGCGAAAGCGCGGCTGCTCGGCCTGCTCGACCAGATCCTTCAGCCCATCGAGCAGCGAAATGCCGGCGCGCGTGACCTGCGCGAGATGCAGACAGAAAGTGATCAAGTCCTTGGGCTTCGCCGCCTTGCCCCACGTGGCATACCAAGACGCCGTGGTTCGGGCGTGCGCCTCGATCAAATCGAGCTTGATCTGCGTCAAACGAGCCTCGAGATCCGGCAGGTTCAACGCCTCCGTACGTCCGGTGCGCACCTGCCCGAACTCCGTCACCGCTCGGTAGCTGTAGATCGGCATGCGCGACTCAGCGTGCCTCGAGCGAGGTCAGGTCGATGGTGCGGGCGATCTCGCTCAACGTCGTGGTGCCGTCGAGCACGCGGCGAACGGCATCCTGCGCCAGCGTGCGCGCCCCTTTTTGCGAGGCGACGCTGCGCATTTCGCGCAGCGTCGCACGGCGCGCCACCAACTCATCCATGTCCGAATCGAATCGCACCACTTCCATCAGCGCCACGCGGCCGTGGTATCCCTGCTGCTCGCAGTCGTCGCAGCCGACCGCCTCGAACAGCGGCTGGGTGTCGGCGGACTCGAGCCCGAGCAGGCGGCGCTGTGCGGAGCCGGGCTGGTAGGCTCTGCGGCAGACGCGGCACAGGCGCCGCACCAGGCGCTGCGCGATCACGCCGACCATGTTGCCGGCGAGAATCTCGGGGTTCAATCCCAGGTCCGACAAGCGTGCCATGGCGCCGAGCGCCGAATTGGTATGCAGCGTGCTGAACACCTGGTGACCCGTCATGGCCGCGCGCAACGCCATCGTTGCCGTGTCCGCGTCGCGGATCTCACCCACCAGGATGATGTCCGGATCCTGGCGCATCATGGAGCGGATTCCGGAGGCGAAATCGATTTTCAAACCCTCGGCGAGGCTGGTTTGACGGATCATCGGCATGGGATATTCGACCGGATCTTCGAGGGTCATGATATTGACGCCCTCGGTGTTGAGCGCGCTGATGATCGAATAGAGCGTGGTGGTCTTGCCGCTGCCGGTCGGCCCCGTCACCAGCAAAATCCCGTCCGGGCGCTTGATCATGAGCTGCAGCGCCTCGTACTGATCGGGCGCGAGGCCGAGCGCATCGAGTGCGACCAGACTCTGCACCTTGTCGAGAATTCGCAGCACCACGTTCTCGCCGTAGGTGGTGGGCTGCGCCGCGACGCGAAAATCGATGTAGCGGCCCTGCAGGTGCAGGCTGATGCGCCCGTCCTGGGGGGCTCGCGACTCGGTGATGTTCATGCCCGAAATGACCTTGATTCGCACCAGCATCGCGGACCAATATTTCGAGTGCAGGGCGCGGATCTGGCGCAGCACGCCGTCGATTCGATAACGAATCCGGACAAAGCCTTGTTCGGGCTCGAAGTGAATGTCGCTGGCACGCCGCGACACCGCATCGCCGACGATCGCGTCGATCAGTCGCACGATGGGCTGGGTGTAGCCGCCGTCGGCGCTGGTCAAGCTCTCGTAGTCGACCTCGCCGGTTTCGATCTCGTTCAATATGCCGTCGATCGACAGTTCGTGACCGTAGAACCGGTCGATCGCCCGGGTGACTTCCGCTTCCGAGGAGATGCGCGCCTCGGCCGAGACCTCGCCGCGCAACATCTCGTTCAGCTGGTCCAATACCACCACATTGTTGGGGTTGCCGACCGCGACCGTGAGCACGCGGCGGCTGCGATCGAGTGACACCGGCAGCACGCTGAAGCGCGTGGCGAAGCTTTTCGGCACCAAGGCGAGCGCCGCAGGATCCGCGACCACCCGCGAGACGTCGATGTCGCTCTGGCCGAGATTCTCGGACAGCGCTTCGCGCAGCGTCGCTTCGCTGAGGAATCCGAGTTTGACCAGCGTCTTGCCGAGCGGCAAACCGTTGCGCTTTTGCTCGATGAGCGCGATGCGCAGCTGATCCTCGCTGAGAATGCCGCGTTCACGAAGAATCTTGCCGAGCGGCCGGCGCTGCGCGGCAGGCG
>Ga0210394_10008243_pt1 | contig 10788 bp, 8 predicted proteins | sample IncBWC12MmetaG_FD_160121 | JGI IMG/M metagenome (GOLD analysis project Ga0210394, IMG submission 160121) | Forest soil microbial communities from Barre Woods Harvard Forest LTER site, Petersham, Massachusetts, United States - Inc-BW-C-12-M | ecosystem: Environmental > Terrestrial > Soil >... | reverse complement strand
CGTCCCACCGCAACATCGCGGATTTCATAGAATCCATTCTCGCTCGTTGTGACCGAGCGGACATCGCTGGAATCACTCCCTTGGAGAGTGACTACGGCGCCGGGGACTGGCGCGTCGCTGAGGTCCGTTATCGTCCCCATGATGGTTCCGGTCTGCGAGACCGAGCTTTGCTCGCCGTCCTGATTCTGTGGCGCAGGCGAAGGGCGCACGGCCTGGTCTGATTGCTGAGGTTGGTTTTCCAATTCCGCTTCTTCGGTGCGAGTGATCGAGGCGGTTTCGTTCGGCAGCGTCGGGGCCGTTCCTTGTGCAAGCAACGAAGCAGGGGCTATGGAGACCACAATCGTGAACACAGTCGAAATTTTGCGCAGTTTTGTCATCTACTTATCGAACGGGGCTTACGGCCATACATGGCGCCAGTTATGACCATCCTCAAGCCGGCGCTCTATTGTCGATTTGTCCCGTTCTACTCCTTTCGTATGGCATGACCGAGGCGTAGTTTCGGGCCATTCGTAACTGAGCTCCGGGATCTGCAACCCCTGCCTCGGTTGAAGATCCGCGACCTGATTTCCAGACTCTCGTACTCCCTGTGTGCATGCAAATTGCCAATGTCTGGGTCCATCGGAATCACGGAATCTCCTTTAGTTTTCGTGCGATGCCCTGCGCAGAGACGACGCGCAAGCGCGAATAGAAGTTGGCAGGTGCCAACCTGCTGGCACGCTGCCGACGCTTCGGCAAGGACGGACTAAGTCTGCCTAGGACTGATCGCGTCGGTGCCAACTGGGCGATAAGTCCTGACAAGTCGGGTTATCGGAATATGACTTTTCCTTGCATCCCACTTAGCGATAACACCGTTTCACAGGACTTGGCTCAGGGCATTTGCAGAGGTACCCTCTCAGATCAGAAACCGCGGTGGTCAGGGATACTAGCCAGTGCAGCCAGGAGGTGTCGGATGCGCACTCGACTTCTGAGCTTGATTGGAGCGGCAGTAGTGATCGTGTCGACCCTGATAGTTTTGAATCCGGCGCAGGTGACAGTTGCACAGGAATCTCCTAAGGCTTCCGGGACGTCGCGCGCATTGGCACCAGTCCTGAGAACGCTCTGGGGCGAACCGGACCTGCAGGGAATCTGGACCGACGAATTCGACACGCCCTTACAACGCCCTGCGGAGTATGCGAACCAGGAATTGTTCTCCGAAGCGCAGCGGCAGCAGTTAGACAAACAACGCGCTGAGCTCTTCGGCAGCGACCCGCGTCAGCAGCGCGGGACCACGATCGACGTCGGCGGCGCCTATAACACGGCGTTCTTGACCGTAAAGCACGCCGGCGCCCGCACGTCGCTGATTGTCGACCCGCCCAACGGCCGGATTCCGCCACTGACGCCGGAGGCTCAAAAGGCTGCGGCGGCGGATCGAGAGTATCGGCTGGCCCTATTGCAATCAACAGATGCGTGCAAGAACAAGGAGCCCATATGTGCCGGCGGCAAGTACGATCCGATGCCCTCGCCACGATTCGGCGAACCCCCTCCGCGCTACCACACTGGTAATTTCGACCGCCTTAACCGTGGCGATGGGCCGGAGGACGACCCGTTGGCTGACCGCTGTCTGCACAGCGGGCTGCCCGACTTCGGCAGCTTGTTCGGCGGCAGCTACCGGCGAATCGTTCAGACTCCCGGTGGCATCTCGATGTTCTACGACTTGAATCAGGGCCAAGGTTGGCAGCGCAACATCGTCATGAACGGCAGCCCGCACCTTCCGGCCAATATCCGCCAGTGGTTCGGCGATTCGCGCGGCCATTGGGAGGGCAACGCGCTTGTGATCGACGTGACCAACTTCACTCCGAAGACCGATTTCTTCGGCTCGCGCGAGAACATGCACCTCGTTGAGCGCTGGACGCGTACCGGGCCAAAGACCCTCGAGTACGAGGTCACGATCGAAGATCCGACCGTATGGACGCGGCCATGGACCGTCAAGCAGGAGTTCACCAAGCAGAGCGACGAGGAGAACAGAATTTATTACGAGCCGCGCTGCATCGAAGGAAACTTCGGCTTGCCGGGGCTGCTGCACGGTCGGCGGATGGAAGAGCGCGCGTTTGCCGAGGGGCGAGGGCCCGATCCGAGAACCATCGATAACGTGGGTGGTGTGCAGTCCGTTCAAGAAGATCCGTTGCGGTAACACGCTGCAGAAAATAGCGCGTGCCAAAGCGTTCGGTTCGGACGATCGAGACCGTACTCTAAATTGTATGCGCTGGGAAGTCTGGTGGCTCCGGTCCACATGGTCTTTGCACAGCTTGGAAAGCGATTGAGCTGATAACCGGTTGAAGCTTGACGTCGTCGCCCAGCATCGGATACATGCAGAAGGAGATTCTCATGAAAGACAAATCACATCAAACGATGCGGGCGGTAGCGATTGATGAATTTGGGGGAATCGAGAAGATGAAGCCGCGGGAACTGCCGGTACCGGAGGTGGCGACGGATGAGGTCCTGATCCGGGTGGATAGCGCTGGGGTCGGCGTATGGGATCCTTTTGAACGCGAGGGCGGGTTCGCTAAAGAGTTCGGCATGCAACCCAGCTTTCCTTATGTGCTGGGGTCGGATGGCGCTGGAACCGTGGAAGAGGTGGGCGATGATGTTCACAATCTTAAGCCCGGCGACCGGGTTTACGGTGTCAATTTCATGAGTCCCAAGGGCGGCTTTTACGCGGAGTATACGGCGATCAAAGCCGAGAATGTGGCGAAGATCCCGTCAGCATTGTCCACACGAGATGCCGGCGTCCTGGCAGTTGATGGCGTCATCGCGCTGGATGGTCTGGATAAGGCGCTACGGCTCAAAGCCGGCGAATCCATTCTGATCCTCGGCGCCAGCGGCGGCGTCGGCCATTTGGCGGTTCAACTGGCCAAACGCATGAAGGCGCGGGTTCTGGCCGTGGCCTCCGGCCGGGATGGCGTGGAGTTCGCGAAACGGCTGGGCGCCGACAAAGTCATCGACGGGCATCGAGAGGATATTCTCAAAGCGGCGCATGAATTTGCGCCCAAGGGTCTGGATGCTGCTTTGTTGACGGCTGGCGGGACGGCGGCGGAGCAGGCGATTACGGCGCTGCGGAAAGGCGGCCGGGCCGCTTACCCGGACGGTGTGGACGTTCCTCAGACGCGTGACGATGCGAAGGTCGTGAGCTACACCTACAAGGGTGACCCGCAGGCGTTTGCCAAACTGAATGAATTGATCGATGGAGGGCCGTTTGAAGTTCACATTGCGAAGACCTTTAAGTTAGAAGATGCGGCCAAGGCTCAGCAGGCACTTAACGATCATTACCTCGGCAAGCTGGCTCTGGTTCTGGGGTGATTATCCATCTCCTCACAATGCTTGAAGGAATTGTCGTTCCCGGCAATCCTTCTCCTATCCCGCTGCCCCAGAATAGTGCAAATTGTCCCCGTTCTGTCCCCGAGCGATCGGAAAACACCCGAAAATAGCCTTACGGAACTGAACGGAGCAAAACGCTATCACCTTTGAAAATCAGGTGGTTGCTGATTTTGGGAGACTTAGAAAATTAGTGGGTTCAGATTAAAAGGCCGCTGCTCTGCCACTGAGCTACGCCCCTGCGGTTGACAACATATTATACGAAAGAGACGCACTGAACATCCTTGCGACGGGAAGCGGAAAGCCTTCGTGGTCCGAACGCAGAAGTGTTTGATTTCCTGTGCCACCCTGAAGGGCGCCGCTACAAATTCCGTTGTCAAATCCGGTACTCGCGCGGCGACCTTTGTAGCCGGTGTTTGGACTCAACACCTCTTTGCACCGCGGTCGACGAGCTATTCGATTTTGCCGATGCGGGATTTCCAGAGTTCCCAGGCGCGAGGGACCTGGGCATCGAGCGTGGCGGCGGACTTGGCAGCTTCTTCGGGCGAGAGGAAGGTAATCGAGCCGAGACGGGCCGCGTCCATCTGTAAGCGTGCGTCTATTTCGGTGTAGATCAGCCGATAAACAGCTTGCGGAATGGAATTGCCAACCACGACGGAGCCATGGCCGCGCATGAGCGCGACAGCCTTATCCCCGAGCACTTTGGCCAACGCATCGCCGAGATGATTATCGCGAATTAGCATGTCCGTCATTCCGGCGGCGTCGCGAATATCGAAGATCGGCGTTCCTGAACCCAGAAATGAAGTCAGGTGGTAGACGGGACGCAGGCTGGTGCCGGTTACGCTGAAGGCGATCAAAGAGGGCGAATGGCTGTGCACGACGGCCTTAACGTCGGGGCGAACGCGATAGATCGCGGCGTGAATGAAGCGTTCGAGGTAAACGGCGCGGCCGGCAGCATCGATGGACGCGCCGTCGGCGTCGTACTCGAGAATATCTTTTGTGGTCACCAGGCCCGGCGCCATGCTGCGAGACATCAAGAAATGCTGTGGGTTTTTCTCGTCGCGTACACTAACGTGGCCGAAGCCGTCTATGACGCCTTGATCGTAGAGGATGCGATTGGCGTAGACGAGATCCTCGATGAGAGCGGATTCTTGACTTGAGGGCAAACGTTGTGGCGCCGGCGTTGATTGGCCCTCAAACGAGGGCACTATCGTCACGAACAAGAGCGCGATGATGGCGATTCGGAATACGCGCACTAGGTTCCTTTAGCTTTGAGGCACGGGCGAACGGGGACAGTATACGCGCCGCCGAGCCGCGAAGCTACGCGAGCGAATCCCGTTGGTTTGAAAACGCGCTGTACAGCGCGGAGCGGAAATGCGCTATAAAGCGACCAGATTGCGGACCGATTCAGGAGAATACGATGAGCACACACAGAAAATGCTGCTGCACGAATGGCTCTACGGGCGACGTATCGCGACGGCAAATTCTGCAGGCAGGGCTCGCCGCCGCAGCGACTTTTGCCGCCGGAACGCCGGGAGATTTGCTTGCCCAAAATCAGGCCGAGACCAAATCGCGAAATAAAGAGGCGCTCCGCGCCACCGGCGCGCGCGCCATCGACATTCACGCGCATTATTATCCGCAAAGCTTTCTCGACCTCATCGCCGAAGAAGGCAAGCGCTTCAAAGCTGAATATCGCATGACCGCCGATGGCTTCTATTTGAGCTCACCGGCAGGAAGCATTGGGCCGCTGCCGACGAAGATCATTGATTTGAAACAGCGCCTGGCGGATATGGACGCGCAGAGCGTCTCGATGCAGGCCATCTCTCTGACCACTCCCATGGTGAGCTGGGCCGAGGCTGATCTATCGCTAAAACTTTCCAGAACGTGGAACGATGCGGCAAGCGAGGCGCACAAAGCCTATCCGACTCGGCTGGTAGCGCTGATGATTCTGCCGATGCTCGATCCGGATCGCGCGATCGACGAAGTCGATCGCGCCGCCAAGTTGCCCGGGATACGCGGCGTCTACATGGGCACGAACATCAGCAATCGAGATCTGGATGACCCTCTTTTTGAGCCGATTTTCGCGAAAATCGAGCAACTGAGCCTGCCTGTGTTTCTGCATCCACTGCAAACCGTTGGAGGAGAGCGCACGAGGCCCTGGTATCTTTCGAACCTTCTGGGCAATCCGTTCGATACTGCCATTGCGGGCTGCCATCTGATTTTTGGCGGCGTCCTGGATCGCCATCCGAAATTGCAGATTTGCCTACCGCACGGCGGCGGGGCGCTGCCCATGCTGATCGGACGAATCGATCACGGCACGCAGGTTCGCGCGGAGATCAAAGCGCTGCGCTTGCCCCGGCCGCCCAGCGCGTATATGCAGCGGTTCACATACGATACGATCGTGCACTCGAAACCGGCGATGGAGTTCCTGATTCAGGAAGTCGGCGCAGAACGCATCATGCTCGGCAGCGACTACTGCTTTGATATGGGCTACGAGCGTCCTGTAGAATTCCTCGAACAGATCACCATCAGCAGCCCAAAGCGAAAGATGATCCTGGGCGAGAACGCGGCAAAGCTGCTGAAGCTCTGAGGCCAGCAAACGCACCGGTCGCGGAAATCCTCAGGTCTCCCGACAGAGATCGTCGGGCCGACCTGAACTACAAAAGTCTAAAAGCAGATTCCTCGCTCGTGTTACTCGCTCGGGATGACAACAGCGTAAGAGACTCGCGATTGTGCGAACCGCGCTAAGCGGAGGCGCGCTCGGACTTAACAATCCCGCCGTCGATGACCGATTTTTCGGGGTTAATCAAAAAAATCCAAATTAGGGCGCCCAGGAGCATCACTCCTGCGCTCACGAGAAACGGCGCGACCCACAAGCCGCGATTGAAAAGACTGCCGTATACGACAGCCGTAGAAGCGCCGCCGAGTGCGCCGACCATGTTCATCACACCTGTAACCGTACCGCTGAATTGGCCGCCGACGTCCATGGGAACGGCCCAGGCGGGGCCGATCACCCATTCGAGAAAGAAGAAAGACGCGGCCAGATAAAGAATCGAGCTAAAGGTGTTTGACGTTAATGCGGCGGGAATTACGAACGCGCTGGCCAGAATGAAGCCGGGAGCGGCAACGACGCGGCGCGCCAGCTTGGCCTTTCCGGTGGTCTTGAAGATCATGTCGGAGATCGAGCCGCCCACGACATCTCCGGCCATCCCTGCAAACAGAGGAACAGATCCCCAGATCCCCAGCGAGCGAATCGACATGTGGAGATGCTCGCGCAGATACGTGGGATACCAGGTGAGGTAGAAGTTCGTTCCAAAGAAGAAGCAGAAATAGCCGAGAGAGATGTACCACATGTTGGGCGAAAGCAGGATTCGTCGCCACGGAGTCGCGAGCTGCGTGACGGAGGGCTGCTTTATGGTTCCGTCGGGATTTACGCCGCGGATGCGGGCGAGCTCGGCGCGATTGACGCCTTTGTGATCCTCTGGAAGATTGCGATAAAAAAGGTTGAAGCCAATCGCCCAGACAATGCCCAGCGAGCCGAAGATGTAAAAAATCGCGCGCCAGCCGAACGCCAGCAAAATGCTGCCGGCAATAAATGGCGTAACTGCCACGGCGAAGCGGCTGAAGAAATGCGTCGTGCCTTGGATGCGACCGCGTTCCACGCGCGGAAACCAGAGCTGCATGCCGCGGCTGGCGACGGGAAACGCGCCGGCTTCGCTGAGCCCGAGAGAGAAGCGAGCGCCGAAGAGTGAACCGAAGCCAAGCGCCGCGCCGGTCATCACGGCGGTAGCAGACCACAACGTCATGATGACGGTGAGCACGCGCTTGGGGCCAAAGCGATCACCAAACCAGCCCGCTGGAACCTGTCCGAGCGCGTACGCCCAGGTAAATGCGGCGAGGACGAGGCCCATGGCGCTTTTGCTGAGGCCAAATTGTTTGGCGATTTCCGGTTGGGCGACCGAGATATTGCTGCGATCCATGTAACAGATTAGGTACATCAGGCTGATCAGAAACAGGACCACCCAACGTGTTTTGGAGGCTTTGGCAGCCGCGGCGGCTACGCCGGCATACTCGGCGACGGGTGTGCTATCGGCACTCAAGTTGGCTCCGCGCTGCGACGGATGACGATCGATGCGCGGCTCAGCGCGCGACGGCTGCGGGAACCCCTTCGACCACGATGTCTACCGGCCGGCCCTCTTCCGCAGACTGGTCGGCCGCCTGATACACCTGCATCACCATTCTCGCGTGCTCCGGAGTTACCAGCGGCTGCCGCCCAGTGGCAACGCATTCGAGAAAATGAATGGTCTCCGCTTCCATTGGGCCCGCATACACATGACCGACTTTTTCTCCAGGCATCGTGGAGATCGGGAACTCAATGCTGCGCTTCATGGTGTTGAGGGTCACGTCGCGATGCGTGTCGTCCACCATAATGGCGCCTTCGGTGCCGACCATCTCGATCCAGGTGGATGCGAAATTGGGATATGCCGGCGGAAGCACCCATCCCGCGCCGATGGTGAATACGCAGCCGTCGTCCAGCGTGACCATAATCCACGCGCAATCGGGAACGTTGTGGGTCGGCTGCATGATTTTGCTGACTTCCTGCGCGTAAACGCGAATCGGTTTGCGAGGAGCAAAGCACCAAAGGACAAAATCAATGTCGTGCGTTGCTTCCATGGCCGCGGGCGAAAGCTTGATGCGGCCGCCAATTTTCTTTCCGAGATTGCGCGTGATGTGCCTGCTCGCCAGCGCACTGATGGGCTGGCCAATGGTGCCGTCATCAATCGAGCGCTTAACATAGGCGAATTTCGGATTGAAGCGCTGCGAATACCCGATGGTAAACAGCAATTGCTTCGAATGCGCGAGCGCGATCAATTCGTCAGCTTCGGAAAGCTCGAGCGCTATGGGCTTCTCGAGAAGGACGTGCTTGCCGGCCTGGAGGCTTTCCTTGGCCATGGGGTAATGAGTGGTCTCCGGAGTAGCCGAAATCATGATCGCGTCGATAGCCGGATTTTCCAGAAGGCGGTGATAGTCCGTCGTTGCAGTGACCGGTTTGGTCTTCGCCGCCACTTCTTTCAGGCGTTCCTCTCGGATTTCGGCGATGTGCAGTTCGCGCACGTAGGGGCTGGCGGCGCAGGCTTCCGCACGTATCCCGCCGCACCAGCCCGTTCCGATAATTCCAACGCAGACTTCTTTCATGAGGCCTCCGAAGGCCGAATCAAACGAACCTTAGAATTGGCATTATCTTAACACAGCGAAAATCGCAGAAATCAGGCCTATGGCCGTCCGAGCCGAACCAGCAGCGCCGCTGGCTGGCGCGCCTCGATCGGCAAGCGCTCGGGTCAAAGAGATATTCCGGCAAGCGGCCAGATTTGTGTATATTGACGTACCATACTCAGCTTCCGTTCGTGCCCTCGCAAGAATCGGGAGATTCAGGAAAGAGAAGGAGATTCAGACGATGCGTTTTGCAATGGATTTGGATTCACGACGACTGCGCGTAATCAGGTTGGCTCTGCTCTTGATTGCGGCCGCTCCCGCCGCTTTCGCGCAGGCTAAATGGGGCCAGTTGGCGCCATTTCCGGAGCCGAACGAGGAGATACTTGGCGTGCCGGCCAACGGCAAGCTCTACGTGCTTGCAGGCCTGGTATCCGCGCCTATATGGACGCCCATCGGCTTGGTCTACGAATACGATCCTGCGACCGACCATTGGACCAAGAAAAAACCGATGGCCTTGCCGGCACATCACGTCGCTCTGACCGAATATCACGGCAAGATTTATGCGTTCGGCGGGTTCGTTGCGCCGCAGAGCGGCCCCGCAGCTTGGGTGCCCATCAATAATTCCTGGGAATATGATCCGGTCGCCGACACGTGGAAGGCCCTGGCGCCCCTCCCAACCAAGCGCGGCTCACCGGTCGCCGCGGTAGTGAATGACAAAATTTATGTGATTGGCGGCGCTACAACTCCTCCGGGTTCGAAGCAAACTTCCATCGATCAGATGCAGGCGCAAGTCTGCCTGGGAACGGTGGAGGAATACGATCCTGCCACGAATACCTGGCGCGACCGAACTCCGATGCCGACTCCGCGGAACCATGCTGCAATCGGCGTCGTTAACGGGAAGATCTACGTGATTGGCGGACGAACGGGGGCGGCCTTCATCGGGCTCGCTTCAGATGTTTCTGTGGTCGAGGAATATGATCCGGCAGCGAATACGTGGGGACCGCCGCGTGCTCGCATGCCTACCGCGCGAAGCGCGCTGGCGGCAGGAGTGTACAACGGCCGGATTTATGTGGCGGGAGGCGAATTTCAAGACCCGCAAATGATGGCCACATTCCGCGCCGTCGAGGCCTATGACCCAACGCGCAACGCTTGGACGACAATACCCTCATTGCCTGTCTCGCGCCACGGATTAGCGGGCGGCATGATTGGAAGCCGCTTCCATGTAGTCGGCGGAGACGTGCAGTCATCGGGAACCGGAGTTCACGTCTCCACCGCGGAACACGACGCAATGGATCTTTCGGCTCTCGATAAGTAGCGCTTAGTCTGAGCGCGGCATGCTTTCGTGGAGAGCAGCCCTTTAGGCCAGAGCCTGCTCTGCCCTCCCGCGCTTGCGTTTCCATTCGTAGTCCTTACGCAGGCGAGACTGATGCTTTTTGATTTGAGCCTCGAGCTCGACAAAAGCTTTTCGCACACTTCTTGCCGGATCCGGCCCATGCCCATTGGCGTGCAAGATACCGGTGGGCATCGATAGATTCGCGGAAAAAATGTATTCGGCTTTGTGAGGCTGCTTCTCAAAACCTCCATGGAGTTGTAATAAGTCTGGATCGTAGCTTTTCAGCAGCTTTTCGATCTTCGCGACGTGACGGTTCAACGCTGGTTCAATCGCTTGCGGCGATTCGACATGCCGATAGCTGATGTTGATTTTCATGCTGGTACCCACATAAAAGGATTCGAAGGGGATGCGGTCGCAGATAAGATCTGAGACGCAAGGCTAAAGCCAGAATAGCACTCCGGCACCTCAATTCAATCCTAATTCACCGCCGGTTTGGGCCCGATCAGTGCATTCCCAAACTTAGAGTCGCTACGGCTCAGCGAGTGCGCACGAGCGTCCGCATTGATCGAAACGCAGCGCAGAATTGGCGACAACGCGAGGATGCCGGACCATCGCGCGTAGCGCTCAGATTTTCCAATACGTTCTAAGAGACAGCTGGCGAGACCGATTTGGCGAGCAATGCTGCGGAAGATGGCGAGCTATTTCTTGAACAGATCGTCAAATGCCTTGCGAGCATCGTTAGGCCGGATGGAGGTAAAACCTCCTGAAGGCGATGCCGGCGAAACCGTTACGGTCGTTGGCGCAGTATCTTTCTCGATGGTCGTGCGAAACGCGTAGAAAGTGCAGTCGTTTCGAGCATCTTTTTTGGCAATGCGCTCCTGTATCGGGCG
>Ga0210394_10008242_pt1 | contig 10789 bp, 11 predicted proteins | sample IncBWC12MmetaG_FD_160121 | JGI IMG/M metagenome (GOLD analysis project Ga0210394, IMG submission 160121) | Forest soil microbial communities from Barre Woods Harvard Forest LTER site, Petersham, Massachusetts, United States - Inc-BW-C-12-M | ecosystem: Environmental > Terrestrial > Soil >... | reverse complement strand
TCCGACTTCCGGTACCAAAATCTTCGCCAGCATGATGGTGGCGGGCGCGGTCATGATCACGGCCGTGAGCAGATGCCGGATCTCGACATGCGCCATCAACACATACGCCGCCATGGTGGCCCCGGAGACGTGCGCCATGCCGCTCACCATGATGGTAAACAGCTCGGATTCCGTCAAGCCTTCGAGGAACGGCCGGATTGTGATGGGAGCTTCAGTCTGGCCCATGAAGATGCTGGCGGCCACGTTGGTGGCTTCGGCGCCGCTGGCGCCCATGACGCGCTGCATCACCACCGCCATGGCATTCACCAGCACTTGCATTACGCCGAGGTAATAAAGAATCGCGAACAGGCTGCAGATGAAGATGATGATTGGCAAAACCTGAAAAGCGAAGACGGCCATCGGACCGCCGCCGAGCTGATCGCCAAAAACGAACTTGCTACCGGCCTGGGAATAGCCGATGACGTTGTTCACCTTGTCGCTGAGCATTTCGAAAACTCGCGCAGCGGGGGTTCGCAATACTATAAAAGCGAATGTGAGCTGCAAGCCGACGCCCCAAAAAATCAGGGATGGGCGAATGGCGCGCTTATGGGTGGAGAAAGCGAAGCATACCAGCAAAATTACGAGGATTCCCAGTATGCCGGTGAACCGCTCCATATGTGTTTAGTTCAATTTGTTCAGCTCACAACTTCGAGGATCAGCTCGCGCTCTTCGGGCTGTTGCGCGGAAATACGAAAGGCGTCTTCGATTTCAGAAGATGCTTCTTCGACGTTTTCATCGCGCGTGTAGTAGACGCGGCACAACACGGCTCCGGCGTCCACCTTCTGGCCGACCTTTACTTCCAGGATCACGCCCACCGCCGGATCGATCGCATCTTCCTTGAGATTACGGCCCGCGCCGATGCGTGAAGAGGCAAGGCCGATGTCCTCGGCGGCGATTGCGCTGACATAACCCGCGCGCGGCGAAGCGATCTCGCGCACACCGGTGGCGTTGGGCAGAAGCTCGAAGCGGTCGAGCACTTGCGAATTGCCGCCTTGCGCCTCGATGACGTCCTTGAACTTGCGGTAACCGGAGCCATCCAACAGCTTTTGTTGAGCCAGCTCACGAGCTTCCTCGAGCGTCGGCACAATCTTGGCCAGGAAAATCATGCGTGCGGCCAACTCGAGCGACAGGCGCGTGAGATCGGTGGGGCCGGCGTTTTGCAACGTCTGAGAAACTTCCATGACTTCGAGGGCGTTGCCCACCGCATAGCCGAGCGGTTGATTCATGTCCGTGATGAGGGCCTGGACGCGCTTGTCGGCGCGCCTTCCGATGCCGACCATCATTTGCGCCAGCCGCCGCGCATCCACCTGCTTCTTCATGAACGCGCCATTGCCGACCTTAACGTCTAGCACCAGCGCGTCCACGCCTTCGGCCAGCTTCTTCGACATGATGGAGGTTGCGATCAGCGGGATGGATTCCACGGTAGCGGTGGCGTCCCTGAGCGCGTAAAGCTTGCCATCGGCCGGGGCGACCTCGGCGGTCTGCCCGATGAACGCTAATCCGTGCTTCGCCAGTTGTTCTATGAACTCGTCAATCGTGAGTTCGGTGCGAAAGCCGGGGATAGCCTCCAGCTTATCGAGCGTTCCGCCGGTGTGGCCGAGCCCGCGGCCCGACATCATCGGCACGACTACGCCAGCCGCGGCGGCCAGCGGCGCCGATATCATGCTGGTCTTGTCTCCCACTCCTCCGGTGGAATGTTTGTCCACCTTGATTCCGGGAATGGAACTGAGGTCAACGGTTTCACCGGAGCGGACCATGCAGTCCGTCGCCGCGCTGACTTCACGATCCGTCATTCCCGAATGGAAGACGGCCATGAGGAAGGCAGACATCTGATAATCCGGAATTTCATTCCGGTTGTAGCCTTCCACAAGCGCGGCAATTTCCTCTGGCGATAGTTCTTCACCATCTCGTTTTCGGTGGATCAAATCGACAGTTCGCATTTTGAGTCCTTCAGAGTACCATCTTATGTATTTGAAAGTAAAGGATGTGTGGGCCGGTGTGCGGGTGACGCTGGATGCTTGACTTTGCGTTTCCGCCGGAGACACAATATAGTCCTCTGAAAGCGCCACGAGAAAGAAGCGCTGCGGGAAGAATTTCGTGACGGGATTCCCGGCTCCAAGGAGAGCAGGCGATGGCAAAGTTTTGCGCAAACGGGCACCAGATGGAAGATTCCTGGGAGGTCTGTCCGTATTGCCAGCGGACCGGATCGCAATCGCCACGTTCGACTCCAAGCGTGAGAATGCGCCGCGACTCAGATCGAGAAACTGGCGCGGCAGCAGCCGGCCGCAGGACCGTGTTACTGGCCGACAAGCGCAAGCCTCCTATTGTAGGGTGGTTTGTCGCACTGACGGGCGAGCAGAAGGGCGAAGACTTCCGCATTCACGAGGGCCAGAACACGATCGGGTCGGCGCCCGATGCCGACATTGTGCTGCGCGATACCGCGATATCGGGCAAACACGCCAGCCTGCGTTATAAAGACGAGAAGTTCACGATTACGGATCTGGATTCGACCAACGGCACGTTCCTGAACGATCGCACCGATTCCATCGCTCGCGAAGAACTTAAGGAAAACGATATCGTTCGAATCGGCGAAGTGAAGCTGAAGTTCAAGTGCCTTTGAGCCCTGTGTCGGCAGCCGCGCGACAATAGAGATGTGAGTTGGGGTTGTGTTTGTTTCCTGGCGCCTTTTTGTCTGTTGTCGGCGCAGTCTCCCTTGCCATCCAAGAAACTTGCGCCCGAGACAGCTGCCGCTTTCGATCACTACGTGGAGCGTGTGGAGGCGCGAATCGGCGGCGCCGAAGTTCGAGACACAGCACTCGGGGGCGGGGAACCGCGCATCGAATCAGGAGGCGAGCTCCGCGATGTCAAAGTTCCCGGCGGAATGATCCAGGATTGGGTCGGCAGCATGTTCATGCCGGGAGCGACCCTGGCGGAGGTGCAGGCCGTGCTCCGGGACTACGCCAACTACAAGACGTATTATCAGCCCAAAGTGATCGAATCCAAAATGGTGGCGCACGATGGTGACGACTACGATGTATTTCTGCGCCTGCATGAGAAGCACATCCTCTCCGTTGTTCTGAACACGTCGTATCACATCCGCTACACGATGCCGGACGCGCAGCATCTGACGGTGACTTCGCGATCCACGCGCATCGCGGAAGTGAGAGATCCGGAGAAGTCATTCGATGAAGAGATGCCCGTTGCCAACGATAGAGGATTTCTGTGGCGCTTGAATTCGTATTGGCGATTTCAGTCGGCTGACGGCGGCGTTTACGCGCGGTGCGAGGCCGTTTCTTTGTCGCGCGCCGTGCCACTGGGCATCGGTTGGATGCTCAACCGCTTTCTCGAAAGATTTCCGAAACAGTCCATGATGAATACGCTGCTTGGTACGCTGGACGCGGTCAAAGACCACGGCCGCCGATAAACACCGTTTAACGCGGATTTGGCGCCGCGAGGCCCGGCAAAGCGCGGTCGTCTGGAATCGGTTCGCCGAACGATTGAATCACGGGAATCACGCCGCCCCAGATGGGCAAAGCATAGTCTTCTTCGTCATCAATGGGCGGGCCGGTGCGCACTTTCGCCGAGACTTCTTCGAGCGGCAATGCTAATACGCTGGTTGATTTCAGCTCCTGAACCGTCGGCAACTTGGCCTGTTCCCAACGGCCGGCGATCACATGATTGGTGAAGAGCGCCAGGGCCTTTCGCTTTTCATCGATATCGAGAACCAGCCGCGCCTTGCCCAGGACCACCACCGAGCGATAGTTAATGGAAGTGTGGAACGCCGAGCGCGCCACAACCAATCCGTCCACTAAAGTTACCGTGAGGCACACGTCCACTTCCTTGCTTTTCATCAGCCGGCTGGCGGGCGCTCCGTGAATATAGATCTGCTCGCCGGAGCGCGCGTAAGCGGTGGGGATGACGAACGGCTGGCCGTCGAGCACGAATCCGACATGGCAGATAAAGCCCTCGTCCAGGATGCCGTGAACTTGCTCCTTATCGTATACGCCGCGCTTGGCTAAACGTTTTATCTGCGTTCGTTCGGTAGGTGGATACTGGTCCATCGTGGTTCGAGTGTAGCGGAAGACCTGGACCGGAGAAAGATCCACTTTTGCTAATCTGGAGCAGTCCACTCCGGAGCTCTACAGTAAGAATGCGTACGGCCATTGTGCTTGACAAAGCGTCCGCCGCGCCGCTGCATCGCCAGATCTATGATCAGTGGCGGCACGGGATACTGACGGGCCGATTCCGCCGCGCCGAGCAGGTTCCATCCACGCGGGAGCTGTGCGCGGCTCTCGAAGTTTCTCGCAGCACGGTGACCCAAGCGTACGATCAGCTGATCGCGGAAGGATATCTGGAATCGACGCAGGGTTCCGGGACGTTCGTCTGCCGCGAACTGCCGGATGATCTGGTTCAGCCGCGCCGGACCCATGCGCCGCAAGCAGAGAAGACTCCTGCCATTCGGCTCTCGCGTTACGGCGCCGGCCTGAACGACGATTTTTCCTATCCGCCGGCTCCGGCGGGATTCATCCGCTTCACGCAATGGCGGCCGGATCTGGCGCTCTTCCCTCTTTCGATCTGGCGCAAGCTGGTGATGCGGCGGCTGCGGTCGGCCGCCCCGGAACTGTTCGATTACGCCGACCAGTGCGCGGGCTACGAGCCGCTGAGGAATGAAATCGCGGCTTATGTATCGCGATCGCGAGCGGTGCGATGCACGCCCGACCAAGTGCTGATCGTGAACGGCTCGGCGCAGGGGATCGATCTCTGCGTGCGGTTGCTGCTCGAACCCGGCGACGAAGTGGCCATTGAGAATCCGGGATATCACGGCGCGCACCGCATCTTCGCGGGTCACGGCGCGCGGCTGCGGCCGGCGCGAGTTGACGAGAACGGAATCGTGATGCGCGACTTGGGGAAGAAGGCGCGCCTGGTTTATGTCACCCCATCGCATCAATTTCCAACCGGAGTCGCAATGTCGCTGACGCGCCGGCTGGAGTTGATCGAATGGTCGCGCCGCCACAATGCTGTCCTCATCGAAGACGACTACGACAGCGAATATCGATACAGCGGGCCTCCTCTGCCGTCGCTACAGGGATTGGCAACGGGCGTGGCCGTGATCTACATCGGCACGTTCTCGAAGGTGATGTTCCCGTCTTTGCGGATCGGATACGTGATCGCGCCCCAGAGTCTGGTCGCAAGGCTGCGGCGTGCTAAATGGCTGGCTGACCGGCAAACGCCGGTTCCCGAGCAAGCCGCGCTCGCGGATTTTATCGCCGAAGGCCATCTGGAGCGGCACATCCGCCGCATGCGGCGGATCTACGGAGCGCGCCGGGACGCATTGGTGGAATCGCTTGAACGTTACTTCGGGGACCGAGTCCAAATTCGCGGTGACGCGGCGGGCATGCATGTTTTGGTGCGGTTTAGAGATGAGAAGATCGAAGAAAAGGCCGCTGCAGTGAATGTCCAACTGGTCAGTTCGGCCGGTTACTATCTCACCGAAGCGCCGCGCGGCGAATTCGTCCTGGGGTTCTCGTCGATCGGCGAGCGCTCCATTCGAGAAGGCATCCGGCGCCTAGCGGAAGCTCTTTGATAAAGAGCCCCTATTCGATGACTGGCATCGGATATCGGTACTCGCGGCGAAATACTTCGCCAAAGATTTCGAGCATCGCGTCATGTACCGCGCCGTTGTCAGCCAACAAGTGCGGACCTCTTAAGCGCGCCGGCTCTCCGTGCATATCCGAACATTTTCCGCCCGCTTCATTCACCAGCAACATTCCGGCGGCCATGTCCCAGGGGTTCAGGCCAAATTCCCAGAACGCGTCCAGGCGGCCACAAGCCACGTAAGCGAGGTCGAGCGCGGCGGCTCCCGCGCGCCGCACACCATGCGTGATCATCGCGAGCTGATAGTAGAAATGCACGTTCACGTTCTGGTGCCTCTTGCGGCTGGGAAACCCGGTGGCGACCAATGTGTCATCAATCTGGCGGACGCGCGACACATGAATCGGTTGGCCGTTCAATCGCGCGCCACTGCCGAGTTCGCATGCGAACATTTCATTGCGCTCAGGATCGAAGATCACTCCAGCGATGACCTCGCCTGCTTTCTCGAGCGCGAGCGTGACGTTATACATGGGAAAGCCGTGCGCGAAATTGGTGGTTCCGTCCAAGGGATCCACGTACCAGCAGTATTCGGCTGACTCGCCGACGTGCCCGCCGCTTTCCTCGGCGACGATGGAATGGGCCGGAAAATGGGCGCGCAGCCGTTCGATCACCAGCTTTTCAGAAGCTCGATCGGCTTCGGTCACCAGATCGAACTCGCCCTTGAGCTCGAAGCCAATGTGGCGTTCGAAGAAGCCATGCAGCAAACTTCCGGCTTCGCGGGCGATCTCCGCGCTGATCTCTAGATAAGAGGGCATAGGAATCTTGAACCGGCGACGTTGCCGCTTAGTGAAGCGTCAGGCTTCCGGGTCTTCGTATAGATACTTGATGTCGTGCTTGTACAGAAAAAGATTGGGAGCGCCGTCACGTGTTACGCGAATAAAGTTCGCATCGTAGAACTCGATCACGCCCACCACTTCTTCATTGCTGCTGAGCCGGATCCGCACCGGGATCGCTTTTTCGATCAGATAGCGAAGGTACTTCACCTCTTCGAAAGTCTGCTCCGGGGCTTTCGTTTTGGCTTTCACCGGTTCCTCCACCTCACTGCCCCAGGCCCGATCGAGACTCATTCGATTCCCCATAATAGCCACTGCGCGTCGAGACGCGCAAACTTCGGCCCTGCACGGTGACCTTCAAGGTGTGAAAGCGATCCTTGGTGGGCGGGACATCCTTGGGATAGAAGGCGATGAGATACTGCGTCCTGAGTTCACGCAGGATGTCATCGAACGCCCGATCGAGCTGCGCGCCAAGATTGGGCGTGAACACGTGGCCGCCCGTACCCGCGGCGAGCGTGGTGAGCGCGTTCTCGCCGCCGACGTTGCGGCCGGCATCGTTGGTGATCGGGACCACTAGCACCGGATACAAGATGGCGTCGGCCAGCTGCGCGGACTGGAGAGCCTGATGATAATCAACGGTACTGGTGGTGTCTCCGCCGTCCGTCACCAGCACCATGACATGCCGGCCATTGCGGTATTCGAGCTCGTGAGAGGCCAGGAAGATTGCATCGTAGACCGACGTGCCGCCCCCCGACTTCAGTTGCTTCAGAATCTGATCGACGCGCGCAAAACGCCGCGTGTAACTGGCCTGCAGCTTGACATCCTCGTTGAAACTGTAAAGCGCCACGGTGTCGTCAGGGTTGCCTTCGCCCAGCAGGACTTTGAGAAACCGGCTCACCGAATCCAGTTCGTAACGCAATTCGATGCCGGTGGAGGCGCTGGTGTCCGCCAGCATCGCGACCGATAGAGGCTGCTCGGTTTGGCGATCGAACACCGCGATGTCCTGCTTGACGCCGTTATCATAAACCGCGAAATCGCTTTTGTTGAGGGAGCCGATCAGTTGGCCCGCGGCGTCTTTGACCGTCACCAGCATTCGGACCAAGCGCACGTTGACCTTGATGACAGGGTCCTGTGGCCGCGCGGGTGCGGCGCAGCAAAGAGCGGTCAGAAACAAGCAACCAATTCGGCGGGTCACTTTTTTAGGACCGACTCGTCCCATTCCCCTTCCACCCAAACCTCGCCATCCGCGAAGTGCTCTTTTTTCCAGATGGGAACGATGCGCTTCAGCCGGTTGATTCCTTCGAGCGCGGCCTCAAATGCGGGTTTGCGATGCGGCGCGGTGACCACGATTACGACGCTCGCATCCCCAATCTGCAGGCGTCCCAGGCGATGCACCATCGCGATGCGGCCGATGGCGTGCGTGGCCAGGATCTCGCGGCCGATTTCCGCCATCATCTTCACGGCCATCGGCTCGTAGCATTCATAGTCCAGGAATTTGGTGGCGCGGCCCTTGGTATTGTTCCGCACCACGCCCTGGAAATCCACAACTGCTCCGTCCTCGCCGCGAAGCAAATGGCGCGCCAGGCCCGGTGTGTCGATAGTCTCACGCGTGAGAGCGAAAAAACATCCGGTATCGGCGTCGCGGATCTCATGCGTGTAGCGTCCGGAACCGCCGCTAACCGGGGGAAGGAACGCAATCTCGTCCCCCTCCCGCACCGCCGCGGAGCGGTCGCAAAACTCCTGGTTGCACGCCAATACGATGCTCGATTCCAGATCGGTCAGCCGCGGATAAACGCGCGCATAACGCGTGAACACGGAGTCGACACGCGCGCCATCGGCCACTTCTATCTGGTCTTCGGCGCGACCCACAATGTCCTTCAACATGCCGAAAAATAGCACCTTTACGCGCACGATTGTCATAGTATCAGACGGTGCGGGCGCGCTCGGGTTTCAACGTTTCGGCGAGCTAAGCGGCGTGCTACAATCCGCCAATGCGCCGCCTAGCCGTGCTCGTCCTATCAGGCATGGGATTGTCAGCAGCGGCACTGCCCCCAGAGGCCGATCGCCAGCTGGCGCGCGAAATTTACAAGGAAATGGTCGAGATCCGGTCCGGGTACACCACCGGCTCAACCACTCCGGTGGCCGAGGCTGTGGCTGCGCGGCTGCGAGCCGCGGGTTTCCCCGATGCGGACATTTTTGTGGGCGGACCTAGCCCAAAGAAGTCGAATCTGGTGGTCCGCTATCACGGCTCGGGCGCCCGCCGGGCCATCTTGCTGCTGGCTCATACCGATGTTGTGGAGGCGAACCGCGAGGATTGGAGCACCGATCCATTTCAGTTCGTCGAGAAGGATGGGTACTTTTACGGCCGCGGCACTGCCGACGACAAGGCGCAAGCCGCCGTCTGGATCGCGAACCTCATTCGCTATAAACGCGATGGATACAAACCGTCGCGCGACATCATCGTAGCGCTGACGGCGGATGAAGAGGGCGGCGGTCCATACAATGGCGTCATCTGGCTGCTCAAGAACAAGCGCGAGTTGATCGATGCCGACCTGTGCCTGAACGAGGGGGGCGGCGGCATGATGGTGGCCGGCAAGAAGATCGCGAACAATATTCAGGTAAGCGAGAAATCGTACGCCGATTTCAAGTTCGAGGTTCGCAACAAAGGCGGCCACAGCTCGGTGCCTTTGCCCGATAACGCCATTTATCATCTGGCGACGGCGCTCGAGAGGCTTTCGCGTTATAGCTTCCCGCTGAAGACGGATGAAGTGACGCGCGCTTACTTCCGCGAGATGGCGAAAGTGGAGACTGGGAATTTCCGGGACGATTTTGCGAAGATCGCGACTGGGTCCGGGGATATCGCACGAGAATCGATGGAGCGCGTGGCTTCAGCCTCACCACGCTGGAATTCGATGCTGCGAACCACTTGTGTAGCCACCGAGCTGGCCGGCGGGCATGCGCTCAATGCGCTGCCGCAGCTCGCCACCGCGAACGTGAATTGCCGCATCTTTCCGGGCGATTCTATTGAGTCCGTGCAGAAGAATTTGCGCCTGGTGGTGGCGGACGACCAGGTGACCATCCGCGTACAGGGCGACGTCGAAGTGGGGCCTGCGTCGCCAATGCGGCCGGATATTCTGAAAGCCGTCGCGCGCTGGAGCGACACGCTGTGGCCCGGCGTGCTGACGATTCCGGTGATGAGCACCGGCGCTACAGATGGACGCTATCTTCGCATCGCGGGCATTCCCACCTATGGCGTTTCTGGTTTCTTCGGCGATCGCGACGATGTTCGCGCGCACGGCCGCGATGAGCGCATGAACGTGAATTCGTTTTATGAAGGCCAGACGTTCCTGTACGACGTGGTGAAGGAACTGTCGAATTAAGAGCCTTGCCGCCTATTGCAGAAGGTTGTGCAGCCGCTCGTCGAACGGGCTTCCCAGCATCGGCTGCAGCTTATCTCGAAATTGTTTAGTGTGATCGGCCTCTAAGTGCGCGTCGAACGCCGCCTGGTTTTCCCAGACTCCCACAATTGAGAAATGATTCTTCCGCGACAGGTCCTGGTACAGTTCGAAGCGCACGGCGCCCTTGTCCTTGCGGCTGTCGGCCGCGAACTTCTGGAGTAGCTTGGTGCCGTCCACTCCGTAGTTGGGAGTGAGATCGACGTGCGTGACAACGTACAGCTTGGCGTCTTGGCCGAAGGCGGCAACGGTTGCGAATAATAACAGAACGAGTGGGAGTCGCATAGCTTCTGATAGTCTACTCCCGATGGTGTGCCGTACGTGCTGGTCGGCGCGTGATAGTCGGTTCAGTGTTTTTGGCTTAGACTCCCCAACCCAAACTAGCTGAGTGCCGCTGTCATAAGTAAAATGGACTCATGGTCAGGCCCGCGCAATCGGAGATAGCGGCCGTCCGTGTCATAGAAAACCTCATGAGTCTTCGCGTTCAGTCTCTCCGCTAGCTTGTCACGGTGCGACCAGAGAAGGTGCAAGCCGCGAAGGGCCAACTGTTGATCCAACGAGGCCACAAACGGATCTCGCGGGGAGCTGTCTCTCGGCACTCCCAGACCTGACCCATCCAAGTGGTCCGGTGGCTCGGGGAAGAATTGCCATTCCTGCGACAAGGTAAGCCACTGGAGTCGGCCATTGAGCATGACGGTGGGTGGCTCAATTGTCCCGGTGCGAAGGATTTCCGCAACGCGCTGTAGCGGGATGGTTACCTGTTGATCCGAAGACTCCTTCTCCAGCCGGAGCGTGCCATCATTCGCCTCCGTTACGGAGAAACGATCAAATTGAAGCGGCGGAATGAGCGGCGAGACTCGAACCACGGTT
>Ga0210394_10008241_pt1 | contig 10790 bp, 11 predicted proteins | sample IncBWC12MmetaG_FD_160121 | JGI IMG/M metagenome (GOLD analysis project Ga0210394, IMG submission 160121) | Forest soil microbial communities from Barre Woods Harvard Forest LTER site, Petersham, Massachusetts, United States - Inc-BW-C-12-M | ecosystem: Environmental > Terrestrial > Soil >... | reverse complement strand
CGATCCTCGACTATGTGTTCCGCGAACTCGCGGTGAGCTACATGGCCCGCTTCGATCTCGCCCATGTCGATCCAAGCGAATCCAACTTCGACGCCATCGGCAAGGGCGTCGAGGAAGGCCGCGCGCCGGAGAACTCCGGCAACAAGTACCTGTCGAAGGGCCTCACCCGCTCGCGTTCCGACAACCTTGTGGTGATGCGCGGTGGCAGCGAGCCTACGACCGAGGCCCGCGGCAGTGGCGGCAACGTCACCGCGATCGCCTCGCATGGCGCCACGGCTCGTGCTTCCGACGCGGTCGAAGGCGCGGTCGCGCTGAAGCAGGAGGTCAGCCACGACCTCTCGCCGACCGAAAAACTCGAGGCGCTGCAGTGGAGCAAGGCCGGCAGCGCTGCCCAGGCCGCACCCTCGAAAGCCGAACGCCGCGCGGAAGCCAAGGCCAAGGGCTATGAGGGCGAGATGTGCTCGGAGTGCGGCAACTTCACCCTGGTGCGCAACGGCACCTGCATGAAATGCGACACGTGTGGGTCCACGACGGGGTGTTCGTGATCTAGCTCGATCGTCATGGCCGGGCCTAGACCCGGCCATCCACTACTTAAGGGGCGGCCGAGAGGCCGCCCTTTCCCCATTCCGCAGGGAGTCGATGACATGAACCTCGAAGCTGGTGGAAGGAAGCTTTCAAAGCTAGCGCGTAGGGCGGATTAGCATAGCGTAATCCGCCACTCACTTAAGATAGAATGGCGGGTTACGCCTTCGGCTAACCCACCCTACGAAGTACATACCGCCCTTTTCCGCTTCTCGCGCAAATGCTATATCTCCAACATGACTACCGCCGAAGACGTCGAAAAAGCTATCGAACAGCTTGCCCCGCGCGAGCTCGCGCGGTTTCGCGCGTGGTTTGAAGCCTTCGACGCGCGGCAATTCGACGGCGCCATCGAACGCGACGCCCGTGCAGGTCAGCTTGATGCGCATGCCGAAGAGGCCCTCGCCGCCCACCGCGCCGGGCACTCACGCGAATTGTGAAGCATTTCGCCTCGCCGAAATTCTGGACCGCTTACGAGGCGCTGCCACCTTCCGTTCGACAGCTAGCCGATGCGAATTACGCGCTGCTCAAGCGCGATCCACGGCATCCATCCCTGCAATTCAAGAAGGTCGGGCGTTACTGGTCCGTTCGGATTGGCTTGCGCTACCGAGCCCTCGCCGTGGAAGTCGACGACGGCTACCTCTGGTTCTGGATCGGCTCGCATGCCGACTATGACAGAATGATCGGCTGATGACCGACTTCGAAACTGCCCAAAAAGTATTCCAAGCGCTGAAGCTGGCCGAACATGCGCCCGCGCAACAAGCGCTGCCGATTCTCAACGGCCTAATGCCGCTCGTGCAGGGAAACGGCGAGCAGCGGCTGGAAACCGAAGAGGCCCGCGCCAGCGCCTTCCTCGCGATTTGCGAAGTCGGAAAGGCGTTGCACCGCGGGCAACCGACCGACGGCCTGTATGCGGCGGCGATCAGCGCGGCTGAGCGATGGGTAGCGCTGGTGAGGGCCTGACTCGAAATGCAGCCACTCAGTGAGCTCGTCATGCCCGGCCTTGTGCCGGGCATCCACGTCTTTGTTCCAGTCGACCAAGAAGAGACGTGGATGGCCGGGTCAAGCCCGGCCATGACGGCGTTCAACCTTGCAAATCCGGTTCCGCTAAAAATCCAAGTTCCCAAATCCACGCAAAACTGCGGCTCGCGCGCAACACTCCGGCAATTTCGTGACGGCGCAGCGCAACGTTCCCGTGAACGTCCTCTCCCTGCCGCATTCTGAACCTATTCCGACGCTTCACCGTGGCTCGCCGATGTATCGGACGGGACACCCAAGGCAACCGCTGCCGGTTCCCGCCAGTGACTTAAGGAGAATTTCCCTGATGAAGATGCTGATCGCAATTGCTGCAATGCTTGGCTTCGTGACTGCGGCCTCCGCAGCCGACTTTCCCCGCCGGCAGCCCCCGCCCGATTATTCGCAGGCCCCGCCCGTCGGCAAGATGCCGGTCGGCAAGTACCCGGTCGGCAAGACGCCGGTCGCGGCCCGCTACTGACACCGCGTTTGCGCGCGGGATAGCGAACAGGAACAGGCATGGCGAGCCGACCGGGTAGCATCGCGCTGTGCGTGCTGGCGGGACTCTGCGCGCACGCGGCTTTCTTTGCGGGCGCGCTTCAAGGCGCGTCAGCCAACGAGAACCAGGCGCGCGGCAGCGACGCCAAGGTGATCGCCTCCATCGAGCCGCCGGCTGACACCACCTCGGTTCGGCCTGGACCACGAAAGTCCGCCCCGGTATCCACACGAGGTCCCTATTACGTCGATTTCCGGGCGCGGACCGCCGCGAGCTGGGGACACGCCTTTGTCTGGTATGGCAAGACGAGCGAGCGGCAAGTCGAAGTGGCGGGCCTGACGCCAGCGGGCGATGTCGGACCGTATATCCTTGGCTATGTCACCTGGGTGCCGTCGGAAACCGGGGCAAGCTACGGCGATCTCGACCCGGAATATCTGACCGCGCATTACAAGGTGTACCTGAACGAAGCGGACGCCAGGCGCGTCTTCGCCTACATCAAGCACCTGAAGGAAAACTCGCCGGTGTGGAACGCCGAACTCACCAATTGCACGGGCTTCATCGGCGACATCGCCGAGTTCATGGGATTGAAAACGCCATCGCGCTGGACCCGCCCCGAGGACTACGTCAACGAACTCAAGGCGCTGAACAGCGGGCGGCAGACGGTTCGTCTTTCCGAGCAATAACCTGGTAGCACCTACCTTCGTCATGCCCGCGCTTGTCGCGGGCATCCACGTCTTCCTTCTTCCGCGATCAAAGTCGTGGATGCCCGGTCAAGCCCGGCCATGACGAAGATGCGTAAGCGGGTTGAGCGTTGGCAAAGCACGTAGGGCGGATTAGCATCGCGTAATCCGCCACTCACTTAAGATAGAATGGCGGGTTACGCCGGAGCCTGTCATCGGGCCGCGCCTTGCGCGGACCCGTTGGGCTAACCCGCCCTACGAGTTTAAGTCGAGGAGAGGAAATTCCAGCAACATTTGTGGGAAGTGAGCATGCCGCGCAACATTCTGATCCTTGGGGCCTCGTATGGCTCCTTGCTGGCGACAAAACTACTGATGGCCGGTCACAACGTGACGCTGGTTTGTCGAAGCAAGACCGCGGAACTCATCAATCGCGACGGCACCGAAGTTCGTATCAAGCTCCGTGACGAGCCAGCGCACCGCGCCATCTTCTCGCGCGGCTTGCCTGGGAAGTTGGACGCGGCCTCACCCGCCGATGTCGACCTCTCCCGTTGTGACCTGGTTGGTCTTGCAATGCAGGAACCGCAATACACCAACCATACGATCCGGGTTCTGATGATCAAGATCGCGGCGGCGAAGCTGCCCTGTCTTTCGATCATGAACATGCCGCCCCTGCCCTATCTCAAACGGATCCCGGCGCTTGACGGCATGGACCTCGAGGAGGCCTATACCAATGCCAGCGTGTGGGAACGATTTAGCCCGGGATTGGTGACACTCTGCTCGCCCGATCCGCAGGCCTTCCGCCCACCGGAAGAGGCGCCGAACGTCCTGCATGTTGGTCTGCCGACAAACTTCAAGGCGGCGGCATTTGCCGATGAAGCCCATAACCTGGTGCTTCGCGAGCTGGAAGCGGACATCGACGCGGTCAAGCTCGACGGCCAGGACGTGCCGGTGAAGCTCAAGGTGTTCGATTCGCTGTTCGTCCCGCTGGCCAAATGGTCGATGTTATTGACCGGGAATTACCGCTGCATCACGCTTGCCGAGCCGCAGTCGATCCGCGACGCGGTGCACGGCGATCTGAAGCTTTCACAGTCGATCTACGACCATGTGGATGCCATCGCCCGGCGATTGGGAGCCGAGGCGCAGGATCAGGTGCCTTTTGAGAAATACGCCAAGGCGGCGGAAAGCCTTCTCAAACCGTCCTCGGCGGCGCGAGCGGTGTCCAATGGTGCACCTTTCATCGAGCGGGTTGACCTCCTGGTGAAGTTGATTTCCCAACAGCTTGGCATGCCCAATGCCGACATCGACCGCACCGCAGAGATCGTGGATCGACGGCTGAATGAGCGAATTGTGCCGAGCTGACTTGTGTCAAGTCAGCTCCAAGGGCGGGGTGAGCTTTAAGCCGTCATTGCGAGCGTAAGCCAACGGGTCGCGCGAATGCGCGCCCCGATGACGGGCTCCGCAATCCAGAAATCTTGCCGGTGAGACGTTCTGGATTGCTTCGTCGCGTTCGCTCCTCGCAATGACGGTGGATGCCGGGTCGCTCCACCCCCTACGGGCTTCCATGACCGCGCCATAGCCGCCGTGATGAAATTCCGGGATGTTGTCGTCTGTCGCGATCGGTGGCAGTTTGCGACATGCACATCGTTTTCGCCATCGCCGGATCCGTCATCAATTTCGTGGCCTGCCTCAGCTACGTCCGTGCCATCTTGAAGGGTGAGGCTGCGCCGAATCGCGTCACCTGGTTCCTCTGGGCGTTCGTGCCGCTGATCGCAGGTGCCGCGCAGTTGCGCTCCGGTGTCGGAATTTCGACGCTGGTGGTGCTGTCGGTGGGGGTGGGTCCGGCCTGCATCCTGCTTGCCTCCTTTGTCGGGGGAACGGGTTCGTGGAGACTCGGGCCATTCGACTATGTCTGCGGCGCCTGCTCGCTCGCGGCGCTCGCGCTCTGGGCCATTACCGGCGCTCCGGTCACAGCCATCGTGCTTTCCATCCTGGCCGATGCGGCCGCAGCCCTTCCGACCGTCCGGAAGGCGTGGCTGGCGCCCGCAACCGAGGACCGGTCGACGTATCTGATCGCGTTCGTCGGCATGATCCTCGGCATCCTCTCGGTCCGGGAGCCGACGTTCTCCGCCTATGCCTTCAATGGTTATCTGGTCGCGGCTAGCGGCACGCTCGTCCTGATCCTCTATTTGCCGCGAAGGCGCTCGCTCTCCGGAACGCCGGCGAGCCGGCTTATGGACGGCTGATGGCGCGTAGGGCGTAGGATGGGTTGAGCGCTTGCGAAACCCATCGGCGTTCTTCGCGTGCGTGTTGACGCGATGGGTATCGCTTCCGCCTTCGCTCGCTCAGCCACAGCGGACGGGTCGCTCCACCCATCCTACGAACTACCAACTGCAATTACGGGTTATCGTGCAGCGTGCCCCGGATGCTGCGCAACACGCTGCGACAGCAGCGTGTTGCGCTGCTGATCCGGGGTCCATCATCCTTGCGCGATAGGTCCCGGCTCAGCGGTGCACCGTAAGAACGCTGCACCGCGTCCGGGACACGGGCCTGTAGGATGACCGGATCAGGTCTCGCCGCCGGCGAAGAGGTCCTTCCTGATCACCGCATGGACGCCCCAGTTTCCGTCGACCACTTGCGTAATGCCGAAGTCGACGCCGATCGAGATGAGAGAGATCGCCTCATCTTCGGTCAGCTTCTTGGTCGTCATGAGGAATTTGCGCATCTTTCGGAACGCGTCGCGCAGGGCAAGGTCCACGGACGATTTCGAATAAATGTCGGACTGCGCCTTGTCGCCGAGTTCGCTGAGATAATTGGCGAAGCTGAAGCCGTGCACCAGCCACTCGTCCTTGGTTTCCAGCATCGGATAATTGAGCGCTTCGAGCGCCGTGCCCGCAAGGTCGGCCTTCTTGTGCAGGATGATCTGGAAGGTGCCGTTCAGCGAGCATTCGATCGCCGTACCGCACATCTCGGAATCGCCCTGCGAAGCATGGGAGTCGCCAACCGATAACAGGCCGCCCTCGACCGCGACCGGATAATACATCGTGGCACCCTTGCCGATCCGCCAGTTATCGATGTTGCCGCCGGTATAGCTCGGCGGGATCGAGTCGACGATGTCGGCTTCCTTGGGCGCCAGACCGATGACGCCGAAATGGGGACGGATTGGGATGCGCACATTCTTCAGGATGCCGTGGTTCTCCTTGATCGTGGAATGATCGACGGGAACGCCGGGATAGTCGATGGTCTTGTGCACGACGCCGGAAGGGTCGGTCTGCGGCGTCCATTGGAAATTGTACACCGCTTTGGCCCAATTGCGCGCGCCCGTCGCGTCGACCTCGTAGATCGTGACGACCTCGCGCGGCTTCGGCTCGGTGAGCAGGTCCTTGTAGTGAAAGCCCCACCATGCGGCCGCATTGCTGCCGAAAGCCTTGCCGGGATATTGCGGATTGGCGCAAGGCCGTGGTGCGACGTCGATGATGCGCAGTTCGATCACGTCGCCCTCCTGGGCGCCGCGCACATAGACCGGACCGGTGCAGATGTGCACGCCAAGTCCCTCGCCGGCGCCACGCCCGAACAGCGAGGCATCCATCGGTCCGGCGCCGCGCCGGTTGACGCCCTTCTTCTCCTTGGTCCACAGGAACACGCTTTCGAGACCGGGGTCGCCTTTCACCATGCGCTCGGCGTCGTCATTGGCATGGTGGGTCAACGCTTCGATGGTGATGAAGTCGCCGGAATCGATCTCGACCCGCGGTTTCAAGCTCTTGCTGAAATAACCCCAATGCACGGTGTCGGCGTTGGCGGGCAGATGATGGTAGGACCGCTTGGCCGGCTGGTTCTTCTCGGCGGCCGCCGCCATCTGCGGCGTCACCAGAGAAATGCCGCCCGCGGTCATCGCGGCAGCACCTCCGGCCGCGGCGAAGCTGGATCTCAAGAATGACCGGCGTTCGGAATCGAGCGTTTCCTTGAATTGGCGGTGGTGCAATTCGAATTCGGGGCAGTTCTTGTCGTCACCCGCGCACATCGTATTCCTCCTGGTTTGAGCGTGTGTTTCAGACGAATGCGTGATCCCACCTCAGTTCATCCTGACAGTCAAACCTCCGTGCCATGCCGCGGCTGTTGGACGGCGAAATAAAAAACGTGGCGTCCTCACAAGTGAAATAAAAACAGGCTCGCTGCATATTGCTTGGGCTTTCTTGTGCCCAAATTTTGGCAAGTGTGAACTGTCTTATCGCAGGCGGAAAGGGTCCATCGTCCCACGTAATCGCCGTCATTCCGGGATGAGCCGCCCGAACTCGGGCTTGCCCGAGTTCGGCAGATATTAAACGCCAAGTCGGCTGCAGCCGACTTGGTTGCGCAGACCCGGAATCCATTTCTCCAAGTATTCGCGCGGCTCCATGGATTCCGGGCTCGCTCGTTGCACTCGCGCCCCGGAATGACGAACGACAATGACGAGGTCCGTAGGGCGGATTAGCGATAGCGTAATCCGCCACTCACGAAAGATAGAATGGCAAGGTTACGCCGGAGCCTGTCATCGGGCCGCGCCTTGCGCGGACCCGTTGGGCTAACCCGCGTACTGCGCTCTACCTGCCCGGAAGCCCGCTTGCACAAAGGCGCCTCGCAACCGAAAATGGCTGATACGTCTGACAAGGGGCTCGCGGTCATGGACGCAAACGCGTTACGCGCATTGCTACTCGGCTGTCTCATGACCGTCATGACGCTTGGCGCGGCTTACGGCCAAACCACCGCACGCCCGCCGGTCGGCGGCTTCGGCTCGCCTACGGACGCCATGATCTTCTATGTCGCGCATGGCGCGGAGGGTTCTTGCGGGCCGGGCTGCTCCGACTGGATCGCCGCCGAAGGCGCGGTGCAGTGGGACACCTACAAGCGGTTGATTGCGATCCTCGACCGGCAGGGCGGGCGCAAGCTTCCAATCGTCATCCACACCTGGGGCGAGTCCAATCTCAACGTCGCGGTGAGCCTCGGGCGCATCCTGCACGATCGCGGCTTCGACACCACGGAAGGCGCGAGCGAAGTCGCCGCCTGCAAGGACAAGTCCGATGCGGACTGTTTTGCGTTGAAACGTTCGGGCGGGCCGTTGGAGGCCGCGCTCAACACCAGGGAGGCAAGCTGCGATATCGCCTGTGTGCTGATCCTGGCCGGCGGCGTCAACCGCACCCTGCCCTCCGGCACGCGGATGATCCTGACCGGCATGGCGATCCACAACCGCCTTGCGCCCAATGTCTCGGAGGAACACCGCGAAAGTCTGACCGTCATCTTTGGCGAACAATTCCGCGTCTATTTGCGCGAGATGGGCGTCGACACCGAATTGCTCGACATGGTCGACCGCAATAGCGCGAAGCAGCGAGCGACGGAGCTTTCACCGTCCGAATGGACGAGGCTGCACATCGTCACATCAACACGGCAGTAATCGTGTGCCGCGAACGAGGGTGTCGCTATTCGCTTCGCCCGACGTCGCAGCCCTTCGCGGCATAGGACGCGCGGCGAATGCCGTAGCGATCGGCCTTGAAGGTGGGCCTGCAGAATGCGTCCCATTTCTCGTCCTCTTTCGCTTGCGCGATCGCATCCAGCCGCTCCTGTTCGAGATTGCGAACGGGGTCCGGAACGTAGGTCAATGTCGAGATGCAGTGACTGTAGCCGTAGAAGCGCGAAAACCTGCAGTCCGATGTTGAAACCAAAGACCCCGCCAACGCGGGCGAGGCGCACACGACCAGCGCAACAGCCAACAAGCCCTTCTTCACCGCCATTCTCCATTCTGGATACTGGTGTCATCAGACTACCGCCAAACCGGACGCGAGGACAATCCGGTCAACGGCTTGACTTCGGTCGTGGCCAACTTAGGTAGCTCTCTTCGGTGCGAGCGGAACCGCGATGCCCGCCACCAGGTTCTTTTGCTTGCACCCTGGCTGGATCAAGGGGTTCGAATGAAGCGCGCCTTTTTGTTGTTTGCTGTGATGCTGCCTCTGTCCGCGCCGCCGGCGTTCGGCCGGGCGCCGGAGCTGAACGTCACGGCCATTTGCAAGGCCCGATCGACTGATGCGAAAATATTGCGGTCACGCCCGGATCAGAGCATGGCGGATTGTGTGCATGACGAAGAATCTGCAAAACAACAGCTAAGCAGCCTCTGGGAAACAACCTCGGCCCCGATACGGAACCAATGTGAAAGCGACGCCCGCTCGTTGGGTACGATGAGCTATCTCGATCTCCTCACCTGCATACAAACGGCCAACGATGTGAAATCGGGCTCCAACACGCAGACCGGAAAGCAGTGATCGCCACGGCGTTATCGGTTCACCGCATCGAAGCGGTCATCACCGTCAGCTCTGCGCCACCACAACCACATCGTCCATGAACAACGCGTCGATGCCGGACTTGCGAAACGTGACGATCGCGTCGGTGGGCGTGCAAACAATCGGCTCGCTGTCGTTGAAGGAAGTATTGACGACGAGCGGCACGCCGGTTTGCGCAAAGAAATGCGATATCAGCTCGTGAAAGCGCGGGTTCAATTTGCGGCTCACGAGCTGCACGCGGGCGGTCCCATCCTTGTGCACGACGGCAGGGATGCGCTCGCGCTGCTCGGGCTTGACCTCGGGCGCAAACAGCATGAACTCGTGGCTTGGCGAGTGCGCGCCAACCTCGAACCATTCGTCGGCGTGTTCGGCCATGACGCTCGGTGCAAAGGGACGAAAATCCTCCCGGTGCTTGACCTTTTTATTGAGGATTTCGCGCATCTCCGGCAGGCGCGGATCGGCCAGCAGCGAGCGGTTGCCGAGCGCGCGCGGCCCGAACTCCATGCGTCCCTGAAACCAGGCGACGATCTTGCCATCGGCGATCATCCTGGCGGCGTCGCGCGCCGGCGACTTGCTACGCCGCGCTTTCAACCCGGCCGACTTGACCGCCGCCAGAATGTCACTGCGCTTGAACGCAGGTCCCAGATACGGCGTCGAGTAGCCGCGCTGCGGCGGGCGTTTCTGTTTGGCGGCATGCACCAACAGGGCGGCGCCGATCGCCGTGCCGGCATCGTGCGGCGCGGACGGTATGAATATGTTGGAAAATTCACCGGACCGCCTGATCACTTCATTGGTCACGCAGTTGAGCGCGACGCCGCCGGCAATGCACAAATTGTCGGATGGCATCAAGCGTTTGACGCGTCGCACCAGCGCCATGACGGCGGCATCGGTCGCCGCCTGCAGCGCTGCCGCAATATCGGCATGCCGCGGCAGAAATTCACCATCCGCCTCGCGCGGCGGGCCGAACATGGCATCCAGTCTGGCGGCCTGACCCGGGTGACCGCCAAGAACATCCTGGGCTACCCCGTAGTTCTCTCCGTCGGAGCGCAGGATCGAATGAAATTGCTGCCGGTAGACCTCGGGATTGCCGTAAGCCGCCAGCCCCATCGCTTTCGAAGCGTCGTAGTTCGAAAAGCCGAGCTCTTCGCTGAACACCTCCCACACGAAGCCGATCGAATGCGGATATTCGAAGGTTTCGAGGTGCTGGATGCGGCTGCCCACGGCCTTCGCCAGCGACGAGCCGGCCGACTCGCCAATTCCGTCGATGGTGAGGATGGCCGCGCGATCGAAGCCGGACGGGAAATACGCCGAAGCCGCGTGGGCCATGTGGTGTGGCACGAAATGGAATCGTTGCCCGAGCGAACGTCCGAGAAACTCATCGACGGCACCGCGCACCTGCCCGAGCCGCAGGTGGAAGGTTTCCTCAACCCGCGGACCCCACCACTCGGCGCGATATCGCCTCGCCCGCAGCTTGGGGTCGAACGAGTATGCGACATGATCGATATCGCGAACCGTGAGGCCTGCCTGCTTCAGGCAAAAGCGGATCGCGCGCTCGGGGAGTTGATGCGGGTTATCCCAGTTGGCCGCCTTGCCGTGCTTGATGCGATTGAACCGTTCCTCCTCGGCGGCGGCAACGAGCTCACCCTTGACAAGCAGCGCAGCGGCTGACTCGTGATAGACCGAATTGATTCCGAGGACGTTTACCACCTGACTTCG
>Ga0210394_10008239_pt1 | contig 10791 bp, 8 predicted proteins | sample IncBWC12MmetaG_FD_160121 | JGI IMG/M metagenome (GOLD analysis project Ga0210394, IMG submission 160121) | Forest soil microbial communities from Barre Woods Harvard Forest LTER site, Petersham, Massachusetts, United States - Inc-BW-C-12-M | ecosystem: Environmental > Terrestrial > Soil >... | reverse complement strand
CCATGCCCGGTTAGCCTGTGAAGTGAACAGCGAAGTAAGCTGTCAGCAGCAGGAACCCACCGAAAGGGCGGCGTACCCGCTCTCGTAGGAATCCCCTTCCTTTATTTCAGGGTGGGGAGGATGTCAAGGAACGACAATCTATTCGCGTATAGTCCGTCCAGAACAGTCGGACTCTTCGACGGCTCAAACGCCGGGATCACAGCGTTTTGCCGCCATCCATTCCGGCGCCGGCATGGAGTCGCCTATGTGGGCAGGCCCATTCCTGGTCAATCCTGGAGCCCGCACAGGAATCCATCACCATGGAGAGCAACACACGATCGCCTACGTTCTTAGCGGCTCATCTTCACCCGGTGGGGCGAGCGAGGGAGTTCAACACCACGCTACAAGCTGGGGACTTCCTCTACGTCCCGGCGAGATCCGCGCTCAGCCGTTGGTGTAGCCGAGCCACGAAGGGTTCCTGATTGTTCCGTCGTAACGTGAGCTCGTCTTGAAGAGCTCAAAGTTACCGGTCAGGGCGGCGTCCTTCGTTTTGGCGAGAATCGTGGCGACCTGTTGCGGGTCCATGGGCTTGAAGGTTTGCACGGCCTGAAATGCCTGTTCGAGGATCGCCGTCGAGTCGATTCCCGTGATCACAACCGCGGCCGGGGAGTTTAGGCCGAAGTGCAATGCCTCTATCGGCGTCACCGTGTTGCTCTTGAGGATGTATGGGTCCCCAAAGGTCTTCATCGCGAGAATGGCGGCGCCGCGCTGTTGTGCCACGGGTGCAACTCCATTCAGAAACGAACGGAAATGCGCATCCATCACGTTGATTGGCATCTGCACCGTATCGAAGTGAAACCCGTGCTTGTCAGCGGTTTCAAACATTCGCAAATGTACACTAGGATCCTTGTGGCCCGTGAAGCCGATGTGGCGAACCTTGCCCGCCTCTCTTGCTTCCAGAACAGCCTCCAAGGCACCGCCTGGAGCGAAAACGACATCCGGATCATCGAGGCGAATGACCTCATGGAATTGCAGAAGATCGATCACATCCGTCTGCAGGCGTCCCAGCGATTGCTCAATCTGCCTGGCGGCGGTGCTCTTGTCCCTGCCATCTATCTTTGTCATCAAGAACACTTTCTGCCTGTAACCATCGCGGAGCGCCTGGCCCATTCGGACCTCGCTGATGCCGCCGTTATAGTCCCAGCAGTTATCCATGAAGGTGATACCGCCATCGATCGCGGCACGAATCAAGCGGATGCTTTCGTTCGGGTCTTGCTGCTTGCCGACGTGGTAGCCGCCCAAGCGATAGCGGAGACACGTTCGCCGGTACGGCCGAGTTCACGATAGATCATATTCGGGGACTCAGGAAGCCGGGTCGTGGTAGAAAACTGACTGGCAAGTGCGCCAGCCGGAGATACTGACCCGGCGGCCGCAACGGTAGCAGATTTTAGGAAGTTCCTGCGGTCCATGAAGACCTCCCTTGACGAATCCTTCCTGATATTGATGCGAGCGACAGCCTCAGCGTGTTCAGCCGGCGTGCCCATACGGTTACTTCGACTACGCGCCATACAGCTGCGCTCCTTACGGATACTACGGTTAGCTTCACGATCAAAATGACAGTCAGAGCGGCCTTGAGGCTCTGCTTCAAAGTGTCGGAGTTTCGACACGCTGCCAAATTTCTCTGGAGAAGCTGCGCCGGAAATTCGCGCCACATTTTGAAGGAGTTTCTCGGCACGGTTGCCACCTCAAAGAGCTCGGTCTGACGCAATGTCATCGGATTGAGAACCTGATCCCGAACAATTCGTGACCGCATGAGCGGTCGCGATCCGCGGTGTCAGAGCCGGATTCGTGAGACCCGATGAGAGCGTAATTACCTTCTTCACGTTTATACAGCGCGGCATCCAACTACTGTCAGGGCTTCGACGTTTGATGACGGCGGTCGACATGAACTGGCATCCCTGCGGGCAGATTCACCACATTTCTGGGAGGTTAGCCGCCGAAGCGAGTGGTCCTGAGATTGCTTATTGGTATTCACGATGCTAGAACCGGCAGCGCAGCGGGGAAGGGGCGCGATGCGAAGAGAAGTGGTTAAATCCTAAGGGTTGCTGCCCATGGACAACGATCCAAAACTCGATCGCGGAGGGTGGAGCATATGACAGCTACCATCAATGGTAAGCAGCAGGCTATCCGGGCAGATGAACGCCTGATCGACCTGATCAACCGTTGCGGAATCGAAGTGCCACAGGTCTGCTATCACCCCCAGCTTGGACCGATCCAAACCTGCGATACGTGCATGGTGGAAGTCGACGGCAAGCTGCTGAGAGCCTGTGGCACCGAAGCCAGAGATGGAATGAACGTTGTCACATCCTCGCCGCGCGCAGACGCTGCGCAGCGTGAGGCTTTTGACCGCATTCTCGGCAATCATCTGCTCTACTGCACAGTTTGCGACAACAACAACGGCAACTGCACAGTGCACAACACCACCCGCCTTCTCAAGGTTGCACATCAGGAAAGTCCATATAAGCCGAAACCGTACGAACTGGACATGTCCAATCCTTTCTACAGATACGATCCCGACCAATGCATCCTATGTGGCCGCTGCGTCCAGGCGTGTCAAACTCTCCAGGTCAATGAAACTCTCAGCATCAATTGGGAGGATCCTCACCCTCGTGTGTTGTGGGACGGCGGAGCCCAGATTGGTGAATCGAGTTGTGTCTCGTGCGGGCACTGTGTCACCGTTTGCCCCTGCAACGCACTCATGGAGAAGTCGATGCTTGGGGAGGCCGGTTACATGACCTCTCTGTCCAAGCCCGCACTCGACGGCATGATCGACGTGGTCAAGGGCATCGAACCGGAGTTAGGCTATGGCGCTATTCTCAGCCTCTCCGAGATCGAATCGCAAATGCGCGAATTGCGCATCAAGAAAACCAAGACCGTTTGCACGTACTGCGGGGTTGGTTGCAGCTTCGACATCTGGACCAGGGACCGCCACATTCTGAAGGTCGAACCAGCCGAAGGCGCAGCGAATGGCGTCTCGACGTGCATCAAGGGCAAGTTTGGCTGGGATTATGTGAACAGTCAGGACCGCCTCAACAGGCCGCTCATCCGTGAGGGAGATAACTTCCGCGAAGCATCATGGGATGAAGCGCTCGCTTTGGTAGCGCGTCGATTCGGCGAGATAAAGGCGAAATCCGGCCCCGATTCCCTGGCCTTCATCTCCTCTTCAAAGTGTACGAATGAAGAGAGCTATCTTATGCAGAAACTGGCCCGCGGAGTGATCGGCACCAATAACATGGATAACTGCTCGCGTTACTGTCAGGCACCGGCCACGATGGGTCTCTTTCGCACAGTTGGATACGGGGGTGACTCCGGTTCGATCTCCGATATAGAGAAGGCGGGGCTGGTGCTAATTGTTGGAAGTAATACCGCTGAGAGCCACCCAGTGCTCGCCACGCGTGTCAAGCGCGCGCACAAGATGCACGGGCAAAAGCTGATCGTTGCCGACCTTCGTGAACACGAGATGGCGCAACGAGCGGACCTGTTTTTTCGCCCACGACCCGGGACCGATCTGATCTGGATTTCGGCGGTGACCCGGTACATTCTTGACCACGGGCTCGCTGACCAGCAGTTCATCAGTCAATGGGTGAAGCGCGTCGATGACTTCAAGAGCAGCCTGGAATCGTTCACTCTCGAAATGGCCAGCGAGAGATGCGGGCTCCGAATGGAGACACTGGCAAAGGCCGCTCAAATGATCGCCGAAGCCAAGGGCGTCTGTGTTCTGTGGGCCATGGGCGTTACGCAACACACCATGGGCTCCGACACCTCTACGGCTATCTCTAACCTGCTGCTTGCAACCGGCAATTACATGAAGCCGGGAACGGGAGCTTACCCGTTGCGAGGCCACAACAACGTGCAGGGAGCCAGCGATCACGGGGCGATGCCGAACTACTATCCTGGCTACCAGCGGGTGGACGATCCGGCGATTCGAGCTAAGTTTGAGAAAGCGTGGAATGTTTCTCTGCCGCCGAAGCCGGGGCTCGATAACCACCTCATGATCGACGCCATCCATGAGGGCAAACTCAGAGCAATGTACGTATTCGGCGAAGAGATGAGCCTGGTCGATTCCAACTCTAACTATGTGAGCGAAGCTCTCTCGAAGCTCGACTTCTTTGTCATGCAGGAAATCTTTTTCAGCGAGACCTGCCGGTTTGCTGACGTAATCCTACCGGCGAGTCCGAGTTTGGAGAAGGAAGGGACCTTCACCAGCACCGAGCGGCGAATCCAGCGTCTCTACCAGGTTCTGGAGCCTCTCGGAGAGAGCCGTCCGGACTGGATCATCATCCAGGACATCGCCAATCGGCTGGGTGCCGGCTGGAAGTACGAGCACCCCTCGCAGATCTACGAAGAGATCGCTTCGCTAACGCCGCTGATGGCCGGCGTTTCATACCAACGTCTGGAAGGATACAAGACTCTGCAGTGGCCGGTGGCCGACGACGGCAGTGATCAGCCTTTGCTGTACACGCGCGGGTTCAACTTTCCTGACGGGAAGGCGACGTTTTTCCCCGTTCCCTGGTCGGAGCCTTCCGATCAACAGAACGCCGAGTATGACCTTCACCTGAACAATGGCCGCCTGCTCGAGCACTTCCACGAAGGCAACATGACCTATCGAACTGAGGGAATCCGGGAGAAGACTCCTTGCACATTTGTTGAAGTTTCTCCAGCACTGGCCCGAGAAAGAGGAATCGAGACGGGGAGCTGGGTACAACTGACTTCGCGCTATGGGAAGGTGCGGGCACAGGCTGTCATCACCTCCAGAGTTGAGGGAAATGAATTGTATATGCCCATGAATTCCGTGGATGAGCCGGTTAACCGACTCACCGGTAGTCATACAGACAAGGCCACCCACACCCCTGCCTATAAAGAGACATCGGTGCAACTGCGGGTGTTGGGAGAGAGAGGTGACGATCCGCTGCCGCGGACGAATTCCCGACACGGGCACCCGACACCTCAGAGTGGCGTCGAAGTGGAACGGAAGTGGAAACGCGAAGACTATCGTCAACCCGGCAATCAACTCGTGCAGATCCAGACCCGCTAGTTAGTTGCCACTGGCAAAGGAGAAAAGAAGATGGCTCGACCGATTTCTCTTGAGTTACCGCCACACGATCCCCGAGAAGAGCTGAGCAAGAGGCTGGAACAGGCTTCGGTTGAACATGCTGAGGCCTTAATCGACTCCTACCAGTTACTGGAGCAGCTGCACGAACATGGCGTCTTTGAATTACTGCGCGGCGTCCTGGGGGCGAGTGACAGGCTGATCGAAACTGCCGTCGACGCCGCCAAATCAGATGAAGCCGTGCGTGCGATCCGCAACGCCATTGTTCTCGGCAAGATACTCGGCTCCATCAATCCGAACGTGCTCGAAGCTGTCGCAGTTGCAGTCAGTAAAACACTCGGATGCTCCGAAAAACCGATCATCGAGCCGCCGGGGTTCTTCTCTCTGCTGGGCCAATTCCGTCGCAAGGAGTTGCGCCGGAGCATGGCTCTCGTCATCAAGTTTATGGAGACTCTCGGAAATCAAATTAACTTGCGCGGAGAATGCAAATGAGGGAAACCGACCAAATACCGAATGTAACGTTGCAGAATCGTGCGACAGGGACGAATCGTTGGGGAATCGCGGCAGCGGGATTCCTTATGCAGATGGCTCTGGGAGCTGTGTATGCATGGAGTGTATTTAGAGTCCCACTCGCAAATAGATTCAATTGGTCAATTGAAGAAGTAACCCTTACCTTCACCATTTCCATCTTTGTTTTGGGCGTTGCAGCATTCTTCGGAGGCCTTTGGTTGAACAGAAAAGGCCCTCGAGTCGTCGCATTGACAGGGGGATTCCTCTATGGATTCGGCGTCTTCCTTGCGAGTTTCTCTGCCAATAAGCTCTGGTGGCTCTACCTGAGCTACGGAGTGATTGGAGGAGTCGGGGTTGGATTCAGCTACATTGTTCCGGTTGCCGTGCTGGTTAAGTGGTTCCCCGATCGCAGGGGTCTGATCACGGGAATTGCGGTGGGCGGCTTTGGCGCAGGGGCTCTGGTAACGGCGCCGGTAGCGACGCGCCTGATTCAAAGTGTTGGAGTCTTACAGACATTCGCGTATCTAGGAATTGCATATCTGGTAGTTACCATGACAACCGGTTATCTCATGCGGAACCCCCCGGGGGGTTGGAGACCAACGGGATGGTCTCCGAGTGCCATACAGACCGCGCAGCGTGCGGCGACAGACTACACGCTCGGCGGCGCCCTGAGAACGTGGCAATGGTGGGCGCTCTGGACACTGTTGTTCCTGAATACCTCGGCGGGCATCTCCGTCATTTCACAGGAATCGCCGATGTTTCAGGAGATTGCCAAGGTTGGGGCGGTCGTGGCCGCGGGGATGGTTGGCGCTGTGAGCATCGGAAACGCAGTGGGACGGATTTTCTGGGCCTGGATTTCCGATGGCATCACCAGACGCTGGACATTCGTGACGATGTTTCTGATTCAAGTCGGTCTCTTTTGGACACTGCCTGCCATTTCCTCGGCGGCGATTCTTACGATAGTGGCGTTCGTCATCTTGATGTGTTACGGCGGGGGTTTCGGGACAATGCCGGCATTTACGGCAGATTATTTTGGATCCAGAAACGTCGGGCCCATCTATGGCCTGATGCTCACTGCGTGGGGCTCCGCCAGCGCGTTCGGCCCCCTTCTCATCGCGCACCTGCGGCAAAGCAGCGGATCGTTCGCAGGCGGGCTCCACGTGATTGCAGGCATCATGGCGATATCGATGCTTCTTCCAATTCTTGTTTCACCGCCGAGATCATCTCTCAAGGAAAAAGTGGTGGGTTCCCATACGGCCGGCCGGGCCGCGTGAGATGTCCCTGGCACATTCAGGCGCCCGAGGGTTTGGGAGGTGAGGAAGAGAGCGATGCACCATGAAGAATTTTAAAGACTTGTCCGAACGTGAGATTCTCGCCCTGGCTATCTCCCTGGAAGAAGAAGATGAGCGCGTGTACGCAGATTTCTACGAGGGACTGCGCCAGGATTATTCAGCGTCGGCTGCGCTGTTCGACAGCATGCGAAAAGGAGAAACAGAACACCGCCGTCGTCTCATCGAACTCTATCGGCGGAAATTCGGTGAGCACATCCTCCGATCACGATTCTACTACGACCGTGTGTGCAGTAGGGTCGCGCAATAGCCGCAACAGGCCTTTGCGGTGTCCGTTCATGCCAGAACCTGCATCGGTGACACACATCTTCTTCGACACCGCGAATTCCGTCAGGCGAGACAACGGACGCTCAAGATCGGCTCTTTGGTCCGCATCGGACACCCTGGCGTAGAGCGCCACTCCACTTTCGACGTGCCCTGCCGGCGGATGAACTATTACCGTCCCCGTAGCCAACTGCTCGGCCGGAACAGGCAATGTCCCCGCCTTCCACATCCGCCACGCCGTCCGGTACGACACCTCGGTCTGCTTCGCCCATACGCCTAGGCGCATGCTCATATTATAGCCACACACGTCTATGTATGTTCATATAGGATCATGCATGTCCATACGTCGATTTCCATATTGATGAACTCCTAACATCAGAGAAACCAAATCCTGAAGTGAAGGGAGAACCTCGTTTTTGTCGCAGACGTCATCGCAAATTACCTGACGTGACTTCTCCGGATCGGTTGAACTTGAAACAATGCACGCGAGCATAACCGAAGGTCAGTCGCTGCTGCTTAATCACCAGTTGTCCAATCAGAGCGGCTCAAGCAATTTGCCGCAGGAAACTCTCCTTTAAACAGGAGATGGGATGCCACATTTCCTCAAAAGGACAATTGCGGCCGTCGATAGGCTTCATCGTGTGAGTGACCGGGCACAATAATAAGCCGGCTATACGAGGGGCACACGGCCTTCAAATCCGACGCCATCTGCGTTGGAAAGAGGCGGTCCCGCTGACCGTGGAGTATTAGCACTGGAACGGAGCAGCTCGGCAGTGTCTGGTGCGTGTGCCAGATCGGAGGCAAAAGGAACGTCAGACAATTCGGTAGGCCGCCACTCCTGGCTGCTTGCCGGAGAGAGGTGAAAGCCGAGCACAGTACCAAATATCTTGCAGGCACCTCTGAGACGATTGAGGCAGCGATGGCGCTCCCAAGCGAAAAGCCAAGCACTGAAACGTCCAGACCGTCGGCATTCGCTTGTAACCAGTGGAAAGCAGCGATCGCATCTCGCTCAGATCGGCCGGAGCCAAAAATCCCCTCACTGCGGCCGTATCCGGAATAATCGAAAACCAATGAAACTACGCTATACGCAGCGAGAAGCCGTTGCACTTCTCGCCAGTGATCCACGGTCTCTCCAATGCCGTGGCATATGAGCAAGGCAGCACGCTCGGAACCAGGTGCCGGTTTTGCAAGGACTGCGTCAAGCATGTGGTCTCCGCTTTCAATCTTGTGACGCCAAATCTGCAAGGTCGATGAGGATTCGCTTGGCCCACGCCAAACCCGGCCGAGCACTGAGTCGCGTAAAAGAAGAGCCCGGCTGATGCACATGATCGCGATTGAAAATACCAGCTCTCGCATGGAAGGAGAGACCTTTCTCCGGTTGCTTTGGGTAGTGGTGACGCCAGGGGCCCGCCGCTCGAATTGTGCGTGCAATCGAGGACGCCTCTATGCTTCCGGGCGCGGTGCGAGCGACGAGGCTAGTGTTCTTATGCCCTGCAGGTCAATCTTTCCGGTGCCCAGCAGTGGCAACGCATCTGTGCGGAAGAAGTGATTCGCCTTTGGTTTCCAGAGTGCGGGAAGATCACTGCGCAACAGCATTTCGATTATCGGGGCAAGTCTGTCAGTGGAAAGCGTAGAGAGGACGACTAGCCGTTCGCCTTTCTTGTCATCGGGCAGAGAGGTGACCGCGAAAACCCGTTCGGTCGCTTCGGCGAGCTCCTGCAGCTTCTCCTCTATTCGGATGTGGGGCACCATCTCCCCGCCGATTTTGCTGAACCGCGAGAGACGATCCGTGATATTCAGGAAGCCGTCCTCTTCCATCATGGCCACGTCGCCGGTCGTGTACCAGCCGTCGCGCAGAACCTCGGCCGTCTTTTCCGGTCTTCCGAGATAGCCTTTCATCACGTTGGGTCCCTTGACCAGCAACATGCCTGAAGTGCCGGGTGCAACGGGCGCGCCGGTCTCAAGGTCGACAATCCGAACGGAAACACCGGGCAGCGGATGGCCGATTCGTCCCCGCCTCGCCGCGACTTGTCGAAATCCGGGCGCGCGGAAGTCGCGGCTGTTCACCGTGACAACCGGGGAGCACTCCGTGCACCCGTAGCCCTCCAGGGGACGGATACCGAAGATGTCTTCAAATGCGACCGCAACTCGTTCGGGCAATTTCTCTGCGCCAACAAGAACGTACTGCAAAGAGCCAAAGCTCTCCGGAGTACAGCGGCGAATGTAGGCCTGCAGAAAAGTTGGGGTGGCGACGAGAAAGGTCACCTTATATTGTCCAACCAGATGGCCGATGAGTTGCGCGTCCAGAGGATTGGGGTGAAAGACAACGCCTACGCCATTGACTGCGGGGAGCCACAGTCCTGCCATGAATCCGAAAGAGTGAAAGAAGGGTAGAATTCCGAGGATCTTGTCCCTGCCATCGAGCATGAATACCTGCGACACCTGCTGAATGTTTGACGCAATGTTCGCGTGTGTCAGCATCACGCCTTTGGGATCGCCGGTGCTCCCACTGGAGAAGATCACGGTTGCGAGTTGATCGACATCCGAGCCTTCGTTCGCTTGTTGGTCCGAGATGAATGGCTTGACCTGGCCGAAAGCGCGCCTGAGCAGTGCCGCCGGCGTAAGCCATCCGAGGGCCAGTGCATGAACCTGCTCACGAAATAGCGGCGTGGCGACCAGGTCCTCGAGAAAGAGAACGCGTCCGGGGATAGCGAGGTTGGGAAAGTGTTCCACGAACGCTCTCGATGTAATCACCGTGTCAATGCCGCACTGCGATGTACACGAGGCGATCACGTCTCCGGATGAGGTGTAGTTGAGGTTCACGGAGATCCGCCCAAGAAGCATGAGGGCATAGTTCGTGAGGGCCCCGCCGACCGATGGCGGCAGCAGCATGCCGACCATCTGTTGGGCGCCGATTTGATTGCGCAGGCGGAGCGCAATGAACAGCGTCTTTGTGAGCGCCGCGGCAAAGGACACGCTGGGAGTCTTGCCGTCCGCCATCATGAAACGGAACGGATGACGCCTGGCAGTGCTTACGAAGGCGCGGTCAAGGGGCTTCATGCTGTGCTTGCGGCGCTCAAATGCGTTGGCGTGGAGTTCTTGCACTGCGGCCCGGACCTCGATGGCGGTCGACGTGTGCGGCATATGCTTGCCGAAGCTAACGGTGACGGGATACGGGATGCGCCGCGGCATCTTCCAGAGAAAGCGTCCGCGCTCGAAGCTGAAGATGCTGCCCCAGACTCCGTCGAGGTTGACGGGGATGATGGGGACATCGACGCCCTTCATGATGCGCTCAAGCCCGCGGCGGAAGGGCAGCAGTTGGCCGGTGCGCGTGATCTGGCCTTCGGCAAAGATGCAGACGATCTCGTCGTTGCGGAGAGCATCGCTAGCAACTAGCAGTGAATGGATCATCTCGCGCGGATGCAGTTCGCTGGATATGGGGATGGCCTTCATCATTTTCGCGAACGGCTTCACGATCGGCACATCGTAGATGCCTTGGTACATGACGAAGCGGATCGGCCGGTCAGTGGAAGCGACGAGCAATGCCACATCAACAAATGACATGTGGTTGCAGACCAG
>Ga0210394_10008238_pt1 | contig 10791 bp, 9 predicted proteins | sample IncBWC12MmetaG_FD_160121 | JGI IMG/M metagenome (GOLD analysis project Ga0210394, IMG submission 160121) | Forest soil microbial communities from Barre Woods Harvard Forest LTER site, Petersham, Massachusetts, United States - Inc-BW-C-12-M | ecosystem: Environmental > Terrestrial > Soil >... | reverse complement strand
CATCGCCGGGCGGATTTTTCCCGCGGCGGTGGGCCTTAGGCGCGCGGGCCTGAAGCCGCTGACGCTCGGGCCGAAGGAGGGACTGGCGCTCCTCAACGGCACCCAGGTCTCGACCGCTCTGGCGCTCGCGGGACTGTTGCGGATCGAGAGCGTTTTTGCCGCGGCGCTGGCGAGCGGCGCCCTGTCGATCGATGCCCTGAAGGGCAGCGATGCGCCATTTGACGCCCGCATTCATGCACTGCGCCGCCAGCCGGGACAGGTGCAGGTGGCCGCGGCATTGCGCCGCCTGCTCGCCGGCAGCCGGATTCGTGCCTCGCACCTGAAGTGCGATCGGGTGCAGGATCCGTACTCGCTGCGCTGCCAGCCGCAGGTAATGGGTGCGTGCCTCGATCTCATGCGCTCGGTGGCCGCAACGCTGGTGCGCGAGGCGAATGCCGTGACCGACAATCCTCTGGTGTTTCCCCAGGACGACAGCGTCTGCTCCGGCGGCAACTTCCACGCCGAACCGGTTGCGTTCGCGGCCGACCAGCTGGCGCTCGCCGTCGCGGAGATCGGGGCGCTCGCTGAACGGCGCATCGCGCTGCTGGTCGATCCGAAGATGAGCGGCCTGCCGGCATTCCTGGTGCAGGACAGCGGGCTCAACTCCGGCTTCATGGTGGCGCAGGTCACCGCCGCGGCGCTCGTGTCGGAGAACAAGGTGCTCGCGCATCCGGCAAGCGTCGACAGCATCCCGACGTCGGCCAATCAGGAAGATCATGTTTCGATGGCGACCCATGCTGCGCGGCGCGTGAGCGACATGGCCGACAATGCCGCGGGGGTGATTGCAATCGAGCTGCTGGCGGCCGTGCAGGGCATTGAGTTCCATCGGCCGCTGAAGAGTTCCGCGGTTCTCGAGCGCATCATCGCGCGCGTGCGCAGCGCGGTGCCGCATTATGCGGCCGACCGCTTTTTCGCGCCGGACATCGAGGCGGCGAAGACGCTCGTCGCCTCCGGGGTGTTCCGCGAATTCCTGGGCGAGGCGGCCGTCAGCGCCTAGCGCGGCGCGCCCGCATCGCGGACCCAGACCCCGGAGCGCACGCATGTACATCCCCGCGCATTTTCACGAGCCCGATCTTCGACAGCTCGACTGGCTGGCTGCATACGATGCCTTCGGCACGCTCATCTCGGTCGCCGCGGGCGCACCGCTCGCGACCCACTTGCCGGTGCTTTATCGCCGTGTCGATGCGCGCGTGACGCTCACGGGTCATTGGGCCCGGGCGAATCCGCAGTGGTCCGCGATCGAAGGGCAGCGCGTGCTGTTCATCCTGCATGGGCCGCATGCCTATATCTCGCCGCGCTGGTACACCGATCCGCAACGCAACGTCCCCACCTGGGACTACGCGGCGGCGCATCTGTATGGGCATGCGCGCCTGATCCATGACCCGGCGGGGCTCGAGGAAGTGGTTGCCGCCCTTGCGGCGCACTTCGAAGCCGGCGCCGCCGCGCCGTGGCGCATCGGCGCAGCTTTGCCGACCGAGCAACTGCTGCGCGGCATTGTGGGCTTTGAGCTCGCCGTCGATGACATCCAGCTTAAATTCAAGCTGAATCAGAACCACTCGCCGGCGAACGTCGCGGGCACTATTGCGGCGCTGCGCTCGCAGGGACGAGAAGGTGCCGCGGCGCTCGCTGCACTCATGCAGCAGGCACTGGACAAGCGGCCCCGATCCTAACTTCTCGTCCTACAGGCCGAGTGCCGTGAGACCGGGATGATCCGCGGGACGCGCGCCCGCCGGCCAGCGGAATTTGCGCTCCTGTTCGGCGATGCGCACGTCGTTGATGCTGGCCTCGCGGCGCCGCATCAGGCCCTCAGCGTCGAACTCCCACTGTTCGTTGCCGTACGCCCGATACCATTGGCCGGCGTGGTCGTGGCATTCGTATTGAAAGCGCACCGCAATGCGATGGTCGTGAAAGGCCCAGAGCTCCTTGATCAGGCGGTAGTCAAGCTCCTGCGACCATTTGCGTTTGAGGAAAGCGACAATCGCGCTGCGGCCGGCAAAGAACTCCGAGCGGTTGCGCCAGCGGCTGTCCGGCGTGTACGCCAATGAGACGCGCTCAGGATCCCGGCTGTTCCAGGCATCCTCGGCCATGCGGATCTTCTGCGCGGCCGTCTCGAGGGTGAAGGGCGGCAGGGGCGGGCGAGCGGTCATCACCTTCTCCGGCGGCAGGAGTCGCGGCGTGAAAATTAATAGGCCTGCGCCAGGGGCTACGCTGCATGTGCGCTCCTCCGAGGCGCGGTATATAGTGCCGTTGCCGGCGTTCAGCGCGCAACGCCGGATCGTGCAAGCTCGCGCGCACATATCGCAAAGGTGGGGATCACATGAAAAGAAGTATTGCCGTGCTGGCACTCGTCGCTTTCGGCGCGCCCTGGGCCGTACTGGCCGCGGCGCCCGGGACTCTGCGGGTGACGGAAACGGTGGAGATCAAGGCGCCCGTGTCGAAAGTCTGGGCGGCCATCAAGGACTTTGACAGCCTGAACAGCTGGCATCCCGCATTCGTAAAGGACGAGATCGTCCAGGGCACCAATAACAAGGTCGGAGCCGTGCGGCAGCTCACGGTCAAGGACGGACCGACGTTCACCGAGAGATTGGTGGCGTACCGTTCGAAGAGTCATGCAATCAAATACATGATCATCGATCCGGCGCCCTTGCCGATTCAAAACTATCTCTCCACGATATCCGTCAAGTCGGGCCCCGATGCCACGACGATCGTGACCTGGACCGGCACGTTCAAACGCAAGAACGTATCCGATAATCCGCCGGATGCAGAAAGCGATGCCGGCGTGACTAAATTCATCACCGGTGTGTACCGCACGGGCCTTGATAATCTGAAGAAGATGCTCGAAGGCTGACGCGTTCATTCGCACGCACGATGGTGCGCTTGATCAGCGAGTGACGGCGAGCGGCGAGGACCCGGCAGGTCCTCGCCGCTTTTCCGTTCTTAGGGGCGTGACCAATTTCGCGGCGCTCAGATGGCCTGCGTAATACCTTAGGTATATAGCGTAACACCCAGATTATTCAGGTAATTCTCGACGTTAGTGATCCGGCTGCTGCGGGGGTCGTGGCGAGGGTCCCCGCTGCAGGAACGCAGCGTGGCGCGAACTCGTTGCTCGAAGCGCGCGACGGCCCGCCGGATGGTCGTGCGCTCCGCAAGGGCATGATCTCAGACAATCGTCTCGCCGCCTTTGGGTCCCCAGAATACAACCCAGGCGGAAAAGTCGGCCGACAACTTTTCAAAGCGGTGTTCAATCCCGGCAGCGACGAAGAGCACATCCCCGGTGGCGCACGGCTCGCGCTGGCCAGCCATCACAAAGTCGGCATGGCCGGAACGCACGATATACACCTCATCCTGCGCGTGCGGAGTTTGCGGATCCGTAGCGAGCGGCGCGTACAGGCCGACCGACATCGAGCCATGCGCAAGCGCAGTCGTGTAACGCTCGCCGGCCGGCCACTTCTTGGAGGGGGCGCCGGGGATGCGCGCGAGAATCTGCTCTGCTGAAACTTTCCCGGTACTCACGCCACCGTCCCTGCGGGTTCTCTGCCTGCCTTGCGCGAGCGGGATGCTCGGCGCGGCGGAACCCTCACGGTCGATGACTCGTTCCTGCTCACAGACGCCGGCACCTCGGCGCGACGGAGGATGTTTCGGGCCGCATTCACGTCCCTATCATGCCACTCACCACAGTGGAAACACATCCAACACCTTACACGCAACCCATTGACGCCCTGCGGTCCGGTTAGGGGCCCACAGGACAAACAGGTGCGGCTGGTGTTCTTCTCGCTGATGGAGCAACAGGTGAGTGAGCGCCAGGTGTCATAGACACGCCGTGCGCCCGATGACGGCGCCGTAGCGCATGACCGAGGTGGCGTGAGTGACATCGTTCACTCTCGCCGGCGCGCCTGCTCCATGGAATTGCGCCATTCGCTCGCGGGTCGCCGCATCGTGTTGCTTGATCGATCGGGGGTGAGAATCGACACGCTATGCTTGGCACCAGCTTCCTGGGCGAAGACTGGTAAGCTCGCCGTTGCGTATGAATCCACGGGCACAACGCCAGGCGCACCTCACTTCCGCAAGCCTAGCGCTTGCGGTGCTGACATTCATCAATCTCTTGAACTATCTCGATCGATTCGTGGTGTCGGCGCTGGCTGAGACCCTGAAGCATTCCTCGCTTGCGCTCTCTGACTTCCAATTGGGCTCTTTGATGACGAGCTTCCTGCTCGTCTATCTCATTGCGGCGCCGGTTTTCGGCGCGCTCGGTGATCGGCGTCCGCGCCCGCGGCTGATTGCCTTCGGCGTCGGCGTCTGGAGCCTTGCGACCGCCCTGTCGGGCTTTGCAGGCAGCTACCTCGCTCTGCTGGGCGCGCGTGCTGTGGTCGGCATCGGCGAGGCGGCGTACGGCACCATCGCCCCTGCGCTCCTTGCCGACTATTTTCCCGCAGAACGGCGCGGCCGGATCATGGCGGTGTTCTTCTGCGCGATTCCGATCGGCGCGGCGTTGGGATACGTCGTGGGCGGCCTGGTGGACGCGCGCTACGGCTGGCGCATGGCATTCTTCGTCGCCGGCGCCCCGGGACTTGCGCTTGCGGCGTTGACTCTCATGTTGCGGGATCCGCCGCGCGGCAGCCAGGACGCCGGTACGGGAGCGGCGCCCGCAGCGCGCGCAGGCACGCGTGCGGATTTGATCGCAACCTACGCACGCCTCACCAGGAACTCACCCTACGTGTTGACGGTGTTCGGCTACGCCGCGTACACGTTTGCGGTGGGAGGGTTGGGTTTCTGGATGCCGGCGTTTCTTGAACGCGTGCGCGGCATCCCCCGCGCCCAGGCCACGGTCAGTTTTGGCGAGATCGTGGTCATCACGGGCTTTGTGGGCACTTTCGCGGGCGGCTGGCTCGGAGACTACTGCGCGAAATTCTCGCGCCAGGCATTTCTGTGGGTCTCGGCAGTCGCCACTCTCATCGCGGCGCCCTTTGCATGGGCGGCGCTCACTACCGCATCGCCGGTCATGTATTTGGGCGCGATGGTGATCGCCCAGTTGTGTCTGTTCGTTTCAACCGGCCCCATAAATGCGGCAATCGTCAATCTCACATCGCCGCTGGAGCGTGCTTCGGCGATCGCGGTCAGCATATTCACGATTCACATACTCGGCGATGTGCTCTCGCCCCCCCTGATCGGCGTGCTGTCGGACCTGTCCTCGCTGCAGCAGGCGGTGAAGATTGTTCCGGTCGCCGTGGCCATTTCGGGCTTGTTGTGGTGCTGGGCGGCGCACGCGGGCCGCGGCGCGCCGCGCGGCAGTGCAGCGGGGACCGCGCGTTGCTGAGCGGCAGCGACGCCCTGCAACGGTTTCGGCCGGCGTGCCGCCTGTTGCGGGGCATCGCGGCGAGCGTGCCGCTGTGGTGGCCTTCGATGCCGGCGCACGCGGATTGGCAGGCGCTGGAGGGACTGGAACGCGGTGGGGCCGCCGTCAGTGCGCTTGCCTTGGACCTCGACAGCGGCGCGGTCCTGCAGCAATTGAATCCGGATCGGCGGCTGACGCCGGCGTCGCTCACCAAACTTGCGGTCGCGGCAGCGACGCTCAATCGCTGGTCGGGAGACAAGGCCTTTGCAACCCGGCTGCTGGCACACGGTACGCTGCGCGCGGGCGAGCTCAGCGGCGACGTGATTTTCGACGGCGAGGGCGACCCGACGCTCGAGTACCACACTCTGCTGGCGCTCGCCGTGCAGGCGGCCGGGGCGGGCGTGACCTCCGTGCGCGGCCGGGTAGTCGTCAACCTTGCGCCCTTTGCCGAGGTCGGTTGTGAAACGCATGACCGCTGCGGCGCGCTGGTGCGCAGCGATACTGCGTTCAACGCGCCGCTCTCGGCGGTGGGAATCGACTATGGCAACTGGTGCGTCAGCGTGCAACCGACGACTGCGGGCGCGGCCGCCCTGGTGCGCGGTTGCGGTGTGGCGCGTTTGCCCGTTCCTGTCGAGGGGACCATTGCCACGAGCGCGGCGCAATCGAAAAAGACCTTCTGGGTTGAACGCGCAACCAGCGCCGGGGTGGATGTGCTGCGGGTGGGGGGCCAGATGCCAATGGACGCCACGCGCGAGCGCGTCTACCGCGCCATGTCAAATCCTGCCATGGGCGTGGGGCTGTTGCTGCGGGAGAGTCTGCGCGAGGTCGGCGTGAGCGTACCCGGGGACGTCATTACCACCCGAGGCGCGTTGCCGAGCGGCGTTTTTCCTCTGGCGCAGAGCGAAGGCCTCCTGCTGCGTGAGCAGTTGGGCCGCATGCTGCGCTTCTCCAACAATTACATCGCCGATGTGCTGACCTTCGATCTCGCCGCCGATATGACCGGCAAAGCTCCAACGGGCCTCGCCGACGCATCGAAGGGGCTGTCCGAGTTTGTGCAGCGCGCGTTGCGCGTGCAGAGCCATGCGCGCACGTCGGCGCCGCTGCTTCTCAGTGGCAGCGGGCTTACCCCTGCAAATGAGCTGTCGGCGCACGATCTCGTGGCACTGCTTGCATATCAGTACCACGACAGCCGGTATTTTCCCGCGTTCTATGGCGGATTGACCGTGCCGCGGCAGGCCCCGTTTGGTTTTCTGCGCCAGGGAACCGAGGCGTGGCTCGACCGCGTGGCGCTCAAGACCGGTACGATGGACGAGCCGCATTCGGTGTGCGGGATCGCCGGTTACCTGCGCAAGAGGGCTGGTGGATGGATAGCTTTTGCCGCCATTGTGAATGGCAGCTCGGTAGCACGACATATTCCGCTGTATAAGGCGATGGAAGCATCGCGCACGGATCTGGAGACGCTGTTGGCGCGTTATTAGGTGCGTCACTCACTGGAGATCACCCATGCCATACCGAGTCAAATACCTGCTGATCGGCGCCGCATGGCTTGCTATGGCGTGCCTCACGGCTCCCGCCGCTGCGCAGTCACAGCCAGCAACCACCGAGCCGGATACGAGTGACAAACTGCAAGCGGATCTGTGCGCGAGCAAGACGGGCGAGGCGCGCGAAGCGTGCCTGCGCGAGGGTCAGGATCGGCAGATCAGCGCCGGCGTGCGCGGCGATGTGCGTGCGGAGTCGACGAACTCCGCCTACAACGCCGCCCGCGCGAAGTGCGATACGCTCTCGGGCTCCGCGCGTGACAACTGCATTGCGGCCGTCAAACGCAAGTACAAGCAGTAATTCCGAACCTTGCGGCGCGAAGTAGCTGATCTCGCTGCCGCGGGCGAGTGCAACAACCGGGCTCGCCCCACATCTGCGGCCGCGAACCCGCGCGCCGAGATCACTGCGGCGGCTGCGGCGGCTGCACGGCGCCGGAATAAAAGACCGTGCATTTGGCGCCGAACAGCTTTTTGCCCTTGTTGATGAGCTTGCGCGCGGGGCCAGTGATGGTCATTACTACGTTCGGGTTGTCAACAACAGGCTTGCTGAACGAGCCGTGAATTTTCTGCTCCACGCGTGCGCATCCTTGCGGGCCGAGGAGTGCGATCGTCACGTCTTCGTACGTATCGCTGACCAAATCGAGTCCGCCTTTCATCGCGATGCGGTTTTGCGGCGTTGCCAGAGCCACGTCCTGCGCCTCGGCGATGCCGCGCGCGATCTTCCACTGCGAGATCAGCGTGCGAATGGTGGTGCGGCCCTCGGATTTTTTCAGGATGCGTGAATAGTCGTAGCCCTTGGTCACCGCGACCCCCAAGGGTCCGGCGAGCAGGAAGGCGCCCATGTCGACGAGATTGAAGCTCTGGGTCGACTCGTAGCGCGCGAATGCCTGATCGAGATCCCCGATCTCGAGCACCAAATTAATGCCATGCAGGGACGCCTCGCCCGCGGTTGTGCGCATCACCCGAGCGTTGGGTGTGCCGCGCATCGTGAGATTGGCGGAAAAGTCCAGGGCCCCTTCGGCAATCTTCGCGGCCGTCACCGTCCGCGAGAAGTCCGCGATCTGCAATTTCGAGATCGCCGAGCGCACGTGATACACGGGCTCGGCACCGCTGAAGTCAGCTGTGACATCGCCGCTGCCGTGACCGCCGAGGAGCTCCAGCGCGATGGGGTCAAATTTCAAAATGCCGTTCGTGCCCGTTACCGAAGCTTTGACGGTGGATCCGACCAGGTTCTCGGTGCGCATGCGAGCGCAGGCGAGGGAGCCCGTGAGCGCAAGCGTCTTCAGAAGGTCCGCTGACGCCGAGGTTGTAAACGTCAGGCCGCGCAACTCCACGCTGCAGTTCTCTGCCGCAAAGTCCTCTCCAAACTGCGCGTCCGAGAAACTCAGGCTGGAGTCGGTGAAGGACACTTCCGCGATGTCGGCAGCCGTCGCGCTCGATTCCGGCGGGGGTGGTCGATCGACGTTGAAGTGCCCGTCCTTATCGCGCACCAGGGTGATTTTTGCGTTCTTGAATCGCACGCTTTGGATCTTCAGACCCTTGTGCAAAAGGGACTTAAGCTCGACCCCAAGCTTCACCTCATCGATGGAGGCGATATCGGCGCCGCGGTTGCGGATGCGCACGTTCCCGAGCGTCACGTGCAAACCTGGAAAGAAGCGCAAGGCCGGCCGGCCGCCGATCTGCACTTGCATGCCCAGCGCGTCTGAGGCCGCCGCCTCCAACCGGGACTGGACATTCGCGCCCAGGAGGCGCGGCCCCAGCCAGACGATCAGGATCGCGAGCGCGACTACGGCTGCGAGCGCGACGAGCGCGCGCTTCATGGTGTTCGACATGCCTGCCCCGAGGGTGCATCGACTCAGGCCATTGAACGCTCAGATGAGTTTGAGGTCCAGTGGAGTTACCGCGGGGAACACCCGTTGGAGCTGGCTACCGGACAGGTCCCACATCGAGCGGAACAGCCCGCTGATGACGGCGCGATAGTTATTCAACACCGGATAGTCGCGGTCCTGAAACAAGGTCGCGCGCTCAACCGCGCGTTGTTCGCCGGCGATGCGCCCGCCGTTGAGTGCGCCGCCGAGCACCCAGTAGACCGAGCCGTGGCCGTGGTCGGTGCCATTGTTGCCATTCTCGCGGAAGGTGCGGCCGAATTCGGATACGACCAGCACGACCGTACTCTGCCACTGCGCGCCGAGCGCCTGGGAAAAGCTCACGAGTCCGCGGCTGAGGTTATCGAGATTATTAGCCAGCGCGCCCTGTGCAGCGCCTTCATTGACGTGCGTGTCCCACCCGCCGACATCGACGAAACCGAGTCGATACTGGTCGCGCATGAGCTTGCCCATGCGCTCCGCTTCAAGCGCGAATCCCTTGGTATTGATTGCGCCGCGATTTGCCGCGCGCATTTCATCCGCCATCGCGAGCGCGACCTCCTGGCGCAGCGCGAGCCCGTCGGTGACCGCTGATTCGAGATGATGCTCGGCATACATGCCGCTCAACAGCGACGTCTGGCGTTCGTCGAAGGCAGGCTTGCCGATGCCCCGCAACGACACGTTGGGGATGTCCGCGCCGCCCTTGAAGATCAGCGGCAGCGCGTCGGTAAAGGCGATGGGCCCGCTCGCTTGCAGCACCTGCACCAGGCGCCCCATGAACCCCGAACCAAAGTCGCGTTGGCCTTGCGAAGGCTCGCCGAGCTCAATGCTGTCCTGCGTCTCGAAATGACTGCGTGAAACATCATCGGTGCCGGCAAAGGGTACGAAGGCCAGTTGTCGCGCCTGGTAGAGCGGCTCCAGGGTTCCGCGCACGGCGGGAGCCAACGCCCAGTCGGCATCCAGCGCGAGCGCACCAGCGGGCGTGCTCGCGTCGGGCCGGGGGATTGCAATGTGCGGGCGCGCCTCGTAGTAGAAGCTGCTCGAATAAGGCACGAGGAAGTTCGCGCAGTCGTAACCGCCGCGCAGAAAGACCAGCAGGAAGCGCGCCGGTGAGGCGGGCGCTGCGAACAGTCGGCCCGCGAGGGTCAGTGTCGGAAGAGTTGCGGCCAAGCGCAGAAAGTTTCGACGCTGCATAGATACTCCAGAACGCGTGCACCGCTGCGCGCTCATCGGTAATTGAGCTCCGGTGAAGAAAGCAGGAGCGTATTCCATTCCTGCTGCGAGGTTGCGGCCTCGAGCGCACTGCGGGTGCGTGCGGACAGGAGCGGCTCGAGCGCATTGAAGTAGAGCGGATTGGAGAGCCTTGGAAAGCCTGCGCCGGCTGCAATGCTGCCGTCCTCCGGCGCGAACAGTCCCGCGTTGGGCGCTGCCATGGCGCGGGCGATCTCGAAGCGGCGGCTCATCTGGCCCGAACTTGCCCAACCCGCCTCGGTGAGCGCGTAGCCGTCGGGCGTTTGATGTCCATAGAGCGGTTCAGCGAGCGCATTCAACCAGTTGATCACCGGGTGGGTGTTCAGGATCGGCCGAGTGTCATACGCCAAGCGCAGCGCCGCAACCATAAAGTGCATGGGATCCTTGAACTTGCTGCCGAGGGACGCGCTGAATTCCGGGGACGCAAACAGCGTGCGCAGCACTGCCGCAATGTCGCCATCGGTGCGCGCAAAGGTGGCCGCCATACGTGCAACGAGCGCCGGCGGCGGCTCGTCGGCAACGAAATAGACGGCAAGTTTGCGCGCGACGAATTGCGCGCAGGCGGGCGCGCGCACGAGAAGGTCCACCGCTTCCTCGACCTCTGCAAAGCCCTGGCCGCGAATCTCATGGCCGAGCAGAACTTTGGTAGTGAAGTCGTGCCGCGCCGGATTGAACTCGAATGCACCGTTGCGGCGATACAGAGCCTGCCACGCAGGTTTCAGCTTCGGCTGTGGCCCGCCGGCGTTGATGCCGACACCCGTCAGGA
>Ga0210394_10008237_pt1 | contig 10792 bp, 9 predicted proteins | sample IncBWC12MmetaG_FD_160121 | JGI IMG/M metagenome (GOLD analysis project Ga0210394, IMG submission 160121) | Forest soil microbial communities from Barre Woods Harvard Forest LTER site, Petersham, Massachusetts, United States - Inc-BW-C-12-M | ecosystem: Environmental > Terrestrial > Soil >... | reverse complement strand
GACGGCGAGTTGCCGGCTGGCAGCAGACGCGTCTACGGCAGGCCGATGGGCAGCCGAGAAGAACAGCAGCCATAGCAGGCCAAGTGCGGCAAATTTTACCGCCAGCAGCCATGCGAGTTCGCGCCCCAGCAGACGGGGATCGTTGGCCCCGCTCCGGCGCCGACCAGATGGCGATTGGCTCCGAATTTCGCTCAACTCGCTGCGCCCTCCCAGCCATTTGTCTCAAGTCGGCCGTGGCCTCAAGTGGGACTGTACTCCGGAGCGCAGTGTAAGTCGCGACGGCACCGCTAGCGGCGCCGTCTTACAGACCGCGCTATCGCATGAGGCTATGGTCGCGACACTATATAAGGAGATGAGGCATGGATCTGCTGATCGTCGTGATTGTCCTGCTGCTGCTGTTCGGCGGCGGTGGAGGTCTGTACTGGGGCATGGGCGCGGGTTGGGGCCTCGGTCCCATCGGCCTGATCATCGTCGTGCTGGTCGTGGCCTACCTGCTGAATGGGGTGCGCGGCCGACGCGGTCCACGCCTTTAGAGGCACTTGCAAACCGCGCCGCGGACCAACGGCGCGCTCGAGCATACCCTGCCGCTGTGTGAGCAGGTTCCTACGGGATTTGCCACGCACTGCCGATCCTTCCGGCCAGACGCACCGTGACAGCATCAGTCTCCCGCCACACCCGGGGCGAGACCCAACCACTATCGAACAGGAGAATTGCTGTGACCTACCAGGTTCGACCATTTGATCTTTCCGGCGTGCAGGGACTGTCGAAGAAGGCGATCGACCTGCACCTGGGGCTTTACAAGACCTACATCGAGCAGCTCAACAAACTGCTGGAGCAGTCGCCAAAGTCTTCCGCCGATACTGCACCGCTGGCGCTCGACGGTTATAACCGTCGTTTTGCGTTCGAGTACAACGGCGTGGCGCTGCACGAGCTGTTCTTCGAACAGCTGGCCGGCAAGCACCGTCAGCTGCGATCGGACAGCGACTTCGCCGAGGCGCTGCACCAGGACTACGGCGATCTGTCCGGGTGGAAGGCGTCGATCGACGCGCTGGCCAAGACGCGCGGCGTCGGCTGGATACTGACCCTGCGCGAGCGCGGACTGGAACGGTTGCATAACTGCTGGATCGATCTGCACCATCTGAGCCTGCCCGTCAACTGCGACGTGGTGTTTGCGCTCGATCTGTGGGAACACGCCTATATGGTCGATTTCACGCCGGCGCAGCGCGCCGATTACGTCAAGATCATTCTCGATAACGTCGACTGGCCGGTGGTGGAGAAACGCTGCGTGTCCGCCGCGGCGCACGAGGCGGCGCATGCCTGAGGCGCCGGCCGACAGGTAGCGGCGGTCAGGTAGCGTCGGTCAAGTGGCGGCAATGACCTTGTGTTGACTGACGTTGCCGCCGTCGCCGCCTTTCAATCTGCGAAACACGGCCACCGACAGGATGGTGAATCCTCCAAGCACCAGGAAGGCTTGGTGGATGCCGTGAATCAGCTCATCGGGATTGGAGCGGACGCGATCGGGTATGAAAAACGCGGTGGCCAGGCCTGCAGCCGCAACGCCGAAGCTGAGTGACATCTGCTGCGCCGTGCTGGCGATGGAGCTGGCGTTACTGGTCTGTTCGTCGCTGATGTCGGCATAAACGAGCGTGTTCATGCTGGTGTATTGCAGCGAGGTAAAGGCACCATAGCAGAACGCCTGCAGCGCGATCAGCCAGACCGGTGTGTGCAAGCCGATGGTCGCGAACAGCAGCAGCAACAGGCCGAGCATGACGGTGTTGGAAATCAAGACGCTGCGGTAGCCGACCCGGGTCAGAACGCGCCGCATCAGGAACTTGGTACTCATGGCAGCCAGCGCCTGCGGCATGATCAGCAGGCCGGATTGGACGGGCGTGAGCCCGAGACCGATCTGATACAGCAACGGCAGCAGGAATGGAACGCCGCCGATGCCGATGCGGGTGAAGAAACTGCCGCTGACCGCGGCGCTGAAGGTGCGGACACGAAACAGGCCCAGCTGCAGCAGCGGATATCTGCTGCGCGTCGCGTGCAGTCCATAGCCTGCAAGCAGCACCAGCGAGATCGCCAGCAGTCCCAGGATCTCGCGCACACTCAGCGTGTGTTCGCCGAATATCTCCAGCACGTACGACAGCAACGCCACTCCGGAGCCGAACAGGATGAGTCCGACCACGTCGAGCGGCCGCGCGTGCGACTGACGATAGTCGGGCAGATGCAGGTAGACCATCAGCAGGCCGGCAAGGCCGATCGGAATGTTCACGAAAAAAATGGCGCGCCAGTGCAGGTAACCGACGATCAGCCCGCCGGCTATCGGCCCCAGCATCGGACCCACCAGGGCCGGTATTGCCACGAAGCTCATCGCGGCAATCAGCTCGGATTTGGCAAACGTACGCACCAGCGTGAGCCTGCCGACCGGCACCATCATGGCCCCGCCGCAGCCCTGCAGGATGCGGGAGGCAACCAGCAGATGGATATCGCCCGATAATCCGCAAAGACACGACCCCAGCGTGAACAGTCCGATGGCCGAGGCAAACACGCGGCGCGTTCCAAACCGGTCGGCCATCCAGCCGCTGATCGGAATGAACACCGCAAGGCTGAGTGTGTAGCTGGCCAGCACCGACTTCATGCTCAGCGGCGCCACCTTGAGGGCGTCCGAGATCACCGGCACCGCGGTGTTCAGAATGGTGGTGTCGAGCGATTCCATGAAAAACGCGACGGCCACCAGCCAGGGGAGCAGCCGCTTACTGGAATCCGAGGGTAACGCGGACGGCGAATGCGAGCCCCTGGCGGGATTCATCTGCTTCTGCGCCATCACGAGGGTGCTGCCGTGGGAGGCTCGAGCGCTACTTTGGTGCCGGCCCCTGCGTCACACGCACCAGATCGTCGGGGCGTATCCATTTGCCGAACGCCGCCTGGACTTCGCCGGGCTCGAGCGCGATATAGCGGCGCGCGGCGATGATCGGCTCATCGAGCGGCAGGTTCAGATCGCGTCGATGGATGAAGCCCAGTGCAATATCATCGATGCTCGCTTCGCCCAGCGGTATGCGACGCAGCAGCAGCGCCTTGACGCGCTGCAGTTCCTCATCACCGACCGGATGCGCCTGCATCGCCTTCAGATCCCGAACCACGATGTCCTGCGCCTTGCCCACATTCTGCGGATCGCAGGCGTAGCGGACCATGTAGACGCCGCGCGAGCGGCCGACCTGCAGTTCCGATCCGACCGAATACACCAGGCCGGCATCCTTTCTCAGATCGATGCTGAAGCGCGTCGAGTAGAAGCCGCCGCCCAGTACCGCGCTGCCGAGCGCCAGTGCATAGTAGTCGGGATCGCTTCGGATCAAGTCGAGATTGTGCGCCAGCATTACCTCGTCCTGGACGCGGCTGTCGTCCGGCACCGCAATCAGGGCGGGGCGGTTCGGCGGCACCGCCGGCAGGTCGATCTGTGGGGTCGGACCGCTGGCCGTCCAGCTGCCGAAATAATTCCCGATCGTGGCCTGCGCCTGCTGCGCTGTGATGTTGCCGATGACGACGATCGTGGTGAGGTCAGGACGGAAGGTGTCGCCATAGTACGCGCGCACGTCGCCCATGGTCAGCGAGCGCACGGTCTCTGGCGTGGCCTCGCGCAGGCTCGGATCATCCTTCGGGAAAAGCGTCTCGCGCAGCGCATGCTGCGCCAGGTGACCCGGGCTCCGGTTGCGTGCGCCGACCACTTGGGAAACCTGGCTGCGCAGTATGTCCAGCGCCTGCGGCGGCAACGCCGGGTGCAGCTGATTGTCCGCCAGCAGCTCGACGCCGCGCTCGAAATCCCGGCTCAGCACCTGAATCGAGAAATCGGTTCCGGCCCGCTCACGCGCTCCGATGGCATCGAGCGCCCGTTCGAATGCCACCCGATCGAGCCGCTCGCTCCCATAGGGCAGCAGCAATTCGAGCAGCTGCGAGACACCCTGGCGTTCCGGCGGCGCCTGCACCTCCGGCCGGTTCCGGATGAAGCCGTAGACGCTGACGGTGTCGCTGACGTCCTCGGGCTGCACGATCAGCGTCAGGCCGTTGGCGAGCGTGCTGACGACCGGATGGGTGGTTGAATCCGGCACCGCCAGACGATTCAGTGCCGTGCGTGCCCAGTCCGGCAGCGCAGTGGGCTTGGCCTCACCGAGCGCGATGCTTTCCGGGCCGCCAAAGCCGCCGCTGGAGGCTACCGGCCGGCCCGACCCGCGCGGCACCATCACCGCTGTGACCGCGTGATCGAGGTCCAGGTAGCGGCGCGCCACGCGATTGACATCCGCCACGCTGACCTTTTCGATGCGCGCCAGATCGTCGTCGGGCGAGTTCAGCCCGTAGAGCGCGACGGCATCGGACCAGATGGACGCCGCACCGGCGATCGAATTCTTCTGGAACTCGGCTTCGCTGCGCTCATGCATTTTGGCAGCCTCGACCAGCTCCGCCGGCACGCCATCGTGGGCGACTTTCGTCAGAATCGCGCGCACCTCGGTTTCCAGCGCCTTGCGATCCGTTTCCGATGTAAACGACACCACGGCGTAGGCAAGGCCGGATTGCGGCAACGGATCGAGCGAGAATTCCGCGTCGATCGCCTTGCCCTGCGGCACCAGGCCGTACAGATCGAAGCGATGACTGCTCAGTACGTCCGACAGCACCTCGAGCGCGGGAAAGTCGGGACTGTCCAGGCCCGGCACGCGCATCGCGATCATCTGCGTCCCAACGGGGCGATCGGTATCGACGCTGAACGACTGGCCGCGCACCGGGCGCAGCCGCAGTGGCGGACGTGCCGGCAGCGCTTTCGCCTCGATCGCGCCGAACAGATTGCGGACCAGACCAAACGTCGGTTCGAGCTCGACGTCCCCGACGATGATCAGTACGGCGTTGTTGGGCGCGTACCAGGCGTCGTGAAAGCCTTTGAGCATCGATGCCGTCGTCTTGTCGAATGAGGCGCGCGTGCCGAGAGCGTCATGCGCATACGTCGTTCCGCCGAACATGATCGCGCGGATTTTCGAATACAGGATGTAGCCGGGATTGGACAGGTCCTGGGCCACCTCCTGCTCGATGGCGCCGCGCTCCTTATCCCAGCTCTGGCTGGTGGCGAGCACCGCCTGCATGCGCAGCGCCTCGATGTGCAGCGCCACGTCCAGATCCTCGGCCGGTACGGTGAACAGGTATTGCGTGACGCTTTCGCGCGTGTTGGCATTGAAATCCCCGCCCATGACAGCACTGATGTTAGCCAGCTGCTCGGTGCTGAGGCCGGGACTGCCGCGGAACATCATGTGCTCCTGCGCGTGCGCCATGCCCGGGAAGCCGGCAGGCGCCTCATCGGATCCCACCAGGTAGTTGATCGATGTGGCGACCACCGGCGCGAGCGTGTTGCGCACGATGATGACGCGCAATCCGTTCGCCAGTGTCGCACGCAGCACCTTCTGGTCGGTGACGGCCGCAGCCACGGGTATGGACGCGGCTGCAGATTTCGGTGCCGCTGCCGGTGCGCCTGGCGGCGCCGCCTGGCACGTGGCGGCCAGTAGCAGCAACACGCCGGCATGCAGCAGGCGGCGGGGAAGATCGATGCTGGGAATATTCATGCAGCCGCGATCATAACCGATCGACGATCGCTTGCCGGACTCACCGTGGTCAGGCATCGCGGCCGATCGGCCCACGTGCACATTAAAAAATGTCAATTCCGCACGCTGCGCGTCACCCGGTGGGTGCTTGCCGCGTTGACAGGCGGATCAGATTGTAAATTCTGGAGGTGGGTGTGAGCAGGACAATTGCTGCATTGACCTTGAGTCTGAGCGCAGTTCTGTCCACGGAGGCCATGGCGGCGAATGGCTATGGCTACGGTTACGACAGTGCGGCGTACGACTACGATAGCGGCTTTTATATCGGTGCCAACGCCGGTGAGATCTTCTATAAGGAGCAGGGGCTCGGCACCATGGTTCCTGGTGTCGCCTTCATGAACATCGGTGAGCAGTTCAATCCTTATCTGGCGATCGAGGGACGCATAGGCGCGGGATTTGTCGGCGACCAATTCAGGTTCTTTCACGTCGATGTGCCGCTGGTGTATGGCGGCTATGTCAAGGGCATATTGCCGTTGACCCCTTGGTTCTCAGGCTACGCCATCGCCGGGGTCGGCGGTGTACAGCTGCATCGCAACTACCCGGATTTCAATTCGAACGATGCCGGATTTTCGCTCGGGCTGGGTGGCGAGTTCAGGCTGTATGGCGGAACCACGGTGCACGCCGAATGGGCGCGACTCGACAGCGGTACCAATGACGGCTTCGGTTACACGGTGGATCAGCTGTCCGTCGGCCTGAGCTGGCATCTGTAGCCGGTTGGCATTGTTTTCGCATCTACTGATATGCGGTTCTTCGGAATCGCTGGCCGAGACCCGCCGAAGGGACCGAACGGCGCCAGACTGTGATGCGTTCGACGCAAATGCGCAGTCAACCAGGCACCAGGATCGGTTGAGAGGCAGGCTTTTGCCGGCAACCGTTTGCCGCACGGCAGCCAGGTGCCTGATTTTATCGAGAGGTCCGGTATGACTACTGCGATGATGATCAACAGCGCTTCCTTTTGGGCGAACCAGCTCTCAGCAATGAGTGCGCGGCACACGTCTCAGTCGATCGCCACTGCCTCGCCTGGCAGCAGTGCGCCGGGCACAGCCGGGGTAAGCGGCGGCCTGTTCGCTGACCTGGTCTCTTCTTTGAGCGGTGCGGCAGTCACAACCAACGCCACGAGCGCGGCCGCCGCGACGACCGCGGCGACGACCCCGAGCGCCGCGACTTCCGCGGCCTCCGGCATCCCTGCCAGTCGCAGCCAGATCGCCCAGGACATACAGGCATTCACGCAGTCCCTGTCTGCCGCACTGGCGTCGAATCAGGCCACCCCGGCGCAGGGCAGCAGCGCCGTGGGCAGCGCGGCCGGCAGCGCGGCCGGCAGCGCAGTGCCGCACGCCCATCATCATGGCCACGGCCATGGCGGCATGGGCAGCAAACTCGAGTCATTGATCAACGCGCTGAATACCAGCAGCAGCAACACTGCCGCCGGCAACTCGAGCACCGCCACCAACCCCGCTATCGCCAGCCTGAACAGCAGCTACAGCAAGCTGATGACCGATCTGGGCGGCACCGTGAACCCGACCTCAACCCCGAGTTCAGGCGCTTCGTTGCAGGCTCTGCTGCAGAACATGTTGCAGCGTGAACAGCAACAGGGCTCGTGGGGCACCTCGATCGGCACCATGGTGCACGCGGTCGCCTGATCCCCGTCGGGCCGCCGCCACGGCCTGATCACTGTCGCCGACAGATCGCGTAAACTTCGCACCCGCTGCAGCCGAAAGGCGCGGCCGGCTACCGCAAGTGCGGGCGGCCATCGGGGCATTGGCGCCCAATGCATGAAATAACGCCCTACAATCAGTTAGCTATGCAATTCATCAGCTTTCGCTACAAGGATCAGGTCGCGGCCGGGCTTATCGTTCGCGCGGGTGTGCTGCACCTGTCAGCAGCCGCAAAAGCCGCCGGTGAGACAGTCGATATGTCGTCGATGCTCTCCATCATCCGTGGCGATGCGCCGGCCATGGCAGCCTGCAAACGGCTGGCCGGGGCGGCGCACAGCGGCGCTGCGTTGCTACCCGTCGCGCAGGTGCAGAAGCTGGCGCCGATTCCGCAGCCGCTGCGTAACGTGTTCTGCGTGGGTCGCAACTACGTGGATCATGTGAAGGAGGGCGCTGCGGCGATGCGCGCGGATCTGAAACTTCCGGTGGCGCCACAGTTTTTCACCAAAGCGACGCTCACCGTGATCGGTCCGGGCGCCGATGTGCGGCTGGACCGAAAACTCACCCAAATGCTCGATTATGAAGTCGAGCTGGCGGTGATCATCGGGCGCGGCGGCCGTGATATTGTGGCAGCGGACGCGTACCAGCATATCTTTGGCTACAGCATTGCCAACGACGTCACTGCGCGCGATCTGCAACGTCGCCACGAGCAATGGTTCAAGGGTAAGTCGCTCGACACGACGCTGCCGCTGGGACCTTGCATCGTGTCGAGCGACGAGATCGGAGATCCCAAGGGGCTGGAACTCTCACTCACCGTCAATGGCCAGGAGCGCCAGCGCGGCCGCGTGGAACAGATGATCTTCGACATCCCGACCATCATCGCCTCGTTGTCGGCGGGCCTGACGCTGCTGCCCGGGGATATCATTGCCACCGGTACTCCATCGGGCGTGGGCTTCGCGATGACACCGCCCCAGTTCCTGCGCGATGGCGATGAGATGCTGGCACGCATCGATCGCATCGGCGAATTGCGTAACCGCATTGTCGAGGTCTAGATCCCATATCGCCCCCGTAGCTCAGTGGATAGAGCGACCGCCTCCTAAGCGGTAGGTCACAGGTTCAACTCCTGTCGGGGGCGCCAGTCCTCGCATTTGCCTGGTCAGGGTGACAAGCTATCGGCAAACGAAGGGCTGCGGCGCGCTGAGACGGGTTGTCTTACGCGCATACCCTGACAAACCAAAGCACCGCAAGGGGAATCAATCATGGCTATGTACATGCTGATGGCGAAATATTCGCCTGCCGCAATGAAGGGCATTGTCGAGACCGGCAGCGATCGCGAGGCGGCGGCCCGTGCCGCGGTCGAGGCTGCCGGCGGCAAGCTACACGGGTTCCATGGAATGCTCGGGCAGGAGTACGGTATGGCGATGATCGTGGAGGCGCCCGGTCACGCCGAATACATCGGCGCACTCATTCCGGCGATCACTAGCGGCACTTTGGAATCCTGGAAGACTATCCCGCTCTATACTTGGGCGGATATGACCAAGGCGCTGACGATTGCGAAAAAGGTCCGTACTGTCTACAAGCCGCCCGGGGGTTGAGCGGCCGCTTGCAGGAAGTCCAAGCATGACTTCTGGGCGAGAAATGAGGACCTGTAACACGCTGGTGTTCGGCCTGTTGGGTGCTTCTTTAGCGCTGGTCCTCGGCGGCGCTCCGACTGCGCAGGCGCAGGGCGAGGACAAGGATGCCCCACGATATAAGGTCGATCCTTCCTGGCCGAAGCAACTGCCCAACAACTGGATCATGGGCCAGGTGGGCGGATTAGCCGTCGACGATCACGATCATATCTGGGTATTGCAGCGCCCCTTGAGTTCTACCGTGGACGAATTGGGCGCTGAGCAAACCCCGGCCCGTTCGCTCTGCTGTAACAATACGCCCTCGGTTCTGGAATTCGACACGCAGGGCAATCTCATCAAATCGTGGGGCGGCCCCGATTACGTGCCCGACTGGCCAAAATCAGAACACGGCATCTGGATCGACAAGCAGGACAACGTCTGGATCGGGGGCAATTCGCCCGTCGATCGTCAGGTTCTTAAATTCTCATCCGACGGAAAGCTGCTGCTCGAGATCGGGCATTCGAGCAACGAGCCCAAGAACAACCAGGACACCAGCATCCTCGGGCAACCGGCCGGGGTCGAGGTCGATGACGCGGCGCACGAGGTTTATATCGCCGACGGCTATATGAATAACCGCGTCGTGGTCTACGATTCGAACACTGGTGCATTCAAGCGCGGTTGGGGTGCATATGGCTTGGCGCTAGCCGATGTCAAAAACGATCCGCCGTACCCTCCCCAGGGCGCGAAGCCCCGCGGCGACATCCAGTATTTTCCCGATAAGCCGTTAGACCAGCAGTTCAAGAACCCGGTGCATTGCGCCCGCTTGTCGGCCGATGGATTGGTTTATGTCTGCGACCGAGACAACGATCGCGTTCAGGTGTTCACCAAGGCAGGCAAGTTCGTAAAGGAATTCCTGGTTCATCCGACAACCCTGGGCAATGGGTCAGTCTGGGCGATCAATTTCTCGCACGACGCAAAGCAGAAGTATCTGCTGATCGCCGACGGGGAGGATAACGTCGTCTGGGTCGTGCGCCGCGATGACGGCAGCGTGGTATCCAGTTTTGGTCATAGCGGCCGCAATGCCGGTGATTTCCATTGGCTTCATCAGGCGGCCCTGGATTCCAAAGGCAATTTCTACAGCGGGGAAGTCGATACCGGCAAACGCATCCAGAAATTCGCTCTAGTGACCGGCCATTAGCGCCGGCGTCATCGCGCGGCTTGAGATCTCGACAGACGGGCCGGCCCAAGTGGCCAGGCTCTAATGCCACCAGCCAGTGCGGACTGGATCTCCGCCACGATGGACAACGCAATGGCTTCGGGCGACGAAGCGCCCAGGTCGAGTCCGACCGGCGCGCGCAGTCGCGGCCGCAGCGCCGCCGCGGCGTCGCCCAGATCCGCGAGCAGGCGTTCTCGTCGAGCCGCAGGTCCCAATAGTCCAATGTAGGGAATACTGCTGCCAGCCAGCGCCTGCAGATAGGCGCGATCCGTCGCCAGGTGATGGCTCATCACGATCGCCGCGGCAAACGGAGCTTGCACCAGCTCGGCTGCCGGTTCGCCGTTCAGCTGGCCCAGCAGCAGTGCCAGCGCCTGCGGGCCGCCGTCGAGCACGGCAGTTGCGCCCGGAAAACGCTCCGCCTGCGCATACTGGCTGCGATGATCCACAACCGTGACGTTCCATCCAAGAAAGGCTGCCAGTTCGGCCACCGGATAGGCGTCCGGGCCGGCGCCCAGCAACAGCAGCCGCGTCGGCGGCAGCTGTTTCAGGGCGAGCAGATCGACTCCGGGCAACGCCTGTGGCAGGAATTGGTTATGGCCCTCGTTCGGTAGCACCGCCGCCAGTCGGCACAGCGATTTGATCGTTGCGTGATCCGCGGCTACCCCAGCGTGGAGTCCAAAG
>Ga0210394_10008235_pt1 | contig 10793 bp, 9 predicted proteins | sample IncBWC12MmetaG_FD_160121 | JGI IMG/M metagenome (GOLD analysis project Ga0210394, IMG submission 160121) | Forest soil microbial communities from Barre Woods Harvard Forest LTER site, Petersham, Massachusetts, United States - Inc-BW-C-12-M | ecosystem: Environmental > Terrestrial > Soil >... | reverse complement strand
CCAGCAGCGGATTGCCGAATTCACCGGCCGCAAACCGCTTTCGCATCTCGATCACGGCGGGTTCGAACCGGCGTTCGTGGCCGATGCCCAATTGAACGCCGGCCTTGTTCACGGCCGCAATCGCGGCCTCCGCATCGGCTGCCGTCGTGCACAACGGCTTCTCGCAGAACACATGGCGTCCCGCTTTCGCGGCCGCGACGATCTGCCCGGCATGACGCTCCTGCGGCGTCGAGAGAATGACGGCCTCAACCTTGGGATTGGCCAGCGCATCCTCGAAACGCGATGCGGTCTCGACGCCGAGCGCGGCGGCGGACGCGCGCGCGGAGTCCAGGGGGTCGACGCCCAGCACCGGCCTGATGACCTCGCTGTCGAGCAGATTCTTGAGGATGTTTTGTCCCCACCAGCCCAGACCGATGACGGCGGCATTGATCATGTGCGGCTTCCCCATCCCAGATGATGATTTTTCTTGTTAGCTTTGGATATTTCAGGCTTTGGACATCTCAGTGCGGTACCAGTCGCCGATCTCGCTGGCGGTCATCAGCGCGACGCCGTCATGGCCGATGACATAGTCGAGCAGCGCTTCCAGATATTTGATGCGATGGGGCACGCCGGTGATGTAGGGGTGGACCGAAATCGCCATGATCCGCGCGTTGGTGGCGCCCTCCAGATACAGCCGGTCGAACTGATCGGTGCAGCGCTTGAGAAACTGCTCGGACGGCAGGTGCTGCAGCGCGTGGATGACGATGTCGTTGGTTTCCACCGAATAGGGAATGGTGGTCATGGTGCCGTGAGGGGTCGCGATATCCTGCGGCAGATCGTCGATCACCCAGTCCGCCAGATATTCGATGCCGTTGAAGCGCAAGAGATCGATGGTGTCGTTGGTCTCGGTCAGGCCCGGACTTTCCCAAGAGCGCGGCTGCTTGCCGGTGAATTTCGCGATCGCATCGACGGCCCGCTTGATCGCGTCGCCCTGGTTCTCCAGCTTGTGCATCGGGCCCTGAAGGAATCCATGGCCCATGAATTCAAACCCGGCCTCCAATGCCGCCGAGGCGACGCGCGGATAGGAGGTGCAGACGCTTCCGTTCAGCGCCAATGTCACGGGCATGTTGCGGTCGGTCAGCGCCTTAAACTGGCGCCAGAAACCGGCGCGCATGCCGTATTCGTGCCAGGACCAGTTGGGTACGTCGGGCAATTGCGGCTGTCCCATCGGCGGGCTCAGCACGGTGCGCGGCATCGCGTTCTCGATCCGCCATTCCTCGACATTGAGGATGACCCAGACCGCCAGCTTCTTGCCGCCGGGCAATTTCAGCTTCGGACGGTCGATTTGTGCCTGATAGGGAATGCGATCGGTGAGAGCCACTGCAAGTCTTCTTTTTTTGGGTGCGTTCTTGTTTGCGGAATGTGGATTGACAGGCCGCGGACTATTCCGCGGCGCGGGATTGCTTCGAAGTGCCGGCATTGACCTGCGGCATCACCTTCTCGGCCATCAGGATCATGGACTGGCGTCCAAGCTCCTGGTCTTTCCAGTCCTTGCCAGCATACAGGAGCGTGCCGAATTGGCCAACCTCTTGCTGGAACGCCAGCAACTGATCGGCAACGCTATCCGGCGTTCCATAGATGATCAGCTTGTCGCACACCATTTCGAGCGTCACTTCATCGTCGGGCTGATCGCGGCGGGTCTTGAACAGCTCGATGCGGCCGTTCTTCTTCAGCTTGGTGAACAGCGAACGGTAATAATAGACGTAAGGCCCGTCGGGGTCGGTCGCGTAGGCCTTTGCGGTGGCCGCGTCCTTGGCAACGAAGACGCTCTTGGCGACGCGCCAGTTGGCGGGGTCGGCGGGGCGGCCGCCGCGTTCGCAGCCTTCGACATATTTCGGCCAGTGGCTTTTGACCCAGGCCGGCATCAGGAAGTTCGCCGAAATCGGTTCCCAGCCGCGCACGGCGGCCTCGGTGACCCCCTTTGAGAATGGCGCCACGGCGGTCACGACGATCGGCGGATGCGGCCGCTGTAACGGGCGCGCGATGAAACCCTGGCCGATCTCCTTGATCAGGGTTTTCTGCGTCGAAATGTTCCAGTATTTGCCCTGGATATTGTACGGCGGTTCGTTGGCCCAGATTTCCAGAACCTGGTTGATCGATTCGAGAAACATCTCGTTACGATTGGCATCGAGGTTGCCGAACAATTCGGCATCGGACAGCAATCCGCCGGGGCTGATTCCGAAAATCAGGCGTCCGTCGAGCATGTGATCGAGCATCGCCAGGCTGGACGCGATGGTGGCCGGATGGGTATTCGGCATATTGATGGTGCCGGTGCCGAGCTTGATCTGCTTGGTGGCGGCGGCGATCCAGGCCAGGAACGCGACGCAGGAGGTGATGTTCTCGGCCCTGTCGGTGACGTGTTCGCCGACATAAGCCTCGGTAAATCCGAGTTCATCGGCCAACAGGAAGGCTTCGCGATCTTCCCGCAGCGATTGCCGCCAATCCTTGTCGAGCGGATGGATTGGCATGGTAAAGAAACCGAGATTCATGGTCTGCTCCTCCCTGGAGCCGATTTTGCTGTGCGCGGAACGGCGTGCGTTTCGCGTTATTATGACTAATCCGAAAGTCGAGTCATCAGAAATAATCGTTCGATAAACAACCTTGACCTTTGGGGTGCACCGCCGTCTAATCCAAAAAATATGCCAAAATCCGGCCGGGGAGGTCACATCCATGAAAGCCTCGGCTTTCAGCTACGCCCGTGCAACCAGCGTTATGAACGCCATAGAGTTGCTCGCTGCGCATGGCGACAGGGCGAAGGTGCTTTCGGGCGGCCAAAGCCTGATGCCTGCGATGAATCTTCGTCTGATTTCTCCCGAACTGATCGTCGATATCGGCGACATCGCCGAACTGCGTGGCATTGCCGTGACCGGCGATACGTGCCGGATCGGCGCGCTGACGCGCCATGTCGATCTCCTGAATTTGCCCGAAATCGCCGCACACGTGCCGCTCTTGACCGAAGCCATTTCCCATGTCGCGCATCCCGCGATCCGCAACCGGGGGACCATCGGCGGCAGCCTTGCGCACGCCGATCCCGCGGCCGAATTGCCGGCCTGCATGGTGGCGCTGGATGCGACCATCATTGTGAAGGGACCCACCGGTGAACGCCGGGTTCCGGCCCAGGATTTCTTCACCGGGATCTATGAGACGGTACTGTCGGCGGACGAATTGCTCATTGCGGTCGAAATTCCCGCTCCGCCAAAAAATGCCGCGCATTTCTTCCGCGAATTCGCGCGCCGTCATGGCGATTACGGCATCGTCGGCCTGGCCGCGCAGGCGGTCGTGGAAGGCGATGTCCTGACCGGCCTGCGGCTGGCCTTCTTTGCCGTCAGCGATCGGCCGGTGTTAGCCAAGACAGCGACAAAATTGCTCAATGTCGCCGTCACGCCGGCAGTATTGGCGGAGGCATCCAAGGCGCTGGGCGAGGAGCTTGATCCGCAGGAAGATCAGCAGGCGAGCACAGCGATGCGCCGGCATCTTGCCAAGGTGCTGTTGGCGCGCTGCGTGGCCGCGCTGCTGGCGCGTCCTGAACTCGGTGCCGGGGAAGCTTTGTGACCGCCGCTTTGTCGATCTCTCTACATGTGAACGGCGAACGCGTCGAGGCGCAGGTCCTGCCGCGCCTCAATCTGGCGGACTTTTTGCGCGAGCATCTGAAGCTGACGGGGACACATGTCGGCTGCGAACACGGGGTTTGCGGCGCCTGCACGGTGCGCGTGAACGGCGACATCGTTCGTTCCTGCCTGATGCTGGCCGCGCAGACGCATGGTGCCACCATTGAGACCATCGAGGGATTGTCCGACAGCGGCGAGATCGCCGATCTGCAGGCCGCCTTTCGCGATCGTAACGCGCTGCAATGCGGCTTCTGTACGCCCGGCATGCTGGTTGCGGCGCAGGACCTGTTGAAGCAGGAAGCGGAGCCAAACCGGGAGCGCATTCGCGAGCATCTCTCGGGCAATTACTGCCGCTGTACCGGGTATCAGGCCATTATCGACGCGGTCGAAGACACAGGGCGCGCGCGCATGGGGCGTACGCCATGACGGTGTCCACGAATCCGCAAGCGCTCTCGGTGCTCGATCGGCCGAACTCCTATATCGGCAGGGTGGTGCCGCGGCCCAACCTCGAGCGGCTGCTGCAGGGGCGCGGGCTTTATGTCAGTGACATGGAACTGCCGCGAATGGCGCATGTGGTGTTCCTGCGCTCGCCCCATGCCCATGCGCGGATTGTCAGCATCGACGCCGCTGCCGCCAGGCAGATGCAAGGCGTCATCGCCGTCGTGACCGGCGTGGAGCTTGCCGCCGTCATTACACCTTGGGTCGGCGTGCTCACGCATTTGAAGGGTCTCAAATCCGCGCCCCAGCACGCCATTGCGATCGATCGCGTGTGTTGGCAGGGCGAAGCCGTTGCGGCGGTGGTCGCCACCAGCCGCGCGGTCGCGGAAGACGCCGCCGAAATCGTTGGCATCGAATATGAAGAGCTGGAGGCGGTGACGGAGATGCGCACCGCGCTCGATCCGGCAACCCCGGTCATTCATCCCTCGCTCGGTGACAATCTTGCGTTCGAGCGCAATCTCGATGCGGGTGCCGTCGATCCGGCGTTTAAGGATTCCGACGCGGTAGTGGAAGCGGAGTTCGTGTTCGGACGGCACACCGGCGTGACGCTGGAGCCGCGCGCGGTGGTGGCGGACTGGAATGCCGCCGAGGCGCGGCTGACGATCTACCAGGGGACGCAGGCGCCGCACATGGTGCAGAACATCGCGGCACTCCATCTCGGCCTCGAGGAGTCGCAGGTTCGCGTGGTCTGCAAGGATGTCGGCGGGTCCTTCGGCATCAAGGTCCACATCTATGCCGACGAAATGGCGGTCTATGCGCTGTCGAAACTGCTGCGCCGGCCGATCAAATTCGTCGCAGACCGGGTCGAGAGTTTTAATACCGACATTCACGCCCGCGACCATCGCTGCAAGGGCAAGATCGGCGTCAAGCGCGACGGCACCATCGTGGCGTTCGAGATCGACGATCTCACCGGCATCGGGCCCTATTCGATGTATCCGCGCACCAGCGCCATCGAGGCCAATCAGGTCGTGAACCTCGTGGGCGGGCCTTACACGACAAAGAACTACCGCGCACGGGCCCGCGTGGTGTTCCAAAACAAAAACGTGATGTGCCAGTATCGCGCGGTCGGCCATCCCATCGCCTGTTCGGTGACGGAAGGTCTGGTCGACCTCGCAGCAGCGAAGATCGGCATGGATCCGGTGGAGATTCGCCGCCGCAATCTCATCGCCGACGATGCCTATCCCTGCGCGTCGCCCTCGGGGTTGCGCTTCGAGCAATTGTCGCATCATGAGTCGATGAGCATGCTGATCGGCATGATGAACTATGATGCGCTCCGTACCGAACAGGCGGCGCTGCGCACGAAGAATATCCACCGCGGCATCGGCATCGCGAGTTTCATCGAGGTCACCAATCCCAGCGCGGCGTTTTACGGCGTCGGCGGTGCACGCATCTCGTCGCAGGATGGCGTCGCGGTGCGGCTCGACGCCCAGGGTTCGGTGATCTGCCAGACCAGCATCACCGAGCAGGGGCAGGGTTCGGAATCGCTGACCGCGCAGATCGTCGGCAGTGTGCTCGGCGTCTCGATGGCGCGGGTCCGCGTCATTCTCGGCGATACCGATAACACGCCCTATGGCGGAGGCACCTGGGCCTCGCGCGGGGCCGGGATCGGCGGCGAGGCCGCGGTGCAGGCCGCCAAGGTGCTGCGCCGGAATATTCTCGATGTGGCGGCCGCAATCCTGCAATCCTCGCCCACCGAACTCGATATTGCCAACAATGCGGTCGTGAACGCGCAGGACGGTGCGGTTCGCATCGAGCTGCGCGAACTCGCCCGCATTGTCTATTTCCGTCCCGACACGTTGCCGCCGGGCATCCAGCCCGAACTGATGGCGACGCGCCACTTTGTGCCCCGCGAATATCCGTTTGCCTTCACCAACGGCATTCAAGCGGCATGGATCGAGGTCGATACCGACACCGGCTTCGTCAAGCTGCTCAAGCATTGGGTGGTCGAGGATTGCGGCACCATCATCAATCCGCAACTGGTCGACGAGCAGATCCGGGGCGGCGTGGTGCAGGGCCTCGGTGCCGCGCTGTTCGAGAAATGCATCTATGACGAGCGCGGTCAGCTCACCAACGCCAACATGGCGGACTATCTGGTGCCGATGTCCGGCGAGATGCCGGATATCGATATCGGCCACGTGGTGTCGCCGACACGGGAGACCGAACTGGGCGCCAAGGGCGCGGGCGAGGCGGGCACCGCCGGGGCCGCGGCGGCGGTGGCTAATGCAGTGAATGATGCGCTGAGGCCGTTCGGGGTGATAATTACCGAGATTCCGCTGACGCCGCAGGTTATCCTGACGGCGCTTGGGCGAATATGAGCACCGTCGATGCCAATAAAACCAAATACAATTTAATTCAGGGGAGGAAGCCATGACCAGGAAGACCACCACATCCGGATCGATTTCGCGGCGCCGCCTGCTGACAACAGTCAGCGCGGGCGCGGCGCTTGCAGTCTCGCCGTTTCGCATCAATCTTTTGCAGGCGCAGGAGGCGGCCATCAAGATCGGGTTTCCGGTTCCGCTGACCGGCCCCTACGGCGCCGAGGCGCAGGACCAGGTGCGCGCGGCCCAGGTCGCCATCAGCCAGTTCAATGACGCTGGCGGCCTCAATGGCCGCAAGGCGGAACTGGTGGTGCGCGACGACAAGCTCAATCCCGGCGAGGCGGCGACGCGCACGCTTGAATTGGTCGAGAAGGAGAAAGTGAATTTCGTTGTCGGCAGTCTTTCGGCGGCGGTTCAGCTCGCGATCAACAACGTCACCAAAGAGCGCGGCATCATCTTCAATTCGATCAGCCAGTCCGATGCGATCAACGAGGCTTCCGATTTCAGCAAATATACTTTCCACGAAGCTCTCAATCCGCATATGACGGCGGGCGCGGTCGGCCGCTATGCGTTCTCGAAGTTCGGCAAGAAGGTTGCGTTCCTCACCGCGGACTATGCCTACGGTCACGAGATGGTTCGCGGCTTCCTCGAAGTCGGCAAGGCGTTCAACGTCGAGAACCTCGGCGATATCCGCCATCCCCTCGGCACAACCGATTTCTCGACGCTGCTGCCGCGCATCCAGGCGCTGAAGCCGGACATTCTGTGCATCAGCAATTTCGGTCGCGACCAGCAGATCGTGCTGAAACAGGCGACCGACTTCGGCGTCAAGAAGACTACGCAGATCATTGCGCCCTTGCTTTCCCATGCCAGCCGCATCGCGGCGGGGCCGCAGGCCTTCGACGGCGTGATCGGCGGCTGCTCGTTCTACTGGGGCATCGAGGACAAAATCGCGGCCACCAAGGCGTTTAACGATGCGTTCCGCAAGATGTATGACGGCAAGGTGCCGACCGATTACGGCGCCCTTGGCTATGGCGGCGTGCGGACGGTTCTCACGGCCGTCAAGAATGCCGGCAGCGTCGACACCGACAAGGTGATCGCGGCGCTCGAAGCGCTCAAATATGATTTCTACAAGGGACCGCAATATTATCGCAAATGCGATCATCAATCGGTGCAATCGGTGCTGGTCATCAAGTCGAAGTCGAAGGACATGAAGAACGAGTCCGACGTCTTCGAGGTCCTCAGCACCGAAGAGCCCACCGAGGCAAACCTGCGCAGTTGCGAAGAGCTCGGGCACAAGGCCTGATGGTTTTGTTTGAGCATGCGTTTTGTTCGAGAATGTCCTTGCGGGCAAACGCTTGCGCGTTTGTCCGCAGGCGCCGGGGAAAATAAAAATACATGGCTGGTCTGAGTTTCGATCTCATCGCGCTGCAATTGTTTGCCGGCCTGGCGCTGGGCGCGATCTACGTGCTGTTTGCGATCGGGCTTTCGCTGATCTTCGGCATGCTGACGGTGGTCAACTTCGCCCATGGCGCCTTCTACATGGTGGGGGCCTATGTCGGGGTTTACATCCTGATGCTCGGCGGCAATTTCTGGATTTGCCTGATCGCGGTGCCGCTATTGGTCGGCCTGTTCGGTCTTCTGGTCGAAAGAATGCTGATCCGGCCGCTTTATGGGAGAGGGATCGATTATCCGCTGCTGCTGACGTTCGGGCTCAGCTATGTGATGGTCGAACTCGTCCGCATCGCCTTCGGCAAGACCGGCTATCCGTTCGACACGCCGGAGATCCTGCAAGGCGCCGTCAATATTGGGGTCGGCTATTTCCCGCTCTACCGGCTGTTTGTGATCGGCGCGACCGCGGCGGTGCTGCTGGCGCTTTGGCTGTTTCTCGAGAAGACCAGTTTCGGCCTGATCATTCGGGCGGGCGCGCGCGATCCGCAGATTGTGCGCGTGCTCGGGGTCGACGTCGCCCGGGTCTGGCTGATTGTATTCGGGATCGGCACTGCGATCGCCGGCTTCGCCGGGCTGCTGGCGGCGCCGCTTCAGGGCGTCATCCCCGAGATGGGCGGGACCATTCTGGCCGAAGCCTTCGTCGTTACGGTTGTCGGCGGCATGGGCTCGATCGGCGGTGCGGTGCTGGCCGGCCTTCTGGTCGGCGTTGTCGTCAGCATGACCTCGTTGTTTGCGCCAGAGATGGCCAAGGTGTCGATCTTCGCGCTGATGGCCATCGTTCTGATCGTCCGGCCGCAAGGATTTTTCGGCCGTGCCGGGTTGATGAGTTGAAGGAAGAAATCCGGGCATGAACGAGATCACCCAGCCGATCCTGCGGGCGCCGGCGGCACCTGTGAGCTGGTTTCAGTTCGCTACCGCGCACCGCGCCAGCCTCGCCAGCCTCGTTGTGCTGGTGTTTCCGCTGGTCATGCCATTCACCGCGCTGGCGGTGAACATCCTGATCTACGGCCTGTTCGCGCTCGGTTTCAATCTGGTCTACGGCTACCTCGGCCTGTTGTCCTTTGGCCACGCCGCGCTGTTCGGAACCGGCGCTTACTTCTGCGGTATCGCGATTGTGCATTTCGGCCTGCCATGGTTCGCGGCCATCGCGCTCGGCGTGTTCGGTGGCCTGATGATGGCGGCCTTGATCGGCGTGCTGGCGATCCGCACGCGCGGCATTTACTTCGCGATGGTGACGATGGCGCTGTCACAATGCGTCTATTACCTGTTCTATCAGGCCGTCGACTGGACCGGCGGCGAGAACGGCTTGCGTGGCATCAATGTCCGCGTCATCGATATCTTCGGCCTCAAACTCGATTTCATCAATCCGCTGACCCGCTATTACGTGATCGCGGTCTTTGTGATCGCGGCCTTTTTCGTGTTGTCGCGAATTCTCGCGTCGCCCTTCGGCGCCGTGATCGAAGCGGTGCGTGAGAACGAGACCCGCGCCAGGGCTTCCGGCTATGACGTGACCACGACACGCCTGATCACGTTCGTGCTGTCGGGCGGATTTTGCGGGCTGGCGGGCGCGCTGCAAGCGCTGCATCTCTCGATCGTGCCGATCGAAATCCTGCATTATGACACCTCGGGCATTGTCGTGATGATCGCGCTGCTCGGCGGAATGGGAACGTTCTTCGGACCGATGGTCGGCGCGGCAGCGTTCCTGCTGCTCGAGAATCTCGTTTCGCTCTGGACCGTGCATTGGCAATTGATCGTCGGCGCCGTCTTCATGATTTGCGTGCTGTTCTTTCCGGCGGGAATCTGGGGCACGTTGATTTCGCGGGGCAAGCCATGACGGCGGCGTCTTCCCAATCGCGGCTGCAGCCGATCCTGCGCACCAGGGCCGTTGGCAAGACCTTCGGCAAATTCGTCGCGCTGCACAATATCTCGGCCGAATTCACCAAGGGCGCCATTACCTCGATCATCGGCCCCAACGGCGCGGGAAAAAGCACCTATTTCAATTTGCTCTCCGGCGCGCTGCGGCCTACGAGCGGCAGCGTGGAATTCGAAGGCCGGGATGTGACAGGGCGTCCGCAGCATCATTTTGCCCATATGGGCGTGGCAAAATCCTTTCAGATCACCAACGTGTTCCCCCAGCTCTCGACCCGCGAGAACATCCGCATCGGGTTGCAGGCATTGGTGTCGCGCTACGACATGTGGCGTCCGCGCGCGAGGCATACCGAGCTGATCGAGCAGGCCGACGAATTGCTGGCGCTGGTCGGCCTGTGGGAGTCGCGGGAGCGAACGGCCAAGACGCTGGCGCACGGCGAACAGCGCGCGCTGGAAATCGGCATGGCGCTGGCCAGCCGGCCGCGGCTGTTGTTGCTGGATGAGCCGACCGCGGGAATGAGCCCGGAGGAAACCCGGACCATGATGGACCTGATCGTAAAGCTCGCCAGCGAGCGCACCGTCATCCTGGTGGAGCACAAGATGAAACTCGTGCTGGGGATCAGCGACCGTATCCTGGTATTGCACCATGGCGAACTGCTGGCGGAGGGAACGCCGCTGGAGGTCCGCCAGAACGAGGCGGTGAAGCGGGTCTATCTTGGCCAGCGGGAGCACTGACCGGATGTTGCAGATCAGCAATCTGAACGCCTGGTATGGCGCGAGCCATGTGCTGCAGGACATCTCCATCGAGGTGGCGAAGGGTGAGATCGTTTGCCTGATCGGCCGCAACGGTGCGGGCAAGACCACGACGCTGAAGTCGATCATGGGTCTGATGGACAGGACGCGCGGGTCGGTGATCTTCAAGGGCAAGGAGCTGTTGACGCAGCCCGCCCACGTGCGCTTTGCGCAAGGACTGGCCTATGTGCCGGAGGAGCGCCGCATCGTGCAGGGACTT